>Ga0187890_10003679_pt1 | contig 10526 bp, 9 predicted proteins | sample June2016WEW_21_1_FD_133005 | JGI IMG/M metagenome (GOLD analysis project Ga0187890, IMG submission 133005) | Peatland microbial communities from SPRUCE experiment site at the Marcell Experimental Forest, Minnesota, USA - June2016WEW_21_10 | ecosystem: Environmental > Terrestrial > Soil >...
AAGCCGGTAGTTACCCACGGCCCCAGCAGCCGCACGCATGGCCACAATCTCCGCGTGAGCCGTAGGGTCCAGGTCGCGCAGCACACGATTCTGCCCGCGCGCGACAATCTCGCCTTCGAAGACAACGACCGCGCCAATCGGGACCTCGCCAGCCTCGCGAGCCAACCGGGCCTCTTCGAGTGCCGTCTGCATCGCCTCCAGATCGTCGATCATAATTTTGATATTACTGCCGCCGGCTGTTGCTGCGTCATGCAGTGCAGAGTGCCCAAACCCCAGACCATGTCCACACAATGGATGCCGATCACCTCGCACCCCGGAAAGACCTCCGCTAGTATGTTCAGCGCCACGCGATCATTGGGATCGTGAAAGGTAGGAACCAGCACTAGTTCATTTGCAATATAAAAGTTGGCATAGCTGGCCGGCAGACGTTGGCCGCTAAAGATCACCGGCCTCGGCATCGGTAACTCAACTAAGTCAAATTGCTTTCCGTCGAGGGTCCGCGCGGCCTTCAGCCTTTCCAGATTCTCAGTCAGAGGCGCATGGTTCGGATCGTTCTTGTTTGGCTCGATGCAGGTTATAATCGTGGTGGGTCCAGCAAACCTTGCAGTGTCGTCGATGTGTCCATGCGTGTCATCGCCGGCGATGCCCCGATCAAGCCAGAGAACCTGATCGATGCTTAGATAATCGTGAAAAACTTGCTCCAGCCGCTCGCGGCTCACGCCAGGATTGCGCTGCTGAACTTCGCTGAGCAGGCACTCTTCGGTAGTGAGCAGAATGCCCGCACCGTTCGAGTCGATGGAACCGCCTTCCAGCACAAAACGATGCGAAGAACCATCGGCCAACTCGACCACCGGTTGCCATTGAGGCAAGCCCAGCAACTCCGCCACACGCCCCGGCAACTTATCGTCCAGCGGCCAGTCGGAGTATTTCGCCCACCCATTGAAATGCCAGTTAGTAATGGCAACCTTGCCGTCGGCATTCCGAACGAATATCGGCCCCGAGTCCCGCGTCCAACTGCGATTGGTAGGCCACTGGTGAAAGCTCACCCGGTCGAGATTCGCTCCCGCTCGCTCCAGGATTCCGCACGCGCGCTCTTCGGCCTTATCGTTTTCAACGAGGAGATGCACAAGCTCATGCGCGGCCAACAGGCGCACAATCTCCGCATATACCCACGGAATAGCCTGAAACTTTCCCGGCCAGTCCTTGGGGTTGTGCGGCCAGGCTAACCAAGTGGCCTCGTGCCGTTCCCACTCGGCGGGCATGCGGTAGCCCAGTTCACGCGGCGTCTTGGTCAATGAAATTGGATCGGACATTTCTACTGGCTATCTCCGTCCGCCGGCCAGCTATTCACAGGATCAAGGAATCGCCTGGTGATGGGCGTATAAGCATCGATGCGACGGTCGCGCAGAAAGGGCCAATTACGGCGCGTCTCTTCGATCAACCCGAGGTCGATCTCGCCGATTAGAATCTCCTCCGCATCGTGCGAGGCCTGCGCTACGACGCGGCCAAAGGGATCAGCCAGGAAGCTGCCACCGAAGAACTCAATGCCCGGACCGTCAACGCAATTGCCCTTAATCTCTCCATGTTCCAGACCTACACGATTCACGCCCGCGACGTACACTCCATTCGCAATCGCATGCGATCGTTGGATCGTCTGCCAAGCCGCGACCTGCGCCGCCCCGAATTCTTCTTTCTCCGCCGGATGCCATCCAATTGCGGTCGGGTAGAAGAGCGCCTCCGCGCCTTTGAGTGCGGTGAGCCTCGCCGCCTCCGGATACCACTGATCCCAGCAGACTAGAGTGCCCACGCGGCCAAAGGCAGTATCCACGGCCTGAAACCCCAGATCGCCCGGCGCAAAGTAGTACTTCTCGTAGTAAAGCGGATCGTCCGGAATATGCATCTTGCGATAGACGCCCGCGATGGCTCCATCGGCGTTCAATGTCACTGCCGTGTTGTGATAGAGACCCGGCGCGCGCCGCTCAAAAAGCGAAGCAATGATTGCAACCTGTAACTCACGCGCAAGCTCGGAGAGCCGCGCCGTCGATGGTCCAGGGATCGCCTCGGCCAGATCGAATAGACGCAGATCTTCGCGCTGACAAAAGTATTGCGTGCGAAAAAGCTCCGGCAGGCAGACGACATTCGCGCCCAGCTTCGCCGCCTCGCGAATGTGACCGAGCGCGGCCGCGATGTTGGCCTCTGGCTCCGCGCTCATGCGCATCTGCACCAACCCAACGTTGTACTTGCGCTTTTCTGTCATCAGTAATCGATCCACCCTGCGCAGCTATATAGCAAGGCCAACTCCGCATCGGCGAAATTGGCCTGGAAACTCCGCTGCATGCAATGCTTATTCTTCCAATATCAGCACGGCCGCGGCAATCGTCGTTGTCCACAATCCGCGCTTATCGCCCACCGCCGACTGCGTCACGTTGCTCGTTCGCACGATCTTGTTCGAGATGCGATAAATCTCTTTCTTCTCGTCCCAACTCTTGTCAGGATCGAATTCCACGTCCAGAGTGGTGGCCAGCATCTCCGCCGCCAATTCTTCCGCGTACTCGCCAGCCTGGTCCTCAGTCTCGCCGAAACTATGATGTTCGCTTAGGTAGCCGTAGGTATTCCTGTCGGCGGGGATAGCCACGCCGATGCTCGCGACCAGCAGGCGGTGAGCCTCGCGCGTCGAGTTCTCCGCGATCACCGCGAATACCACCTCGCCGGGACTGACGAATTTTAGACCCTCTTTGCGCGTGATCAACTTGCATTGGGGGGGGAAAATGGATGAAACGCGCACCAGATTTTGCGAGGCAATCCCCGCATCTCGAAGCGCTAGCTCAAAGGAGGTCAAACGCTCCTTGTGTTTGCCCACGCCTTTGGTGAAGAAGATCTTCTTCGGCACCATACTGTTTCCCAATTTCTTTGTCTCCTCCTTTTTGTTTGAAATTCAGCAATTAAATATCTTGCACCCGCATGAGTTTAACTCATCCTGAGCCCTTGGAACAGAGTACTTGCTGTTTTTATCACATATTCAACTGTTGAAGCCCATCCTGCGGGAAGCACAGCCTGGATTCGCGTAGCACTCCATGCAGACTGGAACGAAGCCCAGACCAGTCTGTTGAATTGAGAAGAAACGTCACGATGAAACAACTCAGTTGCACTTCAAGCGGTGGTCCGCCGTGACCCGTCTTTAGAGGATTCTCTATAGTATTATCTCTACCATGAACGTCGAGCCCCACCCAGTTGCCGCTGATCACACCGTCGAAATTGGGTGGTGGACGCCTCGCCTCGCAGGTCCAGTGATAGCGGCCGCCACGGTGCGACTGGCCCTGCTCATTTTTTTGCTTGCGCGTATTGGCTCCCGCGCTCTGCTGCAAGCCGACACAAGCAGCTATCTGATTCCGGGTCGCAACCTTCTTCTGCATGGCAGTTTCATCGCGGACAATGCGCCGGACCTAATGCGCACGCCGGGCTATCCGATATTTCTTTCCATTGTTATCCTTCTCGGCGTGCCCGCCGCGGCCTTGGCAAACGTGATCCTTTCGGTGTTCTCGGTGGTTCTCGTTTGGAGGCTGGGGCGGATGGTCTTCGAGGACCCCGGCATCGCGCTCGGTGCGGCCTGGATCTTCGCCTTTGAAGCCGGCTCGGTCTCGTTGTCTGTCGTTCTCTTGTCGGAGACATTGTTTCTCGTCCTCCTTCTGCTGAGTCTGGAGCGGGTGACCACCTTTTTGCGCGGGCGCTGTTTACCCGCTCTTGCCGTGGCTGGGTTGTGGCTTTCAGCGGCGACTTTTGTGCGTCCCATCAGCTATTACTTGCCCTTTGCGCTCGCTGTGGGTTTGTTTCTGGTGTTGCTGCATGAGCCCGGCCTGCGTTGGAAGGCACCCGCGCTGCTTCTGATCCCTGCGCTGGCCTCGGTTGGTGCCTGGCAGGTGCGTAACTGGATTCAAACCGGATATAGCGGGTTCTCGAGTATCTCGGACGTAAACCTCTACTTTCTTACCGCCGCGAACGTGACGGCAAAAGTCGATCATCGCGCAGCCGGCGATGTAATATCCGGGCTTGGCTATTCTGATTTCACTCTCCATAGCGGGCAAGTCTATCTGCAGCAGCCCTACCTGGCGCGGCACCCGGAACAAGCAGGATGGAATCAGAGTCAGCTTTTGGCCTATCTGCACTCCGAGGCCGTCCATGTAATTCGAGATCACCCCTTAGTTTATTTGCGCTTGTGTCTTGTCGACATGCTTAAGATGCTTTTTACCCCCGCGACCTATGGCTTAAGCCGTCCGATCGTTCCGAAAGCGCCTACCTATTCCATCACCATTGCGAACCAGGGATTGGCCGCTTGGCGGCTCATACTGGCCAGAGCCCAGGCGCATCCTCTCGTGGTGATTGAATCCGCCGTTTTTGGAATTCTGCTGCTTGCCCTGTACCTGTTTGCCGCAAGGGGACTGTTGCGCGGCGACGCACGCGCGGCTTGCCTCTATTTGTTGTTAGGAACGTCGGTTTATTTTCTTGCCCTATCGGCTGCATCGGTGATGGGGCCATTGGCCACTCCGCGCTATCGGATACCCGTCATGCCCGTCGTTTGCATCCTTGCGGCTGCTGGCCTTCGGCGCACAAAGGATGAAGGCGCATCCCGGCCGCAGTGCCCGTAGAGCGACTTTTATCCCTGCGCTGCGTTTAATAGATCATGATGCGTTTGCGTTGGTTTGGAATCGCCGTTTTCACCACAACTATTGGCTGCAATGCCGCACTGGCACAAGCGCCGTTGAAGGTCCAAGCTAAGCAAACCTCTGCGACCAGTCAGCCGGCTGCTGCGGTTGATTTGGACTGGACTCCCTCCGCCCTGTCGCGGCTCAGTGCGCAGGCTGCCACCAAATCGAGCTTTACCCTGGACCGGTCGATGCTCGCCGTGGCCTCCGGCATGATCTCAGATTCCGATCCGGAGACGCGCCAGGCGATTGGCAAGATTGACGGCGTTAGCGTGCACTTGCTCCGTTTCGGGGCCGCTGGCATAACGGACCAGGCACAGGTGGAGGCGCTTCGTGAGGCCTACCATCAGCGCGGCTGGAAGCACCTGGTCACTACAACCAACGCCGGAGGCCCGGTCCACGATGGAACCACCGACGTCTGGGTAACGATGGAAGGCGTGAATGTGCGCGGCGCGGTGGTTCTGGTGGAGTCGCCAAGGAACCTCACGCTTGTCACGCTCAAAGGCGATCTGAGCCCGGTGGATCTGCTCCACCTGCGCGGCCACTTCGGTATCCCGCGCTTTGAGGACGACAACCTCAAGGACACGAAGGAGCAATAGCTAAGCATCATCCCGGTCTCGCCATTGCAATCCCTGAATCCCGAATGGTAGCCTCAACCTCTAACGATGTTGGGGAAGGGGTCTTTCAGAGACGATGCAAGCCACCTATAACGGACTGGAATTGCCGCAAGACGGTCAACCGATCGAATACAACAACGGGCAGATCATGGCCCCCGATCATCCCATCATCCCTTTCATCGAAGGCGACGGCACGGGACGCGACATCTGGAAAGCCTCGCAGCGGGTCTTCGACGCCGCGGTCAACAAAGCCTACAGTGGCAGACGAGACATTCGCTGGTTTGAGATATTCGCCGGCGAAAAGGCCTTTCGCCAATTCGGCCAGTGGCTGCCCGACGACTCCGTAGCTGCGGCCCGCGATCTCAGAGTCTCAATCAAGGGACCGCTAACCACTCCCATCGGCGGCGGCATCCGCTCGCTCAACGTGGCCTTGCGGCAACTTCTCGACCTTTATGCCTGCGTGCGACCAGTCAAGTATTACCAGGGCGTTCCCAGCCCCGTGAAGCATCCCGAGCGGGTCGACATCGTCATCTTTCGCGAGAATACCGAGGACGTCTACGCGGGCATCGAGTTCAAGCAGGGCTCGCCGGATGCCGTCAAGCTGATTGATTTTTTGAATAACGATCTGCTCGCCAAGACGAAGAAACAGGTGCGAGCCGACTCCGGCGTAGGCATCAAGCCCATCTCCATCTTCGGGTCCAAGAGATTGGTCCGCTACGCTATCCGAGCTGCTCTGGAACAGGGCCGCAAGACCGTCACCCTGGTTCACAAGGGCAATATTCAGAAGTTCACCGAAGGGGCATTTCGCGAATGGGGATACGAGGTCGCAACCCAGGAGTTTCGCGCCGAGACCGTCACTGAGCGCGAGAGTTGGATTCTCGGCAACGCCGACGCCAATCCCGGCCTGACTATTCAACAAAATGCAGCGCTCATCGAGCCTGGTTTGGAATTCGGCTCGCAAGCCTTCCGCGACTCGCTCTTCGCAGAGGTCAAAGCCGTCCTCGACTCCATCGGCAAGACCCATGGGAATGGTGCATGGAAGGATAAAATTCTGGTCAACGACCGCATCGCCGACTCCATCTTCCAGCAGATCATCATCCGCCCCGAGGACTACAGCGTACTGGCCACAACCAACCTCAACGGCGACTACATCTCCGATGCAGCGGCGGCGCAGGTCGGCGGCCTCGGCATCGCACCCGGCGCGAATATCGGCGATGGCTATGCTGTCTTTGAGGCGACACACGGCACCGCACCAAAATATGCCGACAAAGACGTGATTAATCCCGGTTCGGTGATCCTCTCCGGCGTCATGCTACTCGAGTTCATCGGCTGGAAGGAAGCTGCCAATCTGATCGAGGCGTCGCTGGAAAAGACGATCCTGCAAAAGTTCGTAACCTATGACTTCGAACGCCAGACCGCCGGCGCAACCAAAGTAGGCACCAGCGAATTCGCGACACGCATCATCGGCAACATGTGACGACAGCCGTCAGCGAGCTTCTCTCAGTGGTCAGCTGAACACTAACTGATGGCCGACATCTGAGAGCTGAAAAGCTGCTTCACCATTCCCCAAGGAGGAAAGAAATGCGCAAGAAGGTAAGCATCATCGGTGCCGGCAACGTTGGCTCGACCGCGGCACACTGGCTCATGGCCAAGGAACTGGCCGATGTGGTTTTGATCGATGTTGTCGAGGGCGTGCCCCAGGGCAAGGCTCTCGACCTGCTCCAGGCTCTTCCAATCGAAAGATCCGACGTCCACATCACCGGTTCCAACGACTACGCCGACACCGCCGACAGCGACATCGTCATCATCACAGCTGGCCTTCCGCGCAAGCCCGGCATGAGTCGCGACGACCTGCTGCACACCAATTACAAAATCATGACCGATGTGGTCAAAAATGTGGTCGCCTATTCGCCGGAGACGGTGCTCATCGTCGTTTCTAACCCGCTCGACGCCATGGTGCAGGCAGCTTACAAACTCTCGGGCTTCAATCGCGAACGAGTTATCGGCATGGCGGGAATACTGGATTCCGGCCGCTTCAAGAGCTTCATCGCCGAAGAGCTTCAAGTAAGCGTCGAAAACATGAGTTGCCTTGTCCTCGGCGGCCATGGCGATATGATGGTCCCGCTTATCCGCTACACCACGGTCGCTTCCATTCCTATCACTGAATTGCTTTCCAAGGAGCGCATCGACGCCATCGTCCAGCGCACCCGTGATGGCGGCGGCGAGATCGTGAAATACCTCAAAACCGGCAGCGCCTACTACGCGCCTTCAGCGGCGGCCGTCGAAATGGCCGAAGCTATTCTCAAGGATAAGAAAAAAATCCTTCCTTGCGCGGCGTATCTCCAGGGCGAATACGGCATCAACGGCTACTACATGGGTGTGCTCTGCAAGCTAGGCGCGGCCGGCCTTGAACAGATCATCGAGATCAAGCTCAACGAAGAGGAGCGTGCCGCCCTCATGAAAAGCGCTGCTTCCGTCAAGGAGCTCTGCGATGTCATTGGCGTTTAGCCGTCGGTCAATCCAGCGGAGCGAAGGTCTTCCCGGTCTGAATGAGCGGCCGGGATCGGTCTGCTTCTCCCTTGCTTTCTCTTCCTCCTTTAGGATGAGAAGAATCTAGTCCGATAGGAGGTTGCCGACCCCATCTCCGCACCTTCATTGTCAATAGACTGACATGAGAAAGCTTCCCCTTTCCCTTTTTCTTCTTTTGATCACGGTTAATGGTTACGCGCAAGAGGGCTCGCAAGAGGGCGCCCTGGGCGGGTTCTATAGCCATTGGGAGGCGCGCACCAACGCCATCCAATCCAAGCAGCCCGGTTGGGCTGTCCCGCTGGTCACCACTTACACCGGGCTCTTCCAGGTCTTGCGTACCGACATTCTCAGGCAAACAACGCCATCGCTCACCCATACGTGGAACTTCGACAATAGCAAGGGAGTCAACCTGATTCCTTCGAACCGAACCGAAGTGGCAATCAATCTGCCGCCCTACATCGAGCACAACTCAACCGTCAAAGATGGCGCGGGCGACATGTCATTTCTCGGCAAAGTTCGCATCGCCAGTGGAAATGCACAGCATGGCGCCTACACTCTGTGCGTTTTTGCGATTGCCACCATCCCCACCGGCAGTTACAAAAATGGCTCAACCGATGCCAGCGTGGCTCCGTCGCTAGGCGCGGGCAAGGGCTTCGGGCACTTCGATGTGCAGTCAACCGTGGGCGCCACGCTGCCCACGGGCAATTCAGCCTACATCACCGCCGGTCGTCCCATCGCATGGAACACTGCCGCGCAAATGCACATAGGCAAGCTCTTTTGGCCCGAGATCGAAAGCAACGCCATCTTCTACAAGGGCGGAACCAACGACCGCAAGATTCAAGAGTTCGTCACTCCGGGCCTGATCGTGGGTAAGTGCAGTCTCCATCCCGCCGATGCAAGATCGCGCCCGGGACTGGCTTTCGGCGCGGGGATGCAGATTGCTACCAGCCACTTCCATACCTACAACCACGGACTCATTCTCACGGCTCGGTGGATCTACTGAAGGTTTGCCGCTCTACCGCTTTACAAACTCCACGACCTTGGGCCCGATCTGAGCCGTGCACTGGCCAGGCGCCAAATGACCGCAGCCGGGAACGACTTCAAGTTCGGAGTGCGGAATAAGGGAATGGATTCTCTCGCCCTGGCTGAGTGGAGTAATCCGGTCTTCAGCACCCCATACGAGTAAAACTGGCATTCTCAGCCCCGTCAGCAGATCGTCGGTAGTGTCTTGACCGGTGAGCATCGAGCTGACCGCGCGATGAATCACCCATGCATGCCTGCTCGATTCGCGCAGGATGTCCCGTGCGACGAACCCTGGAATCGTTGGTGGACGAGGCATAAGCAATTCGTCCAGTTGGTCAAGCTCAGCGGCCGAAACAGGTGTAAACAGACGCGTTTCCCAGGCCGGTTTCTCGTGAATGCCCGCCGAGTCAAACAGCATCAGCCGTCTTACCCGCTCCGGATGTTCGCCGGCCACTCGCTGCACAATCCACCCGCCCATTGACCAGCCGCCAAGGTCGACCTGCTTCAGCCCCAGCCCGTCGAGAAATCCGATCACAGCGCCCGCCTGATCGTGAATCGAATAGGAGAAATCGGCCGGCCTTTCGCTGCGTCCGAAGCCAGGCAGATCAGGCATGTAAACGCGGAAACCTGCTTTCACGAGATATGGCGTTAGCATCCGCCAATCCTCCGCTTGCCCGCCCAGCCCATGCACGAGCACTACAACCGAGCCGCCGGCAGGCCCTGCGGCAAGGTAGTGCACCCGATGGCCCGCAACCTGAACCCAACGGCTCTCTTCGCCAGAGAGGAACTCCCGCGCATACAACGCTTCATTGAAATAGCTGACGGGTCGCGCCCAAAATCCAATCCCGCCAACTAGAGCAAGCGCGCCCGCAACGCAGAGAAGCCTCTTGGCCGCTTTCATAGGCCCTCTCGCACGGAATGATAAGCTCGGAAGCAACTCCTCCGTTCGCATTCTATCCATTGCACCACCAACTTCTTCTCCCGTCTTTGCGCGCTGGTCGTCTGGCCGCCGCATGATTTACCCTCAGAGTCGTTATGAAACTTGAAATGAGACTTTTTCTTCCTTCTCTGGTCGTGGCGCTTGCCGCCTCGGCGTGCGCCCAAACCTCCGCGAAGCCGGTCGATGCTCTTCCTGACGCGCCCGCCGCTACCGCCGCTGCAATGATTCATCCCAACGGCCCCACCGTCGTGATGGACACCTCCATGGGCCGCATCACATGCCAGTTCTTTCAAAGTCAGGCGCCCAGGACGGTGGCCAACTTCATCGCCCTGGCCAATGGTACAAAGGATTGGACGGACCCAACCACCAACAAGCTGCAACACAACAAGCCCCTTTACGATGGCACCATCTTTCATCGCGTCATCCCCGACTTCATGATCCAGGGCGGCGACCCGGCCGGAACCGGCATGGGCGATCCCGGCTACAAGTTTGAAGACGAGTTCAACCCGAATCTCGGCTTCGACGTTCCCGGCCGTCTCGCCATGGCCAACTCCGGACCCAACACCAATGGCAGCCAGTTCTTCATCACCACCGTGCCCACCGAGTACCTCAACGGGCGCCACACCATCTTCGGCCAGTGCGATGCATCCGGCCTGCTTGTCGCAAAGACCATCACTCTTGTCCAGCGCGACGGCAACGACAAGCCGCTGACACCGG
>Ga0187890_10003680_pt1 | contig 10525 bp, 5 predicted proteins | sample June2016WEW_21_1_FD_133005 | JGI IMG/M metagenome (GOLD analysis project Ga0187890, IMG submission 133005) | Peatland microbial communities from SPRUCE experiment site at the Marcell Experimental Forest, Minnesota, USA - June2016WEW_21_10 | ecosystem: Environmental > Terrestrial > Soil >...
CCCGTGGGCTTGGAGGACGTTCGATGCAAGCTGCAATTGCAGGTCGATTGGTGTGCGGCGTTCTGTTGTGTGGGATTGTTGCGACGGTAGGCGGCACGGCGGATGCGCAGATAAAGGCTCAAAATGCGGTGGTGAAGCTCGATCGTGGCTGGCAGTTCAGGCAGGCAGCGGCCGCAGCGCGGAATGAGAATAGCTGGCTCCCCGCCACCGTTCCCGGAGACGTGCATCTGGATTTGCTGGCCAACAAAAAGATTCCCGACCCCTTTTTTCGCGACAACGAGAGCAAGCTCCAGTGGATCGAAAACGAAAGCTGGGAGTATCGGTTGAGCTTCGCGGTGACGCCGGATTTGCTGGCCCGTTCCAATGTGGATCTTGTCTTTGACGGTCTCGACGCTGCCGCCGAAGTTTACCTGAACGGCGACCCGATTCTCTCGGCGGACAATGCTTTCCGCGTATGGCGCGTAGCCGCAAGGAGCCATTTGCACGCCGGCAAAAACCTGCTGCGTGTTGTATTCCCATCGCCGATCAAGGCCGCCGCTGATGCCGCCGCCAATGATTTATTTCGGGTTCACTCCAAGACCGAAGAAAAGACGTACGTTCGCAAGCCGGCCTATGAATACGGTTGGGATTGGGGTCCGCGCTTTGTGACAAGCGGCATTTGGAAACCGGTACGCATCGAGGCATGGGACAAAGTGCGCATCTCGGACTTCGCCATTCGACAACGCGACGTGAGCAGAGAGGTGGCGCATCTCAATGCGGAGGTCGAAGTTGAGGCGGCCAGTGCAGGTCCGGCCAAAGTTAGCGTGCAGTACTCCGATGCAGGAAGACCCGCGATATTGAGTCGGACAGTCAATGTTCGCGCGGGCCGCAATGTGATTGATCTGCCCATCGAGATTCGCCAGCCGAGGCTCTGGTACCCGGCTGGATACGGCGATCAGCCGCTTTATGAATTCACCGCACAGGTTGGAACACCGGGTCAGGTCAGCGAACGGCGCAAGGCCAGGATTGGCCTGCGTTCGGTCGTGCTTCGCCACGAGTTAGATAAGTGGGGCCGCTCTTTTGAATTGAATGTCAACGGGATTCCCGTCTTCGCCAAGGGCGCGGATGTGATTCCTTTCGACAGTTTTCCCAATCGCGTGACCACGACTAGTTACCGCGGCATCCTCGAATCGGCGCGCGACGCCAACATGAATATGATTCGCCACTGGGGCGGTGGTTATTATGAGAGCGACGAGTTCTACGAGATCTGCGATGAATTGGGCATCATGGTCTGGCAGGACTTCATGTTTGGCAACGACTGGCAGCCCGGCACGTATGCCTTCAAGTTAAACATAGAGGCCGAGGCAGAGGATCAGGTGCGGCGTCTGCGCAATCATCCAAGCATCGTCGTTTGGTGCGGCAACAACGAGACTGAGTCCGCGTTTAATTGGGGGGCGCGCCAGAGTCTTCCGGCAGACATCAAGTTTTTCATGTGGCAGGATTACCTGACCGAGTTTAGTGGCATTCTTCCCAGAGTTATCGCGCGTCTGGATGCCGAAACACCTTACTGGCCCAGTTCGCCAAGCTCCGATTATGAGGCCGTGTCTCCGGTTTTTCTCTCCGGCGATAACCATTTCTGGGATGTCTGGCACGGGCGCGTACCGTTCTCGACTTACGAATCGGACAATTCGCGCTTTGTTACGGAGTTTGGCTTTCAATCTTTTCCGGATATGAAGACGGTTGAAGCGTTCACGGAACCCGAAGACCGCGCAAGCATCTTCACGCCGGTGATGCTGGCCCATCAGAAGAACAATGAGGGTAACTCGATCATCCACGACTATCTGCTCAGGGACTACTCCGAGCCGAAGGATTTTCAGAGTTTTCTCTATGCGAGCCAGGTTTTGCAGGCAGAGGGCATTAAGATCGGCGCGGAGCATTGGCGCCGTTCGCGGCCAGAGACCATGGGTGTCATCTTCTGGCAATTGAACGATTGCTGGCCGGTAGCTTCCTGGTCGTCGATCGATTATTACGGCCACTGGAAGGCGCTACAATACTACGCGCGACGCTTTTATGCGCCGATCCTGGTCTCGCCGCATGTTGAGGATGGCGCGCTGAAAGTCTACATCATCAGCGATAAGACTCAGACCGAGCCTGCTACGCTTCGCGTGAGGCTGATGGACTTCGACGGTAAGGTGTTACTGGAAGAAAGCAGCCCGGTGAACGTAAAGGCGCTTACGAGCAAGGTGTATCTAGACTGGCCACTAAAGAAGCTCTCCGATGCGGGCGCTGCCAATACTTCGCGCGTTTTTATTGTGGCTGATTTGACTGAGGGTGGAACCAAGCTCTCGCGCAACGTGGTCTATCTGGCCCCGGTGAAGGAAGTGCGTTTGAAGCCGGCTCAGCTGAAAGTTGAGACTACCGGCACCAAGGGAAGTTACAAGGTTCGTGTCACTTCGCCGGTGCTTGCGCGGAGCGTCTATCTTTCCTTTGGAGGGCTGGACGTGGAGGTTTCCGATAACTATTTTGACCTATTGCCCGGTGAGACGGTGGAGATCACAGCCACTAGCGCGGCTTCACTGGATGCGCTGAAGGCGCAGTTGAGGGTTGTGTCACTTACAGATGCATTTGCCAGTGATCGGCAAGGTGCGACGATTGGCGCGGCACACTGAGCGAAAGCAAAAGGGCCGGAGCGCAATGCCTCGGCCCCCAGGTGTATAGCTGCCATCGATCAGAACGAGAAGGTGGCCTGCAAGAAAATACGCCGAGCGGCCGCACCCGATGAGAAGATGCCACCGGCCAAGCTGGTCGATTGACCGAAGAGACTGCCGGGATTGCGGGGATCGGAAGGCGGGGGAGCGATGGTTCCCACCGGCGTGCCGCGGTCGATGTCATTGAACAGGTTCAGGGCCTGCGCGTTGATGGTCAGTGAGTATTTGTGGCCGGTGTCGTTGGCGCCTCCTCCCAACCCTCTAGGTCCTCCCCCACCGCCAAATGGACCGCCAAATCCACCACCGCCAGGGCCTCCTCCACGACCACCACCGCCACCTGGTCCTCCCCCCGGTCCTCCACCTGGCCCTCCACCAGGAGGCGGGGGGGCGGTGGCGTTCGCCGATTGCAGCTTAGGTCCTACACCGAAGGCGCGGCTGACGCGGAGATTGAAGGCAACAGCGGCGGGACCGTCGCCCGAGTTAGCGGGCAACAAGACCTCTCCAGGCTTCGGATTCATGTCGAGGAGGCCAAAGCTCGTTTGGACAACATCAGCCGGGCTTGATGCAGCTGTTGCGAAGGACGGACGATGGTTGAAGAAGCCATCCTCACCCAGGTCCTGGTTGGTGACGATGTCGTAGGGTTTGCCGGCTTGCGCAATCAGGAAGGGATTGAAACGAATGCCCCACGGTGCCTGGTAATTGGCCATCATGAAGACCATATTGCGCGAGGCCCAACTGGCGCGTCCGTAGTCCTGGCTTAGGTTTGCCGAGTTAGAGGCTATTCCGCCGATACTGTCCGTGTTGGCCGAAGTAAAGTTATAGAAACCCATCAGGCTGAGTTTAGGCGTAAGGCGGGCATTGACGTTCACAATCATCTGGTTCTGCTTAAAGACCGCCTCAGGATCGTACTGATTCACATTGCCTAAGGAGGAGTTATAACCAGGAACGTAGGGCGCATTTGCGTTGCGCGTCACCAATTGATGGACGCCGAAGGAGTGCAGATAGGTGAACGTCAATGTTGTGGTCTTCGTCAATTGCCTTTCCAGGCTGGTTCCCAACTGCTCGGTAACCGGGGAGCGGTAGGAAGGGGCGACTTGGACAATTGTGGGAACGGGTGTGCCGCACCCTTGATTCAATGCGTCGCTCAGGCTCGTTGCGCTGAAACATGTTGGATTGTAGATAATCGTCTGATGCTGCGGCGCGCCAGCACCGCCGAACCGCTCGGACGCGAGCAAATCGCCCAGTGGCAGGCGGTCGTAAAAAAAGCCGTAACCGCCGCGCAAAACTGTCTTAGCCTGTTTCTTGTCTCTGTGACCATCGAGCGCATAGGCGAATGCGACGCGAGGAGCCCAATCATTGTGGTCGGAGATATGGTTCTGCGACTCCCAGCGCAGCCCGCCCGATAATGTCAGAAAAGGGTTGAACTTCCAGTCATCTTGCACGAAGAGCGCGGCGTCGAAGATGCTTGCCAATGCGGCCGAGCATTTTGTCGAGGATGCCGGTGCGCACGACGTATAGTTCAACTGGATGGGCAACGATCCGTTTTGATAATCCACTTCCGTCGCGAAGGTAAATGTCCCATTGAAATTTGCGTCTGTGGAGTTGGCATCGCGATTATCGCGCAGCCGCGTACCGAACTTAATGGCGTGAGCGCCTGCCGTCATGGTGGTGATGTTCCACAATTCAAAGTGATCCTGATGGTCGTTGATCTGACCTGCGGAGGCCCCGCCGCCGGTGAAGTAACCAAGCACCGATGCCTGGGGTAGACCGGCTGCTGAAGTCGTCGTCGAAACGTCGCGGAGATATTGGAAGCGCGTCTCATTGACGATGTGATCGTTGATGACAAACGAATCGCTCAGCTGAACGGTGTTCTCTATAGAGTGTGAACTTTGAGCCTGGGTGCTTGATTGCTGGGCTGAGCTGAGTTCGCCGCTTTCGCTGTCGCGGTAGAACTGGTATCGCAGAGTGAGAGTGTTCTTCTCTCCCAATTGCAGATCGATGCGCGGGGCAATGTTGGTCCGTGTATGCGGGTTCAGAATCCCGACGTCGGCGGTGCCACTGGGACCGTAGGCAAGACTGATGTTTTGTATATTGCGCTGCTCAGCGCTGATAAAAAATGAAGCCGTTTTGGAGAGCGAACCATTCAATGTTCCGTTGAATTGAATCGTATGATACGTGGGCAAGTGAGCGATGAATGGGTTGCCGGTGTTGAACGTGTCATCGTTGCCTTGCGCAAAAAACTGGCCATGCAACTTGTCGGTACCGGGCTTGGTGAGGATCTCGATGCGCCCGTAGCCCAATTTGTCGAATTCCGAGGAGAAAGGATTCTGGTTAATGCGAATCTCGCGGATCGCCGATTTTGGGGGTAGTTGGCCGCCTGTAAATCCGTCGATGTAAATCTGACCGCCGTTAGGTCCTGCAGAAGGACCGGCGAGAGCGGTTAGTTCACTGGATAACTCGTCGGGGTCGTCCGACAATGCTTCCAGATCTTTGCCCTTGATGACGATGGCATTCGAATTACCGCTCGCTTCCACATTGACCGTTGGCGACTCGTCCGTGACCACGACGCTCTGTTGTTCTACCTCCATGGCCATGGAAATATCCACGCGCTTTACCTGCCCGGCCGCAAGCTGGATGGCGGGCATCACGAAGGGGGCGAAGCCAGGAAAGGCGGCACGCACGACATAACTGCCGGGCGCCAGGCCGCTGACCTGGTACGCACCGCTGGAGTCCGCGGTCGTCGTGGCCACAGCCTTCCCCGCCGATGTATTGACGGTAACTGTGGCGCCGGGAATCAGTGCGCCGGTAGGGTCGGCGATATGCCCATGTAAGCTGGCCGTGTCTGCGGGAGGCGTCGCTGGCGAGACAGTCGTTGTGGCGCCCGATGGAGGCGCGACAGGAGCTTGTGAATTTGCCGTGGCCACGCTCGCCAGGCCGATCACCAGGGAGATCGAAAGACGAATGTAAAAACGCAATTTTGAGTACACGTATTCCTCGCTTGTTCTTGCCGGTTTTCTTTGTATCTACTGGGCAACGTCGGGTGCGCTGGTGTTCATGCTCCAGTTTGCGAGCAGATCGCGGCTGGCTGCCGGAGCCTCAAGCAGCGGTTCGACGCCTGTGAGCAGCGTAATCGCGGTAACCTCGGTGGTTCCGTCGGTGGCAACAAGCATCACTGCCTCGCCCTTTTGCAGGTCGCCGAACTGAATGGCGGGCGCGCGATTCAGCATCTGTTGCGGGTCTCCGCCGCCCGGTCCCTGACCCCCGTTTTGCCCGGCCCATTGACCGCCGCTGCCTTGAGTCGGTGCGCCGCCGGCACTCCCTTTGAGCCGAGCCGCCAACATCGCCGCCATGCGATCCGGCAGTCTCCGCATCTGCGCCTCTGTTGTGACGTGAATCGTGACCAGCTTCTTGGTTGCCAGATCCTTGACTGCAAGTGTTGAAGCTGCAACCTCGAGTGACGCAATGGTTCCTGCGATATTGCGGAAGCTGCCGGTGATGACTTCTTCGGCGGCAATCTCGGTTCCGCCCGCGTTTTTCGTTCCGCGCGCTCGCAATTGATCGCCGGGGTGAATGGCATCGATCGGCGCCGGGAGCGCCGCGTCAAAGCGCACCGAGGTTGGAGCATAGCGCTTGAGCATCGTCGTCTTGGTGATATGCACGGTGACTGTCTTGGCGGTCGCACCCGCGCCGGTGCTCAACACAATGACGCCCGAGGCGGCATCCACGCTCTTCACCAACCCGCCCACGCCGCGCTTCTGCCAATCCTCGCGATCTTTCTGTTGCTTCGATGCCAGGTCCGCTTGTTTTACTGCAATAATCTGCAGCGCTTCGGGGGTACCTGCGGGCGAATCTGGGTCGAGCTTCACCAGGGCGCGATCTCCTATCGCAAGGTCACTGAACTGGATCGTTTCCGCTGTACTCAGATCCTTTTGTCCTGGAGCGATCCGTTTTAGCGCCGCAGTCGTTGGAACCGCTACCTGCCGCTCGCCGTCGCCGTCGCTCTTGATGGTGAGCGTGTTGCCGCTGATGGCAGTAATGGTACCCACGATACGGGAGGGCGCCTGCGCAGAGGCAAAGCTCCCACACAGCAGGAATCCTAAAATCAACGCCGGCGCGATAGAAATACGAATCAAGTTTTTGCTCTCCATAACGTAACTCTCCCACGGCCGATGCCGCTTTGCATCCAATGAAATCGACAACTGTTCCGGTAGACGAGTCAAGCTGGCAAAAGGTTGAATGGAGTCTGCCGCGGTGTGCGAGATTCTCAGGAAATCGCGAATAGGACGAAAACATCAGTCCTTCCGGAAATCAAACCCGGTCGAGGATGGAGATAATCTGAATTAACGGCAGGTCTATCGGTTGAGCTGCTCCGTTTGGTGTAGGACTACGCATAAGTGACCTGCCCCAATATGGCCGGACGCGCCGCGCCAGTGGCTTTCAGCACGTTTCCTGGCAGATGATGCCAGGTCTGCCAAGCCAGTAACGCAAATGCCGCGGCCTCTTTGGCCTCCGAGGGCAATCCGAATTCCTCGCTTGCAGCCAACTCGCAGCCGAGCGGTTCCAGCCGCTGCGCCAGCATCGCCATCAGAGTCGCATTGCGCGACCCGCCGCCGGAGACAATGTAGTCCACCCCGTGACCTTTCATTGCGCGCTGAATGTAAGTTTTGTAAGTCGCTCCGATTGTCTCGGCAGTGAGAGCCGTCGCTGTTGCCAGCGCGTCTTCAGGTTTGATGCTCTGCCGCTGGCAGGCCGCAAGAAACTTGGCCGCAAACTCGCGCCCAAACTGCTCGCGACCAGCCGTGCGCGGCGGCTTCAGTTTGAAGTATGCGTTGCGCAACGAACTGGCCAGCACTGGCTGCAGCACCGTTCCTCGCGCGGCAAGGCGGCCGTTGCGGTCGAAGCGCTTGCCAAACAGTTGCTGTGCCAGCGCATCGATGACCATGTTGCCCGGCCCGTTATCGAAAGCGATCACGGCATCCGCTCCGGCTCCTGCCGGAATGGCGGTCAGGTTGGCGACGCCTCCGATATTCTGCAGCACGCGCCCCCGCGTTCTATCGGCAAAGAGCACATAGTCGAGCAGCGGCACCAGAGGAGCGCCCTGCCCACCGGCTATCATATCCGCAGGCCGGAAGTTCGAGATGACTGGAACACCGGTTGCCGCCGCGATCACAGCCGGCTCGCCTAGTTGCCAAGTGCAGCCGAAGCTGCGTCCCGCATAGCTCTGCGCGTGCGGCTGATGATAGAGGGTCTGTCCGTGGCAACCAATCAGTTCGAGCTTGATTTTATGCCGCTCGACGGTCGCGTTCACTGCCTCGGAATAGGCCAGACCGAGCCTCCAATTGAGACGAGCCAACTCAGCGGTTGAGGTTGAGGCCGCATTCATTGCTGCCAGCACGGCACGCCGCAGAGGGGCGGAGAACGCGAAGCCCTCGTGTGCGAGTAGCGCGACGCCAGGGCGCTTCCTGCCCGGCGCGATTCGCACCACAGCAACATCGATGCCGTCGGCCGATGTTCCGCTCATGATCCCGGCAACGGTCATTGCTTTCGTGCTCATGCCGTCGGCGCCTCCTGGGCCCGTTCGACGATCTCGCTGAAACAACGGATGCGTTCTCGCAGCGCGTCAAATTGCTTAGGTGTTAGCCGTGGCGATTGGCCCGCCACAAAGAGTTTCGCGCGTAGTCGCGCCGTTCGCTCCGCGCGAGCGATGAGCAACTTCCGAAACGCCGGCGACCGCTCGCCTTCGGCAATCAGCGCCTCGTAGGCGCGCAGAATCAGCTCTGGACTGTGACAGATTTCAACCAAGTCCATGCCCGCGCGAATTGCCCCAATCGCCGCTTCTTCGATCGGTATGAACTTCAAGATTCCACCCATCTCTAAATCGTCAGAGAAAATGATTCCCTGATAGCCTATTCTCTTGCGCAACACGGTTGTGATCCAATAGCGCGAAACGCTGGCCGGTTGGCGCTTGCCGGGTGTCTCGGGATAGGCCGCATGATTCACCATGATCATTGGCAGTTCATCGCACAATTCGCGATAAGGAAGAAGGTCTTCGCGCCATAATTCGCGCATGCTGCGATGAATTGCCGGAGTTTCCAGATGCGAGTCGCGCATTCCGCCACCGAGGCCGGGAAAGTGCTTGCCACAGCCCACGACGCCATACCTCGCTAGACCAGCGAGAAAGTTTCGAGCGTAGTCCGCGACGCGCGCTGCATTGGCGGAGGCTGCTCGTGTGCCCATGACTGCAGCCGACTCTTGGCTCGCCAAATCCATCACCGGCGCCAAGGTTGTATTGAAGCCGAAGGCTCTAACGCCCTGCGCAATCAGCTCACCGTGTTCTCGAATCAGGCCGTTGTTGCCAACTAAAAATGCGGCCTCCGCAACATGCTGCGCTGAAGGCATGGCGGCGAGTGCATCGTGCAGACGATCCACAGTTCCGCCTTCGACGTCTACGCAGCGAAATGCATCTGGCGCGCACAGGGCCGTAGCCTCGGCCAGCAGCGATCGGGTCTGCCTGGGGTCGACAATGTTGCGCCGAAAGAGGATCACCCCCGCTGGTCGAACGAGCTTCAGCCACGCGCGCTCCAGGCCGGAAAGCACTGTGCTTCCGAGGCCCACCACAAGCAGACTTCCGGCTGTATGACGCAGAGTTGTCTTCATCCTTTCTCCTTCAGCTCCTGTTGCAACTCTTCCAGCAGATTCAGCGCTTGCAATGGCGTGATCGCGTTCACATCTGTTGCTTCGATCCGACCCACAATGCGCTGCGAAAGCGGGGTAAAGATCGTCAACTGGACCGGTTCGGGGGTCGTCTCCACCTGCACACTTTGTCGCTCTTGTTTTTCGTGCTGCCGGAGCACGTGCTTGGCACGATCGATAACCACTGCCGGCAATCCGGCCAGTCTGGCTACTTCGATGCCATAACTCTTGCTCGCCGCACCCGGTTCAATGTTATGCAGAAATACGATTCCACCCGCTGCTTCTTTGACGCCTACACGCAGATTTCTAACTCGCGGCAGCTTCTCGGCCAGCATTGTCAGTTCATGATAGTGCGTGGCAAAGAGCGTCCGCCCCCGGGTTTCCGCATGCAGAAACTCAACCGTCGCCCAGGCCAGCGAAAGCCCGTCAAAGGTCGCCGTTCCCCGGCCCATCTCGTCCAACAGGATCAGCGATCTGTTGGTCGCGGTATTGAGAATCGTCGCCGTCTCCGTCATCTCAACCATGAATGTCGAGCGGCCGCGCGCCACGTTATCACTTGCTCCGATACGCGTGTAGATTCGGTCAACCAGCCCGAAGCGCAAACTCTCAGCCGGGACAAAGCTGCCCATCTGCGCCATCAGAACCAGCATTGCGGTCTGGCGCAGATAGGTACTTTTGCCGCCCATGTTGGGACCAGTTATCAAGAGCAGGCTGGGCCCATCCTCAGCCGCATTCAGATAGATATCGTTGGGTATGAATCTTCCCTCGCGTGTCTCTTCCATCCATTGCTCGATTACCGGATGCCGGCCGGCGACGGCCTCGATCACTGGCTCCTCAACTAGCTTGGGCCGCACATAGCGACGGCCTGCTGCCAGATGTGCGAAGTTAGCCAGCAGATCCACCTCCGCCACCACAGCCGAACTTCGTTTGATGCGCCCTGCTGCTTCCAACACTGCGCGTCGCAGTTCTGCAAAGATCCGCTTCTCAATCTCTATCGACCGCTCATGCGCAGTAAGAATCTTGCGTTCGTACTCCTTCAGTTCCGGAGTCGTAAATCGTTCTGCGTTGACGAGAGTTTGCTTGCGCTCATAATCAGCCGGCGCCATGGATAAGTTCGACTTGGTGATCTCAATGTAATAACCGAA
>Ga0187890_10003681_pt1 | contig 10521 bp, 7 predicted proteins | sample June2016WEW_21_1_FD_133005 | JGI IMG/M metagenome (GOLD analysis project Ga0187890, IMG submission 133005) | Peatland microbial communities from SPRUCE experiment site at the Marcell Experimental Forest, Minnesota, USA - June2016WEW_21_10 | ecosystem: Environmental > Terrestrial > Soil >...
CAGAATACTCGATCCATGAGGAATTGACCAGAATGGGCCTTCAGAATCATGGATCATGTGAAGCGAATTGTAAGCAAGACACCCTCATGACCGTCTATCCATAGCCCTTAGATGTCCATGAGCGTTCTTCAGACCAATCAATCGTCCAAGCAGAGAGGTTTGAATCCAGAGTGCCCTAAACGGAAATGATTCAGAACCAAGGTCCGGAGGCCAATCTTCATGATTTCAATGGGTAGGCTTTGAATCAGAGGAAAAAGACATGGTAGAGAGAATGGAATGACCGGGCTTCGAGCAGAAGCTGCGACCTGTTTCCGCAATATCTGAAACTCATGCCCACACTCCGCACATCTCTTTTCATAAATGGTCATGGATTGGCATGGAACCGTTGCAGGCAGTGAGAATAAAGGGACCGGGATCACTCCCCTTCCGGCAATGCTCAATCCCTTTACCCGATTAAGAACGAAATCAGTTTTGTGAAATGCATTATCAAAGCGTCTGAGAAAGATTCCTCTGAGATTCAACTATTCTGGTTTGGGCGGCAGCGGCCCGTACTGCGTTGGAATGCATATCCCGAGTGCTCCTGTGTCTGGGTATTTTTTTATTTCCTCTTCTTTGAGAAATACACGCAGGCCTCCTTCGGCCAGGGCCGTCATTTCGTTTTCACCGGGAAAGACGAAAACAGGCGCAAGGAACTCAACCCATTCCTTGATCGCGCCTGTCACCAATTCCGAATTCGCCATGCCGCCAGTCAGAATGATCCCGTCTACCATACCCTTTAAAACGACACACATTGCACCGATGTCCTTGGCGATCTGATAAGCCATTGCTTCGAGGATGACCTTTGCTTGCTCATCTCCGCCCCTGATCATCTCTTCAGCCCTCTGAATGTCCTTGGTCTGAAGGTAAGCATACAGCCCTCCTTCTCCCACGAGCTGCTTTTGAAGCTGTTTTTTGTCCATCCCCCCGGCAAAGACCAGGTCAATCAGATCCAGTGTCGGAAGAGATCCGGCTCTCTCCGGAGTGAAAGGCCCTTCGGAAAGCCCGTGGGTGCAGTCAATGACCCGGCCCTTCTGATGCGCGCCAATGGTAATGCCGCCCCCCAGATGGGCCACTACGACGTTCATCTGCTCGTACTTTACCTCAAGCTTTGCCGCAAGGCGTCTTGCCACCATTTTCTGGTTCAGGCTGTGAAAAGCGCTCTTGCGCTCAATTTGCGGAAGACCGGAGATCCTGGCCAGGGGGTGAAATTCATCAGTGCTCGGCGGGTCGACCACTATGGCCTGAGCGCCGTACCTCCTCGAGAAGTTCAAGGCGATTGCGGGACCGAGAGCCGAAGGATGCTTGCCGTATTTTCCCTCGAGCAGATCCTCGCACATGGCGTCATCGACTTCATATGCACCGGCCGGAGCCGGCTTTCCCAGGCCTCCGCGGCTGACAATCATGTCGATTCCTTCCGGGTCGATCCCATTCTTTTGCAAAAAATCTAGAACACCCACTTGCCGGTTAGGGATCTGGTGTCTCATGGAAGAGTAGAGAGCCTGCTCTTCACTGGGGTAGGGAATCGTTTCGAGAACCACGGGTTCGTCGCCATTGAACCAGGCGAGCTTTGTCGAAGTGGAGCCCACGTTGATTACAAGCATGCTACACTGCCTGTCCATCCCCTTCTCCTCTCCTAAGAGCCAAAGATGCCAATGCGATTTCCACCAACCTGCATTCATCAGAGACAAAGGGCACATCCAGTATTACAGGATTTGTCGTCCCCATGACTATACCGGCTGTGTGGATTCTTCCAAAACAAACAAGAGATTCCGCCAGCAGGTAGCCCGTATCGATTTCAGGAACTAAATAGATATCCACATTGCCGGTGACATTACTATTTATCCCTTTTCTTTTTGCGGCAAGGTGACTCAGAGAGCAGTCTATATCGAGGGGACCCTCGACAAGTGCTTTTCCGAACTGCCCTCTTTCAGACATCTTGGAGAGGATTGCGGCATCCAGAGTTGAAGGAATACCGGGATTCACCTGTTCTACAGCGGCAAGAACCGAGACTTTAGGAGTGTCGATTCCCAGAATCGCCGACAAGGACAGGGCGTTTTCGAGAATCAACCGCTTCTCGGTAAGTCCTGGATAGTTATTCAGGAAGGTATCGGTAACAAGGATCAGTTTGCCGCTTTCGCTCAGTTCGAAGACGGAGACATAACTGGCCACCTTTCCCTTCAGCAGCCCTGTCTTGGCGTCGAGGACCGCAGAAAGGAAGGCGTTCTGATCGAAGCCCCCCTGCATCAATATGTCAGCCCGGTTTTCGCGAATCAGGGAGATTGCTCTCTGGAGCACGCCGCCTGGATATCTTTCATCCACGATCTCGTGTTCCAGCGACGCCAGTGGACTCATCTCAGTCATCTTCTCTATTACTTTGCGGTTGCCGATAAGGCAGGGAATAATAAAGCCGGCTGCGGCCGCACGGCAGATTAGATCCAGATCCGGCTCTCTGAAAGAAGTCACCAGTCTTGCAGGTCCCGCACCCTTCGCCGCTTCAAGAATATCCTTAAAAGATTTCACCATCTCATTTTCCGCCTTTCATCCGCTCGGCTACCACAACACACATCGCCAGTTGTTGCACTATGGAATCGGTGAAATCGGAGCGCGCGGGGATACAGACCGGCCCTCTGGAGGTTGCAACGAGGGAGCACCGGGATACATTCAGGAGAAAATCAAGCTTACATAAGATGTTGCCCGTATCCAGGCAGGGGACCAGCAGGATGTGGGGCATCTGTTCCAGCTTCAACCTGTCCCAATTTACGATACGGTTTCCCTTGCCGGCAAAAATCTCTGTAAAGGAAGTCGCATCGACGATCTCGCATTCCCCCAGGTCCCCGGAATCTGCCGCTCTCCTGATCAACTCGTAGTCCCGGTAAGATGTAAGGGCGCCACCGATTTGGCGCTGTCCGGAAAGGATAGCCATCGCGGGTTTCGAATATCCGAGAAGGCGATAAACAAAAAGAGCATTTTTGCAGATCTCCAGTTTCGCCTTTGCATCCGGTATGATATTGACTCCTGTATCCGTAAAGGCGACCAGGTGATCGAGTCCGGGAACCTCCCAGAAAGAGATGACGCTGACGTTAGTTCCGGAACCGGCTTTCGCTTCCTCCCTGATTATCGAACGGTAGATATAAGAAGTAGGAATCTGGCCTTTGCTTGCGATCGGCAGTTCTCCCGAGAAAATCATGCCTATTCCAAGGTTTGAGATGGCTTGGCGATCATCATTGCTGATGGTTTCAAATCCGCTGATATCAAATTCAACTTTCTCCGATACCTGCTCTATCTTTTCCTTGTTGCCAATGAGGACGGGCTCGATATAGCCTCTTTGCCAGCTCTTTTTTACAGCCAGCATGAACTCCTCGTCTTCCGGGGCAAGGACGGCCAGCCTCATGGGCCCTTTTTCGGAAGCCAGGTCTGCAAAATCTCTCAAGGACCTGATCATTGAAAGCACCCTTTCAGTTTTCAGTGTGAAAAGATCGGTATGAGATCGAGACTCTGGGTTTGTCGCCGGACCCATAAAGCCGATGAGCGGGAGAAGCTAATTATAGAAACCCCGAATCGAAATGAACCGGCAGCTAAGGGGTCCTATTCGGCCTCACTTTTCGGGTAAATTGGGTCAAGCCCGGGAATCCCGTTTGGGTCCTGAAAAAGCTCTCTTTTTGGGAGATTTTCAACACTGAGATCAAACCGACGATCTGTTTTCCATATGCTCAACTCGCTCCAACCTCTTCAGAAAGGATTGGAACAGGACCCATTCGTCCGGTGAAAAGCGTCCGAGAAACTGGCCGTTTGTCTCTTCAAAAATGGAAAGAATAACCTCGCGCACCTGCATTGCCTTGGCGGTGATATGAATACGAAGGACCCTCCTATCATTTTGATCCGGTCGGCGCTCGGTCCATCCGTCCCTCTCCAGCCGGTCCAGCAGCCCGGTGATTGTGGCACGATCCAGGGCTGTCTTATCTGCAAGCTGGCTGGGCAATAGCCCATCTTCATCGTAGAGGGCCACCAGCAAAAAGAACTGACCGTGAGTCAGTCCCATGGAGGTGACCTTTTCCTTGTAATAGCGAGTGATTTTGCGGCTGACTGCGCCGAGTTGAAAGCAGATGCAATCATTAAAAACCATGGAGCAAAACTCCCCAATCGAAAGTTAACGGGTATTTCTGGATCACCCGTGAATCACCTCTGGAAAAAAAGATTAGCACACTGATAATTGGTATGTCAATAGTTGCCTTATAATGCATCGACCTGACCACCAACGAATCTCGAAGGGCATTGTGAGTTCGACTGCCGCCCTGAAAACCTCTCAAGACACCTTGAAGGCCATAGAACCTTCCCATAGACGAATCAAAAACACAAGTGGAAGGACGCCATCAAAAAAAGTCCAATCGAAGCCGACGAGGCGCCAGGATGAGATATTCATGAGGGTATGTTGGAAGTAACGGCATCTATTATGGGTTGTGCGCCTTACGGATTCTTTCCAGGAGATATACAATATGCTGGTAGCGTTTCAATCCGGAAAACCACTCACTCGGAATGGCCTCAAAGCCGAGGTGAGCCCCTAGAATCATTCCCACCACCAATCCCCGTGCGGCGGAATCTCCTCCGGCCATGACGTTTTCCACGAGGGCCTCTCTTAGATTTCCTTCATATTTGCCGATAAGATGCACAACCGATGGGAAGGCACGCTCGACATCACAACTTTGGCCAAACTTGAGAATGGCGCTCCGTGTGTCGCTTCGCGCACTTTCGATGCCTTCCGCCGCCCATTGTCCGAGAAGGGATTCCCTGAAGTGCTCCTCCCTCACCTCCCGTATGGCAGATAGGGGTTTTTCTCCCTCAAGCACCTTCCAGATTACCCTGGCAAAAAAGTCAGAAACGTCGATTACCGAAGGGTTGTCATGTGTCATTGCCGTTTGAATTTTAGCACTTGAAAGGAGTTGTCCGAGATCATTCCGGTAGCGGTAGACCAGTGGGGCAATGCGAGCAGCGCCGGCCAAGTCGGAGGAAGAGGATCCGGATTCTTCGGGGTTTTTTCCAGAAGCGAAGTTAGCAAGGGTCGCCTTGGTCGCATTATCGACATAGCCGTTGTAGGTTTCAAAGAGTTTTTTCCATCTTCGGGCAAAATCATCGATGTCAAATCCCGAAGATGCGACAATGGATTCCAAAAGCACAAGTGTTTGGTCTCCATAGTGGGTGAACTCGCCCAAATCCTTTGTGGCATGATAGGAGCTCTCAAGGGGTTTCAGCAGGCCCTCAACTCTTCCAAACTTGCGATCAATTGCGTCGATATCGTAAATCCAATGTGCTCCCAAGGCCAGTGAATCGGCTGTAAAGGAAGCCAGGACCATCGCTTCAGCTTTGTCTTGCATCGTCTTTCCTCGAACCTGGGTGGAATTCCTTCATGTTATTGACTGCATCATTGACTGATGGACACCCCTCTCGAATTATGCGAGCAGTCGAATGGGCTTGTGCCTCCAAGCCCTCAAGTGTCGATACCCTGTAAAGAGCCTCTATCTGGAATATAAGAGCAATAAAATGGATGTAAACACATGCCGCCTCATGATCAAATGCAAGCAGTAAACCAGAATCTTGAAGGGCTGTTATTGCCCGAATGGTGACGGGAAAAACGAAAAGGACTGGCCGCCAATTCACTCCCGCGAGCAGTCCCTTCAGATCATTTTATTGAATGAGAGGGGATTAAATCCTGCTATTTGACTTTTTCGTGTTCCACCCTCTCGAATTGTGCATAAATAACCAGCCATGGCTACGCTCAATGGTCTCAGCCCAGACAAATAATCTGGCTCACACCAGATAGGGCTGCAGCCATAAGCCGTTCACGGGATTCAACTGATGCCGTACTGTTCCTGGACCAATGCGAGCAGACCTGCATCCTTCAGATTTTTGAGCGGGGCCAGGAATGTGACCTGAACGACGCCGGGAAGGCGGCCGATTTCAATGGCGCCGGTAATCGTTGCTCGGTTCCGGACTTCGGGGACGCTCATCCCTAAAAGCGTGGCTGCACGACTTAAACCGTTTTCCGTAGCGGAGTTCAAATCAGGCCCGGTTCCCACAACGGAAATAGGGCCGGATGCCTCAATTTCCTTTAGGCCATAATGCTTTGCCAGGGCTAGGGCCTTTTCCTTTTCACCGGCATCGAAGGGTCGAGCCAGAAAAGGGAGATCTTCAAGCAGCGGGAAGAGCACAGGCCCCTGAAGCGTTCGCTTTTTCAACACCTGGACTTGTAAGGTCACCGTACCGGCGACGTCCATAGTGTGGCCGGCGATCTCGCCATCTCCCTGCAGCGCATGCATATCGCCCATATACACGCCGGCCCCCGGTACCTTCACCGGGGCCACGACAAAGGCTCCCGGCCGGACCGCATCGATATCCATGTGCCCATCCGTGCGCAGTTCCAACTGCTCGGCTGTGACGGCATACTCATGGGGCGCACCGATAAGAAAGACACCGAAATCGCCCGCATTATGGGAATCCGGCAATCTCACGGCAGGGGTTGTTCCAAGCTGACCGAGAAAAGGCCGCATCCTGGCCACCGTCCCCACAAGATCGTGGGGGGCAAAGAGCAGAACTGAGTGCTGTATGCTGCATGCCGGCAGATTGGCAAAATGTCTGGAATCCCGGGCAACGCGCTCCGCCGCATCCCGGTCAAGGGTCACGCCGAGGGTCCGGGCTTCGTCAAAAACAACCGTGTACCCGTGTACGAACTGAAAGGGCGTGATGGGGTTGCCGCACTTGGCGCACCGCACCGCCTCCTGCCCTATCCCTTCGATTCTAGTCTCAGGGTACATGGTGTCGCACGTGGGACAGCGCTTTGCCACGTAGGGATCGCCCACAAAGTAACCGTCTACGATGCGGTCATGCCCCGATGCCGTTGCCCCTGAGGTGACATTCACTTCCTTGATCCGGATGAGAAGAGCATCCCCCGGCTCCGCGTTTTCCACAAAGACCGGCTGGGTCACCTCATGCCCGCCTCTGAGCTTTGGGTTGATCATAGGCCCCCAGCACCCCGGCGCCGTAGACGCTTTAATGACACCCCCGTCCCTGACCGGCCCCAGCATAACCTCCCCCGGGTCCAGAATCCCGTTGGTGAATGTGGAGACATTAATCTCTTCAAGCGCTTTGGTTGTTGTCGTCATTTTTGTCTCCTTGAGTTGTTAAGGTTTGTGAAATACAAGGCACAACCCGTCAGCGCTGTTATCAAAAAACAAGCGAGAATCACACTCATTCACTCCGCAGGTGGGTTGTGGACGAATTGCATGAGCACATTTCTCCCTGAATAGGGCGTCAACTTGACTCTCTACACTTGCTGAACCGTATTTCCGGATCGTATTCTGCTCGAAAAACGTGGAACAACAGGATATTTTTTATTATCCCGTATCTCGATTAAAGACACAAGCGATATGCCAACCGGGCTGGTCTGTGCACTTCCAGGACACACCACGAACTCCGGCAGTTCATAGCTCCTTGGACCAATACGGGTTCGAGTTCCGAAAACCACTCTTTCTATAGATCGGCCTTTGGGTGAAAAGGTGAATCGGGCAAGGGTCGGGAACCAGGATCAAAGGCTTTTGAGGGGGATCTACATGCCTCTTCCGACAGCTGTTCAATGGAGGCTTCACTGCGTCCATGCCTGGGTTTCATACAGAATGGGCGCCGCTGGAGAAGTTCCTATTTTTGAGCAAGAATTGCACCGATTCTTCTCATTCCGGTCAAGATCATGAGGGCCAAACCCAGAAAGCCAACCAGGCCGCCAATGTAGCAGAAAAGAAAAAAAGTGAGCAGTGAACATTGAACAGTGCCCAATCTACGGTTCTCGACCGGAAATGAGATGTTTGAAAATAAGGGACAGGAAATGCAGCAGGGTCAAGAGGATTTAAAGAAACTGATTAAAGAGAGTGTCTTGGAGCTACTCGGAGAAGAGCGGCTGGGCTTGTGCGGGACCTGATTCCTCGTGTCTCTGGAAGGGAAATGGATGAGATCCACACCAAATTCGGTTCTCCAGCCGATTACGGAAAACCGGGTCCTTCCTGTTCATTTCTGCTGCTTGGACAGAACCATTCACCTCACAAGCTCAATGATATCGTCAATAAATGCTTTCCAGTGACCTGCCGCCTGTTGGGACCGATCGGCAAACTGAATTCCCATATGAGTTCCATCTTCAATTCTGTCGATATTTTTTATTTCGCCCCGAAGAGAGACCGCTTCCTCTTCTCCAGGCAGACTAACGCACACTGTAATGGGATCATCCCTGACAAAGGATGGTAATTTATCCTCACCCGGATCTTTGATTTTAACCCTGCATCCCCTGTAACTGAGATCCACCACTACAGACCGGCACTCATTTTCGCGAACTTCGACAATGGCCGGCAGAATGCATTTATGTCTCTCCTCAGATCGAAGATTTAGCGTTTCGAGTTTTTTGGGGTACGTGGTCAACACCAACTGCGGATCGGGTACGGTTGAAAGAATGGTTTCTTTAAAGCCAAAAGCCTCACCATCGTAAAGGTACCGTGCAATCAATGGCATCCCTTTTTGCAATTTCGCAAACTGGACAGGATTAGACAGGCTGAAAATAATGTAGCGGTCCGGTTCCATGCCGATGAGCCTGGATTTCATCTTCGTGCCCAATGGTTCGCACTGGAGCGAGATGGGAGTGCCTAGTACTGCTCTGATCCTATTTTCCGAGGCGTTACTGGAGGAATCAGGCTCTTCGATGAATGCGGCGAAGGTATTTAGCAGTTTTTCATCAAAAGATGTAAAAATTTCGTTTCTCATCAGCTTAATCGCGTCTCGCCGCGGGAGTGCTTTCTTATACACTCTCTCTGATGTGAGTGCATCGAACACATCAACGACGTGAGCCAACCGTGCGAAAAGTGGTATTTCATTCCCGGAAAGCCCATCAGGGTAGCCGGACCCATCCATTGCTTCGTGATGATAAAGCACAGCATCGAGTTGGTTTTTGGAAAAAGCGTTCGTTTTTTTGAGCTGCTGATAACCCGACAGCGAATGTTGCTTAACAATATCAAATTCCCATTTCTCGAGTCGTCCGGGTTTGTTCAGAATACTGTCACTTATTTTGTTCTTTCCAAGATCATGGAAAAGAGTGCCAAGACCGAAATCGGTTATTTGCGGCTTGCTCCAGCCCAGAAATTTGCAGAAAGACATCCCGAGTGTTGAAACTTGGACGCAATGGCTGAATGTGTAGAAATCTTTCGAAAAAAGACTAAGAAGGGCAGTGGCGGAGACCTCCTCAGACGTGATGAGTTGCGCAAAATCTTCGACGATTTGTTTGCCGATCAGAATACTCGATGCGCTCGGATTTTCCCGGAAAACCCGCTTCACCACGACCTCTGCATTGTCAAATAACATCTCTGTTTTTTTCTCACTCGATACTTCCTGTGATTTAATAACCCTTTGAGATTGGGAGTTCAAATAATTGAGAAATTCATTCTCGTCTTTGGGTTCAATGTAGAGCGCATCGATTTCTTCATCAAGAAAAGCGCGACGAGTTTCTTCGAGGTACTGCTCGCCACGTGCAAGCACCCTTTCGGGCCGAAGTGTATCTTCGTTCTCAAAGACTGCTGGAAAATAGAAATCGCAAGGTAGAGAATCTCCAGTAAAAAGAGATCGAACTTTCACGGAAACAAGACCGGACAGTTCGGTTTCAGAGCTATATTCGAGTCCGGGATTTGTCTGATTCAGCTTCTCCTGTGAATCCATGCAGCAGTCCTCCCCAGCGCCAGGAAGCAGTGATGTCAATTTAGTTCGTTTATAAATTCGGCCCGAGCTGGTTTTCCCTTTAACAAATTATTCGGGGCAAAATTATTGCTGAGTTTCTGGTTCATGTTCCGGGTTCATGTCAACTGCCTTCAGCTTACGCCTTGAAGGCCTCCCGCGAACGCCCGGCGCGCATGACAGACGCATTCATCTGTCGGCCTTCCGCGCTCCGCGAAGTACCTTCCGCAAAACAAAGAAAGCCCGGGGCTTATCACCCTGGGCTTGTGTTTAAACTCGGCCTGTCAAAAACGTACGCGTTCACCGCACAGGCGCGCGGACAAAGAATTCTCACCGCAGATGACTGGTCATAGACAGATCATGGAGAGAGCACAGAGAAAAGAAAATGGGCATGCAGGAAGAACCGGAAGCAAACAGGGGCCTGGCTTTTAGTTTTGCTTTTGTATAGCCCCCGCCGCGTCATGCGTCCAATTCAGGGATGGACAGGCAACTGCATATCTTTCGTGCAAGCTTATCGGGAATTTCAGTGTGTCGCGGCACCGCTTCACAATGGCCTGTTCGCGGGTTGCACCACAGGGAATGCTCAGGCGCAGAGAGGGTGAAGAGTGAGGACTGAGGACTGAGTGAATAAAAAAGACGGACGCGGTGACACGGAGACGCGGAGATACGGGGACACGGTGACACGGAGACACGCTGATGGGGTGACACGGTGACAGAAAGACAGTGAAC
>Ga0187890_10003682_pt1 | contig 10521 bp, 10 predicted proteins | sample June2016WEW_21_1_FD_133005 | JGI IMG/M metagenome (GOLD analysis project Ga0187890, IMG submission 133005) | Peatland microbial communities from SPRUCE experiment site at the Marcell Experimental Forest, Minnesota, USA - June2016WEW_21_10 | ecosystem: Environmental > Terrestrial > Soil >...
GAGCGGGGCGAGCAGTGGAGCCGCGTTGAGCGGGGCGAGCAGTGGAGCCGCGTTGAGCGGGGCCGGCGTGTTACTGCTCTTGCGTGCTTTGTGCGCGATGGTATCTGCGGACTAATACCATCGTTATACCGAGTCGGATGCGGGACCCACTACCCGGACGTGGGAGTCCATCCCCCTCGCCGCGTACGCTCACACGATGGCTCGAACGGTTCACGTGTGCTCGCAGTGCGGCTTTCAGTCCGCGCAGTGGCACGGTCAGTGCCCCGAGTGCGGCGAGTGGAACACGCTCGTCGAGGAGCGCGTGCCGGCAAGCCGCGCGCAGGGCGCCCGTCCCGGGCGTCAGGCGCGTGGCGGGGCCGCTGCCACGGCCGTGCCCAGGTCCGTGCCTGTTCCGCTGGGGGAGGTTGGCGCGGCGCCCGTCAGGCGCATGTCGACCGGCATCGGCGAGCTCGATCGCGTGCTCGGCGGCGGACTGGTGCCGGGCTCGCTGGTGCTGCTCGGCGGCTCGCCCGGGATCGGCAAGTCGACGCTCACGAACATGGTGCTCGGGCACCTGCAGCAGGCCGGCCACAGGACGCTGTACGTGAGCGGCGAGGAGTCCGCCGAGCAGGTGCGGCTGCGTGCGGAGAGATTGGCTCCCGCCCACCTTGGACCGATCGACGTCGGCAGCACGCAGCTCGCCAACCCGGCGCTGCAGGTCCCCGTGCTCGCCGAGACCGACCTCGACGTGGTGCTGGACGCGCTCGTCGCGCACGCTCCGCAGGCGTGCGTGATCGACTCGGTGCAGACGCTGCGCGCCGCTGACCTGTCCGGCGCTCCCGGCTCGGTCGGACAGGTGCGCGAGGTGGCCGCGCGGATCATGGAGCTGGCCAAGGCGCAGGGCGTGGCGGTGATCCTTGTCGGCCACGTCACCAAGGAGGGTGCGTTGGCGGGTCCGCGCGTGCTCGAGCACCTGGTCGACTGCGTGCTGCAGTTCGAGGGCGAGCGCGAGCGCCCCTACCGCGAGCTGCGGGCGCTGAAGAATCGCTTCGGCTCGACCAACGAGGCCGGGCTGTTCGAGATGCGCAGCGGCGGCCTCGTCGAGGTGCTCGACGCCTCCGCGAGATTCGTCGCCGAGGCCACGCGCGCGCCCGGCAGCGTGGTGCTGGCGGCGATGGAGGGCTCGCGGCCGCTGCTGGTGGAGGTTCAGGCGCTGGTGGCGCCGTCCGAGCTCGAGCAGCCGCGCAGGGTCGTCTCGGGGCTCGACCGCAACCGCCTGGCGCTCGTGCTGGCGATCCTCGGACGCCACGGCCACGTGCGCACGGGTGGCGCTGACGTGTTCGTGAACGTCGTCGGAGGCGTGCGCGTGGACGAGCCCGGCTGCGACCTGGCGGTCGCGCTGGCGGTCGCGAGCGCCAGCCGCGGCGTGCCCGTGAGCGGCGCGCCGAGAGCGTGCTTCGGCGAGCTCGGGCTGACCGGCGAGCTGCGCTGGGTGGGCCACCCCGAGCGCCGCCTGGAAGAGGCGGCCAAGCACGGCCTGAAAGGCGTGATCGCGCCCGCGGACAGCGGTCGCTCGGCCTGCGAGGTGCCGACGCTGCGCGCGGCGCTCGCGGCCGCGCTGCCGACGGGCCCGCCCGACGGCCGGCCGCGCACGGTTCCGGCGCTCGCGGCGGTCGGGTGAGAGGGCTAAAGGATCTGTAAATGCCCTAGAATTGAGGATCGTGGCTCCAAGATCCGGCGAAGACCTAGACAATGAGGTACGACCGGATCCAGGGTTGATGAGGGCGCTGGAGATGATCGCGCCCGGCACCGCCTTGCGCGAGGGCATCGAGAGCATCCTGCATGCGCGCACGGGTGGTCTGATCGTCATCGGCGAGCCCGAAGACCTCAGCTTCCTGAACTCCGGGGGGATCAAGCTCGATATCGACTACACGCCCGCCTTCCTCTACCAGCTGGCAAAGATGGACGGCGCGATCATCCTGGGCGCGAACGCCACCAAGATCACGATGGCGAACGTCCAGCTGATGCCCGATCCGACGATCCTCTCGCACGAGACCGGCACCAGGCACCGCACCGCCGAGCGCGTGTCCAAGCAGACCGACGCGCTCGTGATCGCCATCTCACAGCGCCGCGAGGTCGTCTCCGTGTACGTGGACGGCGTCAAGTACATCCTCGAGGACATCCCCGTGGTGCTCGCCAAGGGCAACCAGGCGCTGGCGACCCTGGACAAGTTCCGCACCCGCCTGGATCAGGTCTCCACGCGCCTGACGGCGCTGGAGTTCGAGGGCGGCGCGACGCTGCACGACGTGCTCACCGTGCTGCAGCGCTCCGAGCTGGTGACGCGCATGGCGGTCGAGATCGAGCGCTACATCGTCGAGCTGGGCAGCGAGGGCCGGCTGATCGAGATGCAGCTGGAGGAGACGATGGTCGGGGCAGCAGCTGAGAAGTCGGCACTAGTCAGGGACTACTTGTCAAGCTACTCTGATGAGGCGTTCGCGGCGGCGCTCGAGGAGATCGGGCGGCTCGTGCATCAGGACCTGCTCGACTTCGGGCGGCTGGCCGAGCTGCTCGGCTACGACCGCAAGCTCAACACGCTCGACTATCCCGTATCACCGCGCGGCTACCGCGTCCTGGGGCGCATCCCCAGGCTGCCGAAGCTCGTCGTCGCGCAGATCGTGACCGAGTTCGGCGGCCTGGACGAGCTCCTGGCCGCGACCGACGCCGAGCTCGAGGGGGTCGAGGGCGTGGGCGAGATCCGCGCGAAGGACATCCGCGAGGGCCTGCGCAGACTGCAGGAGCTGAACCTCGTGGACCGCTATCTACAGACTTGATTCAAGGGCCGACCCACTGGTCGCTCGCAACGAAGGAGGACACCATTCCCGCACAGGCAACTGAAGAAGCAACGCTCACGGAGGAGCTCGAGGTCACACGCGAAGTCGAGTACATCGAGTTCGAGCTCGGAGATCACGTCGTCTACCCCCATCATGGCGCGGGGAAGGTGCTCAAGAAGGAGGAGATGGAGATCCTCGGCGAACGGCGCGAGTACCTCACCATCAAGATCCTCCACAACGACATGACCGTACGCGTTCCCACCGAGAACGCCGCCATCGCAGGGCTGCGCAGGGTCATCGACGAGGAAACCGTCAAGAAGGTCCTCGACGTGCTGCGCGACGACGTCTCGGAGATGCCCAAGAACTGGAACCGCCGGTTCAAGCACAACCGCGACAAGATCAAGACGGGCGACATCTACGAGCTGGCCGAGGTCGTACGCAACCTCTCGCTGCGCGAGAGCGAGAAGGGCCTTTCGACCGGCGAGAAGCAGATGTTCACGCGCACCAAGAAGATCCTCGCCTCCGAGCTGATGTACGCGCTCGACAAGGACGAGGAGGAGGCCGAGAGCTACCTCGACGAGCTGCTCGAGGACTCGGCCAACCACCAGATGGCGGCCGCCGGAGCCAAGTAGCGAGGCTTTCGCGCACGCGGCAGCACCAATTGCCGCGTGCGCGAGCGCCCCAGGCGATGACCGTCGCGCTGATCGTGGCCGCCGGCAGCGGCGAGCGCCTCGGAGCCGGCGTGCCGAAGGCGCTCGTGCGGCTCGCCGAGCGCCCGCTGCTCGCCTGGAGCATCGACGCGCTGCTGGCGACCGCCGGCGTCGAGCAAGTCGTCGTCGCCATGCCGCCGGGCGCCGAGTGGCCGGCAGAGCTGGGCGCCGTGGATCGCGTCACCGCCGTGGACGGCGGGACCTCGCGCTCGGACTCGGTGCGCCGCGCGCTCGACGCGGCGGGGCCGCCGCGAGAGGCACGGGATGGCGAGCCCGGGGAGACCGATTTCGTGCTCGTCCACGACGCCGCCCGCCCACTGGTGACGGCCGCGCTGGCTGAGGCGGTGATCGCCGCGCTGGCGCGCGACCGAGACGCCCACGCGGCGATCGCCGCGCTGCCGGTCACGGACACGGTCAAGCGCGTGGACAGCGCTGGTGCGGTGCACGAGACGCTCGATCGCAGCGAGCTATGGGCCGTGCAGACCCCGCAGGTATTCCGTCGCGAGGCGCTCGAGCGCGCGCTGGACGTCCATCCGGACGAGCTCGCGCGGGCGACCGACGACGCTTGGTTGATCGAGCGCGAGGGCGGCAGGGTGATCGTCGTGCGCGCCAGCGACGAGAACCTCAAGGTGACCACGCCGCTTGACCTGCGCCTAGCCGAGCTGCTGCTCGCCGGGCGAGCTGCGGCCGGCGGCGAGCAAGACCCGCACGGTGACCCCCGGAAGCCCTCCTGAATCCTGCTTGAATCGCAGCCGTCCAGATGCTCACCGACTACCACCTCCACCTCCGGCCCGACGGCCACGACGCAGACGTCGCCGAGTACCACACGCCGGCGAACGTCGAGCGCTATCGTGCCGCAGCCGACGAGCGCGGGATCGCCGAGCTGGGCGTCTCAGAACACGTCTACCGCTTCGTGCAGGCGCTCGAGGTGTGGCGACACCCCTTCTGGGAGACCTACGCGCACGACGACCTCGACGAGTACTGCGCGTTCGTGCGCGAGCAAACCGATCTGCGGCTGGGCATCGAGGCGGACTTCGTCCCCGGCGCCGAGGACCGCATCGCCAACCTGCTGCAGGCGCGCGACTTCGACTACGTGGTCGGCTCCGTGCACTTCATGCGCGACGGCGCCGTGGACATGGACGATTACAGCGTGTGGGACTCCAGCCGCGCCCGCAGCGCCGGGGAGGTCTGGACGCGCTACTTCCAGGCGATCGGCGACGCCGCGCGCAGCGGGCTGTTCGACATCGCCGCGCACCCCGACCTGGTGAAGTATTGGGGCGATGCAAGGCGCACGCCAGACGGAGATCTGCGCCGCTACTACGAGCCTGCGGTCGAAGGCATCGCCGAAGCTGGCATCGCCGTGGAGCTGTCGACCGCGGGGCTGAGAAAGCCCGCCGGCGAGCTGTACCCGGCGCGCGCGTTCCTGGAGATGTGCGTAGACGCCGGCGTGCCCGTGGCGCTCTCCAGCGACGCTCACCGCCCCGAGGACGTCGGCGCCGACTACGAGCGGGCGCTCGAGGCGCTGGACGCCGTGGGCGTGCGCGAGCTGTGCGTGTTCGAAGGGCGTGAGCGGCGCCTGGAGCCGATCGGCGCCACCGGCGCCAGCGAGTTGCCGGCCGGCTCCAGTGACGCCGCGGCCCGATGAGCCTCGTCGGGGTTGGGTTTGACTCACACCGGCTGGCTGCCGGGCGCAGGCTCGTGATCGGCGGGGTGGAGATCCCCTTCGACCGTGGCCTGGAGGGTCACTCAGACGCCGACGTGCTCGCGCACGCGGTCACCGACGCGTTGCTCGGCGCCGCGGGCATGGGCGACATCGGCGAGCACTTCCCCGACACCGACGAGCGCTGGCGCGACGCCGACTCGATGCAGCTGCTCGCCAGCGTCGTGCAGAGCGTGCAGGCGGCTGGACTCGAGATCGTGAACGTGGACTGCACCGTGGTGATGGAGGCGCCGAAGCTCTCGCCGCACCGGCAGGCGATTCGGAAGGGGCTGGCGGAGGCGCTCGGCCTGGAGCTTGCGCGCGTGAACGTCAAGGCCAGCACCGGCGAGGGGATGGGGTTCGTGGGGCGTGGGGAGGGCGTTGCGGCGCTGGCTGTGGCTGGGCTGCGTCGCGGCGGCCAGCTGCGTCGCAGCGGCGGCACCTAGCGGTTGCGCAGGCTCGGTCTGCCGTCAGGCTAGCCGCACATCTTTTCGGCGAGGGCGTTCGCCTCCTGGTTGACCAGGTTCAGGACTTCCTCGTCGGTGGGTCCGGTTTCGATTTGGGGCCCGGTGATCGTGATTTCTCCGCTCGCTTCCAAGCCGGGCATGGCGGTCTCCAGGTTCCCAGGCTTGTGAACGCCGAGCCCAAAGAGAGCTAGTGATCGCTCGAAGGCATTTTGCTCGGTTTCTATGCGGTATTGGGGAGCGATTGGCTGGTACACGAACGGCGTCGCCAAGCGGCCCGCGCGGGAGAGCGCGAGCTCCTGTTGGGCAAACTTGCGAAACGCTTCGGAGGTATCGACAAATGTGATCCCTCGCGACGCGCAATGCGCAAACAGATCGTTTGTCACCACGCTGGTGTAGTCCGGCCTGAGGTCGAGGCCGGCGCGCTCATCGACGAGGAGGATCGGCGCCACAGTGACCACCGAGCCCGGGGGCAGCCCGCGCGTCGCCGCCGCGGCCTTTGACTTCAGACGCGCCGGAGGGCCGTGCGTTCTGTGGCGGGACCGCACATGCACCGGGGGGCTGACGGCCGTCAGGGCGCTGTCACCCGAAAGGGCGCTTCCCGTGACGATCCATGTGCCAGGCGCGAGCGCCAGCGTGTATGTGCCAGCTGCGTTGACCGTGCCAACACCCCCGATGACTCCCTGCGGGTTTACGGCCTCCACGACCTCGGCGGAGGCTCCGCTGGGAACGCCGCTCACGCTTCCCGTCAACGTCCCGGTCGATGCCTGGGCCGAGCCCGCCACGACGAGCGCGCACGCCACAGCGGTGAGGAGTCGCCGCAAGATACTCACCGCGTGAGCATATGGCCGCCAATCGGCCGCGTCAAGACTCGACGGCGCGCGTCGCGACCTCGACACGACGACTCGAGCCCAGCTGTCGGGCCGCCCCGTGACGGAACACGGCCTCGGCTGCCTTCAGGTCTCAACCACCTAAGACGCCAGCGCCAGCGGCGCCTCACCCGCCTTCTCGAGGCCGGCGTATTCGCGCCACTGCGGCTTGGCCAAGTGCATCTGCACAACGCCAATCCGCTGCTCGGCAAAGCCCGCCTCGCAGTAGGCAAGATACATTCGCCACAGGCGTCGAAAACGCTCGTCGTAGCCCAGATCTTCCAGCCGCGTGCCGGCGGCCGCAAAGTTGGTGCGCCAGCGCCGCAGCGTCTCGGCGTAATGTGGCGTGAGGTCCTTGAGCCCGACTGTACGCAGGTCCGTATGCCGGGCGACGCAGCGCGCGATCACCTCGAGCGAGGGCAGGCAGCCGTTGGGAAAGATGTGTGTGCGAATGAAGCTCCGCGAGGCCTTCTCAACCGCGTAGGCACGGTCGTCGATCACGATCGCCTGCAGCAGCATGCTCCCATCGTCAGCCAGAAGGCTCGAGCAGCGCGCGAAGAACGTGTCGAAATCGCGCCACCCGACCGCCTCGATCATCTCGATCGAGACGAGCTTCTCGTAGCTCCCGCGCAGATCGCGATAGTCCTCGCACAGCACCGTGACTCGATCGTCGAGCCCGGCCGCCCGCACGTGCGCTCGGGCGTACTCGTACTGCTCGCGCGAGATCGTGGTGGTCGTGACCCGACAGCCCCGCGTTCTCGCGGCGTGCACGGCAAAGCCGCCCCATCCCGTGCCGATCTCCAGCACGTGGTCGTCGGACTGAAGCTCCAGCTGGTTACACACCAGCTCGAGCTTGGCTCTCGAGGCCTCCGCGAGCGTCATCTCTCGGCGCGGGAAGTACGCGGAGGAGTACATCATCGTCTCGTCGAGCATCAGCGCGAAGAACTCGTTTCCGAGGTCGTAGTGGGCCGCGATGCTGCGGCGACTGCGCACGCGTGTATTGCGTGCCCGGATGCCGCGCGCCGTCTGGAGCGGTATCCGCGCTGGCGCAAGACGGCGACGCCACTCATCCAGGCCTGTGACGTTGCGTGCCGCCACGCGCACGACTGCGGTCAGATCGGGGGACGCCCACAGCCCATCCATGTAAGCCTCGGCCATCCCGCGACTTCCGTGCAGCAGCATCGGCCAGACCCGTGGCGAGCGAGCCTCCACCGTCGCCTGCAGGCTGCCGTGACCCAGTGTAAGCCGCTGCTGGTCCTCGACGATTGTCAGCTGGCCCTCGCGGAGACGTGCCAGCAGGCCCAGCACGATGCTGCGCGCCACACGCTGCCCAGCGGTCACGCCTGCACCTTCGGACGGGGGTGGAGTGGCACACCCTTGAGCTTCAGCGCAAGCGCATGGCCGTAGATGAGCGCCAGCATGCGCAACGTTGCGGCCGGGTAGCGCGCCGTGACGCGGACGAGACGGCCGCCGGTAAATGGGGAACGACGCAGCGCCAGCGTCGCGTCGAAGGCACGTCGCTCGCGCTCTTGGCTCTCGATGTGAACCGACAGCGTCGGGCCGGGCGCGGCGACGCGCCACAGGTAGCGCTGCTCCATCGCCATGAACGGGGACACGTGCAGCTTCTTCTCAAAGCTCCCCGCGAGAACGGGTCCTTCACCCGCTCGCGTGAGTACGTAGGCGTGGCGCTCTCCCCACGGCGTGCTGGTCACCTCCGCCACCACCGCCTCGAGTTGGTCCTGCGGAGTGAAGCAGTAGTAGAGGCTGACGGGGTTGAAGCAGTGCCCGAACGTGCGCAGCTGCGTGAGCAGGCGGATAGGCCCTGTCGGCAGCCAGCCCGTCCGGCGCTCCACCTGCGTGCGCACAGCGTCTGCGAGCCCGACGGAGGGATCGCCGAGGTAGTCGGATCGGCGGAAGCGAATGAGGCCCGGACGGTCAGCGACAAGCCGCCCGCCTAGCAGGCCATCGAGTTCCTCCAGGTCGAGGTACGCGAGCGCCACGCGGTGGCTGAACTCGTAGTGGCGCACCGCGAAGCGCCGGTGGCGGATCGTGCCCTCGTAGATCGCGCTGGCTTTCACGCCCCCACCGCCTCCATTCGCCGGGCGCCGATCTCGCGCGCCACCCGCAGCGCGCTCTTGACGCCGTCCTCGTGGAAGCCCCATCCCCAGTAGGCGCCACAGTAGTGCGTACGATTGCGTCCGCTGATCTCGTGGTGGCGTGACTGCGCCGCGACGCCCGCGGGGGTGTAGACAGGGTGCGCGTACTGGAGCGTGCGGATGATCCGCTCCGGATCGATGGCGGCGGTGCGGTTGAGGGTGACGCAGAACTCGCGGTCGGCCCGCAGTGACTGCAGGCGGTTCATGTGGTAAGTCACCGTGCAGTGCCCCGCAACGCCCTCGTCGAGATGGTAGTTCCAGCTCGCCCACGCGCGCCGGCGCCGCGGGAGCAGCGAGCGATCAGTATGCAGCACCGCCTCGTTGCTCTGATAGGGGATCGCCCCAAGCAGCTCACGCTCGCGCTCGCTGGGGTCGCCTAGCAGCGCGAGGGCCTGGTCGGAGTGCGTCGCGATCACCACCGCGTCGAAGCGCTCTGACTCAAAGTCGCGGGGTGACACAGTGACATGGTCCGAATGGCGAGTGATCTCCGTCACGGGTGTCGAGAGCCTGAGACACTCCCGCCAGGGCCGCGTGAGCGCCTCGACATATCTCTGCGACCCTCCGGTGATCGTTCGCCAACGCGGACGCTCACGGAATCCGAGCATACCGTGGTTGTCGAAGAACTCGACCAGAAAGCGCGCGGGAAACGACCACATCTGCCCCGGATCCGCGGACCACACCGCCGCCGCCTGGGGCACTATCAGCCGCTCCACAAAGGCGCGCGAATACCCCCCCACAGCAAGCCACTCGCGCAGCGACGGGTCCTCCTCGGAGGCGAGCAGCTCGCGGGCGTCGCGGTTGAAGCGGACGAGATCAGCGATCATCCGGTGAAATGAGGGCCTTACCAGCTGGCCGCGGCTCGCGAACAGCCCGTTCGGCGAGGCCCCGTTGTACTCGAAGTCGCCCCCGTCGCTCACCCCGAAGCTCATCAGGGAGGCTTGCGTCTCCACCTCGAGCTCGCCCAGCAGCCGTTCGAAGTTCGGGTAGTTGCGGTCGTTGAAGACGATGAAGCCCGTGTCGAGGTCATAGACCCCGGCCTCGGTCTCGACGCGCACCGTGTGGGCGTGTCCGCCGGCCCGATCGCTCGCCTCGAACAGAACGACATCGTGCTCGGAGCGCAGCCGGTGCGCGCATACGAGCCCGGAGACTCCTGCGCCGATGATCGCAATCCTCATGTCCAACCTATACGGGTCGCAGCGCACCGCAGATCAGCGTCGATGAACAGAGCCCAGCGCTGGGCGCGCGCAACCTGCCGTCGCCCGGCTCCCTTGATGGCTTTCAGCGTCATCCGGGTTCAGTGTACAGCTTTTGTAGAGATTCAGTGGAAGTTCGGTAGACTCCGGTTGTGACTGACGGTCCACGACTGCGCATCGGCGAGCTCAGCAGACGCGTTGGTGTGAGCCCCGAGCTGCTGCGCGCCTGGGAGGTGCGCTACGGGCTCTTGTGCCCTGACCGCACCGCAGGCGGGCTTCGTCTCTTCTCCGAAGAGGACGAGCGGCGCGTGCATCTCATGCGCAAGTACATCGCCACCGGGCTGTCCGCCTCGGAGGCCGCCCGACTCGCCAGGTCGGGCGAGGAATCGGCCGCGCGCGGGGGCTCGGCGAGCTTCGCCCAGATCCAGACGTCTCTCGCGCACGGCATCGAGACGCTCGACGAGCCGATGGCCCAGTCGGCGCTCGACGAGCTATTCAGAGCTTTTGCGCTCCCGTTCGCGCTGTCGGAGGTGATCCTCCCATTTCTGCACCGACTCGGCGAACGTTGGGCGGCGGCGGAAACGAGCATCGCCCACGAGCACTTCGCGAGCAACGTGATC
>Ga0187890_10003687_pt1 | contig 10510 bp, 7 predicted proteins | sample June2016WEW_21_1_FD_133005 | JGI IMG/M metagenome (GOLD analysis project Ga0187890, IMG submission 133005) | Peatland microbial communities from SPRUCE experiment site at the Marcell Experimental Forest, Minnesota, USA - June2016WEW_21_10 | ecosystem: Environmental > Terrestrial > Soil >...
CCGTCTTCTCAACGCCGAGCAGTGCGTGGGCGAGATCGTGAACGTCGAGGGGGTGGGCCCCTTCGAGGGCTACTACCGCAACGCCGAGGCCATGGCCCGGACCACCCGCAACGGCTGGTACTGGAGTGGCGACCTCGGGTACGTCGACGGCGACGAATGGGTGTACTTCGCGGGCCGTACCTCGGACTGGCTCAGGGTGGACGGCGAGAACTTCCCGGCCGCACCGATCGAGGCCATCGTGGCCCGCCACCCCGAGGTGATGATGGCCTCTGTCTACGGCGTCCCCGATGTGGACTCCGGCGACCAGGTCATGGTGGCCCTCGTCCTGCGCGGCGACGCCACCTTCGATCCCGCGCACTTCGCGGCGTGGGTGGACGCCCAGAGCGACCTCAGCCCCAAATGGCGGCCCCGGTACGTGCGGTTGTGTGATGCCCTGCCGACGACTCCCACCAACAAGGTCCTCGTCCGGACCCTCGTGCACCAGAAGTTCCGGGCCGATCGCGTGGGCGGCGACCCCGTGTTCGTCCGGGGTCGGGGCGAGGACAGCTACCGGGCCTTCGGGCCCGAGCAGGAGTCGGCGCTGCACGACGCGTTCGGTGAGAGCGGACGCGCCCAGGCCTGGGACCTGTAAGCAGAGGTGGACCTGTCGCTCAACGAGACCGAGCAAGCCTTCGCGCACGACGTGCGGGCGTGGCTCGAGGCCAACGTGGTGCCCGCTCCCGACACCGACGACCTGGCGGAGTCAGTGGCGTGGGGGCGCGCCTGGCAGGCCGAGCTGGCCGGTGCCGGGTGGGTCGGGATCAACTGGCCCGCCGAGTACGGCGGCCGGGGCGCCTCGCCGGTCGAAGTGGCCATCTTCAACGCCGAGTACGCCCGCAGCGGCGCCCCCCAACTCGTGAACCGGGTCGGCATCAACCTGGCCGGCCCCACCCTCTTGGCCCACGGGACACCCGAGCAGTGTCGGCGCTGGCTCCCGGCCATCGTGAGCGCCCAGGAGATCTGGTGCCAGCTCTTCAGCGAGCCGGGGGCGGGTTCGGACCTCTCGGGTCTCGTCACCCACGCCGAGCCGGTCGGCGACGGTGAGGCTGGGTGGGTCGTCAGTGGTCAGAAGGTGTGGACGTCGTACGCGCAGTTCGCCCGGTACGGGTTGTGCCTGGCGCGCACCCAGCCGGGGACGACCGGTCCCCGGGGGTTGTCGTTGTTGGTGGTGGACATGGAGTCGCGCGGCGTCGACATCCGCCCCCTCGTGCAGATCACCGGTGAGGCGGAGTTCAACGAGGTGTTCCTCGAGGACGTCTTCGTCCCCGCCGGGCACCTGGTGGGGGCGGCCGGGGAGGGGTGGGCCGTGGCGTCGACGACGCTGGCCCACGAACGGGGCACGAACTTCCCCTTCAAAGAGGAAGTGGTGCACGAGGGATACCTCACCCGGCTCTTCGCCGAGGCCGCCCGCAACGGCAGCCTCGACGACCCCGAGGTGGCCGACGCGTTGGTCGACGCCTACGTGTCGATCGTGGTGCTGCGGACGCACAACTGGCGCACGCTCTCCAAGTTGGCGCGCGGTGGGGAGCCGGGGCCCGAGTCGAGCTGGGTGAAGCTCACCTGGTCCGACATGACCCAACAGCTCTCCGAGGCGGCCCTGGCGGTGGAGGGCCCGGCGTCGGGGTTGTGGGGACCGTGGCAACGCCAGTGGTTGTGGTCCAAGGCGGCCAGCATCGCGGGCGGCACGTCCGAGGTGCAGCGCAACGTGATCGGGGAGCGCATCCTGGGGCTCCCCCGCGAGCAGAGGAGGTAGGCGTGCCCGTCCACTACGAGCTCGGTGACGACCATGTGGTGTGGATCACCATCGACCGGCTGGAATCGATGAACAGCCTCGACATGGAGCACTTCGCCCAGCTGCGGGGCGCCTGGGACCGGTTCGGCGCGGACGAGGAGGCCTGGGTGGCGATCGTCACCGGTGTCGGCAACGCCTTCTGTGTGGGGGCCGACCTCAAGACCTACATCCCGCAGGTGACCAAGCTCCAGAAAGAGATCGCCTCGCGACAGGTCGAGGAGGTCGACGGGTACCGGATCGACGACGGGGTGAAGGCGGTGCTGCGGGGGGTGAAGCTCTACAAGCCGATCATCGCCGCCGTCAACGGTGCCTGTGTGGCGGGCGGGATGGAGATGCTCGGGGGGTGCGACCTGCGGGTGGCGGTGCCCGAGGCCTACTTCGGGGTCATGGAGCCCAAACGGGGGTTGTTCGCCGGCGGGGGGACCACGGTGCGGCTCCCGCGCCAGGTCCCGTTTCCCGCCGCCATGGAGTTTCTCCTGTGCGCCGACCGGGTGCCGGCCGAGCAGGCCCTCGCCTTCGGTCTGCTCAACGCCGTGGTCCCCGCCGATCAGCTGCGGGCCAAGGCGGTCGAGTACGCCCACCGGATCACCGCCAACGGCCCCTTCGCCGTGCGCAAGACCAAGGAGAGCGTCCTGCGGGGCCTGGCGGTGGACATGAAAGAGGCGTACCGGATCGAGTCCTCCATCGCCACCGAGGTGTTCTCGAGCGAGGACGCCAAGGAAGGCCCCGCCGCCTTCGCGGAGAAGCGACCGCCGCGCTGGACCGGGCGCTAGGAGCCTCGGGGACCGGGGCGGGGGGGACGACGTGGAGCATGTGACGCTCGAGGAGGCCGTCGCCCACCACGTGCGCGCCGGTGACACCGTGCAGGTGCTGTGCGGGCACAGCCGGTGGAGCGCGGCGGCCCGCGAGATGGCCCGCCAGCACTGGGGCCAGGACTCCGGTTTCACGTTGGTCATGCTCAGCCTGAGCTCTCTGGGGGCGCTGTTCTTCCGGGGGGCCATGGTGCGCAAGGTCGTGACGACGTACTCCGGAGACACCTTCCCGACCTACACGCCCAACCCGATCTTCCAGGCGGCCTACTCCTCGGGCGAGGTGGAGGTCGAGCACTGGTCGATCCTGACCTTCACCCAACGACTCGAAGCGGCGGCGCGGGGACTGCCGGCTCTCGTGACGGGCTCTCTCCAGGGGTCGTCGATGGCGTCGAACCCCGACTTCACCGTGGCGGAGACCGCGTTCGGCGCGGTGGGGCTGGTGGCGCCGCTCGTGCCCGACGTCACCCTCGTCCATGGCGCGGTGGCGGACCGACAGGGAAACGTGGCGCTGTCCGAACCACTGCTCGAGGGGGCATGGGGGGCGTGGGCGGCGCGGCGGGGCGTGGTGGCCACCGTCGAGCGGGTGGTGGAGGACCTCGACGGCCTCGGCCACCGCGTGAAGATCCCCGCCCACCGGGTGCTGGCCGTGGTCGAAGCGCCCTTCGGGGCCCACCCCGGCGGCCTGTACGCGCCGGGGCTCCCGGTGTCGTCCTACGGCGAGGACATCGCCTTCTGGGCCGAGGCGCGCGCCGCCACCCGGCAGGACTTCGACGGCTGGGCCCGGCGGTGGGTCCTCGAGCCCGCCACCCACGACCAATACCTCGAGAGACTGGGAGGGGACCGACTGGAGTGGTTGTCGTCGCGCACCGATCCGGAGTCCTGGCGTGCCGACGCCCAGGCCCACCCCGTCGACGCCGGGGCGGCCCCGAGCAGGTGGGAGCTGGCCGCGGCCTACGGGGCCAGAGAGCTCGTGACGGTGACCGCCGCCTGCGAGGCCGACGCGGTGCTGGCCGGGGCGGGAGTGGCCAACCTCGCGGCGTGGGTCGCCGTGGCCCGGGCCCGGGCCGAGGGGAGGACCCTCGAGCTCACCGCCGAGCTCGGCCTGTGGGGCTACACCCCCACACCCGCCGACCCCTACATCTTCAACCACCGGGTCTTCCCCGGTTCCCCGCTGCTCGCCGACGCGTCGACCGTGCTGGGCATGGTCGTGGGGGGCCCGGGCACGCGCACCGTGGCGTGCCTGGGTGCCGCCCAGGTCGACCGGGAGGGCAACCTCAACTCGACCCTCATCCCGGGAGGACCCTTCCTGGTGGGGTCGGGGGGCGCCAACGACGTGGCCAGCCGGGCCGAGGCCTGTGTCGTGGTGGCCCTGGCGCGCCCCGACCGCCTGGTCGAGCGCGTGGGTTTCGTCACCAGTCCCGGGCATCGCGTCACGAGCGTCGTGACCGACCTCGGGGTGTTGCGGCGCATCGACGGCACGTTGCAGGTGGCCGCGGTGCCGAGTGGCCCCGACCCGGTGGCGCAGCGGGTGCGGGCCTTGGCAGACGGATGTGGATGGGACGTGTCAGTGGCCCCGTCGGTGAGTGAGCTCGCCCCGGTGAGCGCCGACGAAGTGCTGGCCCTGCGCCGGTACGACCCCGAGCGCCTGTTCCTCTCGTGAGCCCGACCACCCCTCCTCCGCCACCCTCGGGGAATGCTCCGTGTGGCGGCCGGAAGGGGGCTCCCCGCCACGGTGGGCGGTGGGCGTACGAGGCAGGCCCGGGCTACAGTGGCGAAAGAGTGAACTGACACAGACGTCAGGCATGACGTCGATCCGGGCCTCGCCGGAGATACGGGGCTGGCCCCGTGGAAACGGTGACAGGGGAGAGGGGACCGATGTCGCGCAGTCGGCGAGGAAGATTCGCGACCGTCACTGCGGCCTTCATCGCGCTCGGCCTCGGATTCACCGCCTGCGGGAACGCCAAGAACGTGACGAGCAGCGGCGGCACCGGCGATCCCGGGGTCACCTCGACCCAGATCACGGTGGGCAGCATCGCCGATGTGACCGGTCCGCTGTCGTCGGGCTTCGCCCCCATCGTCAACGGCGTCGAGGCTTACTTCTCGATGATCAACGCCGAAGGCGGGGTCGACGGGCGCAAGCTCAAGCTGGCCTACCAGGAGGACGACCAGGGGAGCCCCACCGTCGACCTCACCGTGGCCCAGCAGCTCGTGCACGACAACGTGTTCGCCGTGGTGGGGGTGGCGACGCCGTTCTTCGGGGGAGCCAAGTACCTGGCCCAGCAGGGCACGCCCACCTTCGGGTACGCCGTGTCCACCGACTACGCCGACAAGCCCTCGCTGTACGCGGACTATGGCTCGGTCCTGTGCTTCCCGTGCGGTGCCCCCGGGGACGCCTATCTCGCCCAACAGCTGGGGGCCCAGTCCATCGCCGTCGTCGCCTACGGCGTGCCGCAGTCCGCCGCCGCCTGCAAGGCCGCGGTCACGGGCATGAAGGCGGCGGGGCTCAACGTGAGCTTCAGCGACCTCAACCTGGTCTACGGCGGCGACCCCACCCCCGACGTCCTGCAGATGAAGGCGAAGAACGTGGACACCTTGTTCACGTGCCTCGATGTCAACGGGAACGTGGCCTTCGCCCGAGCTATCAGCCAGAACGGCCTCACCATGAAACAGGTGTGGTTCAACGGCTACGACCGGGGCACGCTGGCCCAGTACGGGTCGATCATGAACGGGGTGTACTTCGGCCTGGAGCACGTCCCCTTCGAATCCGCCCTGACGGGCCTGTACCCCGGGCTCGACACCTACATCAAGGAGATGAACAAGTACCAGCCGAAGTACACCTACGAGGAGGTCTCGCTCGACGGGTGGATGGCGGCCGACCAATTCGTCCAAGGCCTGAAGGCGGCGGGCAAGAACCTGACCCAGAAGAAGCTGGTGTCGGCCATCAACAAGGAGACCGCCTACAACGGGGACGGGCTCACCGCCCCGGTCAACTGGACCAAGAGCCACTTCGGGTCCCCCCCGCCGTACTGCCAGTCCGAGGTCCAGGTGGTCAACGGCCACTTCGTGCCGGCCTTCGTCCATCCCAACGGCCAGGTCTTCACGTGCTTCGACCTGAACAGCGACACGCCGGTGGAGCCCTTGCCCGGCACCCCCGGGCCCCTCGGCCCCGCCGACCTCACCCCCCCCGCCGGGACCTGACCCTCCGCCTGGGATTGCCGATCCGGTGAACGTGCAGCGTCCGGGGGGACCGTGAGCCAGTTCCTGAGCTACGCCATTCCTGGCATCCCCTACGGGTGCAACTTCGCCCTGATGGCGGTGGGCCTGGTGCTGACCTTCCGGGCCACGGGCGTGTTCAACCTGGCCTTCGGCGCCCAGGCCTTCCTGGCCGCGTTCATCTTCGACCTCCTTGTGCGCAGCAGCCACCTCCCCGTGGGGATCGCCTTCATCGTGTCGGTGCTCGTGATGTCGCCGCTGATAGGTCTCGGCTTCGACCGGTTCCTGTTCCGCCACATCCCCACCGCCTCGACCACGGCCAAGCTGGTGTCGTCGCTGGGCCTGCTCATCGCCATCCCCCAGACCCTGCCGATCTTCTTCGGCAGCGGCGAACGGGAGAACCCTCCCAACCTGTGGCTGAATCCCAACCACGTGTACCTGCACGTCTTCTCGACGCCCATCAACGGCGGGGAGGTCACCACCACGGTCGTCACCGTGGTGGTGGTGGCGGCCGTGGTGGCCATGTTCCGGTGGACCTCCATCGGGTTGCAGATGCGGGCCGTGGTCGAGAGCCGTCGGATGGCGCAGCTCGAGGGCATCAACGCCCCCCGGGTGGCGGCGGGGGCGTGGGCCCTGTCGAGCGTGCTGGCCGGCCTGGCCGGCGTGCTCCTGCTCCCCCTCACGGCTTCGCTCAACCCTGAGGACCCCTTGCAGTTCACCGCCCTGCTCGTCGCCGGCCTCACCGCGGCGGCGGTGGCCGGCATGCGGTCGCTGCCGATCGCCCTGGCCGCGGCCATCGGTCTCGGCATCGTCGAGAACCTCCTCAGCGGCTACCTGCCCTCGGGGGGGATCATCGCCCAGACCGTCGTCCCCGCCTTCCCCTTCGTGGTCCTCGTGGGGACCCTGTTGCTCAACCCGGGACTGCGCCGGCTCGAGCTGAGCTCGGACCCCCTGGCCGCCTGTGACCCTCCGCCCGCCCCGCCCTCGGTGTCGATCCGCGATCCCCGGCTGGCCGTGCCGACCCGCGTGGGGTTCTGGTTGCTCGTGGTGGCCTTCCTGGCCTCGAGCGCCACCTGGGCCCCCATCACCTACGTGACGGCGTTCGACGAGGGCTTGTGCGTGTCCATCATCTGCCTGTCCATCACCCTCATCACGGGGATGAGCGGCCAGCTGTCTTTGTGCCAGGCGGCCTTCGCCGGGGTGGGTGCGTTCGCGGCGGGCCAGTTCGCCGCCCACCTCGGGCTCCCCGTGCTCGTCGGGGCGGTCGTGGGGGGACTGCTCGCCGCGGTGGTGGGGACGGTCGTGGCGGTCGTGGCCATCCGGGTGTCGGGGCTGCTGCTGGCGCTCGTGACCCTGGCCTTCGCCCTGTTCGCCGACCAGTCGCTCTTCCAGTACTCGTGGTCGGGGGGCGGGCTCGCCGGTGTGACGGTGCCGCGCCCCGTGATCGGCTCCATCAACTTCGGTTCCGACCGTTCGTTCCTGATGGTCTGCTTCATCGCCCTGGCTCTGTGCTGCGTGCTCGTGCTCCTGGTGCAGCGGGGGACCGTCGGCCGGTACCTGGCCGCCATGCGGGGGAGCCCGGTGGCGGCCGCCTCCCTGGGCATCAATCTGCGGACGGCCCGCCTCACGGTCTTCGCCATGTCGGCGGGCATCGCCGGTTTCGGCGGGGCGCTGTACGCCTCGGTGCTCAACAACGTCAGCGCCACCTCGTTCGAGTACGTGTACTCGCTCGTCTTCGTGGTGGTGGTGATCACCACGGGGTCCCGCACCATCGAGGGCGCCATCCAGGCGGGTATGGCCTACAGCATCTTCGCCCTCATCCTCGCCCTGTACGTGCCGACGCGCTTCGCCGGCATCGAGCCCATCCTGTTCGCGGTGGGCGCCATGACCTATGCGGCGCACCCCGAAGGCATCGTCGAGTACCAGAAGAGCCGGTGGATGGTGCGCGTCAGCAAGCTGTTCAACGCCTATGACCAGCGCCGGGCCCGGAGGTCCGGTCCTCCGGTGGCCGAGTCGGGAGGGGGCGGCGGAAGGCTCGCACCCCTGCCCGTGGTGGGCGTTCCCTCGGTGAAGGGGTTCGGTGGCTGAGGGCCCCTCCGTCGCTCCCGGCGCGACACCGGCCGCGCCGCCGCCCGCGTTCGGCGCCGAGGCGCCGCCGCTGCTCGACGCCCGGCAGGTCTCCATCCGGTTCGGTGGGATCGCCGCGCTCAAGGACGTGTCCCTGGCGGTGACGGCGGGCGAGGCCGTCGGTCTGGTGGGCCCCAACGGCGCCGGCAAGACCACGCTGTTCAACTGCATGTGCGGACAGCTCCGTCCGAGCAGCGGGACGGTGTCCTTCGACGGCCACGTGCTCGACGACATGCCCGCCTACCTGCGGGCCCGGCTCGGGATCGGGCGGACCTTCCAGCGGGTGGAGGTGTTCCCCGAGCTGTCGGTGCGCGACCACATGCTCGTGGCGGTCCGGGCCCATCGCGGTGACGGGGCCCTGTGGAAGGACCTGCTGAACATGGCCAAGCCCCGACCCGAGGAGCTCGACCGCGTCCAGGAGGTCATGGAGCTCGTCGGCCTGACCGACCTGGCCGACGTCCCGGTCGCCGCGCTCAGCCTGGGTCATTGCCGGCTGGTGGAGCTGGGCCGGGCGCTGTGCGGCGAGCCCCGGCTCCTCATGGCGGACGAGCCGTCGTCGGGACTCGACATCACCGAGACCGCCGCCCTCGCGGCGGTCCTGCGCCGCGTGCAGCGCGACCACGGCATGGCCGTCTTGCTGGTGGAGCACGACATGGAGATGGTGCGCACCGCGGTGGACCGCGTGGTGGTCCTCGAGGTGGGCGAGATCATCGCCCAGGGGACCTTCGACGCCGTGGTGGCCGACCCCCAGGTGCGCCGGGCTTACCTGGGACGCACGGCATGACCGACCCCATCCTCGAGGTCGAGAACCTCTCCGCCGCCTACAGCTCGTACCGCGCCCTGTTCGGGGTGTCGTTCGTCGTTCCCGACAACGGGATCATCGCGCTGGTGGGCTCCAACGGGTCAGGGAAGTCGACGCTGGCCCGGGTGGTGTCGGGGCTCGTGCCCGCCAGCGGCGGCTCGGTGCGCGTGGCCGGTCACGACGTGACCCGGTGGCCCGCCTACCGCATCGCCCGGTTGGGCCTGGCCCATGTCCCTGAAGGTCGGGCCATCTTCTCCTCGCTCACCGTCGAGGAGAACCTGACGGTGAGCTTCAGCAAATCGGTGGGCCGCAAGGGGACCGCCGAGGCGCTGGCGCGCGCCTACGACGCCTTCCCCGTCCTCTCCGAGCGGCGCCGCCAGTTGGGGGGCACCTTGTCGGGGGGCCAGCAACGGATCCTCTCTCTGGCCAAGGTGCTGGCGGTCCCGCCCAAGTTGCTCATCGTGGACGAGCTCTCTCTGGGGCTGGCGCCGGTGATCGTGGACCAGGTCTACGACGGGCTCAGCGCCATCCACCGGGAGGGCTGCGCCCTGCTCGTGGTGGAGCAGCAGGTCGACCGGGTGCTCGCCATCGCCGATCGGGCCATCCTCCTCGTGAAGGGGGCCGTGGCCTGGGAAGGCCCGGCGCGCGACGCCCGGCAGACCCTCGAGGCCCGCATGCTCGGGGGCGCGTCGGCCAACGGGACGGCGGCGGCGGTGACCACCAACGGCACGGCTCCGGCGCTGCGCCGCGACGCGCCGGTGCCCCAGTCGACGGCTCCGGGTGCGGCGGCCGAGACCACGGCGCATCCGTCGGACCTGTGGGTGGTGGGACCGACGTTCCCCAGCCCCAACTGATCGAGAGAGCGAGGACCGACCGCATGGGACTACTCGACGACAAGGTGGCCGTCGTCACCGGCGCGGGGGGAGGGATCGGCCGGGCCATCGCGCTGTGCCTGGCGTCGGAGGGTGCCCGGGTGGTGGTCAACGACCTCGGCACCACTCTCGACGGAGCCGGCACGGCCCAGGGCCCCGCCGCCGAGACGTGCCGACTGATCGAGGACGCCGGTGGCAAGGCCGTCGCCAACGGGGAGTCGGTGGCCGACTTCGACGGGGCCGGGCGCATCATCGCCCAGGCCGTGGACACCTTGGGGTCGATCGACATCCTCGTCAACAACGCCGGCATCGTGCGCGACCGCACCTTGGTCAAGATGAGCTCCGAGGACTACGACGCCGTGGTGGCGGTGCACCAGAAGGGCACCTTCAACTGCACGCGACACGCCGCGGTCCACATGCGGGAGGCCGGCTACGGCCGCATCGTCAACATCACCTCGTCGGCGGGCCTGCGGGGCAACTTCGGCCAGAGCAACTACGGCGCGGCCAAGGCGGCGATCATGGGCATGACCTTCGTGTGGGCCCTCGAGCTCGGCAAGTACGGGATCACCGTCAACGCCGTGGCCCCCGCCGGTCTCACCCGCATGACCGAGAACCTCTTCGGCGGCGCCGACGCTCCCCCCGACCAGGACCCCGCTCTCAACGCCCCGCTGGTGGCCTTCCTCGCCTCGGAGCAGGCCGGCTACGTGAACGGCCAGGTGCTCGGGCGCACCGGGTACGCCTACACCATCTTCCAGACGCCCCGGCAGGTGGCGTCGATGTGGCGCGAGGGCGGGTGGACGCCGAGCGAGCTCGCCGAGCACTTCCACGAGGTTCTCGGCCAGCACCTCCAGCC
>Ga0187890_10003695_pt1 | contig 10490 bp, 10 predicted proteins | sample June2016WEW_21_1_FD_133005 | JGI IMG/M metagenome (GOLD analysis project Ga0187890, IMG submission 133005) | Peatland microbial communities from SPRUCE experiment site at the Marcell Experimental Forest, Minnesota, USA - June2016WEW_21_10 | ecosystem: Environmental > Terrestrial > Soil >...
AGGCCAGTACCCAGGCTCTGCTTGATTGGGCGAGCGACCGCTTCGCCGGAAAAACCGCTGCCGACGACTGCTCGCGATAATCGTAATGTCGTCGGCCAGCCGAGGCAGAAGTCGGCATTAATAGTTCTCCGTCCCAGTTGCTAGATATTTGCAAGTAGGGATATGAGCGGACATTCGCTTTTGTCGTTCGGTGACCCGAGCTATTCTTATTTGCGAGAGGACTTGTCTCCGCTCTCGACTGAGCCGGCCTTTTGCTTGGCTCGCGGGTCATCGTCATGCCGAGGCTTTCGACTAAATCTACCATCTGCTCCAGCGTGGGACGTGCTGCTGACATGACTTACCTCTTCGTGGTTTGAGATTTCGGGTCGCATTCGAGCGAGATACATTTCAGCGCGGACGAAGCGGTGAAGTCCGTCCGTGGGTTCGACTAGGAAGGCGCTGGCGGCTGACGCGAATGCCGGTCATTGTGGCCTGCTGGCTACGACCAGCACGCCCGAGCGCATCTTCACAATGCGCCACAAGCCAGCAACTGAGCAACATGCCGCGCTTGTCGCGCCGTTCGGCGAGGGCTGCGAAGGGCAGGTCGTTGGCGTCCATTGTGGTCTCCTCGCTCGGCGGACTAGTTAGTCCTGTCTATTGTGCTCGGTCTTCACCGATCCGCCAGCTCGCGTTGGACGTTCTTGCCGTCGTCATCGGAAGCGCGTTTCCCTTTTCACGTGCCGGATGCGGACCGTCAAGTTGAACTCGCAAAAATCGCGAGACGATAAGCGTCTACCGCGACATTGTAACGCGCAGGCACCAAAGGCGAAAGTCGGCAAAGACGTGCTGATAACGTTGACTACGGGGGAGCATCGGGTTCGTGCCGCTCAAGGTCGAGAACCATTGCGCTCAAAGCACAGCACTCTTCCCGCATGAACCGAGGAAGGGCCAGCGTTAAACTCGAAAATCGGTTTCCCGTGCAGCTGCTTTACTCCTTCTCCTGCCCTCGAACTCGCTTCAGCGATATCGGATCAACTGACGCGCCTTTGGGCGCTTCATATCATACAAACCCGCATACGTTTCCGTATCAAAGCTGGAGATCGATCACCTCGGGGAAAATGACGCGCAACCCCTGACCGAAATCCAGACCGCATCGCTCGGGGTTAGTTTCTCCGATGATCTAATTCGTGCGCCGCGGAGGTGTGACTTGACCCTAGCTCCTCTTGAGCATTTAGTAATATATTGGCGAGGGCTGGGCATATTCCAACCAGCCGGGACCATTGCGAAAACGGGAGCAGGAGACGATGACACTTTCGAGGCGTGGGTTTTTTCGGACGGCCAGCGGTGCTCTCGCTTTCGCGAGCGGCACATCAATTTTGACGGGTGCGGGCTTGGCGGCGTCAGAGCCGATCAAGGTTGCAAACATTCTCGACGCCACCGGCGGCCTCAATATCTATTGCCTGAAACAGATCAAGGCGACCGCCATGGCGGTTGACGAGCTGAATAAAGCCGGCGGCTTAGCCGGCCGACCGGTCGAGCTTATTTTCTACGATTCTCAATCCAACAATCAGTTCGATTCGCAATACGCTACTCAGGCGCTGGTACGCGACAAGGCCAATGTTATCATGAGCGGCGTCACGAGTTCGTCGCGCGAAGTGATCCGACCGATTGTGCAGCGCTTCAAGGGTCTATATTTTTACAATTCTCTCTACGAAGGCGGCGTTTGCGACCGACGTCACGTGTGCTGTGGGCTGGTGCCCGGCCAACAAGTCCAGCCGCTCGTTGAGCATGCCGTCAAACAAAAGGGTCTGAAGAAGGGCTATATTCTAGCCGCGGATTACAACTACGGCCAGATCACCAGCAAGTGGATGCAGAAATATATCCGCGAGAATGGCGGCGAAGACGTCGCGGTTGAATTCTTCCCGCTTGACGTCACCAATTTTGCTCCGGTTATCAGCCGCATCCAGGCCGCAAAGCCGGACATCGTCTGGTCAGCGTTGGTCGGAGACGCTCATATGGGCTTCTACCGGCAATATGAGGCGACGATCGGCAAGAAAAAGCTTCCGCTCGCCTCGACAACCTACGGAGTCGGCCGCGAGAACGCCACGTTAACCCCTGACGAGAATGAGGGCATCCTCGTCGCGACTTCCTTTTTCGACACGCTTCCAACGGAGCAGGCTGCATCCTTCGTCAAGAACTTTAAGGCATTTTCAAAAGAAACCGATTATGTAGGCGAATATGGCGAATACGGTTATCGCGGCATGATGCTCTGGGCGGCGGCTGTGAAGAAAGCAAACAGCGCCGCGCCAGATGACGTGATTAAGGCGCTTGACGGCGTGTCGTTCACAGGTGCCGGAGGTCTCTACACGATCGACGGGAAGACGAACCATACTGTGATGGACGTGCACATCGTTGAAGGCAATCGTGAAGGCAGCTTCAACCTGATCAAGTCATTCTCGCAGCGTCCGCCTAGCGATACGCAAGCGGTCTGCGACCTCAGTAAGAACCCGAACGACACAAAACAATACGAACCCAAGCTCTAACGGTCCAAAAACAGAGCGGTCAGGAGTCCGGCGCGATCTTCGAGGTCGCGTCAAGCTCCTCGAATTTGTGAAAACCGACTGTCGGAAACTAATCGACAATGGACGCATTCGGTCGACGATGATCGCAACCGCAGTTTATCTGATAATTTACTCGATTGCACTCCTCATGATGGTCAGCCTAGGGCTGGCCGTCATCTTTGGCATGATGAAGGTCATCAACTTGGCTCATGGCGAGTTCATGATGTTAGGGGGGTATGCCTGCGTCTTTTGCGTCCGGTCCGGGGTACCGCTCTGGCTGGCTTATGTCGCGGCAGCGGTCGCCGTCGGCGTGTTCGGAGTGATTGTCGAGCGCGTATTAATCCGTCACCTCTACGGCCGGATCGTCGACACGCTATTGGCAACCTGGGGTCTCTCGCTCTTCCTGGTGGGGCTCGTCACGACGCTATTCGGTCCGCAGGCGTGGAGCATTCCGACGCAGTTCGGAAACGTTGGCTTTGGCGGCATGAATTTCTCAAGCTACAACTTCGTGCTGATGGCCGTCTCCTTCGCAATGGTGGCCATCACCTGGGCGATCGCCCGCTTCACGACGGCCGGATTGATCGTGCGTGGAACTATGCAAGATTCGGCCATTGCGAGCGCACTCGGTGTCAACCGAGACCTGATCTACATGGCGACGTTCGGCTACGGAGCGGCGCTTGCCGGGCTTGCGGGGGCGGTACTCGTGCCTATTACCGGAGCATCCCCGTCGGTGGGCCTCTTTTTTGTGGGCAAGGCCTTTATCAACGTGATTATCGGCGGCCATTTGCCGCTACTTGGCACGGTCCTCGCTTCAAGCCTATTCGGCACGATAGACGGCTTCGTCTCCTATGTCTGGAGTTCTGTCTTGGGTGAAGTCTGCGTCTTGATCGTGGCGGTCATTTTGCTGCGGTTGCTGCCGCTCGGAATTACGGGCCGCTTCCGGAGGGGGCTATAATGTCGCCGGAGTTTTCTGCTAACGCCGCTGTTCCCCCGATGGTTCGGTGGTGGGTTTTTGTCGCGATTTTGACTGCCGCCCTGTTTGCTGCGCCCTATTTCATGGACGACGCCTTCCAATTGGACATCTCAATCATTTTCGTGTTTGCGCTGCTCGCTCTTAGCATGGGATTTCTCTGGGGCTACGCTGGCATATTGAGCTTTGGCCAGACAATCTTCTTTGGGCTGGGCGGCTACAGCTACGCGATTCTGGCTCTGAATCTTGGATCAACGAATCTACCATTCCTGGGCGCACTCGCCCTTCCAGCAATCTTCGCCGCTCTGCTGGGCTACTTCATGATCTACGGCCGGATTAGCGACATTTATCTGAGTGTCATCACGCTCGTTGTAACCCTGATCTTCGAAAAGAGTGTCCGATCCACGTCCGGTCCGGAATATGTGATCGGTTCGGTCCGGCTGAATGGCCAGAACGGAATCCCAGGTGTCCCTGCCCTAACTCTGCCGTGGCTCAGCGAACCGCTTTCGATTTCGGGCGTGTATTATCTCGCTGGCGGAGCCATGCTATTCATGTACGTTGCTCTTCGAATGCTCCTGACCACCCGGCTGGGACGAGTACTAGTCGGCATTCGCGAGAACGAGAAGCGCATGGAGCTTTTAGGGTACGACACCCGTCTCTATAAGTTGTGTGCCTTCGTGATAGCAGGCACCGTAGCCGCCCTATCTGGCGTGTTGTACGCGCTCTGGGGCAACTTTGTCGCGCCTGAAATGTTCAACCTCAACCAGGCAGCTCAAGTCGTAATATGGGTGATCGTTGGTGGTCGCTCGACGCTTATCGGACCAATGGTTGGCGCTGGGCTCGTACAGTATCTTAGTAACTGGCTCGGCACGGTCGGCGTAGGACAAGTCACGCTCGTACTCGGCCTTGTCCTGATGGTTTTCGTGCGGCTTTTTTCTCGCGGCATGTTGCCTTCCATTGGCGACGCAATCGAGCGGCTACGCGGGCGCCACAACTCGAATGGATCGCCACTATGAGTGAGCAAAAGCCGATCCTGTGGACAAAGGGGCTTGAACGTCACTTTGGCGGCGTGAGGGCAGTTGCTGGTGTGGATTTCTCGCTCCAGCAGGGCGAACTTCGTTGCCTGATCGGTCCGAACGGCGCTGGTAAGAGCACATTCTTCAAGATGATTACTGGGCAGCTGAGGCCCTCCGCCGGCGAGATTCACGTCGCGGGTCAAAGTATACGCAACGCTGAACCACACGAGATCGCCGCTCGCGGCGTCGGCATCAAGAATCAAGTCCCTGACGTCATGAATGGTCTGCGGGTTCGAGAGAATCTATGGCTCGCCGCGTCGTCGAAATGGCGAGGAAGTAAGGCCGTCACAGCGGTCGATCGGATCGCCGAACGGCTCTCGCTGACTAGAATTCTTGGCCGACTGGTAGGCGAACTTGCGCATGGACAGAGGCAATGGGTCGAGATTGGAATGGTTATTGTCGCGGAGCCGAAGATCGTTCTGCTCGACGAACCTACGGCGGGTATGAGTGATGAGGAGACCACACTCACTGCCGAGCTGATCCGCGAAATTAATAAAGATATGACAATCGTGGTCGTCGAGCACGATATGCAATTCATCCGGCAGATTGCCAGGATGGTCACGGTCTTCCATCGTGGGCGTGTCCTCATGGAAGATACTTTTGACCAGGTCGTGGCCAACCCTACCGTGCGTGACGTCTATCTTGGCCGCGCGAAGGGGGGGTGAAATGCTGGAAGTCGACAATCTCCGGTCGGGTTATGGCTCGATACCTGTCCTGAACGGTCTGTCGCTGGCTATCGCCGAAGGGGAGATCGTCGGTATCCTCGGCCACAACGGGATGGGCAAGACTACACTTCTCAAGACGCTGATCGGCGTAATTCCGGCGGCTGCGGGGTGGATTCGTTTCCTCGGCGGAGACATCACCCTTCTTCCGGCTCATCGGAGGGCCCGTTCGGGCATGAGTTATGTTCCCCAGGGTCGCGGGATCTTTGCCGGGCTTACGGTCCGCGAGAACCTCATGTTCGCGACCGCCGCCATCGGCGCGCGGCGCGACGGCCAACTCGAAGAGGTGCTCGAAGAGGTCCCCCGACTCAAAGCTTATCTGGAACGGCCCGGCGGTGCCTTGAGCGGGGGAGAGCAGCAGCTCCTCGCGCTCGCCCGCGCCCTGATCCAAAGACCGAAAATCGTCCTGCTCGACGAGCCGACGGAAGGCCTTCAGCCGTCGATTATTGAGGAAATTGTCGACCAATTGAAAGCGTTGCGGCTAGGCCGTGGGCTGACCATTCTCCTGGTCGAGCAGAACGTCGATTTTATCCGCGCGCTTTCCGACCGCGTCCTTCTGATCCAAAAGGGGACCATCGTTAGCGAGTTTGACGTGGATGCGTTGAGCGACGCAACCGCCATGGGGGATTTCAGCGGCGTCGACCATTGAGACAGTTGTCCGGGAGGCGTGCTTTGACGTTCATTCTGGGGGAATACGCCCGCGATCCTAAGGCGCATTACACCATCAAGACTGGATCGACCGATGACAGAATTCGATAGATCAGACCGCGAAGAATGGTATCGACGCGGTTACGTGCGCGGAGCTTGGGATCTGTACCGAGCCCTTATTCCTCATCTTTCCGAGGACGCTCGCCAAATTGCGTATCAATGGATAACAACCGACCTGCCAGACTGGAGCGGCCAAACGCGTGGCGAACCGGGAAGCGATGCCGACAGCACGGCAGCCCCGCGATTTCGGCTTAACGAACTCAAAAAAACAAATGTGCGGTCAAAGTGACACGGTCAGCCCCCGCCTGCTATTGACCCTAGCTTGGTCATCCAGCCCGTCAGTCGTGCACAAATATCACAATCAAAATGCACGCTTTGAGTTCATAATGTCGCATCCGTGACGCAATTAGACGCGCTACAGGACCGAACATTGTCTGTCTGCTCTTTTTTCTTGCGGAATATCAGCGTAACTGACTAGCTTACTCGAGGGCAACCCATCCATCTCCGAGGAGTTAGAGCCATGACCGACACCGACCGCCATTTTCTCGGCACAAGCAGCTCTCGTATCAGCCGCCGCAATTTCTTGTTGGCACCCGCAGCCATTGCGGGTGGTATGGCGCTCGGGCCTACCGTTGGTTCACGACGGGCTTCCGCGGCGGCCCTGAAAGAAGTCCGTTTTAGCGAAGCGGTCCATAACCTCGGTTACATCAATCTCTATGTTGGCATGCACGCCAAGATTTTCGAAAAGAACGGACTCGATATGAAAGTGAGCGCCGCCGGCGGCGACACTCAAACATTTGCTGCCGTGCTCGGCGGATCTGCAGATTTCGCAATCGGCGATGCGACGATGGCGCAGATTTCACGAGAAAACGGTGGTCCAGGTGTTGTCGTCGGAACGGTGGTACAACGAGCGCACTATTTCGGGGTATCAAAAACCCTGAAGCCGATCACCGATCCGAAAGACTTCAAAGGTTTAAAGATCGTCACGTCCCCCGAGCCCAACACGAATTACAGCGTTGCCAAGCGAATGCTGGAGAAAGCTGGCCTCAAGGTCGGCGTGGATGCGATCATCGTTCCCGTTAATCCGGGTACCGAGATCGCCGCGATGCTTGCAGGGCAGGCGGATATCGCGATCGCCTATCAGCCAAGCGTTGCCGCAGCCGAAGCGCAGGGTGCCAAAGTGGTGTTCGACTTTTCGACTTATATCGGGCCGTTCTGCAACACTGGCATCATGGTGCTTCCAACCACGATCCAGAAAAATCCGGAGATGGTGCAGGCACTCGTGACTTCGTTCGAAGAAGCATCACGCAAGACCTACGCCGACCCGGCGTTTGCCAAGGAAGTGGCGCGCAAGGAATTTCCGGATTTACCTGGCGACGTTGTCGATAAAGCGATAGATGCCGAACTGAAATATTTGATCCCGGCGCAGTCCGTCGTGACGAAACAGGATCAGTGGAAGAATTTGATGGAGATGCAGGTCTACCTGGGTAACGCCAAAGGATCGATCCCGTTCGACCAGATCATAGACAACTCGTTTGCCGACAAGGCGGTCGCCAGCCTGAAATGATAGTTAAGACTAACAGCGTCGGTGTCACCTCGACGGGCTCAATGGCCGGAACGAGCATCGTTCCGGCTATTCCACTGATCGTCGATCATGTGGCGAAAAGCTACGAAGTCGATGGAAAGATCGTGCCGGTCATCGGTGATCTTAGCCTCTCGCTAAATAAAGGCGAGATCGTCAGCATTGTCGGTCCGTCGGGTTGTGGGAAAACGACGCTCCTAAATACCCTATGCGGATTGCTCCCGCGGGATTCGGGGCATATTCGCTGGTACGGTCAGGAGATAGCCGGTCAGCCTCAAAACGTTGGCTACATGCTTCAGAAGGATTTGCTGCTGCCTTGGCGAACCGCCCTGAACAACGTGATGCTCGGGCTCGAGATTCGCGGAATGGCAACGAGTGAAGCGGTCAGTCGCAGCCGTACAATGCTGGATCAACTCGGGCTCCATGGCTTTGCCGATCATTACCCTTCTACACTTTCAGGCGGAATGCGCCAACGAGTGGCTCTCGCGCGGACGCTGGTTAACGAACCTGGCGTATTGTTGCTTGACGAGCCATTCGCGTCACTCGATTTCCAAAACAAACTTCTGATCGAAAGCGATACGGCAAAGCTGGTGCGTGAGGGCGGACGGTCGCTGTTGCTGATTACGCACGATATTGAAGAAGCCGTGTCGCTTGCGGACCGCGTCATTGTCTTGTCGAAGCGACCAACCCAGGTCAAGGCCGTTTACAATATCGAGCTCGGCATTGAGCGAACGGATATGATGGCGTCGCGGGACAGTCGTGATTTTAGCAAATATGTTCGGCGCATCTGGGCCGATCTTGACGTTGTTCTGCAATGACGACGGATATGGAGAACAGGATCAACTCCATAATTCCCGAAACCGAGCAACCGTTGAGGTTGGCCACCAAGCGACGATGGCACAAATTGCGTGCGATTACCGTCGTTCTAGCGACGCAAGTAACTCTTCTCGCGTTACTCCTAGGCTTTTGGGAACATATGACAGCGAGCGACAAGCAGGCCGCGTTCATGTTCGGATCGCCTTCGGCGATCTTCGGCTTTCTCGGCCAGATGGCACGCGACGGTAGTTTGTGGCGCGACACATATGTCACCGGGCTGGAAACTCTACTCGGCTTCGGTATCGGCAACCTCTTTGGCACATTGATCGGACTATTGCTTTGGTATTCCCGGTTCGTGTCGCGCGTCGTGGAGCCGTTCGTGATTGCGCTCGGTTCAATCCCAATCATCGCGCTCGCGCCTATTATTATCATCTGGTTTGGCACCGGACTGATCTCCAAAGTCGCGATGTCGACGCTGTCGGTAGTGATCGTTGCTTTGGTTACATCTTACAAAGGCGCCATAGGTGTCGATGCGGATCAGATCAACCTGATGCGGACACTAGGTGCGTCGAAGTTTCAGATATTTCGCAAGCTGGTGGTGCCTGCATCGCTGACCGACATTTCGCGGGACTGAAGCTGACAGTCGGTTTTGCACTGATCGGTGCGATCGTTGGCGAATTCATGTCGTCATCCGAAGGGTTGGGGCATGCGATCTTCAAGGCAGGTTCGCTCTACATCATTCCGAAAGTATTTGCGGCGCTGGTCGCAACAATAGCGCTGGCCCTGTTGCTGACATTTGTGGTCGGCCGGATCGAGCGCCTCCTTATGCCTTGGCGGCGGACTCCGTAAAGACTGAATAAGCGTTCAAAAAAAGGGAATGAACATGTCACAGCGCGTCAGCAAGGTCGGTAATATCAAATACGCTCTTTCCGGTGACGACAAGTTTGTCGCGAGCGTCGATTCCGGCGAAACGTTCGTGGTGGAGTGCGCGATCAATGTCAACGATGGCACCATCCGTCATCTCGGCCAGCAATTGACACAAGCCGACGTTACCATACCCTTCGTCAATGGCGCGACCGGGCCGATCGAGGTACGTGGCTCGAACGTTGGCGACATGCTCAACGTCGAGATCGTCAACATGGAACTCGACAGCGTGGGCTTCACAGCGCTTTGGCCGGGAATCGGCATGTTTCCCGACTGGGTACGCCGCAAAGAATTCGGCATCCAGACAAGAGTCGTCGAGGTCAAGAACGACCTTGTTCATTGGAACGAACACGTCAGGCTGCCGGTGAAGCCAATGATCGGCGTGATCGGCGTCGCGCCGATCCATGGCGCGGTTCTCACCATAGACAATGGCACACACGGCGGCAATCTTGATGTTCAGGAGATCACCACTGGCAACACTGTCATGTTGCGAGTCAATAAAGACGGCGCTCACCTGTTTCTCGGTGACTGTCACGCGATCCAGGGCGACGGGGAATGTAATGGCATGGGGGCGATCGAGATTGCAGCAACGCTGACCGTAAAAGTATCTCTCCGAAAGGCTCCGACGCGATTGAATCATCCGCGTATCGAGACGCCAACCCACATCTGCACATTGGGGTGTGCTAGGCCATTGGAAGATGCCATGCGAATGGCATTCGAAGAGATGGTCTATTGGCTAGAGGAGGAATGGAAGATTCCTGCCGCGGAAGGCTACATGCTGCTCGGACAAGTCGCGGATGCGCGATGCACTCAGGTCGTCAATCCCAAATATACTTATATTTGTAAGGTCGATAAAAGCATTCTCGCGAAATACTTCGGCTAGCGATGCTGACGATGATAGCCCGAGACCGCTGTGTACGCGGGCTAGCGGTCAGGAGTTCGAATCTCTTCGGGCGCGCGCCAATTGCGCCGATTACAAGAGATTGGCATCGCCCTGTCACTGTCGGAAACTCAATTCGGGCAGCAAGTGAAGTCGAATTGGGCGATGCTCTTGGTTGATGAGAGATGTTTGCAGCCTGATTTGGTTGGTGCTGATCGGATTGTTCCGGTCGCGAGCGTCGCTGCAAGCGGAGATGTTGACGCTTCGTCATC
>Ga0187890_10003697_pt1 | contig 10487 bp, 6 predicted proteins | sample June2016WEW_21_1_FD_133005 | JGI IMG/M metagenome (GOLD analysis project Ga0187890, IMG submission 133005) | Peatland microbial communities from SPRUCE experiment site at the Marcell Experimental Forest, Minnesota, USA - June2016WEW_21_10 | ecosystem: Environmental > Terrestrial > Soil >...
CGCTCGATATAGGTGGTCGACAGCTTGTCTCCGGGATGGCAGGCGAGCGCCTTCTCGAACTGAGCGATAGCGTTTGAGAACCTAGCGGCGCGGTAGTTCCGCATGCCCTCGTTGAAGTAGCTCACCACATCCATCAAGTTGGGGAAGCTCTCCTCGGTATGGTGATCGAGCACCTCATAGACGCCGACCGGCTCGGTCTTGCCCTTCACCACCACCAGATCGATGTTGCGGACGCGGTAGGTGCCGCGCAAACGGCCGAATGTATTCTCGCTGACAAGGATTTGGGCTGAATAGACCTTGCAGGCGCTTTCGAGCCTTGAGGCGAGGTTCACGCCGTCGCCGATCAGCGTGTAGTCCATGCGCTTCGCCGAGCCGATATTGCCGGAGACCACCATGTCGGTGTTGAGGCCGATGCCCATCTCGACCGGCTTTTGACCGCGCTGAACCCGATCGCGGCTCCAGCGTCGGCATTCGCGGATCATGGCGATCGCCGCGCGAACCGCGCGGTCCTCGTCGTCGTCATGCGCTATTGGGAGTCCGAAGGCCGCCATGACGGCGTCGCCGATGAACTTGTCGAGCATGCCTTCCTCGTGGGCGATGCAATCGACCATCAGCGAGAAATAATCGTTAAGGAAGGCGACCGTGCCTTGGGCGCCCAGTTCCTCGCTCAATGTCGTGAAGTCCCGGATATCCGAGAATAGGACGGTCGCCCGGGTACTGGCGCCGCCGAGGAGGCCAGCGTCGCCGTTGTTGTCGAGCATGCGCGCGGCAATCGCCGGGTCCATGTAGCGCGCCATGGTGGCCTTGACGCGCTTCTCGGTGCTGATGTCCTCGATCATGAGGAGCGTGCCCAGCTGCTTGCCGTCGCCGCTCGCTAAGGGCAGGACTGTAAGGTTGACCGAGACCGGCCGGTCGCCGAACACGATTTCGAGATCCATGGCGACGTTGGCGACCTTCTCTAGTTGGACCTTTTTGATGCGCTCGATGATCCAAGCGTTCTTGCCGGCGAAGAACTCAACGGCGCTGTGCCCCAAGATGGCCGAAGGCGCCAGCTTAAAGATGCGGGCGCCGGCGCTGTTGCAGGTAACGATGGTGTCGCGCTCGTCTAAGGTGATAACGCCGTTCGACATGCTTTCGAGCATGCTCTCATTGTAGTTCTTGATCTTCTGGACGTCGTCAAAGAGCTTGGCATTCTCAAGCGCGATCGCGACCTGTGCGGTGAACGCCTTGAGGCGGGATTCATCCTCGGCGGAAAATGGGCCGCCACTTTTGTTCAAAGCTTGGGTCACTCCGATGATCAAGCCGTGCTTGTTGATGAGCGGCGTGCATAATATGGAGCGCGTGAAGAACCCAGTCTGCTTGTCGAGGCTGGTGTTGAAGCGCAGATCGGCATAGGCGTGAGGAATGTTGACCGTCTTGCCGGTGGTGAACACGGTGCCGGCGATGCCGGCATGGTCGGGAAAGCGGATCTCGCCGATCTTCGGACCCATTGCGACGCGCGAGAACAGCTCGCTGGTCTTCTCGTCATGGAGGAACAGCGTCGAACGCTCCGCCCCCAGCATCCGCGCTGCCTCGGTCATCACCCGCTGCAGCAGCTGATCGAGATCGAGCTGCGAGGTGATGTCGGCGACAATGTCGAGGAAGGCCAACTCTTGGGCGCGCGCCTTCTCCATCCGCTCGACCGTCTGAGAGCTCTGCAGGGCCGGTATCGACTGAGCCGCAATGCCTTCGAGGAGCGCCTGGTCGTGCTCGGTAAAGAGGCCGCCCGCCTTGTTGAGCGCTTGCGCCACGCCGATGACGTCGCCCTTGGCGGTACGCAGCGGCACGCAGAGGACGGTCTTGGTGACGTACCGGGTCTCGCGGTCGATCGTCGGATTGAAGCGCGGGTCGGCGTAAGCGTCGTCGATGATGATGCTCCGGCCCGTCTGGAAGGTGGCGCCGACGACGCCATCATTGTTGAGGATTCGAATCTCTCTGTGATGGACACCCTGTGCCACGCGCGAATACAGTTCCCCCGTGCCGGCGTCATTGAGGAAGAAGCTGCTGCGGTCGCAGTTGATCGCCAGCGAGGTCATTTCGACCAGCGCTTCCAAGATTTCGTCGAGAGAGTCCGTCCCCGATATGCGCCGGGTGACATCGAGCAAAATGTTGACATCCTGGAGCCGCTCGTGCATCCGGCCAAGGCGCGGCTGGCCTCGCGCCTTCGCCGCTGAGCGTGGCGCGGTGCGGCGCCTAGTATCGCGATCCCGGGCGGGGATTTCGCCGTCCGCCGTCATGCCGTATTGCCCCGGGCGCGATCGAGCTCGTGGCGCAAGGCTTGGCACGTCGTCTTGAGTTCCTGGATCTCGCCGGCAGCGACGGCCACCGCCCCTTGTTTCTGGGCCTGGGTCTGGAATGCTGCCTCCTCGAGCCGTTGCCGCAGAGCGCGGGCCGCGGCGTGGAGCTGGGCCGCTTCGTCCTGGGCGGCGGCGTTGAGGCGTTGGATCTCCTGCCGGTGCTCGTGGCGCAGGCCCTCGATCGCGTCGCGGAGCGCTTGGACGGTTTGACGTAGCTGAGCGATCTCTGCAGCCGAGTGCGCGAGGGCGCGCTCCGCTGCGGCCCGTCCCTCATGGCGCGATTCCTCAAGTGCATCGCGCAACGCCGTAATGGTGGCCTTAAGCTCAGCGATCTCGCCCTCGTACGCTGCGCGCACCTTCTGCCGCACGGAGTTGCGCTCCGCCTCGGCGTCCTCCAGCGCCTGGCGCAACGCAGCGATCATCGACTTCAGATGTTGTGTCTCTCCATCCAGGTCACTACTGGTCTCGCCGTCGGCGAGGGCATCAAGCTCGGTCATGGCAGATGCGCTTCTCGGTTGATTGCTCTTAACCGACATTCCCCAAAACGGCCGACTAACCCGGTCACCGCTAAGGTAGCAAGGTAGAATGACTGCACCCATCGACGCGAGCAAGGCTCGCGATGGCCCCGCCGCCACTGACTTAGACTGCATCGGATGCCCGAAGCCGAGGACAGGGCATTGTCGCACGCCGGTTCCGGGCCAGACGAAGCGCCCCCCGTGCGGGTGGTCGGAAGCCGGCGACCTTGACCGGCGAAAGGCGCGCACCTGAGGGCGTATGTCTGTAGTTGGACGTAACTGCGGTTCGCTGCCAGGCAGCAATACAGCGTGACGCGGACTGGCAGTGCCCACCCGGCGATCCCGGCAACTCGCGTTGGTGCGCCGTAAGCTGCATCGATCCTCGCCTCAACGAAAAGCGCTTCGTGACCGCGATCGGCTAAGCTCAAATACCGCGCAAACATCGTCATTAATATACACAGATAGACGCTGGCGGGAATTTACTGGATGCCCCATCGAATCTCACCGATTTTTTGCATTAGAAGAGTCCGGTCATGGCCCCCAACGCGGACATTCCACAATCGTGGCCTAGAGTCTGCTCTTAGGGGCAAAGCGACATTGCCCAACTCGCCGCCAATCTTGATTTATCCGCACGCGCTCTAAAACTTCTCGAGCTGCCGGTGCTCAGCCCTGATCCAGCGCACGGTGCCGGTGACCGAGCGCATCACCACCGTCTGCGTCTCGACAATGTCGTCGCGAAACTTGACGCCTTCCAGCATGCGGCCATCGGTGACGCCGGTCGCCGCAAACAGGCAGTCGCCGCGCACCATGTCCTCGATCTGATATTTCTTGCGCGGGTCCTTGATGCCCATCTTGGCTACGCGCACGCGCCTTTCCTCGGTATCGACCACCAGCCGGCTTTGCATCTGGCCGCCGATGCAGCGTAAGGCCGCCGCGGCCAACACGCCCTCGGGCGCGCCGCCGATGCCGAGAAAAATGTCGATGCCGGTCTTGTCCGGTTCGGCGGTGTGGATCACCGCCGCCACGTCGCCGTCCGTGATCAGGCTCACCGAAGCGCCGGCCTTGCGCACCGCCGCGATCACATCGGCATGGCGCGGACGATCGAGGATCATGGCGGTAATGGCTGAGGGCTTTACACCCTTGGCCTTGGCCAGATTGCGGATGTTTTCGTCCGCCGGCGCGTCGAGATCGACGACGTTCTTGGGATAGCCGGGACCGACCGCGATTTTGTCCATGTAGATATCGGGCGCGTGCAGGAGCGTGCCTTCCTCCGCTATGGCGATGGTGGCGATAGCTCCCGGCATGTTCTTGGCGCACAGCGTCGTGCCTTCGAGCGGATCGACGGCGATGTCGACTTTGAATCCGCCTTTGGCGCCGACCTTCTCGCCGATGAACAGCATCGGCGCTTCGTCCAGCTCGCCCTCGCCGATCACGACCGTGCCGTCGATCGGCAGTTTGTTAAGCTCGCGCCGCATGGCATCGACGGCGGCCTGATCGGCGGCCTTTTCTTCCCCGCGCCCGCGGAGCCTCGCGGCATTGACGGCCGCGCGCTCGGTGACCCGCACGATCTCCATTGCGAGAATGCGCTCCAGCATCATGCTGTGCGGAACGGTTATCGACGCCATCTTTTTGTTCCTTGCAATTCCATCTTCGCGCGGGCGCTAGTTTTTCTCGATCCGGATCACCTGCGGCCGTCCCGAGATTACACGGTCGCGGCGCACCGCTGCGAGCGCCTTGCGCACCGCATCCTCGCTGGTCGCATAGGTAACGAGGATGACGGGTACCGGCTCGCCCGAGCGGCCGGCTTGGCCGCCGCCTTGCGCCCGAATTTCGTGACGCTGCACGATCGACTCGAGCGAGATTTTCTGCTGCGCCAGACGCCGCGCGATGGTGGCGGCGCTGCCCGGACGATCGCGCGCCAGGAGACGAATGTAGTAGCCGCCCTCGTGGCGCTGCATCGGTGCCTTGCGGACCGCGGTCATGCGCGCGGCCGGACGTCCGAACGGAGGTGTGCGGACGCCGCGTGCAATATCGGCGAGATCAGAAACCACCGCCGAGGCGGTCGCCATCCCGCCGGCGCCGGGCCCGACCAGCGTGATGGGCGCAAGTCCCTCGGCGTCGACCGTCACCGCGTTGGTCACGCCCATCACCTGCGCGATGGCGGACTCTTTCAGCACCATGGTCGGGTGCACGCGCTGCTCGATGCCGGCTTCGGTTCGCACCGCCACGCCGAGAAGCTTGACGCGATAGCCGAGTTGGGCCGCCGCATCGAGATCGGCGAGCGTGATCGACGAGATGCCCTCGACGTAAATCGCTTTGGGATCGACCTTCGTTCCGAATCCCAGACTCGCCAGGATGGAAAGCTTCTGCGCGCTGTCGTGGCCCTCGACATCGAAAGAAGGATCGGCCTCCGCATAGCCTAAGCGCTGCGCCTCGCGCAGGCATTCGTCGAAGGAGAGCCGGTCCTCCTCCATGCGCGAGAGGATGTAATTGCAGGTGCCGTTGAGGATGCCGTAGATGCGCGTGAACGAATTGCCGTTGAGCCCCTCGCGCAACGTCTTCACGATCGGGATGCCGCCGGCGACCGACGCCTCGAAATTGAGCGCCACACGATGGCGCTCGGCGAGCAGCGCAAGCTTGTGGCCGTGGTTCGCGAGCAGCGCCTTGTTGGCGGTGACGACCGGCTTGCCGGCGGCAAGGGCGGTCTCCACGGCGCGCTTGGCCGGATCGCCCGCCCCGCCGATGACTTCGACCAGGACGTCGATCGCGGGATCGGCCGCGAGCTGCGCCGGATCGGTGACCCAACGGAATCTCTTCAGATCGATGTCGCGTTTCTTGTTACGCGAACGCGCGCTCACCGCGACGACCTCGATCGGCCGGCCGCAGCGCGCCGTTAGCTTGTCGCGTCCGTGTTCCAAGAGATGGACGACGGCCGTGCCGACAGTCCCGAGTCCGGCAAGACCGACTTTCAGCGGCTCGGCCATAAAACGTCGCTAACCTGGGATGAAGCGAAGCGCGACTAACGTCGCGTCGCGAGGGGTACGACGTTGTGCAGCATTTCCGGCCCGGTTTCAAGAAAGCGCCGGATGTTGCGGGCCGCCTGGCGTATGCGCTGTTCGTTTTCCACCAGCGCGATGCGCACGTGCCCTTCGCCGTGTTCGCCGAAACCCGCTCCGGGCGATACCGCCACGCTGGCCTTCTCGACCAAGAGCGTTGCGAACTCGACGCTGCCGAGCGGCTGGAACGGCTCGGGGATCGGCGCCCATGCGAACATCGAGGCCCGCGGCGGTGGCACCTGCCAGCCGGCGCGCCCGAACGATTCCACCAGCGCATCGCGCCGGCGCCGGTAGGTGGCGCGCATTTCGTGGATGCAATCGTCGGGACCGCTGAGCGCCGCCGTCGCGGCCACCTGGATCGGGGTGAACGCGCCGTAATCGAGATAGGATTTCACCCGCGCCAGCGCCGCGATAATGCGCTCGTTGCCGACCGCGAATCCGATCCGCCAGCCGGGCATCGAATAGGTTTTCGAAATCGAGGTGAACTCGACGGCGACGTCGATGGCGCCGGGTACCTGCAGCACGGAAGGCGGCGGATTGTCGTCGAAATAGACCTCGGCATAAGCGAGATCCGACAGGATAAAGACGCCATGTTTCTTCGCAAAGGCGACGAGGTCGCGATAGAAATCGAGATCCGCGACACAGGCTGTGGGGTTCGACGGATAGCAGGTGACGACGGCGATCGGTTTTGGAATCGTGTGCTTGATCGCGCGTTCCAGTGCACCGAAAAACGCCGTGTTGGCCTCGACCGGTACTGAGCGGATCGCGCCGCCTGCCATCAGGAAGCCGAAGACGTGGATAGGATAGGTCGGATTGGGGACAATGATCACGTCCCCCGGCGCGGTGATCGCTTGCGCGACGTTGGCGAAGCCTTCCTTGGAGCCGAGCGTCGTGACGATCTGCGTGTCGGGATTGAGCTTCACGCCGAAGCGGCGCGCGTAATAGGCGGCTTGGGCGCGGCGAAGTCCCACGATCCCCTTGGACGCTGAATAACGATCCGTGCGCGTCCGGCCGATGGTCTCCTTGAGCTTTTCGACGACGTGCGCGGGCGCCGGCAGATCGGGATTGCCCATGCCAAGATCAACAATGTCGGCGCCGCCATTGCGAGCCACCGCCTTGGCACGGTTGACCTCTTCGAACACGTAAGGCGGTAGCCGCCGAATGCGATAAAATTCTTCCATTTGTACACCGGCACGTCGACTTGACGATCCCTCTACCCTCTTATCACGGCTTGGTATCGACACCAGCGGTCTGCGTGGCTCCAGGGGCCGCGACCTTTGCCGAAAGGGGCACTGGGGATGGCTTTTTCAGCGACCCGGTCGTACCGGCGGTATTGGTCGCAGGGCTCGGCTGCACATTTGCTTGCGCTTCGGTGCTCAAGTGATCGCGCTCGGAGATAAGAGCATCCGTCGCCTGCTTGACTTGATCGGGGTTCATCGTCGTTTCGGCGCGCGGAGTCGGCATGTCGTGAACCGCCGGAAAGGTGACCTCGGAGCAACCCGATACGAGAAAAGCCACCAAGGCGGCGATTGCCAAGGTTCCGAGCGAAGGCCTCGCGATGCGTCCGTAGCGCTTCACCAATGTCCCCTCACCATACCCTCCCGTCAGATCCGGTCGGCATTTATCGCCGCCCGTCCGCGCCGGCATCCCGACCATTCCCTGGGCTGGAAATAGCTTACTGGCTCAATGGTTTACAAAAACCAACCTAAAGTTGACGGAGCCATCCTGATAACCGCGTAATATGGTTGAAACAAGGTCCTTGGAAACGGGACCAATGACGCGGCCGGCGGCGAGCCTAGTGGCATGCTTTCTGCTCGGATGCGCGCAGACTTGCCTTGCGCACGCGGTGTGAGCAGGCCATTTCTGCTGCAAGGCCGGCTTTTGCTGGCCATGTCTGCTGTAAGGCCAGCTTTCGCTGGCCTTGGGGAATAGAGGAACGCCGGTGCGGGCTCCATCGCAACCACCGATGAAAATCGGAGCCGTCGACGTCGAGGAGTTCTCGCGCAATCTGGCGCGGCTGGTCGAGGAGGGCGGCCGCGCGCTCGCCGCCTACCTCAAGCCCCGCGAGGATGGCCGGGACAACCGCGAATTCGCCGACGAGATCAACGAAGTCGTCAAGACGCTCGGGCAAGTGGCGCAATATTGGCTGACCGATCCCCAGCGCACCCTCGAACTCCAGGCCAAGCTGGGTAAAGCCTACCTCGAGCTATGGGCCTCGGCGGCCAAGCGGCTCAGCGGCGAGCAATCGCCGCCGGTCGTTACGCCCGCCGCCAACGACAAGCGCTTTGCCGATCCGGAGTGGAACTCGAACCAGTTCTACGATTTCCTCAAACAAGCGTATTTGCTCACGACCCGATGGGCCAATCAGCTGGTCACCGACGCCGCCGACCTCGATCCGCACACCAAGCAGAAGGCCGAATTCTACGTGCGGCAGATTGCCAACGCACTGTCGCCGTCGAATTTCGTTTTGACCAACCCGGAGCTGTTGCGCGAGACCTTGACCAGCAACGCCGAAAATCTCGTTCGCGGCATGCGCATGCTCGCCGACGACATTGCCGTCGGCGGCGGCGAGTTGAGGATTCGCCAGTCCGATTCCTCGATGTTCGAGGTCGGGCGCAATCTCGCGATAACGCCCGGCAAGGTGATCTTCCAGAACGAGATCATGCAGCTCATCCAGTATGCGCCGTCGACCGAGAAAGTGCTCAAAAAGCCGCTACTGATCGTGCCGCCCTGGATCAACAAATATTACGTGCTCGATCTGACGCCGGAAAAATCCTTCATCAAGTGGTGCGTCGATCAGGGGATCACCGTCTTCTGCATTTCCTGGGTCAATCCCGATGCGCATCTCGCGCAAAAGAGCTGGGAAGAATACATTCGTGAGGGTCCCCTCACCGCGCTCGACGCGATCAAACAGGCCACCGGCGAGGAAAAAGTCCACACCATCGGCTATTGCGTCGGCGGCACGCTGCTGGCGATCGCGCTCGCCGCAATGGCTGCCCGGAAAGACGAACGCTTCGTCTCGGCGACCATGTTTGCCGCTCAGGTTGACTTCACTTACGCCGGCGACCTCAAAGTCTTCGTCGACGAGGAACAGATCAAGTTGGTCGAACAGCGGATGGCCGAACGCGGCTATCTCGAAGGCAAGTCGATGGTCACTGTCTTCAACTTACTGCGCTCGAACGATCTGATCTGGCCTTACATCATCAACAATTACGTCAAGGGGAAAGCCCCCTTCCCCTTTGACCTTCTGTACTGGAATTCGGACGCGACGCGGCTTCCGGCCGCGAACCACTCATTTTATTTGCGCAATTGCTATCTCGACAACAAACTCACCAAAGGCGGGCTGACGATCGGCGACACCCCGATCGACCTCAAAGCGATCAAGGTGCCGATCTACAATCTCGCCACCCGCGAAGATCATATCGCGCCAGCAAAGTCGGTACTGCTCGGCTCCAAGTACTTCGGCGGGCCCGTGCGATACGTGCTGTCCGGCTCCGGCCATATCGCCGGCGTGGTCAACCCGCCCACCAAGAAGAAGTATCAATATTGGACCGGGCCGAAGCCGAGGAGCGCCAACCTCGAAGGATGGCTGGCCAAAGCGACCGAGCATCCCGGCTCGTGGTGGCCGGACTGGCTTGCCTGGCTGAAAGCTCAGGACCCGACCGAAGTCCCCGCGCGTGTTCCCGGCGATGGCAAGCTCAAGCCGATCGAGGATGCGCCGGGAAGTTATGTGAAAGCACAGGCGTAAGGCCGTCAGGCCTCTACGGAAACAGCGCTACTTGCTCGAGCCCCATGGTCTCGGCAAAGCCGAGCATGAGGTTCATATTCTGCACCGCCTGGCCCGATGCGCCCTTGGTCAGATTGTCGAGCGCCGAGCCGATGATGGCACGACCGGCGATGCGGTCGGCGGCAACGCCGATGAATGTCATGTTGGAGCCGCGCACGTGCCGGGTCTGCGGCAGGGCGCCGAACGGCAGCACGTGCACGAACGGCTCGTTCGCATAAGCCTTTAAAAGCAGCGCATGAAGTTCCTGCGGCGATGCTCTGAGGCCGCGCACGTAAATCGTTGAAAGGATGCCGCGATTCATCGGCACGAGATGCGGCGTGAAGCTGACGATCACGTCGCGGCCGGCAGCTTTGGAAAACTCCTGGTCGAGCTCGGCCATGTGACGGTGGTGGCCGACGCCATAGGCGTGAAAGCCTTCGGAAACTTCGGAGAACAGCATTTCCTCCTTCGCCGCCCTGCCCGCTCCGGTCATGCCCGACTTGGCGTCGATGACGATCTCGTCGGGGTCGATCGCCTTGGCTTGCAAGAGCGGAATGAGCGCAAGCTCCGCGCAGCTCGTGTAGCACCCCGGATTGGCGACGAGCTGCGCTGATTTTATCTCCGACCGATAGATCTCGGTCAGGCCATAGACCGCCTTCTTCTGCAGCGCGAGCGCGGCATGCGGATGCCCGTACCAGCGCGCATACGCTGCGGGGTCGGCAAGGCGAAAATCGGCGGAGAGATCGATCACCTTGATGGCCGGCATCCGCCCGAACAAATCTTGGATGACCTTCTGCGTCGTGCCGTGCGGCAA
>Ga0187890_10003700_pt1 | contig 10483 bp, 8 predicted proteins | sample June2016WEW_21_1_FD_133005 | JGI IMG/M metagenome (GOLD analysis project Ga0187890, IMG submission 133005) | Peatland microbial communities from SPRUCE experiment site at the Marcell Experimental Forest, Minnesota, USA - June2016WEW_21_10 | ecosystem: Environmental > Terrestrial > Soil >...
GCCCCCGGGTTGCGCGTGCGGATCAAGCCCGTGTGGATCTTGATGCCCAAGCGCCTGGCCTGAATGCGCGCGCTCTCCAGCACCGAGCGACCGTGGGCCTCCTCCTCTTCCAGGCCGGACTCGAGCGACAGCTGACTGGGCACCGGCAGCACGTAGATCGCATACACGACGCCTTCCGCGCCGATCAGCTTGGCGGCGCTGCTCAGCGCCGACGCGCTGACGTCGTCTCCGAAGATCGGCACCAGCGCCGTCTTGTACTCGAGCTCCTCGAAGTCCGCGGGGCGCTCCGCGTGCTCGATCTTGTAGCTCTTGCGCGGATCCATGCCCTGCCGCTTGCGGTAGTAGAAGTAGCCGCCCATCCCGATCACCATCCACGGGATCCCGACGATCTTCGCCTCCGTGTGCAGAATGGTCACGGCGACCCATGCGCCGGCCGTGCCGATGCCGCCGATCACCGCGGTCATCGGGATCACCGAGCCTTTGATGCGCACACCCCACGGCGTGCGGTACGGGCGCTCCCGCTCGGGATCGCTGACGCGCAGCCTCACGATCGCCGCGTGCGCGGTCGTGAACGAGAGCATCGCCCCGAACGAGTAGAGGTTGCCGAGGACTTCGGTGTTGCCGTAGATGATCAGCGTGCTGGCGAGCATCGAGAAGAAGATCAACGTGAACCACGGCGTGCGGTACTTGGAGTGCAACTGGGAGAACAGCTGCGGCAGCTGGCGATGCTCAGAGAGCGACCAGGACAGGCGCGAGATCCCGATCATGCCCGCGTTGGTCGCGATGAACAGGATCGTCGCGGCGAGGATCCCGAGGTAGTACCTGGACAGTTTCAGGACCGTGCCATGCAGCCCGAGGTGTTCGACGACGCCGAGCATCGGGTCGTTTTCGAAGAAGCCGCCAAGCGAGGTCGCATATCCGGGCTTGGAGAAGGACTGTTTGAGCTCGGTGCTGTAGCCGACGCCGTGGTGCAGCACCGGCAGCGCCGAGAGCGCGACGACCGAGATCCCGGCGTACACGCCGAGGACCGCGAGCACCACGAGGTTGACGGCCTTCGGAACCTGCTTGCCGGGGTCCTTGGACTCCTCGGCCATGTTCGCCACCGTCTCGATGCCCGTGTACGCGAGCATCGCCAGCGACAGCGCAAAGATCAGTTCCCTCCAGCTCGGCACCGAGCCCAGATGGACCTGGTTGATCAGCAGATGCGGGTTCAGGACGAGCGCGATGCCCACGCCGGCCAGCATGATCTGCGTCGAGAGGTCCAGGAGGGCGAGGACGATGTTCAGCTTCGCCGACTCGCCCAGCCCGCGGATGTTCAGCCACGCGAGCATGCCGACCACGATCAGCCCGCCGAAGATGTCGTCCGGGTTGTGCTTGAGCGCGCCCAGCCCGGGGAAGGCGCTGAGGTAGTGCGGCACGAAGAACGCCGAGATCGCGATCGTGAGGATGTAGTCGAGGCTCAGCGCCCAGCCCGCGAAGAACGAGACGACGTCGTCGAAGGCGTGGCGCGCGAATGACGAGGAGCCGCCGGCTTCGGGAAACATCGAGGCGCCCTCGGCGTAGGTTTTGGCGGTCAGCGCGAACAGGCCGCCCGCGAACACGAACACCAGCGGTGTGAGCCCGAGCGCGTGCGCGGCGACGAGGCCGAGCGCGTAGTAGATCGAGGAGCCGACGTTGCCGTAGGCGGTCGCGAACATCCCCGAGACGCCGACCGACTTGCGCAGTCCGTGCTCTGAGAGGCGTGCCATCGGTCCGGGAGGGTACAGATGCCCGCCGGCACGCCACATGCAACATCCCATGCACCCCAGCCGCCCAAGCAGGAACGAGACGTATGATTCCGACGAGTCCGGGCGGGCAGGCTCCGAATCAACCGGGCGGGCGGGCTACGGATCAGGCAAATGGAAACGGCGCGACGCGAAAACTACGACTCCGGCGAGGACTTCGTGCTCGAATACGGCGAGCTTCGCTTCACCTTCAACGAGGCGGACTTCTCCGAGCGCTGCGAGCAGGCGGCGCTGAAGCTGGGCTTCGTCGGCGGGCGCCTCGGCGAGGGCGAGCTCGAAGACCTCGTCAACCTCGCCGTCAACGGCGAGATCCTCGACCCCGCGTCAGGGCTCGGCGAGCACGTCAACGACTGCTGGCCCGAGCTCGTCGGGCCAGCCGAGCGCTCGCTCGTGCACTGGCTGCGCCGGCTGGTGTTCCGGGGAGCATGGCTGGATCAGCGCGTCAAGGAGGGCGAGCTCAGCGTGAGCTTCGACGAGCAGACCGGCAGCTTCTGCTACGTGCAGCCGACGGGTGGGCGGGACGGCGGTTCCTCGCGCGGCGGCGAACCGATCGAACTCGCGCCAGAGCCCTCCTGGAACCGCGTGGCGTACCGCCGCTAGGCGGCCGCCTCGACGGCAGCTGCGCGTGCTTTGGTGATCGCCTCGGCGCCCTCCTCCCCGACGAGCAGCTCGGGCTTGAGCGTGCCGCTGCTGGCGAGGTCGAGGATCGGCTGCTGTCCGGTGGAGGTGAGCGCGGCGTCGAGCGCGATCACGGTGGTCTCGCCCCCGAGCGGGCGCTCGGCGAGCGCGATCACGGTCAGCGAGCCGCTGTCGCGCAGGTTGCGGGCGGCGGCCAGCGCTCTGCGCGCCGCGTGCGGGTGCAGCCCGTCCAGGTTGTCGATCGCCACCAGCGCCTTGCCGCCGCGCGCGGCCACGCGCTTCGCCGCATCGATCGCGCGCTCGACCGCCTGATCCTGAGAGTCGGCCGACGCGGCGAACGTGAGCGCCGCGACCGGCGCCACCGGGCCCTCACGCCACTGTGCGATCTCCTCGGGCCGCGCGCCCACGAGCACGAGGCTCACGTCGAGATCCTCGCTTCCCTGAACCGCGTCCAGCATCCGGCGGAGCGTCTCGGTCTTGCCCGCGTGCCGGGCTCCGACGATCACGACCCGCGAGCCTTGACCGAGCGGGGTCATCCACTCGATCGCCTCCAGCGTCGGATCCTGGGAGCCGAGCGCGAGGCGCTCGCGCGGCCAGTCGACGGGCAGCTCGTCGTAGTGGACTCCGTCGGAGACCGTGTCGGCGGACGCTCCGTTGATCGTGTCGATGCGAACCAGCGACGGGTAGCGCTCCGAGCGGCGCGGCGTGCGAACGGGCCCCGTGACGCGGTCGCCGGAGACGAGCTCGCAGAGACGGACCTGCGCGGCGGAGATGTAGACATCCTCGTCGGAGGGCTCCGGCGGATCGACGCGCAGGAAGGCCGAGCCGTTGCCGAGCACCTCGACCACTCCCGCGGCGATGCGCCCGGCGTCCTGGGTGCCCTCCCCTTCGTGGTCGGTGCGAGCGCCCGTGCGAGCGGGCGCCTCGGTTGCGGCCGAGCCGCCGCGGGCACCCGTGCGAGCGGGTGCGCCGGCTCCGGCCGAGCCGCCGCGTGCTCCGCGACGCCGTCCGCGGCGCGCTCCCGCGGCGGCGTCGGTGCCAGCGTCGGCGTCGGCACCGGCGGAGACGGCTGCCTCGTCGGGCTCGGCGACCTCGGCATCGTCGGAGCCCTCGGCGCCGTCCTCGTCGCGTGAGCGACGGGCGCGCAACGAGCGGCGCCTGCGAGGGCGCTGGCCGGTCTCCGTCTCCGTCTCCGTCTCCGAACGGTCCGATCCGTCGCTCTCTGCGGTGGACCCGGCCTCGTTGAGAATCGCGTCGATCAGGTCGGCCTTGCGCAGCCGCCTGAAGCCCTCGAGACCGACCTGGTTGGCGATTGCGTGCAAGTCGGCCAGCGGGCTGGCCTCCAGCTCGGAGCGCGCGAGTACTGTCATCTGATGTTCCCTCTTTCTTGGTGAATGGGCGGTTGGCGTCCCGCCGCGTTGGACAGCGGCGGGCACCCGTGAATGACCTTCAGCCTAGCGGCTCGCGCGGCGGGCTCGCGTGGCGACAGGCGCGCGCTCGAGCGATGGCCGCGCTCAGTCGGTGCTCGAGCGGTCATAGCGGATCTCCTCGGAGAGCGCGAGATCTCGGCCAACCTCGATCTCGCGCGCGAGCGCAGCCCGCACCGCCAGGAAGTCGGCTGCCGCGGCCACGTCGTGCACGCGGAACACATGCGCGCCGTGCTGCACTCCGTGGGCCAGCGCGGCCAGCGTACCCGCGAGGCGCCCGCGAGGCGCCCGGCCGGTGAGCGCGCCGATGAAGTCCTTGCGTGAGATGGCCATCAGCAGCGGCCGACCCAGCTCGTGCAGACGCCCGACCTCCGCCAGCAGCCGGATCGTCTGCGCGGGCGTCTTGGCGAAGTCCGGGCCCGGATCGAGCAGCAGTTGCTCCCGCGCCACCCCCCGGGAGACCGCGAGCGCCACGCGCTCGCGCAGGAAGGCCATCACCTCGCCGGTGACGTCGTCGTAGAGATCGGCGTCCTGCAGACGCTCGCGCGGAGCGGCGAGCGTGTGCATCAGCACCAGCGCCGCGCCGCTCTCGGCGCAGACGTCCGCGAGCTCGGGGTCGCGCAAGCCGCTCACGTCGTTGACGATCCTCGCCCCCGCCGCGACCGCCGCGCGCGCGACCGCGGGCTTGTAGGTGTCGACCGACACGATCGCCCCCAGATCGTCCGCGAGCCGCTCGACGAGCGGGACCACCCGCGCGATCTCCTCCGGCACCTCCACAGGCGGGCGTCCCGTGGACGCCGACTCGCCGCCCACGTCGAGTATGTCGGCCCCCGCGGCGAGCAGCTCGCGCGCGAGCTCCACCCGCGCCTCGAGGCCGGCGTAGCGACCACCGTCGCTGAACGAGTCCGGCGAGGCATTGACGATCCCCATCAGCCACGGTCGCTCCCCCAGCTCGAGCGTCAGCTCGCAGGCGCACAGACGGTGCGCGGGCGCGCTCACGGCATCGCCGTCGGCTGTGGGGGGGCCGGATGGACGTCCTCGCTGCGCTCGGCTTCCGCCACGATCCCCTCGGCGGCGGCCTCATCTGCGAAGCGTGTCAGCTCGAGCTCGAGCCGCTCGCGGCTCCAGTGCAGCTCGCGCGCCATCGCCTCGCCGACGCGCCGCACAGGAGCGACGTACCCGGAGGCGCCGGGCGCGGGCAGATCAGATTGGGCCACCGGGGCTGTGAGCTCACGCGCCGCCAACAGCCCGAGACGGGTGCGCCTGAGCAGCACGTCGCCGATGCTGCGTGCCTGCTCGCTGCACGCGGCGAGCGCCGCCTCCGCAAGCAGGTCGGGCAGGCCCGCGACGATCGGCTGCGCGAGCTCGCCGCGCTCGGCTGCCAGCGCGAGCACCTGGTGCGCGGCGTGCCCGTAGCGGGAGGCAAGCGCCTGGTAGGACCCCTCGGGCACTCCCTCCACCCGTGGCAGCTCATCCACCGCGATCTCCTGCCCGAGCGGGATCTCGTGCGTGCGGCAGGGAGCGTCGCGCGCGTCGCGCTCCACCAGGCGGTCGACCGTCATCTTGGCCATTCGCCGCCACGTGGTGAGCTTGCCGCCGGTGATCGTGATCATCCCCGAAGAGGTCTCATACAGCTCGGCCTTGCGCGAGATGTCCACCGACTTCTTCGGGTCGCCGGTGGAGATCAGCGGGCGCACCCCGGCGAACGCGCCGGTGAGCTCGGCGGGACCGAGCTCGGTGCCGAAGAACGCGTTGATCGCGTGCAGCAGGTAGTCGACATCCTGGGGCGAGGGCCTGATGTGCTCGAGCGGGCCCTCGTAGTCGTTGTCGGTGGTGCCGACCAGCGTGTGTCCGAGCCATGGCAGCGCGAAGATCGAGCGGCCATTCCCGGCCGGCACGATCGCGCCGCCGATCAGCGGCAGGTCCTGCTGGCGGATCGTCACGTGCGTCCCGCGGCTGGGGCGGATGCGCGGCAGCTCGGCCTCCTCATGGAGCTCGTTCGGACGCAGCTGATCGGCCCACACGCCGGTCGCATTGACCACGTTTACGGCGCGCACGTCGAAACGCTCGCCGCTCTCGACGTCGAGCACCTGCACGCCGTGCGCGCGGCCGTCCCGCTCGAGCAGGCCGGTGACGTCGAGGCGGTTGGCACAGACTGCGCCGAAGCGCTCGGCCTCTCCGAGCACCGTCAGCACGAGACGCACGTCGTCGGTCTGGCAGTCGTAGAACAGGTAGCCGCTGGTCGGCTCGCGCGCCGCGAGCGCGGGCAGCAGCTCGAGCACCTCCTCGCCGGAGATCACACGGTGGCGCTCCGGGCTCCAGGCCTCGCTGCCCTCGAGCTGCGCGCTGGCGCTGGCGCCACCCTGGGCCCGCTCGGCGCGCCCGCGTTTCGCACGGCGCGAGCGCAGGCGGTCCCTGTCGACGGCCATCACGTCGTAGAGGTTCAGGCCGACGCCGACCAGCCGGTCGGGGTGCGCGCCCTCGAACGCGGGCACCACCAGCGGCAGCGGCTTGACGAGATGCGGGGCGAGCGCCACCATCAGCTGGCGCTCCAGCAGCGCCTCGCGCACAAGCCCGAGGTCGAAGTTCTGCAGGTAGCGCAGACCGCCGTGGACGAGCTTGCTCGAGCGGCTGGAGGTCCCCGAGGCGTAGTCGGCGCGCTCGAGCAGCGCGACGCTGTAGCCGCGCGCGGCCGCATCCAGGGCCACGCCCGCGCCGGTGATGCCGCCACCCACGACAACGACGTCGAACTCGTCCTGCGCGAGGGCCGCAAGAGCCTGGCTGCGCTCGATCACGAGCGCAGTCTCGCAGAGCCGGTGGGCAGGCTTCTAGACCTGGCGAATCAACGGGCGGGGACTAGAGCTGGGCCAGCTCGGCGGTGATTTCGCTCACCGCAGCCTTCGCGTCGCCGAACAGCATGGTCGTCTCCGGCTCGTAGTAGAGCTCGTTTTCGATGCCCGCGAACCCCGGGTTCATCGAGCGCTTGATCACGATCACCGAATGGCTGTTCGAGACTTCGAGGATCGGCATCCCGTAGATCGGCGAGGACGGGTTGTTCTTGGCGGCGGGGTTGGTGACGTCGTTGGCGCCAATCACGAGCGAGACGTCGGTGCGCCCGAACTCGGGGTTGGCGTCGTCCATCTCCTTGAGCTGGTCATACGGCACGTCGGCCTCGGCCAGTAGCACGTTCATGTGCCCTGGCATGCGCCCGGCGACCGGATGGATCGCGTAGCTGACCTCCACCTGGCGCTTCTCGAGCTCCTTCGTCAGCTCGCGCACCGCGTGCTGGGCCTGCGCGACCGCCATGCCGTAGCCGGGCACGATCACCACGCGATTTGCGTAGGCGAGCTGGATGGCGGCGTCGGCAGCGGTCGTCGAGCGCACCGTGCCCGCGTGCTCGCCGGCTCCGCTGGCTCCCTCTACGGCCCCGCCGCCGCCGAACCCGCCGGCGACGATCGCCGGGATCGAGCGGTTCATGGCGGTGGCCATCAGGTTCGTGAGGATCGAGCCGGAGGCGCCGACGATCATCCCGGCGACGATCAGCGCGGGGTTGTTCAGCGCGATCCCGGTCGCCGCCGCCGACAGGCCGGTGAAGGCGTTCAGCATCGAGATCACGACGGGCATGTCGGCGCCGCCGATCGGGAGCACGACGGCGTTGCCGAGCAGCGCGGCGCACACCAGCATGCCGATGAACAGCAGTTCGGAGTGAGCGCCCGCGACCAGATCCACGCCGGCTGCCAGAGCGAGGATGAGCAGCACGAGATTGACGATCTGCTGGGCCGAGCCAAAGCTGATCGGGCGACCGGGGATGATTTCCTGGAGCTTGCCGAACGCGATGTTCGAGCCCCAGAACGAAACCGAGCCGACGATCGCGGCGAACACGGAGAAGATCGCCACATAGGTCGGGACCCCGCCGACGTGGAAGTTGACGGCGGAGAATGCGCTGTTGACCTGCACGAAGTGCGAGCCGTACGTCGAGCCATAGCGGCGGAACTCGGACCACGAGATCAGGAACACCGCGCCGCCGCCGACGCCGTTGAACAGCGCCACCATCTGCGGCATCGCGGTCATCTTCACCTGCCGCGCCGCCGGCACGCCGACGGCCGTGCCGATCGCGATACCGAGCGCGATCAGGCCCCAGTTGCCCTCGTTGCGGTTGAGCAGCGTGGCGATCACGGCGATCGCCATGCCGACCGCGGCGATGCGGTTGCCGCGCACCGCCGTCGTCGGGCCGGAGAGCCCGCGCAGGCCCTGGATGAACAGGCCGAAGGCGATGATGTACAGGACATCCAGGAAGCTCTGGTTCTGCAGGAACGACGTGGCCAGCGGCAGCCCGTTCACGAGCCCGTCCCCTTGCCGTCGTGCTCGCCCTTGCCGGCCGCGTCTTCCCCGCCCTGCTTCGGCTTGGACTTGAACATCTCGAGCATGCGGTCGGTGACGAGGAAGCCGCCGACGACGTTGATCGTGCCGAAGGCGATCGCGATCACGAGGATGACCTTGTTGAACGTGCCGTTGCCGGAGAGGCCGACGATCAGCAGGCCGCCGAGCAGCACGATCCCGTGGATCGCGTTGGTGCCGGACATCAGCGGCGTGTGCAGCGTGTTGGGCACCTTGGAGATCACGACGAAGCCGATGAAGCCGGCCAGCACGAGAATCGAGAGGTTGGTCGTGAGCGTGCTCGCGACGATCATTGCGGTGCACCTCCCTCAGCCGCTTCCACGGCCGCTTTCGCTCCGGGATTGACGATCTCGCCGTCGCGCACGATGCACGCGCCCTTGACGATCTCGTCGTCGAAGTCGAGCTGCAGCGTCCCGTCCTCGCCGACGAACAGCTCGAGCAGCGCGAGCACGTTGCGCGCGAACAGCTGCGAGGCGTGCTCGGCCATGGTCGCGGGCAGGTTCAGCGGCGAGACGATCTTGACGTCATGGCGCACCACCGTCTCGCCCGGCTCGGTCAGCTCGCAGTTGCCACCGGCCTCGCCGGCGAGGTCGACGATCACCGATCCCGGCTTCATGCCCTCGACCGCGTCCGCGGTCACGAGCCTCGGCGCCGGCCGCCCCGGCACGAGCGCAGTCGTGATCACCACGTCAAAGCCCTTGATCGCGTCGGTCAGCGCCTGCTGCTGTCGAGCGCGCTCCTCGTCGGTGAGCTCGCGCGCGTAGCCGCCCTCGCCGCTGGCCTCGAGGCCGAGGTCGAGCCACTGTGCGCCCAGCGATTCGACCTGCTCGGCGACCTCGGGGCGGACGTCGTAGCCGGTCGTGCGCGCTCCCAGGCGCTTGGCGGTGGCGAGCGCCTGCAGCCCGGCGACGCCGACGCCGAGGACCAGCACCTTGGCTGGCGGGATCGTGCCGGCGGCGGTCATCAGCATCGGGTAGAAGCGGCCCATCTCCTCGGCGCCCAGCAGCGCCGCCCGGTAGCCGGCGACGTTGCTCTGCGAGGACAGCGCGTCCATCGACTGCGCGCGCGAGATCCGGGGGATCGCCTCCATCGCGAATGCGGTCGCCTTCGCGTCAGCCAGCGCGCGTGTCGTCTGCGGGCTGGTCAGCGGCGCCAGGAAGCCGATCAGGATCGAGCCGGACCCGAGCCCGCGGATCGCCTGCGGGTCGGGCGGCGCGATCGTGACCACCACGTCGCTGCGCCAGACCTCTGCGGCGTCCGTCGCGATCTGCGCGCCCGCGGCTGTGAACGCCGCGTCGGTCAGCATCGCGTCCGCGCCAGCATCGCCCTGGACGACCACGTCAAGGCCCTTGCCCTTCAGCTTGCTCACGACCTCCGGCACCAGCGCCACCCGGTGCTCGCCCGTCGCCGTCTCCTTCGGAACACCGATCCTCATATGAGGTGCGAGAACGTATCCGATCGCACGGATGGGGGGCGGTGCGGTGTGCGAGACTCGATGCTCGAGCCGGCCCCAGGACCTGGCATGACAGTCAATCTGACCCGCATCTACACGAAGCTCGGCGACGGCGGCGAGACGCACCTCGGAGACATGAGCCGTGTCTCCAAGCTGCATCCGCGCGTTGAGGCATACGGCACGGTCGACGAGCTCAACGCGACGATCGGCGTCGCGCTGCTGGCGCCCGGCCTACCGCAGAAGCTCGCCGAGTGGCTGCGTCGCGTGCAGAACGACCTGCTCGACGTGGGCGCCGACCTGTCGGTGCCGACCCCCGTCACAGCCGACGCAGAGGAGAAGGACGGCTCCGATCGCTCCCAGCGCGGACGGCTGCGTGTGGGCTCGGACTACACGCTGTGGCTGGAGCACGCGTGCGACGAGGTCAACGCGACGCTCGAGCCGCTGCGCTCGTTCGTGATCCCCGGAGGGAGCCCGGCGGCCGCGCACCTGCACGTGTGCCGGACCGTCTGCCGCCGCGCAGAGCGGCGCACGATCGCCGTGGGCGCTGAGGTCAATCCCGAGGTCGTGCGCTACCTGAACAGGCTCTCGGACCTGCTGTTCATCCTAAGTCGCGCCGCGAACACCCAGCCCGGCAGCGGTGCTCAGCAAGGTGGCGGCGATGGCGGCGCCGAGCCGCTGTGGGAGCCCGGCGCGCACGGATCCGGCGGCACGTGAGCGGTCCCTATGAGGGCAGGCGGGGAGGCCAGCGCCGGTCCGCGTAGCGCAGCGCGGCGACGGCGAGC
>Ga0187890_10003701_pt1 | contig 10482 bp, 8 predicted proteins | sample June2016WEW_21_1_FD_133005 | JGI IMG/M metagenome (GOLD analysis project Ga0187890, IMG submission 133005) | Peatland microbial communities from SPRUCE experiment site at the Marcell Experimental Forest, Minnesota, USA - June2016WEW_21_10 | ecosystem: Environmental > Terrestrial > Soil >...
AGCGCAAGGCCGCAGCACGCATCGCTTGTCCGCGGGCGCGTGATTTTAACTGAGAGCTGACGACTGACGGCTGATTTTTGGTGCGGATAAGAGGACTCGAACCTCCACGACCTTGCGATCACTAGGACCTGAACCTAGCGCGTCTGCCAGTTCCGCCATATCCGCACAAAAAATCGGCAGGCCCTTTTTGAAGAGGACTACATCTAATATCTAATGGCTGCCGCCCGCCTGTCAATTAAAGTAGACTGTGCGCGAGCGTCGTCTGATTGGACAACACCAGCCCAGCAAGCGACGAACGACTGACGAACGACCAACATGTCCACTCCCGACGACAAGATCCCGGCCGAGATAGCGCGTGAGCTTCGTACCCTGGCTCACGATCTCAGCAATGCGCTCGAAACGATCGTGCAAGCCACCTACCTGATCACACAAGCCGGGCCGCCGGAATCTTCCCGCCGCTGGATGGAGATGATCGATCAAGCGTCGCAGGAAGCGGTCAAGATCAACAATAAACTGCGAGAAATCATGCGCGCCCACAGCTAACCACATTTCGAGGGTGCCCCAGGTTCGCGCCCGTTCTGTGGGCGCGAAACCTGGGTTGACCCTACCCCAACTTTGCATTCATCGTGATCTTTGCGTTCAGTACCTTCGACACCGGACACCCTGCCTTCGCATTCTGTGCTGCCGTGTTGAACGCTTCTGCCGATGCCCCCGGCACTTTTGCCACGACATCCAGATTCACGGCCGTAATCGTCCAACCCGCTTCGAGCTTTTCCATCGTCAAAGTCGCTGACGTGCTGATGCTCTCCGGCGTAAGATTCGCGCCGCCAAGCTGCGCCGATAACGCCATCGAGAAGCACGCCGCATGTGCCGCTGCAATCAGCTCTTCCGGGTTCGTCCCCGGAGTATTCTCAAAACGCGTGGTAAACGAATAAGGAGTGTTCGCCAGCACTCCGCTCGCCGATGACACCACGCCTTTGCCATCCTTCAAACCACCCTTCCAAACCGCACTCGCTTTTCGTTCCATTCGAATCTCCTGTTGCCAGAAATTTTTCAGAGTTGATAGATCAAGCCAATCCTATTGTAGAAGGAGCGAGCAAAAGTGTGTTGAGCCACAATCGGGGGCGTGTCGGAAGTCTGTACCAAAAGAGGGCGCGCCGAAAGAGGAGATGGCCGGAACCCGAACGCTCCCCCCGCTCAGAGTGAGACTACAAGGGACTATGTTTGAGATCGTACGCTTATTCGACCGGGGGCCGCACATTTTTGCGGAGCGCAACATTCTCAAATGGCGGGGCTCACGACTGAAGCGTTTCAAGCTTGATTACCTCGCTGCGGCGCAAGCGCATTGATTGTTTTCGAAGCTCTCGATTTGAGTGATCGACCGGGGCGCGATCGATAATGTGCTTGCGCCGTCTACGATTGCTCCTCGTAGTGCTGCAAACGAAAGCGCTAGAGCTGCAATGTGTTTCACACTGTTTTGAAAACCGGAATGGGTTTAGACTTGGTGCGGTTCTTCAGGCCAGGAAGGATTGTTCTGGCCTGAATGGCACCAGTCTCCCCCTTCTTCATCTGAATAATGCCTGGTTGAACCGGAACTAGTTTCCGGCGATTGTCGTGTGGATCAGGAAAAACAAGGCTGTCTTCCAGAGGTGTCACGTTCAAAGGAGAAACAAAAAATGATTCGAAGATTCAGCACCATACTTCTTGCACTGATCGTCATCGTGTCGGTCATGAGTATCGTCTCCGAGGCGCAGTCGCAATCATTCTTGACCCGTCAAGTAAGCGCAGCAGGCCTGAATGGCCAAGCCGCGCTGGTTGGCCGGCTCCCCGCAACCCAGTCCTTGCGCTTCGACATCGTCCTGGCGTTGCGCCATCCAACGGAGCTGCAAAATTTCCTGCAAGAAGTCTACGATCCTACCAGCCCGTCGTACCGGCACTTCGTCACGGTGCCGCAATTTACCGAGAGATTTGGTCCCAGCCTGGAAGACTATGACGCGCTGGTTCAATTCGCAAGAGCCAATGGCTTTAAGGTGACCGGAGGGTCTCGCGACGCGATGGATGTGCACCTTAAGGGCACGGTCGGGGCGATTGAGAAAACCTTCCATGTCTCCATGGGCCTCTATCAGCACCCAACCGAGAATCGTACTTTCTACGCTCCCGACCGCGCGCCCACGGTGGATCTGCCGTTCCAACTCTGGCATATCTCGGGTCTGGACAACTATTCCATCCCGCGTCCCACATTTGTGCGCCGGGAAAGCAAAGCAAGACCCGCCAGCCAGAATGGATCTGGCCCGAGCCAGTCCTTCCTCGGCAGCGATATGCGCGCTGCTTACTACGGAACAGGACCTCTCACCGGGGCAGGCCAGACGATCGGTTTGTTGGAATACCAGGGAACCGATTTGGCTGACGTGACGACTTACTACAAGAATGTTGGCCAATCGCTGAATACTCCGATCACGCTCTATTCGGTCGATGGGACGGGCACGACCTGCTACGGATCGCAGGGCTGTGACGACACCGAACCAACCATCGATATCACGCAAGCGCTCGGCATGGCTCCGTACCTGTCCAGCCTGGTGATGTTCATTGGATCAACCGACACGGCGCTTCTGGGTTCGATGTCTTCGTACTCACCGCTTCCCGCGCAACTGAGCGCTTCGTGGATTTGGGGCACCGACCCGGCCACGGACAATCCGTACTTCGAGAAGATGGCCGCGCAGGGCCAAAACTACTTCAATGCATCCGGCGACGACGGTGCTTTTAATTCCAGCTATCCGACGTGGCCATGCGATGCCGACTATGTCACGTCCGTCGGCGGCACGGACTTGAACGCGCAGAGCCCGGGTGGTCCGTGGGGCTCGGAAACAGCCTGGTCGAATAGCGGCGGTGGTTACTGGACGCCGGACGATATTCCATTTCCTTCCTGGCAGGCCGGCGCAATCAACGCGCAGAACCAGGGATCGACGACCTATCGCAACGCGCCTGATGTTGCCGCGAATGCGAACTGGTCGTTCTACGTCTGCGCTGACCAATCCGGCTGCTCCGCTAACGGAGTTGGCGGAACCAGTTTTGCCGCGCCCATGTGGGCGGGCTACCTGGCTCTGGCTAACCAGCAGGGCGAAGCGAACGGCAATCCGCCGCTCGGTTTCATCAATCCTGCTCTCTATCAAATTGGATTGGGATCGAACTACACCAGCAACTTCCACGACATCACGAGTGGAAACAACGATTGCTGCGGTCAGTCGCAGTATTGGAATTCGGTCACGGGCTATGATCTGGTGACCGGATGGGGCAGTCCGAACGGAGCTACGCTTATCAATGCGCTGTCCGGACCGGCTGGCCCCAGCTTCAGTCTTGGTGCGAACCCGTACTCACTCAACATTGTGCAGGGAGCAACCGGATCAACCACCATCACTGTCACTGACTATGACGGCTTCAGCGGCAGCGTTACTTTGTCTTTGTCGGGTCTGCCCAGCGGAGTCACAGCCGTATTCGGCACGAATCCCACAACCTCAACCAGCGGTTTGACTTTCACGGTCTCACCGAGCGCTGCGCCCGGAACGTCAAATCTGACCATTAGCGGTGTTTCTGGAAGCTTGACCGGTGAAGTAGGCGTCCAGCTCACCGTTGCGGCGGCTCCGCTCGTCACTCTCAAGCCGACCTCGTTGAAGTTTGCTAAAGAGGTCGTGGGCGTGACGTCGGCGCAAAAGAGCGTTACCGTCCAGAACACCGGCGCGGCGTTGCTGAAGTTCACGAGCATCACCGCCAGCGGCGACTTCGCGATCGCGAAGAGCTACTGCGGCAGCCAACTCGCAATTGGGGGCCAGTGCGTGGTGGAAGTGACGTTTACGCCGACGCAAGTTGGAGCGCGTACGGGCTCTCTGACCTTCACTGACAATGCACCCAACAGTCCGCAGACTGTACCGCTCTCGGGTACGGGCCTTGCCCCCGTCGAGTTGACGCCGGCTAGTGCGAAGTTCCCCGCTACAACGGTGGGGAGCACCAGCGCGGCCAAGACGTTCAAGCTCGAAAATAAACAGGCGGTAGCTCTAACCGGAATCTCGATCGCAACGACTGGCGACTTCAGCGTTTCGACGACGACCTGTTCGAGCAGCCTGGCGGCCGATTCTACCTGCACGATCAGCGTGGTCTTCAAGCCAACGCAGACCGGGACGAGAACTGGTGCGCTGCAAGTGAGCGACAGCGCTGCCGGCAGCCCGCAGACTTCAAGTCTGACGGGAACCGGTAAGTAACCCTAATCAACAACTGAACAAGCAGGCGGGACTTCGGTCCCGCCTTTTTTATGGTTCGTGCATTTGCATTATTCGCTTGTTAGCAGCGCGGCGACCACTGCCGGCTCAATGCGAGAAAGCCGCCCACGCAATGGTTCCGCGAATGCGGCCCGTCTCTTTCCGAAGTTACTTTAGTGGGCCGCTCGTCACATATTTCACACGCTTACGTGCGCTACCTGTTGACAATACCAAGGAGCCTTCCTCGTTGCCATGCAAACCCTGTTCAGGTGGGTTCCTACGCCCTGAGAGTGGTTCGCTTGAACTTTTCAGCGGCGAAGGCAGGAGATTCGATGCGATTGGCCGAGTCAGTCAGAAATGTGCTGGAGAGGAGTGATCGCCTGCGGGCGATCTACGATTTCGCCGGCAGCTTTCCGCTATACCGGCGGCTGGTAGCTTCGAGAATCACAAAAAGGATTGCTGAGATCGAAGCCACACGCGCGTACAACGTGATGATCGAATTGAGCAGCGCGTGCAACGCCAAGTGCCACTTCTGTCCTTCGCCCACTTTAGAGCGCAAGAAGCAGATCATGCCCGACGAAGTTTTTGAGGTCGTGCTTAACAAATTACAAGGCGACGGTATCAAACCTCCGGTGATCGATTTGTCTACCGTGGGCGAGCCGCTGCTCGACCGCGCGCTCTTTACCAGAATTCGACGGTTGAAAGAGGTTTTCCCGCAATCCAAGGTTCGGTTCACGAGCAACTTTTCGATCGCTACCGAAGATCACATCTCGCAAGTCTTTTCCTGCGGTCTGGACAGCATCCACATCAGCCTCAATGCGGCCAAGGCTGAGAGCTACGCCAAGATCATGAAATTGAATTTTGACACAACGATCCGGAACGTGAACAGCTTGCTGGAGCAGCGGAAGACGAGAAGCAGCCCGCTCAATGTTCTGGTCTCGATGGTTCTGTGCCCGGAAAACTCCGGCGAAGAGCCCGCGTTTATTCGAATGTGGAAGGGAAGGGTAGATTCGATACGCCTGCAGCGAGCCGTCGATTGGGGAGGCGAGGTCGAGGTACGAACTCCCTATCGTCCGACAGCCACGTTATATCCATGTATTGATCTGTTTGAGAGGATCGTGATCCTCAGCAATGGTGAAGTTGCCCTTTGCTGCCAGGACGCCGAAGGCATCATTCACCAAAACGTCCGCGACGAGTCGCCATTCAAGATCTTTCATTCCTCGAAATTTAAGGCTTTTCGCGACCAGCACCTGCACGGGGAAATCGGAAAGTCGCCAATGTGCCGGAATTGCTATGCCGTTCACTCCAACGGGGCGAACTGGATGTTTCGAAACTTTAACTGAGGAATTCCGAGGGCACAGCAAGGCTGGATTGCAAAACGTTAGAAGCCGCTTGACCTGATGAGCTCACGCGCCTCAATTCGAAGATTCTCCGCTGACTCCGAACGCGGTTCAAGTTCGAGTCCCCTTCTGACGGTTCGGCTGCTGCTGGCGCTCGCCCGCTTGGTTGAGAGTCATGCGTGGGCTGCGTTCGCTGCCGTTTCACTCGCCTGCGGGTGGGGACATGTGCAGACTCTGGTCTCGCGCAACCTGGACTATGACGAACTCTTTACGTTCTATATCGCGCAGGCCCCAACTCTGGGGCGGTTATTCGAATTTGCGCGCACCATCGATTTTCATCCGCCGCTTTCCTACCTTCTAGTTCGCGCATCCTTTGCGATCTTCGGAGCCAACACCTGGGCCTGCCGCGTACCCTTCTTGCTCACCTTCTTCGTCGCGTCGGCGCTCCTGTTTTGGCTGGTGAGACGGCTTCTGTCTGCTCTCTATGGGCTCATCGCGGTCCTGACAATGTGGAGTATTCCTTTCACTTATTTGTCCGTGGAGGCGCGCCCGTATGCCTTACTTTTGTGTTTCACCATGCTCATGCTGGTGGGTTGGTACGCAGCAACCGATGGAAATAAGTCGAGCGATCGTCGCTGGGCGCTCGCCGCCCTTGCAACCGGCGGAGCCGGATTGTTGTTCTCGCATGTTTTGGGAGTGCTCTGCTATGGCACTTTTTTCGCCGCAGAGATCGTGAGCTTCTGGATTCGCCGCAAAGCCGACTGGCGCCTATGGGCAGCGCTTGCAGTTCCCCTGCCCGCGACACTTATTGATCTGCCTCTGATCCGAAACCACACAGCCATGCAGTTTGCGCAGGCGTTTCGCATCACGCCGCTGCGCATGTTCGGTTTTTATTTTGAGTCGATGCGCTATATCGTTACTCCACTTGTGCTGGTTGCCTTACTGAGCCTGCTCTGGCCACTCTTCTCGAAGAAGCGACCTACGGCGGCCCGGCCGAACCTGCCGTCGGTGGGCGTGCCCTTTGGATTTCTTCTGGTATCGTTCTCATTGATCCCGCTCGCCATCGGCATTTTCTTCGCCCGTACGGGGGCCTACTTCTTTGACCGCTATGGAATCGTGTGGCTCATTCCCCTCACGCTGGTTCCAGTGTTGGTTCTCGGCTACCGGACCGATCGAAATGAGCTGGCTGGGTGCGCTGTCGCCCTGCTGCTGTGGATCACCTTATTCTTCAACACCGGCGGAAAGGCCTGGCTGCTGGAGCAGATAGCAAATCTCGCCCCTCCGAATCTCGCGTCAAAATTGCTCTACGTTGTTGCGCTTCCTCCGATCCATCCTCCACTCAATTACCCGCCCGTTCCTTCTTATATAAGTGCTGAAATTGGGAAGGCGCCAACCGTCACCCGTTTCGATACCTTCGAGCCCAGCCTGCCTTTGGTCGCGCACACCGCTTTGACCTTCCTCGAACTGGATCGCCGCGAGCCCTCGCAGGTACAGCGACGCCTGTATCTTTTGAGCGACGAGCAAGCCGCAGCCACGATCGCGCACGATACCGTCTTTGCCCACTTTGAACGAGCGACGGAAGTATTTCCGATTCACGGCAAAGTCGAACCTTATTGCAGCTTCGTGGCGGCACATAGCCGATTTCTGGTGGTGGGAGCCTACAACCATCCGATCGGATGGCTGCTCAGAAAGCTCGACCAGGATGGAGCGGAGCTCCGGGTAGTGGGAGTTTGCAGTGCGAATACGGAGGACTGCCAGATTTACGAAGTGAATGTACGCAACGCCCAGTGCCAGGCGAGCGCTCCTAACATGGCCAATCCGGCTGCGGAATAGCGTCATGGCGTACGCCGCTCCACATGCCCGAAAGCTGATCGAAACTCGTCCAACTCATTTCTTTCCTTGACCCTGCGGATGTCTAATCATCCCTCAGTGAATCAGACCAAACCTTCGTAGGGTGTTCTGCTGAATCTCTTGATTCCAGAAGATCGCGCTCGCCGCCAGAAACTCTCTTGTCTACACCGGGTTCATGCAAACGATGTCCAAAAGAGTGCAATTTATGAGCGCACACAACGGCCAAAAGGTTTTAAGCTTCCAAGTGCATGCCCCTTCTTCACCACATGACGTTCCGGACATGGATTTGAAATTCAAAAGGGATTCCGCACCCGAATCGCGGTAAGCCCACATATCGAGATGACCCTATTATGAAAAAGCTCAGCAATCTACTACGTTGGACACTCACGTTGTCAGTGGCCGCTCTCGTGAGCTTCACGCTTTCCGAGAGGCTGGTCGCGCAAGATCAACCCGATCAAGATGATCCTCCGACGCGCGTCGCGCGCCTCGGGGAAATTGCAGGTTCCGTTTCCTTTCAGCCCGCTGGACAATCGGACTGGGTCGAAGCGGCTTGGAATCGCCCCATGACAACAGGCGATCAGGTCTGGGTGGATCGTGACTCACACGCCGAACTCGGACTTGGATCGGCTGTGATCGAACTGGATCACCACACTGGCCTTTCTTTCCTCAACCTCGACGATCACACCATTCAAATCCAGTTGACCGCTGGCGCGATCAACATCCGCGTGCGCCGTCTGGGCCGCGACGACGTCTTCGAGGTTGACACGCCGAATATTGCCTTCTCCATCTTCGAAACCGGCTTCTACCGCATCGATGCCGGGCAGGATGGAAGCTACACGATTGTCCGCGTGCGCGAGGGTGAAGGCGAAGCGACCGGCTCCGGTCAGTCTTACAGCCTCGAATCCGGACAGCGCGCCACTTTCTCAGGCACCGATTCGCTTAACGCCGAGATGCAGGAGATGGGCGGGCTCGACGACTTCGATCGCTGGAGCTACGACCGTGATCACCGCTATGAAAATTCCATATCGGCGCGATATGTCTCTCATGACGTTGTCGGCTATGAGGACCTGGATGCAAATGGCGACTGGCGTCCAGCGATGGGCTACGGCAATGTATGGTTCCCGCGCGTCCAGGCAGGCTGGGCTCCGTATCGCGAAGGGCATTGGGCCTGGATTGATCCGTGGGGATGGACTTGGGTAGACGATGAGCCTTGGGGCTACGCTCCGTTCCACTATGGACGCTGGGTCTCGGTTGAAGGACGCTGGGGTTGGATGCCTGGCCCAATAGAAGTCGCGCCCGTCTATGCGCCTGCGCTAGTCGTGTTCATTGGCGGAGGTCCGGGAGGATTCGGCGGCAACGTGGGATGGTTCCCGCTCGGTCCTCGTGAAGTCTACGTTCCGTCGTACCCTGTGAGCCGCGCCTATGTCGAGCGCGTCAACATCAGCAATACCACGGTCAACACCACCGTCATCAACAACGTCTATAACACGACGATCATCAACAAGACCACGAACATCACCAACATCACATACGCGAACCGAGGCGTTGCCGGTGCAGTGACAGCAGTGCCGCAACAGGCCTTCGTCAGCGCTCAGCCGGTTGCTCGCGCAGCCGTTGCAGTGAATGCGAAGGAAGTCGCCTCGATGCAGGTGAGTTCCAGAGCCGCCCTCGCGCCGACCGCGAACAGCGTGCTCGGAGCGCACGCCAATACTGCCGGTCGAGCTCCAGCTCCGCCAGCCGCGATCGCGCACCTCGCAGTCGTAGCGAAAACGCCGCCCGCGCCCGCGCCCGTGCCATTCGCGGCTCGGCAGCAGGCGCTCGAGGCTCATCCGGGTCAGCCCATCGCAAGACAGGAGATGCGGCAGATCCAGCAATCGCATCCGGTCGCAGCCGCAGCGCGTCCGCAAATCCGGCAGGCTCCTCCGAGCAAACCCGCGACTCCGATCACGGCGGCTCCGGCCAACCGGCCTGGAAGCGCGCCGGCGAATCAGCCGATGAATCGCCCAGGCAATGCTCCAGCCGCGAACCAGCCCATGAATCGTCCGGGAAATGAGCCGAATCAACCGACGGATCGTCCCGCGAATGAACCGGCTTATCGTCCGGGAAATCCGCCTGCGCAGAATGAGCGTCCAGTTTCTCAACCGAACAACCGGCCCGCGCCGGCTCCGCCGCAGGACCAGCGTCCGGAAGCGAATCGGCCACAAAATCCACCGGCGCAGAACAATCGCCCGGTGGAACCGCCGGCCCGTCAGGCTCAACCGAACAATCGTCCGGCCGAACCGCCCGCGCGGACCGACCGTCCGCCTGCTGCTCCGCCGCAGAACCGTCCGGAAGCGGAACGCCCGGCGCCTCCGCCGCAACGCAACGAACCGGTAGCCCGTCCTGCGCCGCCAGCTCACCAGCCAACGCCTGCCGAAAAGAAAAAGCAGGAAGAGGACAAGAAAAAGGAGAAACCGCCGCAGGGCTAATGATGCCCGAAGCGGTTTTCATTGATCAAAAGCAGTCGAATCGGGGCGTTCAGATCTTTCTGGACGCCTCAATTTTGTTGCGGGGAGTGCGCGCTACTGGTTCTCAATAAAAATCGGAGCAGCTTAGATAGTATCCACACTTCTTGCATATCGCCTTGCAGCGATGGCCGCGCAGTTCCGTTGAGCAGTTGGGGCAGAACATGGACGGGTCGGCAGCGGGCTTTGCAACTTGCGCACCTGTCGCAGTCCCAATTGCCGCGGATAAATGAGAGGTTACCGTGACCGCGATGTCGCCGGCGTTTTGTGGAGGAGCGGGGCGAACGAAATTCATGATTCGGCGTTTTTACCACAGATCTCGCTTTGGAAAAAGATAGTTGTTGTGCACACCGCGTCCCCCAGAAATCGCGGATAATATCTGTTCGAGAATTTCAAATTTCATTTGAATCGATCATTTCAACCGATCGAGGGAGTCATCCATGAGATGGGTTCTGGTTCTGCTTGCATTGGCCGGCATCGTCGTTTCCGCGCTGGCATTGCGCGAACACTACCGCACCGATGCGTCGCCCTGCAGCA
>Ga0187890_10003702_pt1 | contig 10482 bp, 5 predicted proteins | sample June2016WEW_21_1_FD_133005 | JGI IMG/M metagenome (GOLD analysis project Ga0187890, IMG submission 133005) | Peatland microbial communities from SPRUCE experiment site at the Marcell Experimental Forest, Minnesota, USA - June2016WEW_21_10 | ecosystem: Environmental > Terrestrial > Soil >...
AACTATTCCCGCTGCCGCCAATAGCAACAAGACAAGAAACCATGCTGTTTGATAGTAGTGAGGCCGCAGCTCGAAGGTGAGCGCAGCGCCGGCAGTGTTCCAAAGCCCGTCGTTATTGGCCGCCTGCACGCGAAAGGTATACCGCCCTGGAGGAATGTTTGTGTAGTACGCAGAGCGGCGCGCGCCGGCATCGGTCCAGTCGCGGTCGAAGCCCTCTAGCATATAGCGGTAGCGCACCTTCTGCGGCACAGTAAAACTCAGTCCCGCATAATCGAATTGAAAATGAACATGACCCGCCGGAATGCGCAAGGTGGAATCCGCTGTATTCAATGCCTGGGGAAGATCGTCTACGGCAAAGCGCTCCAGCGCCACCGGTGGCGGAACATTGTTCACCGGAAAGTGCGCCGGGTCCACTTCCACAATTCCCTTGGACGTGGCAAACCACAAGCGTCCGTCTCCCGAGCGCCACGCCGACGGATGACTGTTGGTCGCTGTCTCCCGGCTGCGCAGCCCGTCCGCAGCGCCAAACTCCATCCAGTGAGAGCAGCCTGCCCCTTGCATCGCATTGCCCGCACCCGCGCAGTCGCAGCGCGCAATCCCATTTCCGGTGGCAAACCACAGATGCCCGCCGCCATCGTCCAGAATTGCGTGGATACTCGTTTGGTCCAAACCGTCGCGCTTTACGGGCGAAAATCCTTGGCCGTCCCAAACATTCCACCCATGGTCTTGCGTTCCAATTAGCAGAGTTCCATCTCCGCGCGAAAGAAGCGCTGTGACCACGTTGCTTGAGAGCCCGTCTGCGGTCGTATAGTTTGCAATCGTGCCGCCGTGCAGACGCGACAGCCCCGCGAAGGTTGCCACCCAGAGGTTTCCCGCCGCGTCACGAGCCAATGCGCCCACCAGGTCGCTGCCCAGCCCGTTGGCATGAGAATAAGTCTCCATATGCGCGCCACCGGGCCCACCATTTCCATTTGCCCAGTGCGTCAGCCCGCGCCGCGTCCCAATCCAAAGCGACCCATCAGCGTCCACCAGCAGCGAGCGGATGAAGTCGTCAGGCAACCCGTCAGCCGAAGTGAAGGAGTCAATTCTGCCCCCGCGAATCCGGTTCAGCCCATCCGGCGTTCCCAACCAAAGGTCGCCGTTGGGCGCGGCGGCCAGGGATAGAATCACGTCGCTCAAAAGGCCGTTGCGGACCGAGTAAGTCTTCACCGGCCGTGCCTTGGCTCCGTCCGCGCCGGGTTTGAGTGCATTCAGCCCAGCTCCATTGGTTCCCACCCAAAGCGTACCCGCCTTGTCCTCAACAACGGTGGTCGTTGCGTCGGAAGAAAGTCCCTCCCGCGCTCCAATGGTGCGGAAGCGCTGATCGCGTAAAATGTGAAGCCCGCCGGTCTCTGTCCCGACCCAGATGTTTCCTTCGCGGTCTTCCATCAGCGCCAGCACCGAGGCCGTCGCCAGCGGATCGGTCACCGGCAACCGTTCGAGCTTTCCTCCAGCCCACCGAACTAGCCCGCCGTTGGTGCCAATCCACATACACCCTTCGCGGTCTACCAGCAGCGATTGTATCCGGCTCCCTGGAAGCTCCTTGCCTGCAGTCAGTTGGGTCGCCATTCCTGGCGGTTTCGGACCTTTAATGACGAGCGTCAGAACGCCTCTGGTCCCCATCACGAACACATCGTTTGGCAGATTCTCCTCGAAATAGACATAATCCGGGGGTTCTCCCGGTGAAGGTAATGCGGTGTGAGGCCATGCATAGACATTTCTCACCGTAACAAAATGTTCTCCTTTCTGCTGCGCCAGGCCCGAATCTGTCCACATCATGAGAACGCCGTCCTGCGCTTCCCACAATTCAATGATCCCGTTTGCAGGCAGCCCATCTCGCTTGGTGAACACCTTCATCGCGCCGTCTTTCCACCGCGCCAGCCCCTCGCTCGTTCCAATCCACAGCACCCCGTCTTGCGTCTCCAGCAAGCAGCGCACATCGCTCCCCGGCAACGCCGGCGTCGAATTGCGGTCAAAGACCTGAAACCCGTTGCCGTCGAAGCGGACCAGTCCCACCTCGGTCCCCAGCCACACAAATCCATCTCTGGTCTGGACTAGCGCCTGCACCGTATTCTGCGGCAAGCCGTTCTCCATCACCCACGTCTGGCGTCCGTAATTGGCTAGCGGTGTGGAAGGCTCCAACCCGTGCGCGAGGAGTCCGCAACCCAGCAAAATTGCTATCGCCAGCAAATGCCATAACGCATCCACGCGCCGAGTTCCGGCAAACCGCGCCCTGTTCTGGACGGTCTTTCGCGCTGCATCCATCGGGTTGGCGTAATCTCGGGCCACGGAAGTGCGAGCCGGCTTCCTTAAACAGAGTTCATTCTGCGCAAAAAACCGCGCACCTCCACAGTAATTGGACGGGCTCCGGAATGCACAGAAACAAAAGCAGATATTTTCGAGAAAGACCCGGCGCAGTCCTCACCCAGCCTCCATCTTTTGGATGAGTCTCACATGCCGCCAAATCGTGTATCTTGAGGACGTTCCCTTTGTGGAGGCCCTTTGTCCACTTCGATTCCCCGACATTCCATGGCTTCTCCTTCCCCGAGTTCCAAAGCGTTGGTCTCGCGGAATGACGGAGTTCAGTTCGCTGCCCATCAGTTTCCCATCTGCCGGCTTGTCGCCGTCGCGCTCTGTGCCTTGCTGATCGTGGGCTCGAGCCCCTGCGTTTCGCAGTCCACCACGCCGGATTCTCATTCCGCCGATACCCAGTCCGATAAACCGCGTGAAGGCGGACAGGCTCCCGCCGTTGGCGGAGTCAACACTGGAGGCGCGCACCCAGCTGTGCTCGACAGCGAACACCGTCCCATCACTGCCGGCGGTTTCGTCAAAGAGGGCCCGGTCATTTTCGAGGACATTGCGCGCCAGGCCGGCTTAACGACGTGGAAGCACGTCATGGGCACCCCGGAGAAAAAATTCATCATCGAGGCCAACGGATCAGGCGTGGGCCTCATCGACTATGACAACAGCGGCTGGCTGTCAATTTATCTTGTGAACGGTTCAACCTACAACGCCGAAAGCGGCAAGGCCGTGCACCCGAAGGCCGCGCTCTTCCGCAACAATCATGACGGCACCTTTACCAACGTGGCGGTGCAGGCCGGAGTCACCAACGATCGGTGGGGCGTGGGCGTGGCCATAGCAGACTATGACAATGATGGCTGGCCGGATATCTATGTAACAAACTTCGGCAAGAATCGTCTCTACCACAACAACCACGATGGCACGTTTACTGATGTCGCTGAAAAAGCCGGCGTCACTTTGGGTAACTGGTCTACCGGAGCCACGTGGGGAGATTATGACGGCGATGGCCGCCTTGACCTTTTTGTCCCCGGCTACGTTCACTATGATTTGGCGGATCCTCCTGCCTCCGGCGAAAAGGGTGTGGCTTACAGCTTTTGCCAGTTTCGCGGTGAAAATGTAATGTGCGGGCCGCGAGGCCTGAAGGGCGAACCGGATCACCTCTTTCATAACAACGGCGATGGAACGTTTACGGATGTAAGTGAAAAGGCGGGCGTAGCCGACGCAAATGGCTACTACGGACTTACTTCAGTCTTCGTAAGTCTCAATGGCAACGGCAAGCCGGACTTGCTGGTGGGCGATGACTCGACTCCGAATTATCTCTATCTCAACAAGGGTGATGGCACATTTGAAGATGTGAGCTACGCCTCCGGTTTTGCTCTCAACGAGAGTGGGCGCGAGACTGCCACCATGGGCATCGCTGTTGGCGACTATCAGAACAACGGGCTGATCGATCTTTACGACACGACTTTCTCCGACGATTACAAACCGCTTTATCGCAACGATGGCGACGCCAATTTTACTGATATCAGTTATCAGTTGGGGATTGCCGAACCTACCGTTCCGTTCCTCAGTTGGGGCACAGCCTTCCTCGACTATGACAACGACGGCTGGAAGGATCTGATTCTCGCTAATGGCCACGTCTACCCAATTGTGGATAAGGAGCCGTGGGGAACGAGCTATGCCGAGCGCCCCTTGCTGCTTCATAACATCGGCGGCAAGCATTTCGAGCTGATGCCCGCGGTCGAGGGAACGGCGCTTGCTCAGACCTATGTTGGCCGCGGTCTCGCCGTGGGTGATCTGTTCAACGATGGCAAGCTCGAAGTGGTCATCAATAATCTCGACGGTGTTCCGGCACTGCTTCGCGATGTCTCACCCGACAAACATCATTGGGTTGAGCTCAAGCTGATCGGTGGGCCGAAGAGCCCGCGTGATGCGGTCGGCGCTACCGTTTTTGTCACGGCCAATAACATGCGGCAGCGAGGCGATGTCATCTCAGGTGGCAGTTATGCGTCCACCAGTGATTTGCGTCTGCACTTTGGCCTTGGCGACGCCGCAGCCATTGACGAAATTGAAGTACATTGGCCGAGCGGCGCCAAAGAGCGCTTCGCGGTCGCGCAGATTGACCGAATCGTAACCCTGACGGAGGGACAAGGAATGAAACCTTAAAGCGCATCGTCCATGGTTCCCTCTCCATCTCCCGTGGAGAGTCTTCCCCATCCAACGCCGGAGGTCAAACCCGATGAGGTTCAAGAGCATCACAATCCCGCCCGCGCTGCTTGCCAATCGCGCGCTTCGCATGGCTTGCGTCCTCACGCTTACCGCCGCCGCATGTTGCGGTTGGATGGCGTGGCTGGCAGAACGAGCCTACGCGACCAACGACGAACCCGATGCCGCCGACCGGTCGGTTTATTCGCAGACTGTCAAAGAGCACTACAATTCTCGCTTTGGCGTGGACCAGCCGTTCCTCCCCTCGAACGCTGTCACGGACACAGGCGAGTTCATCAATCCCAAGAGTTTTCCCACGGCAAAGTATTGCGGCCACTGCCATCAGGAAGCGCACGCTGAGTGGCGTCAGAGCGTGCATGCAAATTCTTTCCGCGCGCCCTGGTACGTCAAAAATGTCAATATGCTTATGACGGAAAAAGGAACCGAGTATGCGCGTCACTGCGAAGGGTGCCACAATCCCATCGCGCTCACTTCCGGCGCAATGACTCAGCACTCTCCTGTGAATCGCAACTTTGACGCCGACGGCATAACCTGCTCGGTATGCCACTCCATTCAACAGGTCAATACGCGCGGCACCGGGAGTTATGTACTCGCTCAACCGGCAGTTATGGTGGACGAAAACGGAAAGCCTATCTACGGCGAAGTTTCTGACAAGGAGATATTAGCTCACCTTGACCGGCACTCCAAGGCAGTGATGAAGGACTTTTACCACACCAGCGAATTCTGTTCAGCATGCCACAAGGCCGCATTGCCCAGAATACTGAATGACTATAAGTGGCAACGCGCCATTTTTCTTTATGATGAGTGGCAGCTTTCTTCCTTCGCCAAGCAGTCGCCGCTTCCTTTCTACGTCAAGGATCAGGTCTCCACTTGCCAGACCTGCCACATGAAACAGGAAGAAATTCTGTTGCCGGACTATGGCGCCAAAGATGGCAAGCTGGCGTCGCATCGTTGGCTCGGAGCCAATACGGTTCTGTCAAAGTATTACGGCTACGATGCGCAGATGGATAAGACAATTGCCTTTCTGCGCAACGGAGTCTTGAATATTGACATCTTTGGAGTCGAGCGCAACGGAGACAAGATCATTGCGCCACTGGGGAGTGCGCCGTTCGAAATCGCCGCTGGCGACGACCTCACCGTCTCCATCGTGATTCAGAATAAGGGCATCGCGCACAGTCTTGTTCCCGAACAGCGCGACTTTTACGAGAGCTGGGTGGAATTCGAGGCCAAAGACGCCTCGGGCCGCACACTTATGCATTCCGGCGCATTGCAGCCCGGAGGCTCACTGGATCCGCAAGCGCATAGCTTCACTAATCGATTGGTCAATGCGCAGGGAGGGCTGAACGATCTTCACCAGGTCTGGAATACCAGGGTGGTTGCCTATAACAACACCATTCAATCGGGCCGCTCGCAGATTGTTCGTTACCAGTTCAATGTACCTGCGGATGCCGCCGGACCAATCAACATAACCGCAAAAGTAAACTATCGCCGCTTCAATCAGCACTTCATCGATTACGGCCTGGGCAAGCATTATGAAATGCCGGTGGTTGAGATCGCTGCGCGCACCCGCACCTTAGCAGTTGGTTCCAACTTAGCTGAAACACCCGATCCGCAGGATAACAAGGATTGGATGCGCTGGAATAACTACGGCATCGGCCTGCTGGATGCACAGCAGTACGCGGAGAGTGCGCACGCCTTCAAGCGCGTTACCGAGATGCGCCCCGACTATGCCGATGCATACACCAACGTGGCCATCGCCGATTCGCAATGGGAACGTTACGTCGACGCGCGCGCCAGCCTGCAGAAGGCCTTGCAGCTTGCTCCGCACAATGCCCGCGCACTTTATTACCTTGCGCTTGTTGAGCGCATTCAAGGGCATCTCGACGCGGCCATCAGCGATCTCCGTGAGGTTACTGCGCAGTTCCCCCGCTCGCGCGACGCTCACCGCGAACTCGGTTTCTCGCTCTATCAGCAGCACAAGTACGGCGAGGCACGCACTGAATACGAAACGTTGCAGTCGATCGATCCCGACGACCTTGCTGCCCACTATATTCTCTCCATTGTCTATCGCCGGCTGGGCATGAAAGCCGAGGCCACGCGCGAGGCCAGCGCATTCGCTGATCAAAAGGACGATCCGACCGCCAGCACCTATGCGTTGGAATTCCTTCGGAAGCATCCGGAGATTACTTCAGAAAGTGTGCCGTGGCATGTGCACAGCGATTTGGCGGCAGAGCCCGTTGCGCGTGGAGGGGCTGCTCAATGAGGTTGTGGTTGGCTGCCTCTGGCCTGGCTCTGGTTTGTTCACTTGCGTGTTTTGCGTCCACGCGCGATCAACGCGCACGCGGCGCTTCACTTTTCGCTGCCAGCGGATGCATGCATTGTCATGCCATCCACCATGCCGGCGGCAGCAAAGCGCCCGACCTCTCTGGCGTGGGCAGAAGGCTGAACGAAATCCAGATGCGCCAGCAGATCGTCAGCGGCAGTATGCGCATGCCGCCCTTTGGAGATGAATTGCAAGCTTCGGAGCTAGCCGATCTGCTCGCCTATCTGCGCTCCTGCCGGGACAAAAAGGAATAGTGAGTTATTTCTGGAAGGCGCTTCATTGCGGCACAGTTCGGCGGTGGGGGACTCTCGTTGCCGCCTGCCTATAGGAGGCACCGCAATCGCTTCAGCGTAGCTCGCCGGTTGGCAGAAAGGCAGCTCCGGAGATCAGGTTTCCCGAAGCCAGCGTGTTCCTCAGCCGCTCTGGATTGGCACCGCTGAGACATTCAGCGGCCACAAGCATCCGCAGCGCAGTGGCCGGCGTCGTTTCCGGTTGGAGCCGGAATATCCACGGAATGTTTATTGATGTCAGCGTTTTATCATCGCTCAGCGCAATCACCGGCACAAAACTCTTGAGCGCCAGTTGCTCGGCTAAATGAGCGGCGTCACGGTCCAGCGCCACAATCGCAAGTGCGTGCTCGTCCTTAAGAGCATGAACCAGTTGAGTTGACGCCGCGCCCCAATTCTGATCGCTTGGCACAGCCAGCAATTTCCACGCCCGGCCTTTTGCCGCGCCGAACGCCAGCTCCGCCCGCACTTCAGGCAACTCGGCGACCTCAACCGCCTTCGGCCCGAACAGCACCACATTTACCGGCCCTGCCGGGACGTCGGGCTGGTGCGGGCCGGCATAGTCCACACCATCCTCACCGACACGCGCATAGGGCGTCTTCTGCGCCGCCGGCGGTGCAGCTGATACTGGTGCCTGCGCAGGTGGCTGCGCTGTAGGTGGCTTTTCCATTGTCGCCACGCGGTAAGTGATCGCGCCGTTATGCACCGTGCCCAGGTACAGAGGAGCCGTATTCTTCTGGTTGGGATCGAAGACCATGTGCCCCGTCACGCCGTCGTATTCTTCTATGTTGGCCAGCGCGTCGTGAATCCGCGCGCGATTTAGTCCGGCCTTGCAGATCGAGTCGAGCAGCATGTTCATCGTGTCATAGGCCAGCGAGGCGAACTGCTCCGGCTTTTCGTTGAAACGCGCCTCGAAGCGCCTGTTGAAATCCAGCCAGCGCGGATCAGTGCGCGTGGGATCGTAGGGATAAACAGCCTCGAATCCCTCGGCGGCATCGCCGGCCTGGGCCAGCAGAGTGTCGCCCAGCGTGCGAAACTCTCCAAAGACGCGTTGCTTCATCCCAGCTGCGCGCAACTGCTTCAGAATCGCCGCCGCCTCCGGTTCGTCTGCCACCAGGAGGACTGCGTCTGGGCGTGAACTGCGGATTACTCTAAGTTGCCTGGCATAATCCGTATCTCCCGGCTGAAAGATCTGCTCCATCACAACCGGATGGCCCAGCCGCCGCGAGACATCCAGGAATTTGCCAAGACCAAAGCGGCCATATCGGCTGCTCGACCTGAGAACCGCCACGCGCTTCAGCCCAAGCTCGGTATAGATGCGGCGAGCCAGCGTCAGATACTGTTCCCGGTCATCCTGCATCGTGCCGAAGTACCACGGAATGGTAGTCTCCGGAACGGTGGGATCCGTATTGGCCGAACTTACAACCGGAAGCTCCGCGCGCAGAGCGACGCGCAGAGCAATGTGCGTTGACTCGGAACTGATTGAGCCGAAGATCGCCCAAACCTGTTCGTCATAGGCCATCTTCACGGCTTCATCGGAGGCCGAACCCCAGATCGCCGGTTCGGTTGGCCGAACTTCACCATAGACTGCTTTCGCCTGCCAGTTGTTGTAATCGTTGTGGAGCATCAGCTTGAAGGGCTTGCCGCCGTAGCCGCCGCGTGCGTTGGCCTCTTCCAAAGCCAATCGCGCGCCGTGCAACATGCGCAGTCCAAGAACCGATTCCGAATTATGCTCAATCGGCCCGAAGAAGCCGATGCGCACCTCGGTCAAATCTTTCGGCTCGGGAATATCCCGCGCCGCGCCGGCGTATATGTTGGGACGTGTGTAATTGAGGTCATAGGGAGCCGCAAACTTTGCATAGGGCCTCATGTCGGCCGGTTCCCCCGCATAGGGCGTCACTTCGCGATCGCGCGGCGGTCCGGGCGGATGAGCGCCACACTCGCACACCTTCGCGGCGTTCACCGTTTCTGTGCCCATGTTCTGCCCCGCAAGATTCGGGGCGGCGAACGCGGCCAGCATGCCCACCGCGACTAACTGCGATCCCTTACGCATGACAACTACTCCTTGTTGCAGCAAGCCCTGTCCGTGCGAAACATTGCAATGGCTTCGATCTCGATAAGCAGCTCTGGGCGGCAGAGATGCGCCTGGATACCGGTGGACGCGGGCAGCGGATCGAGTCCCTGCTCTTTGAAGAACGCGGTGCGCCCGGCATTGAAAACATCGTAATCGCGATCGATGTCACGCAGGTAGCAACTGGTACGCACAATGTCGTGCCAGGTGCATCCTTCTGCTTCAAGCAAGCCGGTAATGTTGTCGAAGGTGCGGCGAAGCTGCGCGGGAAAGTCGCCGACGTGTACGCTGACGCCGTGCTCGTCGATGGAGGCCGTGCCCGAAATCAACAGAATGGCCACGCCTCCGATATCGATTCTCATGCCGCGCGAGAACGAACTAGGCTTCTCATAGGCATAGGCCTCGTTGAGTACTCCGTGATTGGTTATCGCGCGCTTTTCGATGGGCGCGTGTGCGATGGCTTCCAGAATGTCTGAAAATGCATTCATGATGATGTCTCCTGATGGTCTTACTTTTGTCGAACTCCGTGACTTAAGCCTTTGGCGGTTGCAACCCAAATATCATCGCCTTGAAAATCGATGTAGAGAATGTAGTTGTGCGCCGGCGCTGTGGTGACCGTGACCGGCGTTACCTTCCCCGCTGCGTCCCGCACCGTCATCTCCGGCTTGCCGTCCTTCATCGAGGGGCTATACACGGCCCAATTGACGCCGTCGTAGTAAGCCAGCCCCTTGTCGGTGCCGAACCAAGCTCGCTTGCCATCCACGCCTTTCACAATATTAGTGAAGTTCGAGGGAAGCCCGCTATCTTTGGTGAGAAAGTTATGCCAGTAGCGCCCGTCATAGTGGCTGTCGCCAAAATATGTGGCTGCCCATAACACTTTGTCCTTTTCCATATAGCTGACCGACGTGACGATCTCGTGGATCAATCCCTGATCCTTGAAGAGCACCATCTCCGTCTCTCCGTCTGGATCGTCGTACTTGTCCCACTTCCCGGTCTTCTGATCGTACTCGAGAACTCCGCTGCCCCAAATCCCGAAGTAGACTTTGGTTGGCGTGGCAGAGACCGAATAGGACCATATCTCGAACATCGGCGTATTGCGCTCGTTATAGAGCGACCACTCGTTGGTGTGCAGATTCAGGCGACAGGCACCGGCGGCCGTGGCAATCCAAACGTTCTCGCCTTCGACCGAGACGCCATAGACAACATTGTTGCTCAGCCCCGAGTTCAACTGCGTG
>Ga0187890_10003709_pt1 | contig 10466 bp, 8 predicted proteins | sample June2016WEW_21_1_FD_133005 | JGI IMG/M metagenome (GOLD analysis project Ga0187890, IMG submission 133005) | Peatland microbial communities from SPRUCE experiment site at the Marcell Experimental Forest, Minnesota, USA - June2016WEW_21_10 | ecosystem: Environmental > Terrestrial > Soil >...
GATGGAATCGGCCTCGTTGCCAAATCCATCGTACGTTTATTGTACGATTTTTTCTATTGTTTTATAACTACTTTTTTATCAGCAGTTTATAGTGGTGGAGGCGGCGGGAGTCGAACTATCCAGCGTGTTGCGAACACGTAACTTATTGATTCTAGGAACTGCCACAAGGGCTAAAAAGGCCCCATTGCCCGATCCATTGTACGTTTATTGTACGAAAATACTTTCGCTGTCGAGTTCCGCAGGCACCACACAGTGGCCACAGTATCCCATAGAATTTGGGTGGGATGGTCGGGAAAAACCGCGACAGCCATCTTGAGGCAGAATCGTCGCATCCGCGCGCAATGCGCACCTGTAACCCGACTTACAGACCTGCGGTCTGGTAGCGCAAAACAGCCAGAGACAGCCTGTATTCGTATCCGGCCTGCGCATTTCCGATCTCGGCCTGGGTTTGCTGTAGCTGCGCCTGGCTGAGTTCTACAATCGAACTGAGGCCGAGCTTGTATCGCGTCTGGGCAAGATCGAGCGCCAGGTTCGCTTGGGCTAACAACTGCTCACTCACATTCACGCGGTCGAATGCCGTGCTGGCGGCCAGCCAGCTTGTGCGTACATCTCGCGAGATCCGATTGCGAAGATCGATCAGGCGTTGCCGCACGGCTTGGGCTCGCAGGTCCGCTTCGCGCGACTTCGCGGAGTAGAGGAATCCATTGAACACGGGAATCTCAACGTTCACTCCCGCGGCAGCGTAAGGCCCATAGATGCGGTCGTCACGGACCGGAGAATCTCCGAACGCTGCGAGGGCGCTGATCGTCGGATACAACTGGTCGTGCTCTGCTTTGTGCAGTTTTTCAGCCGACTCCGACTGAAATTCCAACGCAAGAATCTCGGGACGCTTGGCAAAAGCCTCGGCGAGCAACGGGTCCACATCGGGCGGAGGCGGCGCCAGCGGTTCGGTGTCGTTCACCAAATCGAACGCTTCAAGAGTGGAGTATCCGAGAATTGCCGAAAGCGCTGCTGCCGAAGCCTTATCGTTGTTGAGCGCGTCCAAGTAGAGAAGCTTCGCTTGGGCTAGATTTACATTAGCAAAGCTCAAGTCCAAGTCAGATTTCAATTTGCTCTTGGTGAGAGCGGAGACCTGGTCGGATAACAACTGCCGCGAGGCTACGTTTTGCTCCGCGACGCGCAGCACAGCGTGCGTCTGCAGCGCGTTGTAAAAAGCCTGGTCCACGGCCAACAAAACGTCTTCTTTGGTAGCGGCTGCGCTCTGTTCGTCGGCTCTTGCCTGAAGGCGAGCACCGGCAACCAGGTTCGTGGTGTGCCCAAAGTCCGTGATCAGTTGAGAAACCGTAGCGCCACCGGCGGCTCGGGTGTAGACGGTCGGATTGTTCAATCCTCCAGCCGTGATGCGACTGTTGTTTCGGGCATCGACGCCGGTCAGGTCGGCATAGGCTTGTGGCCAGAGATTCGAGCTTACTTCCCGCGTCACCTGCTGCGACGCCAGTGCATTAAGACGCGCGACAGAAATCGCTGGATTGTTTTTCAGTGCGAGCGCCTCGGCGTTCTTCACGGTGAGCCGCACAGCGTTCGAGGGCGCCGGGTTCTGCAAGACCGATACCGACTGCCCCAGACATTGAGTTGCGGGGATTGAGAGCGCGAGAACGCCCAGTAAAAGCGCCAGTCTCCACGTCATGCCGGCTGTTCCTCCTCATTCTCATTTTTCTTATCTGTATCTTTCCCGTGAACCATCAGATAGACCGCTGGTACGAGAAAAACGGTAACGACGACTGAAACCGCAAGACCGCCGATCACGGCGCGGGCCAGAGGAGCATACTGTTCGCTGCCCGTCTCGATACCGAGGGCCATGGGAAGCATGCCCAACAAAGTCGCGAGCGAGGTCATGAGAATTGGGCGCAGCCTGATCTTGCACGCTCGCACCAGTGCTTCTTGCAGCGTAAAGTCCTCCTTGCGCAACTGGCGGGCAAACTCCACGATCAAGATGCTGTTGGAAACTACGATTCCAGTCATCATGATTACGCCCATGAGCGACATGATGTTAAAGGTGCTGTGCGTGAGAAAAAGAATCAGCACGACTCCCGCCAATCCGGGAGGGATCGCAACCAGGATGATCAGCGGGTCGATGAACGAAGTGAACTGCGCCATCAGAATCAGGTAGACCAGCACGATGGCCAGCACCAGACCGACGGAAAAACGTTTAAAGGATTCGTTCATGCCGACCACGGACCCGAGCACATTGACCCGAATGTTTTCCGGCAACGAAAGGTGACGGACGATGTTATTGACTTCGCGATTGATTCCGCCCAAGGCCTCGCCCTCGGGCATCACATAGATGTCGATGACGCGCTGCAGTTGATAATGGTCGACTTCGGTCGGAGTATTCATCGGCGTTATATCGGCCACGGATTGCAGTGGCGTGTAGTTCTTGATGCCCGGAGCGCGCAACGGAATCTGTTTGAAATCCTCCATGCTCATGTTCTGGATCTGCTTGTCGAAATACTGCACGGTAAGCATGTAATTGTTGCCAGTCTTGGGATCGATCCAGTAACTGGGCTCAATCATGCCGTTGGAAGTCAGGGCAGTGATCACGTTGTCCACCACCTGCTTAGGCGTGAGTCCTATTAAACTCGCTCGTTCGCGATCGATATTGAGCTGAAGACCGGGATAAAGAAGATTTTGGGGAATCAGTACGCTGCTCACGCCCTTGCGGCTTCGGATCTGTTGGGCGATACTCGTCGCCACTTTGTAGGCTCCGTCGAGATCGTTACCTCTGACTTGAACATCGATGGGCGCGGGTAGTCCCAGATTGATCACCGCGTCGACCAGTCCACCCGCCTGAAAATAGGTATCGAGTTCCGGCAAGTCTTCCGACAGTTTGTGGCGAACGCGCCGCATGTATTCATAGCTGCCGAACCTGTGGTCTTCTTTCAAACTGACCTGCACAAATGCGGTATCCATGGACGAGTTGCTGGTGTACATGGCGGAGAGGTCGGGAGTGATCCCGATATTGGAGACGATCATTCCCAAGTCGTGTGGGCTGATTACCTGGTGGATGTCGTTCTCGACGCGCGCGATGTATTGATTGGTGACCTCAAGCCGCGAACCGCTCGGCGCCTTGATGTTGATGACGAACTGGCCCGGATCGGTACGAGGAAAATATGCTGTGCCCACGAATGGGAAAATTCCCGCCAGGACCAAGACGATGCCAGCAGCAATCCACGTCACGGTTCTTCCCGGCCGGACCAGAGCGCGAGTTACCCAACGCTCGTAGAGGTCCAAGAGCTGCTGGAAGCGCTCGTTGAACTGGGCAAGAAACCTTTTGAAAAAGGATGGTGGAGCGGCATTGTTCTCTGACTTGTGTTCAATCTCCACGTCCACGTCCTCTAGGTGGATGAAGGTCGCGCAATAGAGCGGCACGACGGTCATGGCAAAAATGTAAGAGGCAAAAATGGAAAGGACGACCCCCAGAGCGAGGTCGATGAAGAGGTAGCGGCTGACGCCGTAGAACAACGTTACAGGGAAAAACACGATCGAGGTGGTCGACGTGGCTGCCAGAACTGCCAGCGAGACTTCCATCCCTCCCTTTTCCGCGGCCACTCTTGGGGTTTCGCCGATTTCCATGTAACGGAAGATGTTTTCCAGCACCACGACCGAATCGTCAATCAGGCGTGAAAAAGCCAGCGCCAAGCCGCTCAACAGCATCACGTTGATTGACCCGCCCATGGCATTCATGAGCAATAAGCACACCAAAGCCGAGAGAGGAATAGACAGGAGCACGGCGAACGTGGCGCGAGGGCTGCCCAGGAAAACCAGAATCATGATTCCGGTCAGGAGCAATCCGATCCCGCCTTCCTTCATCACGTTCTTGATGGCGCTTTTTACGAAGATGGATTGATCGAAGACAACCGCCGTCTTCAGCGACTTTGGAATGTCCAGCAGATCCTTGATCGCGGCCTTGATTCCTTCCACAATCGTGATGGTATTGCTGTCGCCGCCTTGCTTGAGTACCGGAATGTAGACAGATTGCTGCCCGTCGATACGGACGATGTTGGTTTGAATCGCTCCGGAGTCCTTGGCCTCACCCACATCGGCAACCATTACCGATGCGTTGCCCACGGTCTTCAGCGGGATGCGGTTGATTTCCTCGACGTTGGGCAACTGCGCATTCGCGTAAATGTTGTAGTCTCTGGGGCCGATGCGAACGTCCCCGGCGGGAAGAATCAGGTTGGAATCATTGACCGCGCGAACCACGTCCATCAGGCTAAGCTGGTGCGCCTCCAGTTTGAGCGGATCTACGTAAACCATAATCTGGCGATAGCGTCCGCCGAAGGGCTGAGGCACGGAAGCACCGGACACATTGGCGATCTGGTTGCGAACCTGGAATTGCGCCAGATCTTTGAGCCGAGTCTCATCCAGGCCTTCTCCTTTCAGCGTTACCAGACAGACGGGAAGGCTGGAGGCATCGAACTTGAGCACCACCGGAGGCAACGTGCCCGGAGGCAGACGCCGCAGATCGGCCATCGCGAGGTTTGCGATATTGCTGAGAGCCGCGTTGGCGTCGCTGCCCGGCTTGAAGTAGATCTTAATCAGACTCACGCCCGTCAGAGAGCGGGACTCGATGTGGTCGATGTTGCTGCCGAGGGTGAAAAAACGCTCGAACGTATCAGTAATGTCAGCCTCGACTTGCTCCGGAGGCATCCCCGCGTAAAAAGTCGCAACCACAACCACCGGAATCTTGATCTGGGGGAATAGATCCACCGGCATGCGAACCACGGTCGTCACACCAACCACGGCGATCACCAGGCAAAGCATGATCACAAAGAATGGATAGTTCAGAGCGAATCTCGGCATCACTTTCGCTCCCCCGTCCGACCCTCGCTCGCGCTGGACCCTGGCTCCAGCTTGGGCTGTACTACTTCGCCGATCGGGTAGTCGGACTGACCGGCGCTGATCACTCGCTCCTTTTCCGAGAGACCGTGAACGATCTCGACGGTAGTGGAGGTTTGCTCACCTAACTCAACGTTCCGCTTCTGCACGCGATTCTGATCGTCCACGACCAGCACGTAATGGTCATTTTTGTTGCCTTCCTGAACCACGGCCTGGACGGGAAGTGTGAGCGCGTCCTTTTTTCCCTGTAGCGCAAGCTTCACCTCGGCGTACATGCCTGCTGTCAGAGTGTCTTGCGGATTCTCCACGTCAATTTCGGTGTGCATCGTCCGCGTCTCCTCATTGACTGCGTCGGCGAAGCGGGCCACGCGCCCCTGGAAGTCTCGATTCAAATTGAGAACATGAACTTGCACTACAGTGCCCAAGTGAACCATCGACACGGCGGATTCGGGAACCGGAATCTCCAACCTGAACAGGGACCACTCTGCGAGTTGTACCACTGGCTGTGATTGGGTCTCCGATGAGGTCCCGGCTGAGATCAGGGCACCGGTGTCGACGTACCGCTTGGTGATGACACCCGTGAAGGGAGCGGTGATGTGCGAATAAGCCTGCAGGGCCGACAGGCGATCGAGAGTGGCTTGCGCCATCCCCAGCTGGTTCTGCGCTTCAGCCAGAGCGGCGCGGGTGCTGCGAATCTGGGCGTCGGTCTCTTGATCCTTTGCCAGCGAATCGTCCAGTTCCTGCTCGGCGACCAACCCCGGACGCTCCTCCGAAGCCTGCTTGAGCCGCGTGTAAGCCGCGTGGTAAGCCTGGTGCGTAGACTCCGCCCGTTCGATTTCACTCTGCGCGCGGCGAATCGCGTCTTCACTGCGCCGGATGTCCGCTCGGGCGCCTTCGACCTGAGCATTCAGTTCGGGAACCTCCAGAATGGCCAGCACCTGCCCCGTCTTGACCTTGTCCCCCACATCCACAAAGATCTTTTGGATGTATCCGGCAACCTTGGCGTGAACATCGACCTCTTGGAATGGGCGGAATTCACCGGTGAGAGTAATGGTGTTTTCAAGAGGACCACGGGTGACGAATACGACCGGTGCAACCCTTTGCACTGGGTCATCGGCCTTGTTCGTTTTCGTGCCACCGAGCGAATGCACGAGCAGCGTAATCGCGATCACTGCGGCAAGCGCTACCGTCACGCCAATTACTATGTGTCTGCGTTGCAGCGTCATTTGTTCACTCTAGAATCTGCACGGCTCCGAGTAGGATAAACCCGACACGCGAAAGGAGAGAGCCAAACACGTGGCAGAGCTCCTCAGCCTCAATTGATGACTGAGTCAGAGTTCAATCGGAATAGCTAGCTGTTGACAGCGTAGGAAGAAGAAGATCAGCAGGTGGGAGGTGGTCGGTCGTAGAGATTCTCTTCGATAAGGAAAGTTGGCAGAGGAGGGCCGGTTGGCGCCACAAGAGGATAGAATGTGGGGGCCTGCGATACCACCATCTTGGCGACTGGAGCGGTCCAACCAACCGCATCGCGATCCATGTGTTGCCGCATAGCCTGTGGCGAGTTGGACTGAACCGCTATCGAGTGGGAAGTTGTACCGCGGAAAGTCCGTGTTGCCAGGGTAACGACGAGAGAAAACATGACCACGCTGACGAACGCCAGGCGCCACCATGCTACTGAACGAACCGCAATGTCTCTTTTTTCCGCGTTCCCCACGACGACCCCAGTAAGATTATACAGACCACGCGCCTGAACGCAATGTTACCGGAAACAATGGTATCGATCCAATCCCCTTGATTGGCGGCGCCGCCATTCATTCCTTTGGTGTCACGAGTTGGGTGAGGTGCGCCGAGTACTCGTGGGCCTTTGACGCAGCCTTCCCCCGACCCACGTGTTCTTCCCGAATCTCGTGCTCTGCCTGCTCCCAGTCCTGAATTGCTCGACCGTCCTGGCGGCCTCGGGACGATGTCGCCGGGACGCACGCGGACAATGTCGCCGGGAACCAGCTCCCGTGCCGGAATAACATGCCAGCTTGATTCGCGCCGGACGCGCGCACTGACCTGCAAGCGCCTTCGCAGCGCTTCAACGACGCCAGCGGCCCGATGCTCCTGCATAAAGCTCAACACGGCATTGACAACCAGCAGCAAGCCCACCACGGCGAAATCGGAGAATTTCCGGAGCACCGCCGACAGCACCATGATCAGTTCGAGCATCCATGCCGAGATTCCCCAGAATTTCCGGAGGAATTTGAGGACCGGGTGCCCTTTTTTTTCGGCCACTTCGTTGTAGCCGTTCTCCTTCCGCCTGACGTCTACTTCCGCTTGCGTGAGTCCGGTGTCGGGGTTGACATGGCGTGCGGCAAGCGTATCGGGAACCGACGCGGAGGCAATGTCAGGGGGCTTAGGGTTTGCGGGCTTGGAGGGATCCATTTATATAGCTCCCTTCGGAGAGTACATCCCATGCGGCGGGCGAGAGTGAGCACTCTCGCTCAGAAGAATGGCGGCGCCGTGCTCAAACTTGGTAATCAAGCCCTCGTTCGTCTTCAGTCCATCCTTGCCGATCTGATCGATCTCCTCTGTTCTCGTCTTCACCATTTTTGTATAGTGCGCCTGCTCTTGCCCGATGGAGCCGCTCCGGTGTTCCCGGCCACCTTGAAAGAAGCGATGACGCACCATGCTTTGGCCAAGCAGAAAAAGTATGACTGCCAAGACGACTGCAAAGAGGAACTGGCCAATTCCGAACGAGGGTGGCTTTCGTCCTGTAGGGTCCGTCGTTTTCAAATAAGTTGTCATCAGAGCTGCGCCCACGACAAACCGAAGCTTCTTCATTTTTATCGTGTACTGGTAAGAAAGCCGAGTCTGTACAATTCTGAACACACGCGAATGTCTGAGTGCGTCGTCGCGTCAATCGTGCTCTTAGTGTGGCTTACAGCCTTATGGGTTCTACCTGGTCTGCGTAAGCAAACCGAGATTCAGAATCAAGCTAGCCAGAAATTGCCGTGCTACATTTACCGCAATGCGTTCTGAAATCGAACAAGCCGTACGGCTATTGCAGCGGGATGACGATGCCGGGCTGGAGCAGGCTCTGGCTCTGCTCCAAAATACCGTGTTCTCGTTCAGTATGCGCGTCTGCGGACAGCGCGAGGACGCGGAAGATACGATGCAAGAAGTGCTGCTGAAATCGGTTCCGTACCTGCCCAAGTTCGACAGTCCCAAAGCCCTCGTGGTGTGGCTCTATAAGGTCGCAAAGAACCGCTGCCTGATGAGTCGGCGTCGCAGCAAGTCTGCTCCCAATCCGGACCTCTCTCTGGAAGAACTCATGCCGGATCGGAAGGAACTTGAGCAACTGGGGAGTGATGGCAGCATCAACCCCGAAGCATTCGCCATTCGCAGTCAGGAAGCGGGACGGTTGCGAGATGCCATTCAGCGGCTGGCGCCACAATACCGCATTGTCTTGGTGCTGCGCGATATGGAAGGGCTGACCGACGAAGAAGTGGCCGAGATCACAGGGCTACGTTCTGGAACAGTACGAGTTCGTCTACATCGCGCGAGGTTGTTTGTCCGGAAGGAATTGATGAAGGTGAAGAGGGCACGTCCGCACGTCGGACGGATGATCGAGCCTGTTAAGTCTCGGACCGCCAGCAAGCAGTCCAGACCTGCGCGGTGTAAGGCGATGTTCGCAGAACTTTCGAACTACTTGGACGAACAACTCGATGACTCTCTATGCGGGGAACTGGAGAAACACCTCGACGGTTGTGATGCCTGCAAGGCGTTCCTTGCCAGCCTGGAAGCGACGATAGAGGATTGCCGTCATCTGCGCAGTCCAGTCCCGGATCACGCCAAGGCAGCCAAGTTGCGGAAGGAAGTGATGTCAAACTACGAGCGAGCTATGGCGAACAGGTGACGACGCTGTCGCCGTTGAGGACGTATCGTCGCGCGTTCTCTTCCAGAGCCGCTTGTGTCCGGATCCGACGAGCATTGAAGCCGTGACGGGCGTCGATAGCGCTGTTCCTCTTCGCACGCTCACACGTCGTAATAACGCCCGTTCACTTCTTCCCCTATGATGGCGAAGTCGCACTTAGACGTATTAAGCGGATCGGACTTCCACGAAAAATCGATGGATGGGACCTCAACTTCCGCCTCCATCTGGCACGTCGCACGGGTGCCCGTGAATCGGAAATGCTTCGAGGCGTCCTCGAACTTCGCGGGTTCGCCGGTTGATTTCCAAACCATTTTGAATGTCATTCTTGCCGGAGTGGCTATCGAGTCGATCGCCGGCCAGCGTGGCTGATCAACTACTGCTACATTCTGCATCTCAAGCGTGAAGGTGTTCCCGTCGGGACTAATACTCAGAGCACGCTCTGGAACAGGAACCACCCAGTAAAGTCCGGACGGGGCAATGGGCGGATGAAAGTCGTGCGCCTGGTTAGCGGGGACAGCCTGTCCCCGGAACAGTGTTAGTCATATGTGAGTAAAGCAACCTTGCTGGCTGGTTCGGGCGCCCCAATATTCACCTTGCATGACACCATAGTCCGTTGTCGGACTGCCAAACGCGATTCGATTCCCCTTGTTATCGGTGCCCATCCCAGTGAAGGTGCTGCAGCGGGCCACCCGTCCCTTGAAATGGTAAATGTGTGCCGGTTCCAGACTTGGGCCTGCTGGCTGATTGTGGCTGCCATTCTTGTCTAGCCAGGGAATTGGGAAGGGATCTGTGCCGCCGTTCGCGGTCATCGGTGGTTGGTCCTGTAGCGCATAAATCGCGGATGGAAGAACCAGCGGAATTACGGCCAAAGCACCGGCCTTGATAAGGTCCCTGCGGCTGCAGGCCGGAGACAAGTGGGTGACCATCACAGATCCTCCGATCGACCAAACTGTTCCCCAACACGATAACGCAAACGGAGCCGACTGTTTCAATTTTCCACGTTTAGTGGGGTCTGGAGGCTCGGAACTGCACGCTTAGAAGACATGATCGGCCGAAACTTGATACCAAGAGTCGTTGATTCTGTCCGCATTAACAATTTCACAGTCCGCGATGAAGGCATTGAATTCGCCGGTGACTTTCCCCACAGATTTTTCCTGTAACAAATTCCGTCTTTGTGCATTTATTCGTGTGCTTTGTTGATAGAAGCAAGCGGGAGGCAATCGTGATCACAGCCAAAGTCGAACTGACTCAACCACTTAAGCAGCAGCGTCAATTTGTGGCCCAGACCGGAAGCGGCCATCACCTGCTCTTAGATGATGCAGCCGGAGGTACCGGCCCTAAGCCGATTGAGCTGGTCGCCGCCGGATTGGCCGGGTGCACGGCGTTCGACGTCGTCACCATCCTGCGCCAGAAGTATCACCAAAAAGTCACCGGTTACGAGGTGCGGGTCGAGGCCGATCAAGCGGAGCGCCCACCTCAGGTGTTCACGGCAGTGCGAATCCACCATGTGGTCACGGGCTTTGAAATTGATGCCGCAGCGCTAGAGGAGGCTATCCGTCTGTCCGAGGAGAAGTACTGCTCGGTTGGGGCCATGGTGCAGAGGACCGCGAGTTTTCACACAACCCACGAAATCATTGAAGACAAGACA
>Ga0187890_10003714_pt1 | contig 10459 bp, 7 predicted proteins | sample June2016WEW_21_1_FD_133005 | JGI IMG/M metagenome (GOLD analysis project Ga0187890, IMG submission 133005) | Peatland microbial communities from SPRUCE experiment site at the Marcell Experimental Forest, Minnesota, USA - June2016WEW_21_10 | ecosystem: Environmental > Terrestrial > Soil >...
CCCTGGTATGGCAAGGCACACGGCAGTTCACCCCATAGTAAGTACAATACTAGCCGTTACCGCGATCTGTGACGTGCGACACACCTAAGAGTGACGAAAGCACAAAAGGGACATTCATTGGGAGGGGATTTTTTGCGACACCAATCGGCGTAAGGAGTAAACTTCATCTCTTTCCCGCCCAGAGGAGCAAGACATGAAGGCCGCATCGCTCATACTCTCGTTTATCGCCCTTTTCATCGTTATGCCGGCAATCCGCCCGGGTGCGCAGACGGTCGAGTGGCGCGACGATCTGGTTGATCACATGACTGGCGCCTGGAAATTGGAGGGACAGGTCATGGGACGCGACGCGCACCACGAAGTCCAGGCCGAATGGGTTCTCAATCACCAGTTCCTTCGCATCCACGAAAGAACCGACGCTGGCGCGCCTGCCTCCGAGCACCGGTACGAGGCGACATGGTTCCTCGGCTACGATCCGGTGAGCGAGCGCTACGTGCTGCATCTGCTCGACGTGTTCGGAGCGCGCTTCTCGGAAACGATCGGCTACGGCACGCGCGACGGTAACGCGATTCGCTTTGTCTTTGAATATCCCGACGGCCCATTCCACACCACCTATCGCTGGTCACCGGAAAAAGAAACCTGGCAGTGGCTGATGGAGCAAAAGAACAAAGACGGCAAGTGGACGAATTTCGCCGACCTCAAGCTCACACGGCTGCCGCGGTAACGCTGGGACGCCCATCGCTCCACGAGCTTGCGCAAGAAAAAAGCAGTGGGACGCGTGGTTAGCGCGTCTCACTGCTGGGGTAGAGTGTTGCTATGTTACATCACTCCGCTGGGAAAAAACCCAGCGCAGTGTTACCGCCCATGTCCATGTCCGCCGCCGCCACCACCGTGTGACGATCCGCCGCCGTGCGACGATCCGCCGCCATGGCTGCTCGGCGCCGAATGTCCACCACCTCCGTAACTCGGGGCTGAGCGTCCGCCGCCATAACCCGGGGCAGGACGTCCACCGCCATAAGCGCCTCCGCCGTAAGAGCGCTGCCTGACGATGGGCTGTCTCATGTTGAGTGGCGGACGAGAATATCCGCCGTATCCACGGCCTGCTGAACCGTAGCCGCGGCCTTCTGAAGCCGGACCGCGGGAAGAGCCGTACGGACCACGCTCTTCTGTGCGTCCGGCTGACCCACCCGACCTCGCTGACTCACTCGCTCTCGCTGACTCAGAAGACGAGCGCGGGGCCATCGGCGAAAATTTCTGCCAGCCGCCGTTGCTGCTGCCGTTTTCGCGAGCGGTCGTCGAACCCGAGTTGCCGGGTCTGGACGCCGCTCCCAAATAAGAATTGCCTCGCGTTTCCGCGCTTCTTTCCGCACCTCTTTCCGAACTCTGACCCGAGCGCTGGGACCCGCTGTTCGAGCCGGTGTTTCCCGGTCTCGCCACTTCGCGGCTGCTTCCAATCGACCTGCTATTCGAAGCCGCAGTCGTACCTCGAGCCGAGAAGAAGTGCTGATTCTGCGACACGTTCCGAGTCGTCGAAGCCGCCGCCGGACGTCCGCTGGCCGAGAAGCTCTCACGGCTCGGGGTAACCGGCAATCTGCCGGTCGAGAAACTCGCATGCTGGAACTGCGCGTGAGTCATCGCCTGAGCGCTCATGTGGCCGGTGCCGAATTCTCTGCCCGAGACGGTCGTCCCGCCGCGAAAGTTCGCGTCATGCATCGCCAGGTTCACGTTCGAGAATCGCGTGCCGCCGTGAAGCGGAGCAAAGCCGCCGCGGTTGTAAGCGCTGAATCCGACAGCGCCGAACCGTCCGCCATATCCGCCCCACCAGGGATGGAATCGATCACACGGTCCAAGCGGAAGCCAGCCGACCCCGCCCCAGCCGCCGAAGCCAAACCCGAACCCGAATCCAAATCCACCTCCGAATCCGAAGAACGAAACATATGCCGGCGCCCAGATCGGACGGTAGAACGGATATCCGTAAGCCGGGCCGGGCCACCACCCCCAACCGCCGTTGAGATACATCCAGCGCCCGTAGTGATACGGCGCCCAGCCCCAGGAATCGTACGAAACCCAGGTCCATCCCCAATAAGGCTCATACACCCAGCGGCCGTCGCGATACGGAGCCCAGCCAGCCGGTTCGGCCGGCCGCCACACTGGACCGTAATCCGGAACTTCCGTCCAGGTGCCATGGGCATCGAGATCTTCGGTCCCTACGTAATAGTCGTTGGTGCGCCGCCGCGATACCGAATTGCGGATCATGTTGTCGCGATCGGAGTTCCACTGATCCCAATCATCCCGCGTCGGTGCTTCGCCGATCTTGTATTGCTCCTGATCGCCGGTGCCCTGCACCGTGATGAACTGACCCGCTCCCACGCGCGTGCCGCCTTGCGGAGTCGTAACTTCTACTTCGCCTCTGCGGACCAGCACTTCCGTATGATCGTCGGCAGTAACCAGTATTCGAAAGCTGGATTCGCGTCGCTCGGTGCGAATGGCAACGTTGGGCGTATCGATCTCTGCGTCCGCATCGCTGTTTTTGTACACGGAGTAGTTCGCCATGCCATGTCCAAGTTGAATCTGGATTTGCGAGCGCGTGAGCTGAGTGATATTGGCCTGCGTATGCTCAGCCAGGCGAAACATGTTGGCGTAGTCGAGTTGGATTTCAGTGCGCGCTTTGTCGCCGGTAGAAACGCGGTCACCCGCGAGCACGGGAGCGTTGAGCACTGCCGCCGACCAATCCTTCGTGTCGCCACGCTGTGTAGAGACATCGCCATGAATCAAACTGATCCGCGCCACACCGCGAGTCTCCGCCGGGGCCGGTGCGTTGGAAGTCGGGTTGCCCGGGCCCGCGTCGTTAGGACCTCCCGTCGGACCCTGGCTCATCGAGCCTTGGTCGTTCGGACCCTGGTTGTTCGGACCTTGATCGTTCGGGCCTTGATCCATCGGGCCTTGGTCGTTCGCGCCTTGGTCCATGGAACCCTGATCGTTCGGACCCGGCATCGGCGCTTGCGTAGGCGCCTGAATATTCGGCGATGGTTTCGAATCTTGATCTGGCACCTGGTCGTCCGCATTCTGAGCGAAGACCACGCCTGGAGTCGCAATCATCAATCCCATTCCTAAGATTGCCGCCATTAACTTGAATTTCATACGTACCTCCACCTCGTTCGGGACAAAACTATGCCTGAAACAATGCAGTCCGAGTACCAATGTCGAGCGCTGGTCCGCAATTTCTGTAACCGCATTATTTCTTAGCAGGTTAAGAGAGACGTAACAGCCAGGACAAGCGGCGATTAAAGGCGCGCCGGTGGCCCGGTTCCACCAGGGTGGTGCTTTTCGGCCAGGGGGCGATCATCGCTACAGTACCGTGGTCAGAGGTTGGTTACCGCCTGCTGGACAGCATCCGTTCAATCTTCAGATCGCTTCATGACAATTCAGACTGTCTCCATGGACGCTTCCTGCAATCGGGTGCAAGATCGCAACCATGATTTCTTCCCGTAGCGATTATCGCGAGTCGAAGTCAGTCCAAAACGGAGGTGATCCAATGGCAACGAAGACAACGAGCGGATCAAAAGGCATCGGACGATCCAGGTTCCTGGCATCCATCGCAATGCTGTTTGGCGCGATCTTTACGATATTGCTGCTCCCCGCCTACGGCCAACAGGAGGTCGATCCAGCCTGGTATGACCCGTGGGCCGCGCCAAGCACGGCCGTGGCCGTTGCTCATCCCTCTCAGCCACCGGCGATCGTTCACTCTTCTCAGCCATCAGTAGCCACTGAGCGGTATCAACAGAAGTCCACGACGGTCTCGCTGGCTCCGGGCGCCGGGAATCTTCGCGGGCGGGACACGCAACTCGACCAAAGCCGTCATAACGCTCCCCACAAAAGCGGCGGAACTCCGTCTGCTGACGGCCGGTTGCCGGGTACAGCATGTCTTGAGGGTTTCAAGACTTGGGATGCCGCATCCGTTCCTCATGGCGGAGTAGCGTCAAGGTCCGCTTAGTAAATAGGAAAAAAAACAAAATTCCCAGAAGAAATGAGGAGGGTTTTCGATCACCCGATGGCCCGATCGCCAGATGGCCCGATCACCCGACCCGATCCGCTTCACTCCCCTTCGTTGTCGTCGATGCCGATCTTGGACAGCCGATACCGCAACGCGTTCCGCGAGAGGCCGAGCAGACGCGCGGCTTGCGACTTGTTGCCGCCCGCGCGCTTCAGCGCCTCGCGAATCATTTCGTCTTCCCACTGATCGAGCGTCATGCCGTCGGGCAGGAAGCGATCGGACGAAGCGCCACTGCGATTGCGCGGCGAATCGAGTTGAATGTCGCTGGCTTCTAACTGCTCGCCCGAGGCCAGCGCGCAAGCGCGTTCGATGACGTTCTGCAGTTCACGCACATTGCCCGGCCAATAATGACCGGCCAGAAGCTGCATGGCAGCGGGCGAAATACCGGTGATTTTTTCTTCTCTCCCGGAATCTTTGGCGAAGCGCGCCAGGAACAGGTTTGCTAATCCAGGGATATCGTCTTTGTGTTCGCGCAGCGGCGGGATATCGATCGGGACCACGTTGAGCCGGTAGTAGAGGTCCTCGCGAAACGTTCCGTCTTCGAGCGCGGCGCGCAGGTCGCGATTGGTGGCAGCGATTAGACGGACGTCGACCTTGACGGTGCGCGTGCCGCCCAGGCGCTCGAACTCGCGCTCCTGCAGCACACGAAGAAGTTTGACCTGGATGGCGGGCGGCACGTCTCCGATTTCATCGAGGAAGAGCGTGCCTTTGTCAGCGAGTTCGAATTTGCCCGGTTTGCTGTTGGCGGCTCCGGTGAAGGCTCCTTTTTCGTAGCCGAAAAGTTCGCTCTCCAAAAGATTTTCAGGAATAGCGGTGCTGTTGATCTTGATAAATGGACCGGAAGCGCGGCGCGATTTTTCATGGATGGCGCGGGCGATGAGGTCTTTGCCAACTCCGCTTTCGCCGCCCAAAAGAACGGTGGAGTTGGTGGGCGCAACGCGTTCGACTGTGGCCAGTACTTCCTGCATTTTGGGACTGATCGCGACGATGTTGGGATGGTTGTACTTCTGTCCGAGAGCTTCGCGCAGCGAGCGATTCTCCTCGCGCAGGCGGGAGTTATCGAGCTCCTTGTGCACCACCATCCGCATTTCGGCGAGCGAAAATGGCTTGAGCACGTAGTCGCAGGCGCCGGCTTTCATGGCCTCGACCGCGGTTTCCACCGACCCGAACGCGGTCATGACGACGATGGGCAACGCGGCATTTTGCTGCTTGGCGGTTTGCAGAAATTCGAGCCCGCTGATGCCCGGAAGTTTGAGATCGGTGAGCACAAGGTGAACCGGTTCGGAGGCAAGCAGCTTCAACCCAGTTTCGGCGTCGCCCGCGGAGAGCGTCTTGAAGCCGTCGTCGCCAAGGTTCAGCTCAAGCAGCCGCCGCATCTTGGCTTCGTCTTCGATGATGAGGATGGTTGGCATCTGGTTAGCTCGTGTGGCTAGTGTGGGGATGGGCGCCCTCGCCCGTCCAAGCCGAGCGCAGCTCGGCAGCTGCCTGCAGTTCAACACGCTCTTCGAGAGGAAAGAAAACTGCAAACACGGCGCCGCCCCCTGGGGCGTTCTCGACATGGATCGACCCATGATGCCCGTCCACGATCTTCGAAACGATGGAGAGGCCCAGGCCCACACCGGTTTTCTTGGTGGTGACAAACGGGTTGAAAATTTCTTCGCGCAGTTCTTCGGGAACCCCGGGGCCGGTGTCGGCCAAGCGGAGTTCCACTCCTTCACGACCATTCTGTGTAATGTGTTGGACCTCAACCCGCAACGTGCCGCCGTGGTCTTCAGCCTGCATGGCTTCGTAAGCGTTCTGCACGAGGTTGAGGAAGGCCTGTTCGCACAGGCTTTCGTCGAGTGGAACCAGCGGCAGTCCGCTCGCGTAGTGGCGCTCGACGCGCACGGGTTTACCCGTAGCTGTTTTGCCCGCAAAGCGGTCGGCCACAATCTGCAGCACGCGATCGAGAAGCGCGGTCAGGTCGGCGGGATGCGGCTCGGCATGAAGAGGACGAGCGAAGTCGAGAAACTCAGTGACCAGAGCGCTGAGCCGGTTGACCTCGGTCGAAATATACCCGGCCAACTCGCGCGCAAGTTCATCGGAGGCCTGCAGCCTCTGGGTCAACATTTCGGCCGAGCCCTTGATGACTCCGAGTGGGTTGCGAATTTCATGCGCTAATCCAGCGGATAGCTGGCCCAGAGCGGCCAGCCGTTCCGAGCGCCGCGCTTCGGCCTGAGCGTGCTCAAGCCGCCGATTGGTTTCGGCAAGGCGTTCGGCGAGTTCACGGTACAACTGGGTTTGATGCTGGCTCTGCTGCGAAAAGCGGTTGACGACCATGGCGGCAAGAAAGAAAAACATGATACGCAGCGCCAGGTAGCCGAAAGCCTCAGGCGTCAATTCGTATTCCTGCATCGCGGGATACAGATACGAGCAGTAGGCAGCGGACGCAACCAGGGTCCAGACGAGCGTCAGCCACGGGCCGCAGTAGAGCGCCGCGGTCACTACCGGAAGATAGTAAATAGGATAGTAACTGCTGTTGATTCCGATTTCGCCAGTGTGATCAATGAGCAGAGTGGCCAGCAAAATCTTGAGCAGGATGACGTAGAAGACTCCCCGTTTCGGGAAGTGGGAGATCAACTTTGTTTCCAGCAGTTGCACAATTCCGATGGCGAGGAGAATTACCTGCTTGTGCCATTCGAGCAGTGGAGGGAGCACGGCCAGTATTACAAGGAAGAGGAGCCAGATCGTGAGCCAGGCAGCGTCGAGACGGCTAAGCCGCCGGGACTCGGGATCGAAAATGGGAGGCAAAGGTGCCACGCAGCTACCATCCAATCGCAGAAAGCCCTCCGGCGTCAATTGGACGGCGGCTTCCCCCGATGGACTGCGGGGCATCCCCGCACGGCCGGATGGGCGAGGCGCCCGTTTCCCCACCGTAGCGGGCGGTCACGGCGCTAAACGCGCACATAAGGAAATCCAATCACCAACATAAATAGTTTCGATTTCCGCAAAGGCCGGCTCAGCGGCTATTGTTATGTTGCTGCGGGTCTAAGGCGAGGAGTCGGAAGAGATCAATGAAACAATCCGCCACGGTTTGTCTTACGGTGGTGATGGTGTGTCTATTTGCGATTGGCGCGCTGGCGCAGACTTCGGGCGGCGATGGCGCTGCGACTGAGGCGCAATCGGCGCGCATCGCAAAATTGGAACAGGCAGTGGCCGACGCAAAGTCCTCCGGCGACAACGCCTGGATGCTGACGAGTTCTGCCTTGGTACTGATGATGACCGGACCCGGCCTTACATTGTTTTACGGCGGCCTGGTGCGGAAGAAAAACGTCCTCTCGACGATGATGCAAAGCTTCGCGCTGATGGCTATCGTCACTCTGTTGTGGGCCCTGGTCTCCTATAGTCTGGCATTTGCTCCGGGCAACAGCTTCATCGGCGGCTTGCAAAGCGTCTTTCTCCGCGGCGTGGGAGCGCAACCTGACCCCGATTACTCCCCGACCATTCCACTCCAGACATTCATGGTGTTTCAGTTGATGTTCGCCATCATCACCCCGGCGCTCATTACGGGCGCGTTCGCGGAGCGCATGAAATTCAGCGCGATGACAGCCTTCATGGTGCTGTGGTCGCTCGTGGTGTACGCGCCCATGGCGCACATGGTCTGGGGAAAGGGCGGCCTGCTAAATGCCTCTCTCGGCGGACGGTTCCCCTGTCTGGATTTTGCCGGCGGCACAGTGGTGCACGTTACGTCGGGCGTATCGGCGTTGGTGTGTGCGTTGTATCTGGGACCTCGCATCGGCTATCCCAAGCAGTCCATGCCGCCTCATAGCGTGGTTTTGAGTTTCGTTGGGGCCTGCTTGCTCTGGGTTGGATGGTTTGGATTCAATGCGGGCAGTGCGCTGTCGGCGGGAGCTCTGGCTACGAGTGCATTCGTCGCCACGCACTTTGGCGCCGCCGCGGCAACCCTCGGCTGGAGCGCCGCGGAGTGGTGGAAGCGGGGGAAGCCCAGCGCACTGGGCGCGATCTCGGGAGCCGTGGCCGGGCTGGTCGCGATTACCCCAGCGGCTGGCTTTGTCTCCCCCATGTCGGCCATCGCCATCGGATTGGCCGCGGGTATTTTCTGTTTCTTCATGGTGACCAAGGTCAAGTCCATGTTCCGCTACGACGACTCGCTCGATGCCTTCGGCGTTCACGGCGCGGGCGGAACTCTGGGAGCTCTGCTGACGGGCGTCTTCGCTTCGAGCGCCGTGAATCCCATCTTCAAGAACGCTCAGGGAAGCGCACTCGCATCGGGCCTGTTCGAGGGCAATACCCACCAGCTATTCAATCAGTTGGTCGGAGTAGCGATTGCCTGGGGGCTGGCGATCGTGGGTACCGTGGTCCTGCTGAAACTGGTGGATATGACCATCGGCCTGCGCGTTTCAGAGGACCACGAGATGCAGGGTCTAGATCTCTCGCAGCACGGTGAAGAGGGATATTATTGGGAGTCTTCTGCGTAACGAGAAACCAAAAACTGTGCACTGGAATCAATGGGACGGAGAACCATGACAAAGGTCGAAGCGATTATTCAAGTTTCCAAGCTCGAAGCCGTGAAAGACGCATTGCACGAAGTCGGCGTCGAAGGCATGACCGTTTTTGAAGCCAGAGGACACGGCCGCCAAAAAGGACACACCGAGTTTTATCGAGGGCGCGAGTACACCGTGGACTTGATCCCCAAAGTGAAACTCGAAATCGTGCTGGCCGATGAAATGGTCGAAAAAGTAGTGCAGGCGATCACTACCGCGGCCCGCACCGGCAAGATCGGCGACGGAAAGATTTTTCTTTCGCGCATTGACGAAGCGATTCGGATTCGCAACGACGAACGTGGCGATAGCGTGCTCTAAGCGCACGAATTTCAAAACGGCGGATCGACAGCCAAAGATCGACGGTAAAAGATCGACGGCAGATCGACAGCAAGAGACCGACGGCCAAAGATCGACACCAAAAGATCGACATCCCCCTTGTCTGCTGCTTTCTGAGCAGAGCGGAATGAAGTCTGGAGCAGGGCTTAACAGTTCGGGGAGACTGTCATCGAAATGACCACCGTGGCCACCGTCCGTAGTGAGTTGCGGGACCTGTACGTACGGGAATCCGCGGCCATCGAGCAGGAGTTCTCCGTCACCGGTGAGGGGCGGACGGCGCTCGCCAGGCGCACGGCGCTGGTCGATACCATTGTTCAGCGGCTCTGGAACGAAATCATCGTTAGTTCCCAACCTGGTTCCAGCCCTGCCGATCCCGACAGCCCGAAAAATTTCGCGCTGGTGGCAACCGGTGGATTCGGGCGCGGCTGGCTTTTTCCCCACTCCGACATTGATCTGCTGTTTCTGCACGCCGGCGCTAGCTCCGAGAGTGAATTCAAAGATCCCATCCGCCGTTTTTCGCAGGAGTTGTGGGACCTCCGGCTGAAGCTCAGTCCCGCCACGCGAAATTTGGCGGAATGCGAAAAGTTGGACCCGAACAATATTGAGTTTGCCATCTCGCTGCTCGACTGCCGGTACCTGGCGGGCCATCGCGAACTGTTTTCACGGCTGCACGAAAAAGTTGTTCCTCGTCTGGTGGGGAGGGAGTGCCAGAGCCTGATCCAGAATCTGGGCGAGATTACGCGCGCGCGTCATCACAAGTTTGCCAACACCGTATTTCATCTGGAACCAAACGTGAAGGACGGGCCCGGCGGGTTGCGCGACTACAACGTGGCGAACTGGCTGGCGCTGATTTCCGCCATGGAGAAGTTGAAGGTGTGGCCGGACGCGCAAACGCTGCTGCCGGTTTCTTCGCGGAGGGCGTTCGACGCGGCGCTGGATTTCCAAATGTCGGTGCGTTGCTTTCTGCACTACCGGCACGGGCGTCACGACAACACGCTCACCTGGGAGGCGCAGGACGAAGCGGCGGCGAGAAAGATCGGCGCCAGCATTGGAGTGAACGACGCGGAAATCACAAGCGCAGCGGACTGGATGCGTGTTTACTTTGGCCATGTGCGCAGCGTACATCGCGTCTGCAATCAATTGCTGGAGGAAATTCCCGCAGCCTGGTCGTCGCTGTACCGGCAATTCCAGGGCTGGCGGTCGAAGGTCGCAAGCGCGGACTTCTCGGTGGTGGATGGACTGATCTTTCTCCAGCAACCGGCCGGGCTACGCGATCCGGAAATGCTGTTGCGGCTTTTTCATTTCATGGCGGAACACGGCCTGAAGTTGAGCACGACCACCGAATATAAAGTCGAGCAGGCGCTGCCGGCGCTGGCGGCAACGCCTCCGCGGGGCGCCGAGCTGTGGCTTTACCTGCAGGAAACGCTGGTGCAGCCGCATGCGGCCGACGCGCTGCGTGCCATGAACGCGCTTCGCCTCCTGGCGCTTCTGCTGCCGGAGCTGAAAGGGATTGAGGCGCTGGTGGTGC
>Ga0187890_10003716_pt1 | contig 10455 bp, 9 predicted proteins | sample June2016WEW_21_1_FD_133005 | JGI IMG/M metagenome (GOLD analysis project Ga0187890, IMG submission 133005) | Peatland microbial communities from SPRUCE experiment site at the Marcell Experimental Forest, Minnesota, USA - June2016WEW_21_10 | ecosystem: Environmental > Terrestrial > Soil >...
ACTTGACCGGCTGCTCACCTTGTGCCCCAGCAGAGCATCAGTTCAGCGGATCTGCGAAATCGCCGTGTACATTGCACCGACGCCTCGTCCAGCGGCAATGGACTCATCCGCGAAGGGGCCGGGACAGCCTGGGCTGGCTGCCACTTCCCAGCAGTTCGAGGCACAACACGCTCTCCCGGCGGGCCTAGTACGGACTTCCGGCAGCCCCTGCCGGTCGAGGTATGCGCATGCGCCGGCAGGTCTTCGAGTCGGGTGGCTGCCTGATCCCGCAGTACTCCCGCGGCGATGAGACCAACTGAGGAGCGCCTGTCACGTTCATCAGGTGGTCAAGTGGGGGGCGCCATGATGTTCACCCGAGCCCATGAGGATCGATCCCTCGATGGTCGTGGTCATCGTGCCGCTCGGCTAATCGTGTCCACATTCGGACATGGCCAAAACCGACTCTTCGATCCCTTCACCCGCCCGGACCGGTCATAAATCACACCACTACGAACCCAGAGCCACCCTTCGGCACGGCGCAAGTGAACGCGCGCACAGCACGTCCTATGCTCGCGGCATGCGGCAGTCGGGCATGGTCACAGTGTTGCAGCCTCACTTAGGGCCGAACGCGCGACTCGGGTAAAGATTCCGCCAAGATTTGCTCCCGGCCTCGCTCCGGTTGTGTCGCCTGAGGTGACTTCGCCACGACTCAGGCTGCCAATGCCGTGGCAAAGTCTCAACAACGGTTCTCTCAGCACCGACCGAGGAAGGACAAGTTTGAACGTGCGGCTTCTCCTGGTCGAAGACGATGACGCGATCGCGATACCGCTCGTCCAAGGCCTCGAGCACGAGGGCTACGAAGTCGAAAGGGTCGCCACGGCCGCCGGGGCGCTGTGCGCCGAGCCGGCTGATCTCGTCCTTCTCGACCTCGGTCTGCCCGACCGCGACGGCCGGTCGTTGTTCGGCGAGCTGCGGGTCGCGTCCACGGTACCGATCATTGTGGTCACCGCCCGAGGGGACGAGCCAGACCGGGTCACGGGGCTGAACCTCGGCGCAGACGATTACGTCGTGAAGCCGTTCGGCTTTCAGGAGCTCGTCGCAAGGATCAACGCGGTCATGCGCCGTGCCGGACTACGAGCGCCTGAGGTTGCGGCTGTGCAACGCATCAAGTCGCTCGAGATCGATCGCAGAGCGCGGGTCGTGCGAGCTTGCGGGGTCGCGTTGGCCTGCACGCCAAAGGAGTACGCGATCCTTGACCTCCTCGCCCGTGACCCGGGGGCGCTCGTCACGCGTCATCAGCTCCTCGAAGAGGTTTGGGGACCACATTGGTACGGGACGACCAAGATGATCGACGTGCACATCGCCTCGCTCCGCAGGAAAGTGGGTGATCCCACTCTCATCGAGACACTGAGAGGTGTCGGCTTCAGACTGGTGGTGGACGAGTGAGGGCGCGCCTGCTCGCAGGCTTCCTCGTGTTCGCGGTCGTGGTCACCGTCTCGTTGGAGATACCTCTCGGCCTGAACATGCAGTCGCAAAGACGGTCTGCCGCGATGTCGGCGCTCCGTCGAGATGGGGTTTCGCTCTCCGTCCTTCTATCAGACGCCCTTGACCACGACGAACGTGGCCGCGCAGCCGAGATCGCCTCTCGCTACTCGCGCGCCACTGGGCGACAGGTCGTGGTCATCCAAGACGGCAAGGTGTTCGCAGCAAGCGGTGAGGCCGCATCCCGGGACGCGGCCGACCCTGCGTTCGCGACGGTTCTCAAGACCGCGCTGTCGCGCACGGCCCTCGGCGAGACCTCCGACCGGGACTCGGCCGGTGCGCAGTTCTACGTCGCGCTGCCGCTCAAAGGTGAAGACCACACCTCAGGTCCGCCGGTCGAGACTCCGGTGCTCCTCGTGACCCTCTCTGCAACCATTGTGAACGGTGCCGTGCGCGGCGGATGGCTCAAACTCGGAGCCTTCGGTCTCGCCGTGCTGGCCGTGGCGACCGCGCTCGGCTTGGTCATCTCGGGTTCAGTCACCAGAACACTCCGCCGTATCGAGTCGGCAGTGACGGCGATCGGCGGCGGTTCTCTTGACGCACGCGCCCCAACTAACAGCGGCCCAGCGGAACTTCGGAGGCTCGCGAGCGCAATCAACTCAACCGCGGCACGACTGATCCGGGTGCTCGAGGCTCAGCGAACCTTCGTCGCCGATGCATCGCACCAACTCCGCACGCCTCTCACTGCCTTGAGGCTGCGGCTCGAGAACATCCGGGGGGCCGACGCACCGCTCGACGCCCATGATCTCGACGCTGCACTCACCGAGGTATCGCGGCTTTCCCGCCTTGTCGAAGCGCTGCTTGCTCTTACCCGAAGCGAGGCTGAACAACCCATGCTCGTCTGCGTCGACGTTGGAGGCGTGGTGGACGAACGCCTGGAAGCCTGGAAGCCGCTCGCTGACGAGCAGCACCTCTCATTGGATGCCTCGCTGAAGTCCGGCGCGGGCCCGTTGGCGGCTCTTGCTTGTCCCGAAGCCCTAGAGCAGGTCCTTGACAACCTCCTCGCCAATGCCTTCGAGGCGACTCCCCAAGGCGGACTGGTCCGGATTGAGGCGTTCCCATCCGATCAGTTCGTCGAGATCCATGTAATCGACAATGGACCGGGGCTTGATCCTGTCGAACGCGAGCGTGCATTCGACCGGTTCTGGCGGGGACGTGCATCCGGGCACGAAGGCGCAGGCCTCGGCCTTGCGATCGTGGACCAACTCGTGCGGCTTTCCGGGGGCTCATCTGAGCTACGTGAGGCGCGGGGCGGAGGCACCGACGCAACTGTCCGCCTGCAAGCAGCCTCAAGGACGTAAGCGACTGCGATCGACGCCACCGAGGGCCAGGGCACTTTGTGCGTGTTCACGCGTGCGGACGGCGAGGCCCCGGGAGACGTGCTCTATCGGAAACCGGCTCCTGCGTGGTAAAACACAGCAGAAATTGTCACTTTCAAGCGCGCGGTCTCAACGGTCCCAGCGGTCGTCCGCGCGAACAAAGAGGGGGGAATGATCATGAGATCGCTGCGTCTCGGGCTTCTGATCGCCGTCGTTGCGACTCTGCTGATAGCGGTGCCAGGCGCCGGGTCGGAGGCGTCGCCACAGACCTCGCATTCCGCGGGAAGCTCGCTCACGCTCAGTGGACCCAAGTCGAACACGATGGGCGCTGACTTCGACTACACCATCTCGGGCACTGCGATGAGCCCCGCTGATTATGTGGTCGCGTGGGAACAGTTCTATCCACAGGCAGGGTGCGCGAGTAGCTACGCAGCGGAAAGCACGCGGGTCTTCCTCCCGAAAACCTACGGATTGACGCTATTTGAGAACCGAAACGTCTCTCACCACTATTCGGTCGTCGAGCAGTTCGGCGCGGTGCACCTCGGCAAGCACGGTATCTGCGCCTACCTGATCAATCTGTCGACCGGTGACACGTACGCGTGTGCCGGTGCCTTCTGGACGAACCATAGCTAGATGACAAGATCGCCTTGAGGACGGGGGCACCTGACCTGACGTTACGGAGGAGGAAACTGGAACCAAGAGCCCACGTCAGCTTGCCACATACGGGCGGCTGACGCGGACGACCTCTCTGGCAGAGCAGACTCATCTAGATTCGAACCCGTTCTCTCCCGCTTGAGAGAGTGGCCGGATCACCGCTACAGAGTGACGAGCTCTTCTCTCGCCGCACGAACTGACCGATGCCACTCCAACTGGTACTTGCGGACCCACCGCCGGCGAAGGGACGCGGATGGCTCAGGGAGTCGAAGACGACAAGAGGCTTGCTGGCGAGACGGCGGCCGAACTCGTTGAAGACGGCATGACAGTCGGGCTCGGCACCGGTTCGACCGTCGCCTACCTCCTACCGGCGCTAGCCCGCCGCAATCTGTCGCTTCGGTGCGTGGCCACTTCGCAGCGCACAGCGAACGCGGCCCGCTCGCTCGGGATCCTTGTCGAGGCGTTCGCCGGGATCGACCGCCTGGACATCGCCATCGACGGTGCCGACCAGATCGCTCCTGACGGATGGCTGGTCAAGGGCGGAGGAGGAGCCCATACCCGCGAAAAGCTGGTGGCGGTGACTTCTGAACGCTTTGTGGTCATCGCCGACTCGACCAAGCTCGTCGAGCGCATTCACCAGCCGATCCCCCTGGAGTTGTTCTCCTTCGGGCTGGCATCGACCTTGCGACGGTTGACGCCCACCACACTGCGTGGCGGCCCTCTCAGCCCCGACGGCGGGGTCATCGCAGACTTCACCGGCGAGGTCGACGACCCTGCCGCGCTGGCCAATCGGTTTGAGGCCACTCCCGGGTTGGTCGAACACGGACTCTTCTCTCGCGAGTTCGTCGACACCATCCTGGTCGCGCGGGGATCCGACGTGGCGGTGAGAGTGATCCGCCATGTCGCATGAGGATCGGGCTTTTCTGCGAAGGCCTGCGGCGGAGGGTGTGACTGAGATGTCTGACTGTCTCAGACGATGACCGATGCCCGGGCTGCACGGCTCGCTCGGACTGTCGCGAGGCCAATCCAGCCAAGGAGCCAGCCGGTGGCGATACGGGACAGGACAGTCTGGGCCTTGCTACCCGGACTCTTCGCCGCAACGACGACCGCTACCACGACCGGGCCGAAGCCTGCAGTCGTCAGCGCCGAAGCGGCGGCCCGATGCCCGGCGCGCCACGCCTCGTCGCTGCGCATCGTCGACGGGATGCGGATACCGGCAAAGATGTTTCTTGGCAACCGCCCCGTCGCCGCCATACGTCCCAGCGCGACCACCATTACGCCGCCGAGTCCGAGCCGGATCGCCTTCAACACGCAACCAGCCTACAACGACGCGCGGACCGTCTCCCAGGCGACCGCGTTGACATTCATCTGAAAGGCCCGCCCACCCTTCCCGGACAATTTGAACTTGCGCACGATCGGGTTGCTGTGCCAGCTCTGGCGACGTCGTGCCGTCACAATCGGTCGGTGAACCGGGTCGTGATCCTCGGTCCTGGTAGTTCAAGGAGAATGAACCGTTTCGACTCGGGCCGCTATTGACGACGAGCTGGCCGGTCGTACTCTGGAGAAGTTGGGAGAGCCTACGAAGACGTGTCCTTACTGCGGTAGCGCCTACGAGCTTCCGCCCGCGTACGTCGCGGGTGAGAATCTGAGTTTTCAGACGGTGCACCCCGCGGATCGAAAGACCCGGCTTCCAACGGGACAAGTCATAATCATCGTGGCAAATGTCCGCGTGCATGAATGCTGGCTCGCAGTGCCGCCGGAGCGGTAAGGATAACGAGCGCGGGCGAACCAGTGGCGCTCAGGCCGCACCTTCCGAGCCGCGCTCGCACACGCCAAGAGATCAGCCTCTGACCCACAACCTTCCGAGCAGCGTCGCTGACCTGCCATAACTACCAAAGCTGCTGAGCAGCCCCCAATGGGATGACAACCCGCGTCTCCACTTTGAGAGGGTGGACCGTTTGTCTGCTGAGGAGCGCTCCGCTGAGCCTGGTGTGCGCCTGGACGTACGTCTGCGATCCCTGCGAGTCCCTGCGGCGGAAAGTCGGTTGGCGAAATGTTGGCGGGACAGACCTCAAGCAGTGGCACCGGAGAGACCATTCCCGAAACGAGCTCCTTCGTAGCACGCCGTGCTGCACCCGCAGTATGGCAAGAGAGATCTCCCAGCGAGAACTGCGCAACGAGAGCGGTGAGAACATGCGTCGCCTAGACAAGGATGAGAGGTTTGTCGTGACTCGAAACCGAACCCCAGTCGGGGAGCTCGCGCCTTTGAGGAGGCATCGATTTGTGCCTGCGGAGGCGGCGCGCGCCCTGTTTCAGGGTGCACCTGCGGTCGACCTCGCCAAGCTTCGTGCTGATCTTGATGAAGTCGCTTCGCAGAGTGCTAGCCCTCGTGCCTGACGTGCGCCCGCTCCGCGGTCTCCTCGACACCTCGGTCGTCGTGGAACTCGAGCAGATTGAAGTGACCTCGCTCCCGATCGAAGTTGCCATCAGCGCCATCACGATGGCCGAACTGGCCGCCGGAACCCACGCCACCCTGACGGCGAGGAGCGAGCGCGGCGACTAGATCGGCTTCAGCGTGCCCAAGCGGCTTTCCACCCCCTCCCTTTCGATGGTGAGGCCGCCCGCGCGTACGGGCTGATCTACGCACCGTGTAGATCTCGCGAGCACCGCTCCGGCCGAATTAGCGATCCGGGCGCGCCGGTTCGTTGGGAAGCAGGAGAGCCGGCGCTGACTCACTTCCGCTAGCGACCATGTCCGCTCCGGGCAACATGAGCAGCCCGACATGAGCGACGGCGCCCTTCCCGCAGGCTTCCACCTTTGCGCGACGGGTGCTGGGAGCGTTCATCTCAAAAGTGGCCACTCAGTGCGGGACTGTGGCTTTGGACACCGTCAAAGTCCCTTACCGGGAGGGCGTCTTTCGCGTCTTTCCGACCCTCAGTCACGAGATCCGACAGGGCTAGCGCACGGGGCGCACCTCTGTAATAATGCGTCTTCGGAGCTTTTCTTCATGCAGGCACCTGAAGCCCAAGGAGGTACTGATGGCTTCTACCGCCGCCAAGGACCCGGCCCTCGCGAAGAACGCGATTGGGCTTCGCGAGGTTCTCTTCCAGTCAGTCACCCACATGGCGCCGGCGGCGGCCGTCGCCTTCTCCATACCGGCTGGAGCGGCTTACGTGGCGCGCGCTCTGCCACTTGCGGTGGTGCTGGCACTGATCGCATGCTTGTTCGTGGCGGTGTCCATCGGCGAGCTGGCCAAGCACCTACCGTCGGCGGGCGGCTTCTACACATATACCTCCAAGGCCCTCCATCCCTGGGTCGGCTTCCTCGTGGCGTGGGCCTATGCCGGCGCCGAGGCTCTCATCGCGTCCTTCTTGTTCCTGAACTTCTCCTTCGTTCTCGCGGACGCTCTGAACTCGGAGTTCGGCTGGACCAAGGACACCTGGTGGATCTGGGTCGTGGCCACCGCGTTGATCGTCTTGGCGCTTGGTTACTTCGGGGTTCGCGTCTCGACCAGGGCGGGCACCATCATGGGGGCTTTCGAGATCGTCGTTTTCGGGCTGATCGCCCTCTGGCTCATCGTAAAGGCGGGCAACTCCAACACCCTCTCGGTCTTCACCACCAAATATGCCCACGTCAAGGGCTATGCCGGAATGTCGGGGATAATCGCAGCATGCGTCTATTCAGTGCTGGCGTTCACGGGCTTCGAGTCAGCGGCGCCGCTCGCTGAGGAGGCCCGCGACCCCAAGCGCACGATCCGCCAGGCAGTCATCCTCTCGTGCCTATTCATCGGGATCTTCTACGTTTTCACGACATACGCCGCCAGCGTCTCGCCCTTCTCGGGCAACATGGCCGCTTTTTCCTCTCTAGGCAACGGTGACCCCTGGACTTTCCTTGCCAGGGCGGTGTGGGGAGTGGGGTGGGTGGTCGCCCTCATTGCCATCTGCAACTCCTGCCTGGCCAACGCGAATGCCGGGAGCAACGCCACGACGCGTACCTGGTTTGCCATGGGCCGCATCCGCTTGCTGCCGGAGATCATGTCCAGCGTCCACCCACGCTGGAAGTCGCCGCACTTTGCTGTGGTGACGCAGTTCGTAGTGGCCGTGGGCCTCGCCCTGTGGCTCGGCTTTCAGTACGGCGCGTACACCGCGTGGCTGTTCATGGCCACTTTGTTCACGCTCATTCTGATTGTCATATACATCCTCATCTTGCTCAGCTGCATTACCTACTACTGGCGGTTCCAGCGGCAGGACGCCAACATATTGCTGCATGGGGTCGTCCCAGTGCTCGGGATCGTAGCCTTCGTGCCCGCGTTCCTCGCCGCTGGCGGTCTGCGCGTTTTCAGCTTCATCTCCAAGCTCACTTACCCGTCCTCCCTGGCGGGGCTGGTGGATGGTATCTGGGTACTGATCGGTGTCGCTTATCTCGTGTACCTGCAGCTGAAGCATCCTGACCGCCTGGCCCAAACGGGGCGGATATTCGTCGACGAGGTCCCGTCGGAGCCGGACGGGAAGATCTCGACCTAACAAGAGGTGCCGGCCTCGCGTTCGGTCCAAAAGCTGAAGAGGTGAAAGCCATGAGAATCCGGGAAGGAATGATCGACGTCCCGGGTGGCCGGGTCTGGTACCGCAGCGTGGGCCAGGGAGGCATCCCGCTGCTCTGCCTGCACGGTGGCCCGGGCATGACGCACAATTACATCGAGCCCCTAGAAGATCTGGGCGACCGCCGCCGGGTCATCTTCTACGACCAGCTCGGCTGCGGGCGTTCCGACAAGCCGGACGACACGTCGTTGTGGACGGTCCCGCATTTCGTACGCGAGGTCGAGGTCGTGCGCAGTGCTCTGGAGCTCGATCGGTTCCACCTCTTCGGCAGCTCGTGGGGTGGGCAGTTGTCCATGCAGTACGTCCTCGACTATCAACCGGCCTCGTTGGCCAGCCTGTTGATGTCCGGGAGCCCGGCGAGCATGCCGTGTTGGGTGCAGGGCTGCGCGGAGCTGTTCGCCGAACTTCCTGCCGATGTCCAGGAGGTGATAACCCGGCACGAGCAGACCGGTTTCACGTCCTGCCCCGAGTACACAAGCGCGGTCAGCGTCTTCTACAAGCGCCACCTCTGCCGTCTCGACCCCTGGCCGGTCGGCCTCGAGCGCACCTTTGCCGAAATGAGCCCCGTTGTTTACGAGACGATGAACGGGCCCAGCGAGTTCACGGTCACAGGACGGTTTCGCGATTGGGACATATTCGACCGCCTGGGCGAGATCGGCGTCCCCACATTGGTGATGAGCGGCCGCTACGACGAGCTGCGGCCGGAGCAGGCCGAAGACATACACAAGGGCATCGCCGGCTCGGAGCTGGTGATTTTCGAGAACAGCTCCCATACCCCGTTCCACGAAGAGCGGGAGTTGTTCATGCGCACGGTGAACGACTTCCTCGACCGCGTGGAGGCAAAGACCTCTTAGGAGAAATCTTTCGACTCGTAGTCTCCTAGCGCAGTCGGAGGAACCCCTGGTTGTATGGATCTACGACCCCGAGCAGTCCCACGAGCTCCAGGTACTCCTCGTCGACGCCTATCAGCGTGCTGGAGAGGTGCACCCGGATTGCCTCGGTGGTCAATTGGCGCACCCTTGTCGCCGGTGCCACCCTGAGGCCCCCGCCCCCTCAGTGCCGAGGGCGTCGTCCAGATGACCTGTGTGCCATTGGTTCGCGGACAGAGGAGGATCACCGCATCGGAGCCCGCGGATAGCGGGGACCGACCGGGCCGGTCGTTGGAGCACCGAACAGATCGGCCGCAATGCAAGGAACCTGAACGAGGTCGCCAACGAGCTCGGCTGTGACTGGCACACGATCAACGGCACCCTCCGCGCCTATGGCACAGGCCTTGTCGACGACGATCCGGATCGCTTCGGTGCGGTTAGAGCAGCTCAGGCTCGACGGGCCTTTCGCCCGTATCTGCGCGTGGCGACATCAGGAGTTCTCGACCCAGTTCGTCGACGTGGAGGCGGGCCAGCTCTTGCTTAGACCTCGTCCCCGGTCGCAGTGGCAGAAGACCTATTGACCGGGTAAGACCCGTCAGGCAGACGGCCGTTGCGCGATGCGATAACAATGCGAAGACTGCCCATGGTTGGTCTGTCAATCGGTTGGCTTGTGGGCGCCGCGGAACTCGCCGAACGAATTCGCTCGTTCTAGTGTCCCCGGCTGGACTGGCGAGCTGTCGCTTGAGAGCTGTGAACGCCTCGATGATTTCTCGAGCCTCGAAGGGGCAAACCGATCCGTATCCGGCCAGCACCTAGCATTGTGAGCATGGGCGTGCAACGGGACACCGCCACAGAGTCGAAGCCTCTGACCCTGGCGATGCTGCGTACCCACAAGTCCGACATCCTGCGGGTAGCGACAGCCCACGGTGCTTCGAATGTCCGAGTGTTCGGCTCGGTCGCTAGGGGGACAGCGACACCCGCGAGCGATGTGGACCTGCTTGTCGACTTCCAGCCTGGACGCACACTCGTTGACCATGTGCGTCTTTGGCGAGAGCTCGAGGCACTGCTTGGCACGGGCGTCGACGTCGTCAGCGCTGGAGGGCTCACCGAGCGCGACGACGACATCAGAGCTGACGCGCTGGCGCTGTGAGCCAACCAGGCGCTGTGAGCCCAACCAAACGATCGTCGCGGCACCGGCAAGATCGTCGCTGACCTGCTCAACGCGGCGACGGCAGCAGCCGAGATCGTGGCTCGCGGTCGGAATGCTGGGGATGAGGACCGACTCCTGAGGCTCGCCGGCGAAGCCGTCATCAGCCGGATCGGGGACGCCGCCAGCAAGTTGCCCGACAGCGTTCAAGCAGCGATGCCGAGCGTTCCCTGGGAGGAGATCCGCGCGAATCGCGACCTGTCGGCCACATCTACCGCCGCATCGACTACGGGATCCTCTGGGAGACGCTGAGACGGGACGTACCGAGTCTGGCCGCTGAGTTGGAA
>Ga0187890_10003717_pt1 | contig 10453 bp, 8 predicted proteins | sample June2016WEW_21_1_FD_133005 | JGI IMG/M metagenome (GOLD analysis project Ga0187890, IMG submission 133005) | Peatland microbial communities from SPRUCE experiment site at the Marcell Experimental Forest, Minnesota, USA - June2016WEW_21_10 | ecosystem: Environmental > Terrestrial > Soil >...
CAGTACCAGCCGTTGCGGGTGGTCCGGGCCATGGCCTCGGCGTTGCGGTAGTAGCCCTCGAAGGGGCCCACCCCCTCGACGTTCACGATCTCGCCCACGCACTGCTCGGCGTTGAGAAGACGGCCCTCGCTGTCGAACACCGCCCGTTCCCGTTCGTTCCCGTCGGGGTCGACCACCTTGATCCCCTGGCGGAGTTTGCCCACCGACCCCCGCGGCACGCCGCCGGAGCGGTCGAGGGCGATTCCCCCTTCGGTGGAACCGATCACGTCGACGACGGCGACGCCGAACCGCTTCGCCACCGCCTCCACCACGTGCGGAGATCCCTCGTTGCCGTACGCCAACCGCAGGGGGTTATCCGCGTCGTCGGGCTTCTCGGGGGTGGCCAACAGGTAGGCGAGGGGCTTCCCCGTGTAGTTGAACCAGGTGGCGCCGTAGCGGCGCACGTCGTCGAGAAACCGCGAGGCGCTGAACCGCCGCGCCAGACCGACCGACGCGCCCGCCACCAGCGCGGGGGCGAGGCCCACCATCAGCGAGTTGGAATGGAAGAGCGGCATGGCGAGGTACCCGACGTCATCGGGCCCCACGTCGAGGACCATCGTCATCCGGTTGCCCGTGGTGAGCAGCCGCCGCTGGGTGCACCGCACCGCCTTCGGTGCGGCCGAGGTCCCCGAGGTGAACAGCAGCACCCACAGCGTCTCCACGTCGGGCTCGAGCCCGGGGTCACCGGTGCCGGGTTCCCACGCCGCCAGGGCGGAGTCGAGGGACTCCCCCATGGTGCGGGGGGGATCGTCCTCGTCGGCGAACCGCTCCGACACGAGCAGGCCGCCCGGAAGGGCGAGCTCACCCGCCACGGGCTCGAGCAGCTCCTGGTGCCGGGGCTCGGTGACGAGCAGCTGGACGTCGGTGTAGCCGATGTCGGCCAGAAGGTGCTCGTCACGCCGCGTGTGGTTGAGCCCCACCACCGCCGCGCCGGCGAGCCCCGCCCCGGCCAGGCAGAACACGTACTCGGGCGTGTTGTCGAGGAGCACGCCCACATGGGGCGGCCGGGCCGGGTCCAGGCGCTCGAGGAACAGGGCCGCGTACCGGGTTGATTCGGCGAAGACCTCGCCGTGGGTCCAGATGTCGGCGCCGAAGCGCAGCGCCGGTCGGGACGCGAACTCGGGGTCGGTGCCGTTACGGCGCAGCAACGCGGCGGCGTTCGCAGCGGGCAAGGGCGCTTCGCCCGGAGCCGGCGCCAACGCCACCCGTTCGGCCACATCGGGCGGGGCCACGATATGGGTGCGGGACGCGGCGCGTTCTCTGACCACGGCGTCAGGTTAGACAAACCCGGCCCGGCGGTAGCGTGGCGCCATGCCCCCGGTCCGCACGGCATCGACGCGTCGGGGCCGGCGGCTCCGGCGGCTCCGGCCCACGTTGGTCCAGGCCGGAGCGGCCCGGTACCGCCGGCCCGGTGGCCCCTGGGACCGGGGTCCACTCGATGCGTCGTTCTCCGCCGTCACCGGCACATCGGTGGTCGACGGCACGGGCCGTCTCGAAGCTGCGTCGCTCGAGACCGGTGTCGCCGCCCTGGCGGGCCGACTGGCGGCGACCGGCGTCGGGCGCGGCGACGTCGTGAGCTGGCAGATGCCCAACGGCGCCGCGCCTCTCCTTCTCTATCGGGCGTGCTGGCGGCTCGGCGCCATCGCCGCGCCCCTGCACCACCGCTTGGGCGGCGCCGAGGTGACAGCCGCACTCGACCAGGTGGACCCGGCCGTGGTCCTGGCCACCTCGGGCATGCCCGCCGCGCAGCGCCCCGGGACCCTCGTCCCTGCCGGCGAGGGACCCGGGCACGTCTTGGACACCCTCGATCCCGCGCCGGCCATGGGTGCGGGGTCCAGTCCGGCCCGGGCCGCCGACATCGCCGTGGTGCTGTTCACCTCGGGGTCGACGGGGGTTCCCAAGGCGGCGCTGCACACCCATCGCGGCCTCGGCTACAAAGCGGCGCTCATGGTGAAGGTGCACGGGCTCGGCCCCGGTGACGCCGTCCTCATGCCTGCGCCGTTGGCCCATGTCTCGGGACTGCTCAACGGCGTGCTCATCCCGTCGGCGGCGGGGATCCCCACCGTCCTCATGGCGGCCTGGGACCCTGACGAGGGCGTGCGCCGCATCGAGGAGGAGCACGTGTCGTTCATGGGCGCTCCCCCCGTCTTCTTCTCCCAGATGGCGGCGACGGCCGGGTTCGGGCCCGACCGGGTGCGGAGCCTCCGCCTGGTCTCGACGGGGGGAGCCTCGGTCAGCCCGGCGTTCGTCGACGCCACCAGCGAGTCCTTCGGCTGTCGGGTGAAGCGCACCTACGGGTCGACCGAGGCGCCCACGGTCACCACCTCGGGACCCGACGACCCCGTGGAACGGGCCCGGGACACCGACGGCCGCGCTCTCGGGGACGTCGAGCTCGTGGTGCGCGACCCCGAGACCTCGGCGCCGGTGAAGCCCGGCGTGTCGGGTGAGCTGTGGCTGCGCGGCCCCGAGCTCTTCGCCGGCTACGCCGATCCCGACGCCACCGCCCGGGTCCTCTCGAGCCGGGGGCGGTGGTTCCGCACCGGAGACCTGGGCGTGCTCGACGAACAGGGATGGCTCTGTGTCGTGGGCCGTCTGTCGGACATCATCATCCGCGCCGGGGAGAACATCTCGGCCTCGGAGGTCGAAGCCCATCTCGAGGCCCATCCCGACGTCCGCCACGCCGTGGCGGTGGCGGTGGCCGACCCCGAGGTGGGCGAGCGCGTGGCCGCCTTCGTGGAGGCGACCGCACCCTTCGACCTCGCCGCCTGCCGGGCCTGGTTCGCGGCCCGGGGCGTGACCCGCTTCAAGACCCCCGAGGTCGTGGTGCAGCTCGACGCCCTCCCCGTGCTCGCCGCGGGCAAACCCGACCGCACCACCCTGCGGACCATGGCGGCGCAGTTGCGGGATCGCCGCTGAGCACGCCCGGGATCCCCTTGTCAGGACACTCTGAATAGAGTATTCTGGGAACATGCCCCGCTCGGCCCGCTCCAATCCCCTGGCCCTGGCGGTCCTCGTCTGTCTTTTCGAGCGCCCGATGCACCCCTACGAGGTGGCCCAGACGCTGCGGTCGAGGGCGAAGCACGAGAGCGTCCGCCTCAACTACGGGTCGTTGTACGCGGTGGTGGACTCCCTCGAGCACCGGGGCCTGATCCGGGCCGGGGAGACCGTCCGGGAGGGCCGGCGACCCGAGCGCACCATCTACGAGATCACCGACGCCGGGGCCCGAGAGCTCACGGACTGGCTCACAGAGCTGATCGCGGCGCCGGCCAAGGAGTACCCCCATTTCATGGCGGGACTCTCCTTCCTTCCCGCCCTCGACATCCACGACGCCCTCGACGCGCTGCGCCAGCGCGCCGTGGCGGTCGAGATCCGGCTGACCCAGCTCCGGGCCGGCCAGCGGGCCGCGGCCGACGCCGGCCTGCCCCGGCTCTTCGAGCTCGAGGGCGAGTACGAGGAACGGCTCATGGAGACCGAGCTCGACTTCGTCCGGGGGCTGATCAAGGACATCGACGACGGTTCCCTCGACGGCATCGAGCTGTGGCGCTCGTTCGTCGAGGCGGCCCCCACCGGCTCCCCCGTCAGCACCCCGGCTCTGTCGGGATCGGGCGAGGAGGTCGCCGACACCGAGTCATAGAAACAGAGCCACAGAAACAGAGCCACAGAAACAGAGCCACAGAAACGGCTCGGGGCCGCGTGTTGGTGCACGCGGCCCCGGGGCCTTGAACCACGAGGCCGATTCCAAAGGAACCTTCGCTCGGGGCTGCACCCACAGCGTAGGACACAGATCGGGATCGACCTCTCCCAGACACGAGTCCGCACCCAGGCGGGCCCGTCCCTAGCGGTCCGCACATTGCGGACCATGCAGAGCGAGAGGACCACCGATGACTGCTCTTGTCGAGGCCCGCGGCCTCACCAAGCGTTTCGGGCGCGTCACGGCCCTGGAGGAGCTGGACCTCAGCCTTCCGTCCGGGCACATCGTCGCCATCCTCGGCCCCAACGGGGCGGGCAAGACGACGCTCGTGCGCACCGTCGCCACCCTGTTGCGTCCCGACGCCGGATCGCTGTCGGTCGCCGGCCACGACGTGGTCCGCGAGGCCCACGCCGTGCGCCGGATGATCGGCCTCGCCGGCCAGTCCGCGGCGGTGGAGGAGATGATGACGGGCCGCGAGAACCTGGCCATGGTGGCCCGGCTCTACGGCCAGTCGCGGCGTTCGGCGCGCGCCGCCAGCGTCGCCACGCTGGATCGCCTGGGCCTGTCCGAGGCCGGCGACCGTCTGGTCAAGACGTACTCGGGCGGGATGCGGCGCCGCCTCGACCTCGGGGCCAGTCTGGTGGGCTCGCCCCGACTGCTCCTCCTCGATGAGCCCACCACCGGGCTCGACCCCCGGAGCCGCATCGAGTTGTGGGACTCCATCCGGGCCCTGGGGGAGGGCGGCACCGACATCCTGCTCACCACCCAGTACCTCGACGAGGCCGACCATCTGGCCGCCCTCATCGTGATCATCGACGGCGGGAAGGTCGTGGCCCAGGGATCGCCGGCCGAGCTCAAACAGCGGGCGGGCGCGGACGTGCTCGACCTGCACACCCGCGAGGCCTCGACACTGGCACGCGCCGCCGACGTCCTGGCCGAGCTGGGCATCGGCACGCCGTCGATCGACGCCGAGACCCAGCGCTGTTCGATCGACGCCCCCAAAGGCTCAGGCGTCCTGGCCCTGGTGGTCCGCACCCTCGACGACGCCGGCATCGACCTCGAGGACATCACCGTGCGTCATCCGACCCTCGACGAGGTCTTCCTGAAACTGACCGGTACTCCGGCCGCGCTCAGCACCGAACCCGACTCCGCCCCCGACTCCGGACCTGTCTCGGATCTCCTCTCCGACGGACACGTCGCCTGAACCGAAAGGTACCTGCCATGACCACCACAACCATCGGGTCCCCGGGCACCGTCTTCGACGCCGAGCGCGTCGCGGTCGCGCCCGGCGCCTCCCGGGTCGTCTCGACCCTGACGATCGCGGGCCGGACCGTGAAGAAATTCGTCCGCACCCCCCAGCTCATCGTGGCCGGCACGGCGCAGGGCGCGCTGTTCCTGCTGATCTTCCGCTACGTCTTCGGGGGCGCCGTCGGCCATACCGGCTCGCTGCGCTACGTGGACTTCCTCGTCCCCGGGTTCGTGGCCACCAGCGTGCTCTTCACCGGCATGGGCGCATCGGCGGGCATCGCCGAGGACCTTTCCCTGGGACTGATGGACCGGCTGCGGAGCCTGCCCATCTCGCGCTTCTCCATCATCGACGCCAACGCCTGGGCCAACACCGCGCTCACCACGTTGAGCCTGGCCATCACCACGGCCATCGGGTTCGCCATCGGCTTTCGCATTCACAACGGGGTGGGGGCCGCCCTGGAGGCCTTCGGCATGTGCGTGGTCTTCGGCTTCGCCTTCTGCTGGCTCTTCGTCGCCCTCGGCCTGTTCGCCGGGAGTCCCCAAGCGGCGCAGAGCCTTTCGTTCCTGGTATTCCCGCTGACCTTCGTCTCCAGTGCCTATGTCCCGGTGTCGACCATGCCGGGGTGGATGCAGGCCTTCGCCAACCATCAACCCATCACGGCCATGGTCAACACCGTGCGGATCCTGACCGAGGGACACGCCGCCGCAGCCGCGCTGGGCCATTCGCTCAACTACTACCTCCCGGCGTCGTTGGCGTGGTCGGCCCTCATCGTCGCCCTCGCCGCACCGCTCGCCGTCCTCCGCCTGCGTCGGTAGACGCGGTCGCGAGATGGGGGCGCCTCCGAGTGGGCCTCAGAACACCGGCTGCCCGGCTTCGGCACGGGCTCTGAGGACCAGCGCGATCCGCTCACGGTGATACGTGGCGTCGCCGAAGGTCACCTGGTCGAGTTGCGACCGCTTCAGGAACAGATGGAGATCGTGTTCCCACGTGAACCCGATCCCCCCGTGGACCTGGAGCCCCGAGGCCATCACCCGTCGGGCGGCGTCGGAGCACCACACCTTGGCGGCCGACGCCGCCGGCGAGGCCTCGGGATCTCCCGCCCCGACGGCCCACGCCGCGTAGTAGGCGGCGGACCGCATGCCCTCCACGTCGACCAACATGTCGGCGCAGCGGTGCTTGACCGCCTGGAAGCCGCCGATCGGTCGTCCGAATTGCACCCGGTCCTTGGCGTACTGGACCGTCATGGCCAACACCACGTCGGCGGCACCGAGCATCTCGGCGCACAGCGCGGCGGCGGCCCGGTCGAGCACGGCGGCGGCGGCCCGGTCGTCGCCGAGCCGGAGGGCGGGCCGGTCATCGAGGGCGAGCCATCCGAGACTGCGGGTGCGGTCCATGGCCGGTTCCGAACCGGGACGGGCGCTGTCGTCGGGGGCCAGCGCGAAGATGGCAGGAGCGCCTTCGGTCTCGGCGAAGACGATGATGACATCGGCCTGCGGGCCGTTCACCACCGGATCGGATCGTCCCGTCAACCGCCATGTCCCCCCGCCGTCACGCCGGGCCACAACCGCGTCGGGACGACGGGACCATGCCACCGCGCCGGTGGCGTCGCCCGACGACAGGCGCTGCGCCCAGCCCGCCGCGTCGGTCGCGCCCAGCGCCGGCGCGGAGCTCCCCGCCTCTGCACCGAGAGCGCCGCTCGTGATGGCGGTGGCGAGGGCGTGGTGCGCGACCACGGTCCCGGTGAAGGGCACCGGGGCCAGGTGACGTCCCAGCTGCTCGCACAGGACGGCCACCTCGACCATGCCCAGCCCGAGACCGCCCTCGGGCTCGGACCGTTCGATTGCCGGCCAACCCTGCTCGGCCATGGCCGCCCACAGGTCGTCGTCGAGATGCCGACCGGCGGCGGCCACCTCCCGGACCCGGGTGGTCGTGCACGCGTCGTCGAGGAGACCGGCCGCCGCGTCGCGCAGCGCGACCTGATCAGACGAGAGCTCGAAGTCCACGGGCCGGAGCCTACCGACCACCCCGTTCGGGAGCCTGACGCATGTGTCATGCTGGCGCCGGCGATGGACCTGACGACGACGCCGGAACAGGAGCACCTCCGCAGGCAGCTGCGGGAGTGGCTCCGCAGCCACCTGCCATGGGAGTACGGGGTGGGTCTGCCTCCGCGCTTCGACGACCTCGGCGAGGAAGTGGCCTTCGGCCGTCGTTGGCAGGCGGACCTGGCCGGGGCGGGGTGGGTGGCGGTGTCGTGGCCCACGGCCTACGGCGGCCGCAACCTGGGCCCGGCCGAGAACTTCGTCGTGCAGGAGGAGCTGGCGCGGGCCCGGGCCCCCGAGCTCGTCGGCCGCATCGGCGTGAACCTGGCGGGACCGACGCTGCTGGCCCATGGCACCGAGGAGCAAAAGTCACGGTGGTTGCCCGCCATCCCCACCGCCGCGCACCTGTGGTGTCAGCTGTTCTCCGAGCCCGACGCGGGATCGGACCTCGCCGCGGTCCGCACCACGGCGCAGCGCGTGGCGGGTGGGTGGCAGCTCGACGGTCGCAAGGTGTGGACCTCCTACGCGCAGTTCGCCGACTGGGGGGTGTGTCTCGCCCGCAGCGACTCCGAGGCCCCCAAGCACAAGGGCCTCTCCTTCTTCGTCGTCGACATGCACGCGCCGGGAGTTGATGTCCGGCCCCTGGTGCAGATGACGGGCGAGGCCGAGTTCAACGAGGTGGAGCTGCGCGAGGTCTTCGTTCCTGATGACCAATTGGTCGGTCATCTCGGAGAGGGATGGCGGGTGGCCGGCTCCACGCTGTCGAACGAGCGGGGCGTGAACCCGAGACAGCTCGTCATCCACCTCCAACATCTCGAGGAGCTGCTCTCGCTGGCCGCCACGGTCGGGGCCTTCGACGACACCCGGCTGCGTCGCAGGCTGGCCCAGGCCTATGTCGAGGTGCGGCTGTTCCAGCTCCACAACTGGCGGTCCCTCTCCAAGTTGCAGCGCGGCCTCGAGCCCGGCCCGGAGGGGAGCATCCTCAAGTTGTACTGGAGCGAGATGAGCAAGCGCCTCCACGGCCTGGCCCTGGACGTGCTCGGCCCGGCCGCCCCGCTGTGGCGCGACGCCACCGACAACCCCGGCGAGGGATCGTGGCAGCGGGCGTGGCTCTACTATCAAGCGTCGTCGATCTTCGCGGGCACCAACGAGATCCAGCACAACGTGATCGGTGAACGGGTACTGGGCCTCCCGCGCGAGCCGGAACCCGAAAGGGCCCGTTGACCCCGGCACGCCACCCCGACGGAGCACCGGCGCAGACGAAGGAGGCTTGCCGTGTCGAACAATGAGCCGGTGGTCCGCTACGAGCTCGACGGTCCTGTGGCGACACTCACGATGAACCGGCCCGAGGTCGCCAACGCGCAGAACAGCGCGCTGATCGACGCCCTTGACGCCTGCTTCGATCGTGCCGATGCCGATGACGACGTGCGGGTCGTGATCCTGGCCGGCGCGGGCAAGCACTTCAGTGCCGGGCACGACCTCAAGGCGCTCGTCGGGAACGAGGACCCCGACGAGTGGGTGGCCATGCGCGAGACCCCTGAGGGCAAGTTCCATCACGAGCAGGTCATGTACGTCGACCGGTGTCGGAGGATCCACGACTTCCGCAAGCCCACCATCGCCGCGGTCCAGGGCAAGTGCGTGGCCGCGGGCCTCATGCTGGCCTGCATGTGCGACCTGATCGTGGCCGCCGACGACGCCTCGTTCTCCAATCCCGTGCTGCGCATGACCGGTGCGGGGGTGGAGCTCCTCGTCGAGCCCTGGGAGCTCGGCATCCGCAAGGCCAAGGAATTCCTCCTGGCCGCCGAGGAGCTCGACGCGGCCGAGGCGTGGCGCCTCGGCATGGTGAACAAGGTCGTGGCCCGGGCCGAGCTCATGACACGCACCATGGAGCTGGCCCAACGCGTGGCGCTGGTCCCCCCGGTCACCGCGCAGGTGGTGAAGGACTCGCTCAACAACGTGGGTGAGCTCATGGGCAAAGGGGCGTCGTGGCGCTACCACTTCATGGCTCACCAGTGGGCCCACAACACCGCCACCGCGCTCTCCGCGCTCGAACAACGCAAGCAGATGGGTTCGATGAAGGAGGTCTTCGCCGCCCGGGACCGGGGGGACGCCGCCCCCGGGAAGGACTGACCCCGACATGGCGCGTCCCCTCGACGGGTTGCGGGTGATCGACGTCGGAACCCGGATCGGTGCGCCGTTCTGCGCGGGCCTGCTCGGCGAATGGGGGGCCGACGTGGTGAAGGTGGAGCAACCCCGCACCGGTGATTTCATGCGGGGCATCGGGCCCTTCGTCGATGGGTACTCGCTCTTCTGGGCCGTGGAGGGTCGCGGTCGCAAGAGCGTCACCTGCGACCTGCGTGTCCCCGAGGGACAGGACCTCTTTCGCCGGTTGGCCTCGACCGCCGACGTGGTGTGTGAGAACTTCCGGCCCGGGACCATGGAGGAGTGGGGACTGGGCCCCGCCGCCCTCGACCCCCGACTGGTGTTCGTGCGCATCAGCGCCTTCGGCCAGGACGGCCCCTACGCCGGACGGCCCGGGCTCGACCGGCTGGGCGTGGCCTACGGGGGCCTGCTCCACCTCACCGGCGAGGCCGACCGACCGCCGGTGCGTCCCGGGGTGACCGTGGCCGACTACCTCACGGGGGTCTTCGCGGCGGAGGCGGCCCTGGCCGCGCTGTACCGACGCGACGCGGGGCGCGCCGGGGACGGGACCCGGGGCGCGGTCATCGACGCCTCTCTGTACGGGTCGGTCTTGCGCATCCTGGAGTGGACGATCCCGGCCTATGACCGCCTCGGGACCGTCCGGGAGCGGGAGGGGAACCGGCTGTCGAACTCGGCTCCCCTCGACAATTACCCCACCGCCGACGGGAACTACGTGTGCGTCGTCGCCGGCGGTGACGCCAACTTCGGCCGCCTGTGTCGTGCCATGGGTCGCCCCGACCTTCTCGAGGACCCCCGCTTCGCCACCCTCGCCGACCGGGCCCGCAACGGCGACACCATCAACGCCGTGGTGGCGCAGTGGACATCGGGCCAGAACGCCGTCGACGTCGAGCGGGCCTGCATCGCCCACGACGTGCCCGTGGCCACCGCCTACAACGCCCGGGACATCACCGAAGACCCCCACTTCACGGCGCGCCACGACCTGGTGGGCGTCGACGACCCGGTGCTCGGCCCCCTTCGCCAGCAAGCGCCCTACCCCCGGCTCGTGGGCGAGACCGCACCGGTCCCCGCGGGGGCGCCCGTCCTGGGAGCCCACAACCGGGAGGTGTGGTGCGACGTGGTCGGATTGTCGGCTTCGGAGCTCGAAGCGCTGCAGGCCAAGGGGATCGTGTGACAGAGGAGCACTCCATGACGGGAACGGGGTCGGTATCGACAAGCGCCACGGTCACAGGACGGCTCGCATGAGGGCGCTCGTGTTCGGCGCCGCCCCCGCCG
>Ga0187890_10003718_pt1 | contig 10450 bp, 5 predicted proteins | sample June2016WEW_21_1_FD_133005 | JGI IMG/M metagenome (GOLD analysis project Ga0187890, IMG submission 133005) | Peatland microbial communities from SPRUCE experiment site at the Marcell Experimental Forest, Minnesota, USA - June2016WEW_21_10 | ecosystem: Environmental > Terrestrial > Soil >...
TAGGACGACAGAGATGGCAGTCGCGGTTGAAATGCCGAAGCTGGGCAATACGGTGGAAGAATGCCTGATTGCCAGGTGGGTCAAGCAAGAGGGCCAAACAGTCTCTGCCGGCGAAACCGTGGTCGAGATTGAGACCGACAAGACGAGTTTTGAAGTCGCGGCGCCAGTTGACGGTACCTTACTCGCCAGGTTCTTCGAACAGGGGGCGCTCGTGCCGGTTTTCACGCCGCTATTTGTGATCGGCAATCCCGGCGAGAGTGCGGAAGCGCTTCGTCCGCAATCGAAAGGGCTAACTTCCGCAGCGGACGCTGCGGAGCCACAGACGCCAAGTGTACGAGATGCCAGGCCGAGGGACCAGTTGTCTGCGATTACCGACGCTTCCCTGGGTCAGTCCTCAGCGCCGTTGAGTCCCAGGGCGCGGCGGTTTGCCGAAGAGCGCAACTTTCACCCGCAGGCGGCCAGCGGGTCCGGGCCCGGCGGCCGCGTTCTGGAGGCCGACCCGCGCGCCCTCTATCACACATCTCCAAAAGTTTCGGGTGCGGCAAGCCGGGGCGTGCGAAACGTAGCGGAGGTTCCGCTGGAGGGTTCGGGAATCGGTGGGATGATCGTTCTTTCCGATCTGGCCTCCGATGTGGCCTCCAATCTGGATGCGGCAAAAACTCGAATCTCCGGGGTTCGCGAAAAGATCGCGAGCCGCATGCGCGAATCTCTCGCCAGCACAGCGCAGTACACTCTCCATTCTTCCGCCGATGCGCGCGGCTTACTGCTGTTGCGCGCTCGCGTCAAGGCTTCGTCGGCGGGGCCGGATATCAACATCAACGACCTGGTGACATTCTGCGTCGTGCAAGCGCTGTTAGAGGCGCCCGACCGCAACGTGTTGTTCGTCGATGGAAAGCTCCAGCAAGGGCGGGGCGTTCACATCGGATTCGCTTGCGACACTCCACGGGGATTGCTTGTTCCCGTCGTGCGCAATGCACAGGCACTGACCGTGGCGGCGCTGGCCGCCCGCATGAAGGAACTCTCGGCCCAAGCGGTGCAAGGCAGTATCTCGGCTGACGATCTCACTGGCGGAACCTTCACCGTCAGCAACCTCGGCGGCCTTGGCATTGAATCCTTCACCCCGCTGCTCAATCCGCCCCAGGTGGCCATTCTCGGAGTCAATGCCATTCAACTGAAAGCGGTCCGCCGGGAGGGCAGAGTGGAATTCATCGATGCCATCGGCCTCTCGCTTACGCTCGATCACCAGATCGTCGATGGCGCGCCGGGAGCGAGGTTCCTGAAAGTGGTTCGCGACAAAATTGAAAACGTGGAGCAGCTTTGTACGATTTGATCGTCGTCCACCCCACAGTTTCCGAATGGTTGAAAGAAGCGATTGCTGGAGTTCATCAGGAGTTTTGTTTATTAGGAGTTCGGCGGAATGCCCAAATCGATTGTTATTGAACCGAAAGACGTCTTTGCCAAGTCGACGATCCACTTGTCGGACATCCCCATCAACACCTACAACCGCACGCTGGAGGAGGAACTGGTCAACTACTCCACCGAGGATTTTCTGCATATTTGGCAGGACATGTGCGCGATCCGGGAGTTCGAAACCATCCTGAACGAAATCAAGACCAAGGGCGCTTATAAAGGCGTTGCCTACAACCACGCTGGGCCGGCCCATTTGTCAATCGGACAGGAAGCAGCCGCCGTGGGGATGGCTTTTTCCCTGTCGGCCGAAGATTTCATTTTTGGTTCGCACCGAAGCCACGGCGAAATCCTCGCCAAGGGTTTTTCCAGCATCCGCAAGCTCACCGAGCCGCAGTTGTCGAACATTTTAGAGTCGTATCGCGACGGAGTCATGCTGCGCCCGGTGGAGCGCGAGTACCACGGCTCGGTCCGTGAGATGGCCGTCCGCACTTTTGTGTACGGGGCCTACAGCGAGATCTTCGCGCGCGAGACCGGATTCAACCGCGGGCTGGGCGGTTCGATGCATGCGTTCTTTGCTCCTTTCGGCATCTACCCCAACAATGCAATTGTCGGCGGCTCGGGTTCGATCGCCCCCGGCGCTGCGCTCTACAAGCGAGTGAACCGCAAGCCGGGCGTTGTCGTCTGCAACATCGGAGACGCGTCATTTTCCTGCGGCCCAGTCTGGGAAGGCATAACCTTCTCCGCGATGGATCAGTACTCGAAACTGTGGGACCAATCGCTGGGCGGAGGATTGCCGATCATTTTCAATTGCATGAACAATTTCTACGGCATGGGTGGGCAACCCTGCGGGGAAACGATGGGCGTGCAGTTCATCGCACGCATCGGCGCGGGCGTCAATCCCGAGCAGATGCATGCCGAGCGGGTCAATGGATACGATCCCTTGCCCGTGATCGATGCTTTTCGCCGCAAGCAGCAGATTTTGGCCGAAGGCCATGGTCCGGTTCTGCTCGACACCATCACTTATCGCATCAGCGGCCACTCGCCTTCCGATGCCTCCAGCTATCGTTCGAAGGAGGAAATCGAGCACTGGCAGAAGGCCGATTCGATTGCGGCTTTCCGGAAGCGGCTGGTGGAGGGTCACGTCCTGACGGAAGGCGAATTGGACAGTGCTCGCGCCAGCATCGAAGCCATCGTCTTCGACATGTTCCGCCTGGCCGTCGATCTCGAGCGCAGCCCACGCATCGCGATAGATTCCGACCTGGTCGACCGGGTTATGTTTTCAAACCAGCACGTCGAGAAGTTCGACGAACGTAAACCAGAGTTCCTGCAGGACATCGCATCGAATCCCAGGGTGCAACAGCTCCGCGGCAAGATCCGGACTCCCACCCACGAGGGCAAGCCGGTTCCCAAGATGAAGGCGTACAACATACGCGATGCCATCTTCGAGGCCATGCTGCATCGGTTTTCAATTGATCCCACGATGATTGCGTTTGGCGAAGAGAACCGCGACTGGGGCGGAGCTTTTGCGGTGTATCGCGGCTTGACGGAAGCGCTTCCCTACCATCGCTTGTTCAATTCCCCGATTTCTGAGGCGGCCATCGTGGGCGCTGCCGTGGGCTATGCCATGTCCGGCGGCAGGGTTGTGGCCGAGCTCATGTATGCCGATTTCATGGGACGCGCCGGTGACGAGATTTTCAATCAACTGTCAAAATGGCAGGCCATGTCAGCCGGGCAACTGATCATGCCTGTCGTTCTGCGCATCTCCATCGGCGCGAAGTACGGCGCCCAGCACTCGCAGGATTGGACCGCGCTGGCCCATCACATCCCTGGATTGAAAGTGGTTTATCCGGTAACGCCCTACGACGCCAAGGGCATGATGGCCGCCGCCCTGGCGGGAACCGACCCCGTGGTTTTCTTCGAAAGCCAGAAGACGTATGACATCGGCGAGATGTTCGTCGAGCAGGGTGTTCCCGAGGGCCACTATGAGATTGACTTGTCGGAACCGTCGGTCAAGCGCAAGGGCAAGGATCTAACCATCATTACGCTGGGCCCGGCTCTTTACACCGCGGCTGCGGCCGCTGATCGGTTGGAGAAAGACTTTGGCCTCTCGGCAGAGGTCATTGATCTCCGCGCTGTCAATCCGCTCGATTACGAACTGCTTGTGACTTCGGTCCGTAAGACGGGCAAGGTTCTCCTCGCCAGCGACGCAGTCGAGCGCGGTAGTGTGCTGCACACGGTGGCTACCAACCTCACGCAGCTTTGTTTCGATGATCTGGATGCGCCGCCAGTCGTGGTCGGGTCTCGCAACTGGATCACGCCCGCCGCAGAACTGGAAGCCATGTTCTTCCCGCAGGCCGACTGGTTGCTGGATGCGATCCACGAGCGCATCTTGCCGCTGAAAGGCTATCGGCCACACACGAACTCCACGCTCGGAGAACTGGCGCGCCGGAGCCGCCTCGGCGTATGAGGGCGAAGCCAATCACGCGCACTTTTAGTGCGAATTGCGGCGAGAGCACATGATGTTATGATCGTTTGTAAGCTATTGCGCATTTTCTTAATTAGCACTGGCTGATAACAATTGGGTAAGCTGGTATCTTTTGGTTGCTTGCGGATTCGACAACCGGACTACAAGATGGATCGGTACTCGTTTGGTTCGGCGCCAAAGGGAGGGCCAACAATCGCCATGCTCGCTGAAGAACGCAGGTTTCGCATTCGCGAGATTCTTACCATGCAACGCACCATCAGCGCTTCTGAGCTGTGCAGTACGTTGGAGGTGACGCCCGCAACGATTCGCCGCGACCTGGCGGCTCTCGAAGATGAAGGTGCGCTCGTCCGCTCCCACGGCGGCGCGGTGTCGCGCATGTCGAGCACAAAGTTTCAGCCTTCTTACGAAACCTTGGCCCGCAGCAATAGTGAAGAGAAAGTCGCCATTGCGCGCGAAGCAGAGAAACTAATCCTCGATGGGGACACCGTGTTTCTCGAGGGCAGCACGACGGTGTTGGAACTGGCAGGCCGATTGCACAACCGCAATCGGCTTACAGTGGTGACTAACTCCCCAACCATCGTATGCCAACTGCAACATAGCGCCGCCGTGACTGTTTTGTGTACTGGCGGCGAACTGCAGAAGGACACTTTCTATTTCTCGGGAGAGTGGGCGCAGCGGGCCCTGTCCGAAATACGGTTGGACAAAGCTGTTTTGGGCGTGAGCGCCATCGATCCCGGTTACGGAATCTCCACTGCGAATCATGCCGAGGCCCAGATCAAGAAAATGATCGTCAAGGCGGCCAAGACTCGCATTGGACTTGCGGACCACAGCAAGTTCGGCAAGCAGTCTTTTGCCTATGCCGGGCCCGTCGCCGATCTAACTACCCTGGTGACCGACAATGGAACGGACCCGAAGTACATCGATGAATTGCGCGAAGCTGGGATCGAAGTGATCGTCGCCGAAACGCAACCGGCACAGCCTGCTGTTCGAAAGAATCGATCCAATACAAACAAAATCGATTGACAATCGCTCGAATATGGACTAACTTGGCCTTGGTCCGATACGGATTTCTTCCCGCTAGGGGGGGCTTTGAGCGATCGTGGCAAGAAAATGCGGCAAGCCGTACAACGATTGAGCAATGTTTTGGACGGCCGCGGTGGCTATCGCATAAAAGCCGAATGGGGACACGTCTCCGTCCTGCAAGGCGGCGGCCACATTTGCGAGTTAAGCCTCAATAGCGTTCCGGGAGTGAATCCTCTGTGGCGTCCGCAATGGAAGACGATCGATCCAGAAGGCTACTCACTCAAAAAGCACCGGCGTGTTTACGGTCCTCCGCCGGATGGCAGGCTGCTCGCCGGCATTGCCGGACACAGTTTGAGTTTCGATCACTTCGGGCCGCCCTCGAAAGAGGAAACAGCAGCAGGACTTTCGACTCACGGAGAGGCCCCATCATTGAAATGGGACTTGCTGAAGAAATCCGATTCTCCCCGGCCCACCCTCCATTACGGACAAATTCTTCCTGAGGCGCAAATCGATTTCCGCAGGGCAATTTCAGTCGACCGTTCGCATCCCGTTATTTGCTGCGAAGAGCAGGCGACGAATCTCAGCGCCTATGACCGGCCAATTTCCTGGAATGAGCACGTAACCTTCGGTCCGCCGTTCCTCGAATGTGGGACGACCGTCTTTGATATGCCGGCAACCCATGCCAAGGTAGTTTCTGCCAGCTATAGCGAACAGATTTTTCTGCAGCCGGATGCTGAGTTTATGTGGCCGAATGCTCCGACAAAGCAAGGCGCAACCACCGACTTGCGCCGGACTCAGGATCAGCGGTTCGGGCACTATACGATGCAACTGCTGGATCCAGACCTGCAAATCGCTTTTGTCAGCGCCTGCAACCCGTCTCAGAATTTCCTCGTCGTGTACGCGTTTCGGAGAGCGGATTTCCCCTGGGTTGGCAACTGGGAAGAAAGAAACAATCGCACTGTGCCACCTTGGAAAGGGCGAACATTTTGTCGAGGCATCGAGTTCAGCACCACGCCCGACGCCATTCCTCGCCGCGAAACGGTCGATCAAGGTTCGCTCTTCGGCGAACGGACCTACCGCTGGCTTCCAGCCACGTCGCGCCTGGCGGTTCGCTTCCTGATCATGTTGTTTAAGACTCCCGAAGCATTCTCAGGAGTGAGAGAAGTCTCGATCAGCGGAGGAGTCGCTCGTGTCGTTGAATCGGCGCCTGGCGAGCGCGAACTGACGGCTCCAGTGGGAAGTTTCTTGTAGCCGGTTTTTGCAATGGTTGAAGAGTTTGCCAACGAATTCATTCGTTTCGCAGAACATCTCGGAAATGGTGAAGGAGTAACCCGGCACTCATGAGCCTGCTGGCCATCGACATTGGATCAAGCGCATGCAAAGCCGTGCGGTTCGCGGTCAGCGGACAGATTCTGGCTCAACACACCTCGGCCTACACACCCGATTTTCCTCACCCGTCAATGGCGGAGATGGATCCCGAGAAATTCTGGCACGCAATTTGCGCCTCCAGCCAGGCAGTCGCCAGAGACGTCGCTGATCCTGTGCAAGCACTCTGCCTCAGTTCGCATGGCGAGACTTTTGTTGCGCTCGACGCGAACGGCCGACCTGTGGCCCCCGCAATTCTCAATCAGGACAACCGCGCTGTCGCCGAAGCCGTTTGGTGCGAAGAAGCGATCGGCCGCGAACGCCTGTTTCAAATCACCGGGTTAGTTGCGCATCCCATGTATTCCATCCCGAAGATCATTTGGTTACGCAAGCATCGGCCGGATGTCTTCGCCTCGACCGCATGCTTTGTCTCCTTGATCGGATACATCCTGCAGCGGATCGGGCTTCCTCCATACGTTGACTACTCCCTGGCGTCACGCTTCCTGGCTTTTGACATCCGGCAACGCTCTTGGTCCGAAGAAATTTTGTCTGCCGCTGGGTTAACTAAGGAACAGTTGCCCGTGCCGGTGCCCGCTGGCTCCATCGCGGGAAAGCTGAATTCTGAAGCAGCCAGCGTTCTCGGTCTTTCTCCGGGCACGCCGGTTGTACTCGGAGGTCACGACCAACCTTGTGGTGCGCTGGGAGTGGGAGTGATCGGCAAGGGACGCGTCTACGATTCCATTGGAACTTACGAGTGCATCGTCGTTGGCTCCGATGAGCCATGCCTCAGCGACGCCGCCTTGCATGCCTCGTTAAATTCTTACTGCCACGTGGTGCCTCAGAAGTTCGTGACGCTTGCTTACTTCCCTTCCGGCATCATGGTGAAATGGTTTCACGACTTGCTATACAGCAATGGATCGGGCCACGTCACTGCGGAAAATAGTCTCGAAGCCGGCCACTATTCTTTCTTAGAGGCGCACGTCCCCGAGGGTCCCACCGGTCTGTGCATCACTCCGCACCTGATTGGCACTTGCAATCCGGAGTTTAACCCGTTCGCGCGAGCAGTGATCGCCGGGCTCAATCCAGCAACCACTCGCAGTCAACTGTACAAGGGCATCCTGGAAGGATTGGCCTGTGAGCTGTCCCTGATCACCGAAATGCTGGCGGAAGCTGCCGGAGACTTCGGGGACATCTACGTGACCGGCGGTGGCTCGCGCTCGGCGCTCGGACTCCATTTGCGCGCGGCCCTGACCGGCCGCCGCCTCCATGTCATGGCGTGCCCGGAGGCTGTGTGCCTGGGCACGGCAATCCTGGCCGGTGTTGCCGTCGGCGAATACCGGGATGCAAACCAGGCGGTCGATCAGGTTGTCCATGAGATTGGCGTGCTGGCCCCGAACCAGTCAACCGCCGCGAGCTACGCGGCTCAAATGAACCAGTACCGGATATTTCGCGCGGCCATGATGGTGCGCGCGGATTTTCTTAACCACAAGGAGGAGCGTTGATTAAACCTAATGTCGGATTCATCGTCTACGGTGTTCACAAGGATGGGCTCAAGGACCCCATGGGTGTGCCATTCATTGATGACGCCATCGTGAAACGTTCGAAGCAAGCTCTCGTGCAGGCTGGACTGGGGGTAGTGGAGCACGAAGTCGTGGTGGCGACGAAAGAAGAAGCTCGGGCCGCCATGCGGAAAATGAAGTCCGACGAGAAGATCGACATGATTGTGCTCTTCTCGGGAACTTGGGTCTGGGCTGCGCATCTGGTCGGAGCAATCCGCGATTACGCGGCAGGCAGCAAAGCTGTCCTTCTGTGGACGCATCCGGGTTCGCAGGGCTGGCGACCTGTGGGTGGACTGGTTATGCATGGCGGGCTGCTGGAAATCGGGGTTCCCCACAAGTTCGTCTATGGGGAAGCCGGCGACCCGGAAGCAATTCTTAAGATTGTCAGCTACGCGCGTGCCGCTCATCTGAAGAATTCCCTGAACCTGTCTACCCTGGGGGCCTTCGGTGGTCGCGGGATGGGTCAAACCTGCGGAGTTGCCGACCCCTCGCAGTGGATGCGGATGTTTGGCGTGGATATCGATTCGCGAGATACCACCGATCTCATCCACGCTGCGGAGAAAGTCTCGGCAAATGAAATCTCCGGTCTTCAGCCTCGTTTAGAAAAGCTCTTCGGCGCAGCACCCGACAAAAGCGTGGTCAACGAGCGTTCCATCCGCCTTTATCTTGCTCTCAAAAAGACCGTCAAAAAGGAGAAATTTGATTTCTATACGATCCAGTCTTTCCCCGGTCTGGCCAACGATTATTCCGCAACTTGTTTCGCTCAAAGCATGATGTTGGAGGATGGCTATGGAACTTCCACTCTCGGTGACTTCAATACTGCGCTCACCGTCTGGCTGCTAGCCAGGCTAAGCAAAGAGCGCGTGTACTACGGCGATTTGCAGCACATTGATAAGAAGAACAAGGAAATCAAGATCATTGGAGACGGAGCTTGCCCGCCCTCACTGGCCAGCAAGTTAGGCCCGGCAGGTTTCTCGGAACATGGCATCCCCACGGAAGGAGAGGCGGGCGGAATGTCCGTCAAACTCATCTGCAAAGTGGGCGAAGGCGTACTGGCACGTGTCGGCCGCGTGAATGGCGAATTTCAGATGGTCATTACCCGCGCCAGCATTTTCGAGCCGCCGAAGAAACAAATCGAGCGGCGTCTAAATGAGTGCGGCATACCATTCTGGCCGCACGGGTTTGTAACTGTCCATTGTGATGTCGAAAGGATGCTCGACAGTTGGACCAACGAATACGCGTGCCTGGGATATGGCAGCGATTTGTATCCGGCCTTGGTCGATTTTTGCGAGCTTACAGGTATCAAGCCGGTGTTGCCCTGAGTGGGCGACAGATTACCAACAATCGGACCGTCTGCTCAACGAAGAACGCCGCCGTGAAACCCTTGGCGTCTTGCAGCCAGATGGACCGTGCTCGTCAAAGACTTGGCCCGGGATTTTCTCTCGCAGATAACGATCCGCATACCGGAAACGGATTTGGACGTGCTGAAAGAAGCAGGAGTAAAGTCACTCTTAGTGTGACGGAGTTCAATCAACCCAATGAAATCGGCAGAAATAACGGTACAGGGCCAGCACACGCTGAGCGAGATTTTTTCTCAGCCCCAGTGCTGGAGCGCATGTCTCCGAAAACTGGCGAGTAGCGCGGAACTGCAGGCGGCCACTCAACTCGCGCGCTCCGGAACGGAGTGGATTTTTGCGGGCTGTGGCACGAGTTACTATCTCGCGCAGGCGGCTGCGGCCAGCTTCAACTATCTCAAGCTGCCGGCCCGGGCCGTTCCCGCTTCTGACTTACTGATGTATCCCGCGCTAACTCTGCAAGCCGGGCGCGATTATATTCCGGTTGTGATCTCGCGCTCAGGGCGCACATCGGAGGCAATCCGCGCCGCGCAGATGCTGGAAAAAGAGATTAACCTTCGCACCATCGCCATCACCTGCGCCGAGGGCCAGCCGCTGGAATCGTCATGCAGCGTGACCTTGAAGCTTCTTGACGCCGACGAGCAAAGCACGGTTATGACCCGATCGTTTACGTCCATGTTGCTGGCGCTGCAATATCTGGGGGCAACCGTCTCTGGCAATGATGCCTTCCGCCGCGCATTGATCGAACTACCACCACAGGTCGAACCTCTTCTCAGCGAAGTTCCGCAGCGTCTGCGGTTGTTTGTCGAGTCTCGCAGTTTCTCGGATTTCGTTTTCCTGGCGCAGGGCCCACTGTTCGGGATTGCCTCGGAGTGCATGTTGAAGGTGACCGAATCCTCGTGCTCCTATGCCCAGGTATTTCATTCTTTCGAGTTCCGCCATGGTCCGAAATCCATCGCAGGTCCGGAATCGCTGATCACGTTTCTTATGTCGGAAACTTCCTGCGCCGCGGAGGTCGAGTTACTCGAAGAAATGAAAGCTCTCGGCGCGGCCACCATGGTAATTGCGAATCGCGTCGATGACCGGGCTCAGCGTGCCTCTGACTTCACCATCGAACTTGGCCTCCAGTCGCCCGAGTACGCGCGCCCCGCGGCGTTCGTGATTTGGGGTCAACTGTACGGCGTGTACTACGGGCTCAAGAAGGGCCTCAATCCCGACTCGCCGAAAAACCTGACGCGTGTGGTTGAACTCGA
>Ga0187890_10003719_pt1 | contig 10450 bp, 9 predicted proteins | sample June2016WEW_21_1_FD_133005 | JGI IMG/M metagenome (GOLD analysis project Ga0187890, IMG submission 133005) | Peatland microbial communities from SPRUCE experiment site at the Marcell Experimental Forest, Minnesota, USA - June2016WEW_21_10 | ecosystem: Environmental > Terrestrial > Soil >...
CAGAGCCGGCTTCAGCGACGCTCCCATCATCACCAGCCAAAGCACCAGGCCGATAAACAGCAGTATCTGCCAGAATCTGCCCAGGTCAACATACTCATAACCCTGGCTGCCGAACCAGAACCACATATTTCCGAGGCGCTGTTGAATGCCCATCCATTCGCCGGCCAGCGATCCGCCCACCACAAGAATCAAGGCACCGAAAAGCACGTTGACTCCGAGGCGTTGAAACTTCGGCTCGTGCGCGCTCACAGCCGGGCCGACATAAAGCCCCGTCGCCAGCCACGATGTCGCGATCCAGAAGATGGCAAGCTGCAAATGCCACGTGCGCGTGATGGCGTAAGGCAGATAGCGGTCCAACGGAAAGCCGTAGAATCCCTTGCCTTCAACCCCGTAGTGCGCAGTCAGCATTCCCATTAAAATTTGTACGCCCCACAGCAGAATCACCACAAAGAAATACTTCAGCGTGGCTCGCTGGCTCGGCGTAGGTTGCATCGCCAGAAATGGATCGCTCTCGGGATACGGTCCGCGAACAAGTACCTTTTCCTGTGAAGCGGACCACCAAACCATGCCGCCGATGCCCGCTAGCAATCCGACAATGCTCAAAATGCTCCACAGCACGGCGCCCGGTGTGGGCAGGTTCCCGACCAGCGTCTCATGCGGCCAGTTGTTGGTGTATGTAACCGTCGATCCCGGCCGCTCCGTGCTTGCCGCCCATGAGGTCCACCAGAAAAAAGCGGCCAGCTCTCGCTGCTTTTTCACGTCGGTCAATGCGCCTTGCGGAATGGCATATTCAGAACGCCCGCTGGCGAAGACATCCGCGTAGTAAGCCGCAAGCTGCTCGAACGCGGCTGCTCGATCGGCGTCGATGGTCACGCGGTTTTGCGCAGCATCATAAGTGTTCGTTCGCATCTCGCGAATCAGGCGGGCTTTGAAGATGGCCTGTTGATCCACGCCGAGCGCCGAAAAATTCGCCGCGGCCGCTCTCGCCGCCCATGTGTCCAGAAGGAAATTCGACTCGCGATGCAGCCAGTCCGCGCTCCAGTCGGGAGCCACATATGCGCCGTGTCCCCACACTGTGCCAATCTCCTGCCCGCCGATGGACTGCCACACGCCCTGCCCGTCTGTAATCGAACTTCCGGTAAAAAGGAGTTGCCCATCTGTCGCATAAACATCGGGAAGCGGCGGAGCTTGGTTGATCATCTGCCGTCCCACTCCTCCCAGCACAGCAAACGATCCGATGATGACAATGGCTAAAGCTATCCAGTACTTCTTATAGGACATGTATTCTCCTTGGTTGAAGCGCGTCGCGCATGTGGTCCGTTTCAGAATTTGTGACGATGGATTTGCCCAGAAGAAATGTGAGCGATAGATTGGTTGCAAACAGAAGCACCGCGCTCAGTTCCAACATGCCGGAGACGGGCAGCACTCTCCATGCAAGCGAAGCGAGGCCCTCATAAGCCAGCGGTTCGCTGAAGACACGTAGCGTGCATCCCGTTTGCAGAAGCAATAGGCTCAGAAACATCAGCCTCTTGCTGAAGAGAGCCTGCACCTCGCCGAAATGCGGCAGAATACGTGGCCCTATCGAGAAGACCATCGTCGCCGCAAAACCCACTGTCAGCGCATGGCGTGATGCGCCCCAGATGCCTCCGTGCCGGTCTGCCTGCGCCGCCCAGATGCTCATGAAGCCGGCGATGATCAGCCAGCCGTAGGCCATGCGAATGAACCAGGTGAAGCTGGGATGAATCCCCAGAACCTTGGCCGGTGAGTGCGGGCGGCGCGTAAGCTGAAGCGCCCATCCGATAGTCACTGCTCCCGAGGCCAACAGAATCGTCGCCATCGCGATCCAGCCGGCGAGGCCGCAGAGCACACCCAAAATGTCCAGCGCAAGAGCCAGCCGCATCCACCGCTCATTCGGTTGGTCGATGCCGAGAAACGCCGGCAGCCAGCGCGCTGAAAATCCCCACACCACCGGAACCAGCAGCCCCCAGCCCATCAAAACGAGGTATCTCTGGTCCAGCCCATGCGGAAACGCCGGCTCGGCGTCGCGCGCCGCCAGGTACACACACTCGACAAAATTGAAGGCCAGCGTCGCGAAGAAACCAACTGTGCTCACCAGCACGGAGACCATCCAGATGGGCATCTTCGCTTTTAGCGCGCCGGGCTGCGCTGTCTGCGGCCGTTTGTGGCCGGACGCGCATTTGTAAAACAGAAGCCAGGCCGCCAGTTCCATACCGGCGGAAAGCGGAAGCAGGATCCTCCAGTGCCAGCCGTAGATGCTCGTGGACCAGCGCAGCGCCACGCCCAGCGTCCACACTACGAAGCATGCGAGTTGCAACCGGAAGGCGGATCGCCCCTTGGCTGGCTGCGAATAAAAGCCGATGCCGAGAATGAAGCTGCCGATCCAGCCGAAAACCTGCGCATGCCCGTGACCTTGCATCCACGCCGCCGGCAGCGGCCCCATGCCGCGGCTTGTGCTGATCGGCATCAAGTTTGAAAAGCCCAGCAGCGTGCCCGGCAGAGCCATGAAAAAGAGCCCGCTGAAAATCCACGCGCGCAACATCAGGCTCTTGCGCCTGTCGCGCTCCGCGGCCGGCGCGTCGGCTTCCAGCGGCTTGAATGGTTGAACGGGATGGGGACTGAACTCTGTGACCATAGTTGTCTCCTGCGTTCGGCGGTTGCTATCCGCCCAACATTGGTGGAACGAGAAGCCTTACCCCACCAACGTAGTCGCCATACAGCTCGATCACAGTAACTTAGGTCACTTGGAGAACTAAAAAATCAGCTCTGCCTCGCTTCGTTTCAATTATTTGCAGCCAGAGCGAGGTACCACAAGAGCTTCACCCTATGAACCGGGTAGGTTCATCCTGCGCCCCTGCTCTACTTCTTCGCCCTTTTGTAAAACGGCGGCGGCACCTGTTTTGCCCGCACGCGATTCGCTCTCACCTGCACCAGCACATCAGCGCCCCCAGCAGCCACAGGCGTCGGCAGCAGCGCAAAAGCAATATTTGTATTCAAAAACGGCGCCGGCGATCCGGAAGTAATCGCACCAATCTCGTTGCCTTCGAGATCCAACACCGGGTATCCGTCCCGCCCAATTCCCCGCTCCACCATCTCCAGGGCCACCAGTTTGCGCTTTGGCCCGCCCGCAGCTTGTACGGCCAGCAGAGCCTCGCGGCCAATGAATTCGCCCTTGTCCAGCTTCAGCCAGCGTTCCAGCCCGCCCTCAAACACATTCACCTGGTCGGTGATCTCGTGCCCATACAGTGGCATTCCCGCCTCCAGCCGCAGCGTATTGCGCGCGCCCAGCCCGCACGGGCGAATCCCAAACTCCTTGCCCGCCTCCAGCAGCGCGTTCCACAGCTTTTCCGTGGTCGGAACATCGCCGGGGAAGTAAATCTCAAAGCCGTCCTCGCCCGTGTAGCCGGTGCGCGTAATCAGCACGTTGGGCACGCCCGCCACTTCGCCCCAGGTAAACCAATAATTCTTGATCGCCGCCAGATCCACCTTCGTCAGCTTTTGCAGCGTCTCGAGCCCCCGTGGCCCTTGCACAGCCAGTTGCGAGTAACTCGCAGAGTCGTCCGTGATGCGCACCTCCGGCATAGTTCCGGCGTGAGCCATGATCCATGCGTAGTCCTTGTCTTTATTGCCCGCATTCACCACCAGCAGATAATCGTTCTCGTCTGCCCGGTGTACCAGCAGATCATCCACAAAGCAGCCCTTCGGAGTCAGCAGTGCGGAGTAGTGAGCCTGGCCGTCCTTCAGCCGCGAGGCATCGTTCATCGTCACGTGCTGTACGGCCGCCAGCGCGCCGGGCCCGCGAAACCAGACCTCGCCCATGTGGCTCACGTCGAACAAACCCACGCTCGTGCGCACCGCCAGGTGCTCCGCCATCAGCCCCCCGCCATTTTCCGGGTACTCCACCGGCATATCCCAGCCGCCAAAATCCACCATCTTGGCCTTGAGCGCGCGGTGGGCTGTGTTCAGAGCGGTCTTCTTCAGGGGAGAGGCAACGGGCAAACTCAATTCGGGCTGGACTGGGAGTGTCATGGGGCTTCCTTTCATTCGTGCTTTCGCACCCTGACAACGATAGAGACGCGCCGCCTCCGGGGTCAAACCCACCCCCTGCGCACCGACACGCTTCTGCAATCTAGGACTGAGGTTTTCGGGCGCTGCGGGGAATCAATTGCGCCAGATTGCGAACCCACTCCTGCAAACAGAAAACCGCGCCGATCCTGGCGGAAAGAGCGCTGGAGTCTTTTGCTTCCTGGGAGGCTGGGAAGTGAGGTTATTGCCTGTGGAAGGGGACCAAAATACCAGTTCTGAACCGGAAACCGCTCTTGGGATGGCCTCAGACTCGACCGTCCCGGCGGTGAGTTGCCTCGCCTATAAATTACTGCTAAAAGTGGTGTTGATGGTTGTAAACGCGGTATTGATGCCTGCGGCAAGTGAATGCATGCCGGCGACTGCGCTAAAACCGATCATAGCAACTGTCAATGCATATTCAGCCAGGTCCTGACCGTCCTCGCGGTTCTTCAGGTCTTGAAGCAATAGATAAAGTTTGAGAAGCACCTTACTCATCGGGCCCTCCCCATAGGGTTCACTGAATCATGGTATCACCTATGTTGCAAAAACCTACATAGTCACCATAACTAAAGTAATACCCCATTGGGACCAAAGAAAAGGCGAATCCGGCATCCCTTCTTCTGTCAGAGGAGTTCCAGCTTCGTGCCCTCTACAAAAAGTGCAAGGCTTGCCGTTGAGAAGGCAAGCGTGGCTGCCTTTCCGACATACTTCGTCGATTGCACGGATAATCCCGGACAAGCGCAAAACCCTGCGTGGTCGCAACGGCTCCTGATCTTAGAGCCCGTACCCGCCCTGCGCACGGTCTGCTAAGGACAAGTAGAAGAAGGCGCCGGTCCGGGCGGGCACAAATTTGTGCTCATCTACTCGTTGGGAGTCGGAAGTTGGGGGAGTGTGTTTATTGTCTGCGAGAGGATGCCATAAAGCTTACTTTGACCCGCAAGCAACTCTCGCAACGGCATCGGACTTAGCCGTCCTGCTGATACATTGCCTCGACCTAAATGTCGGCGGCTAGAGTAGTGCTGATGGTTATGAAAGCGTTGTTGAGGCCGTTCGCCAGTACCTGCATGCCGGAAATTGCGCCGAAAGCGATCAGTGCAACTACCAGGGCATACTCAACCAGGTCCTGGCCGTCTTCGCGGTTCGTCAGGTCCCGGAACATTACATAAAGTCTGAGAAGCATATCGTTCATTGTCTTTCTCCGTGCGTTCTTCCAGATTCACAGCAACCAACTGTGGGAATAAGGGCCCAAATCAGAGAAAACAGCGTTATGTTCGGTTGAAGATTAGGAAAAGGGCGCGTCTCCGCGCCTTTTCCCCAGGCGAATAGGAAGTGCAAATCGCTGCGCTGTTAGCGCAGTGGCCAGCTGGCCATCTTGTTCTTCCGGAACAGGGCGAATGCCAGGCCCAGTAGTCCAGTGCCGAGGAGCAGCAGGCTGCTCGGTTCCGGCGTGCTGGCAACCAGTGCAAGCGCATTCACGGTACTTCCGTCCTGGAAGGTTATCGTGCCTGGCGTGTAAGCAATGGCGTTGGTGAACAAGACATAGCTATCCAACGTCTGGCCCGCCAATAGAGGGTTGAGGGGGTACACATCAATCGTGCCGGCCAGGGGTTCGGATCCACCGGCCAGGTAGTTCGATCCCCAGGGCGAAAGGTTACCTATGGCCACGGTAAATAGCCCGAAGTTGGTTGTGGAGATGTTTGCGATGCCGTCAGTGCCTGAGGTAGCGCTATTCGTCAAGGTAAATTCGAAATTCAGGCAGGTTGCGCATAGCGCGTCGGGACCGCCCATGTAGACGCTCTCGGTGTAAGTCGCGGTGAACGGATCGGGGTCGCCTACGGTCGCGCCAGGGGTGGCAACGCCATTGATCGACGTCACCCATGTGCCAAGGTTAGAGGGAGAGACGCTGGTTGACAAATACGACGAACTTGTGGGACCAAGTGTCACGGTGGAATCGGCCATAGCCGCCGGGCAGATCGCAAGAGCCAATGCCAATGCGGTTATGGCGAAAAAGGGCTTTCTCATTTTTACCTCCCGTGCTCGCCCTCGCGGGCGCTTGCTCTGCACCTCGGCTTGGGAATTCGCCGGATCTAATGCAGGTTGGTGTTTCCTACTTTGCTAAACGAACCCCGTGGTACGTGAACTCCCGGGGAAGGGCATTCACATCGGGATTCGCTTCGCGCTTCCTTTGAAACCTGCGTCACGCCATCACCCGCTTCCAATTCCTCTTCCTCGTGGAATTTCGGGTGAGAGCGAGAATTCTCAAACATCAAACGCCAATGCCGATAACTATGACCGCAAACCGAGTCTGGCCGTCTTGTTCTTCCGGAACAAGGCGAATGCCAAGCCCAGAAGTCCAGTGCCGAGAAGCAGCAGGCTGCTCGGTTCAGGTGTGCTGGCAACCAATGCGCCCGCATTCACGGTAGTGCCGTCCTGGAAGGTTATCGTGCCCGGCGTGTAAGCGCTGGCGTTGGTGAACAAGACATAGCTGTCCACTGTCATGCCACTCAAGAGAGGCGTGTTCAGGTACACATTGATCGTGCCAACGAGGGGCTCGTCTCCGGAGGCGATGAAGTCCGCAGTCGATGGCATAATGTTGCCTTCGGCCACCATAAATGAGCCGAAGTTTGTGGTGGAAATGTTTGCGACGCCGTCAGTGCCCGCGGTCGCGCTATTCGTCAAGGTATAGACGAAATTCAGGCAGGTCGGGCACATTGCGTCGGGACCGCCGACGTAGACTGCCTCGGTGTATGTGGCTTGAAACGGATTGGGGTCGCCCAAGGTGGGTGTAGGTGTAGCAACGCCGCTGATCGTTGTTATCAACGTGCCCAGGCTGGACATAGAGATGCTGGTTGAACTGGTAGAAACCGGGGATGTGCTGCCAGTAAGCATCTGCCACGTATCGGCCATAGCCGCTGGTGCGACCGCAAGTGCCGTTGCCATTGCGGCTATGGCGAATGCAAGCTTTCTCATTTCTCCCTCCCGTGATCGCCCTCGCGGGCGGTCTTTCTGCACCTTTCCTTCAGAACTTCCCGGCCAAAGTGCAGGCTGGGGTTTCTCTTTTGCTATGCGAGTTCCGTGGTGCGTGAACTCCCAAGGAGAAACGTTCACATCGGGATTCGCTTCGCGCTACTCTTGCAACGAACGCTCCGCCCTCACCCGGTTCCACCTCTCTGGGGATTCGGGTAAAAGCGGAGCCCTATTTCCCGACTTTCTACGAACAGAAAGTCCGGATCTCTTACGTGTTCAGAACCAGGCCAATCGCCTTGTTCTTCCGAAACAGGCCGTAAGCCAGCCCGAGAAGCCCTGAGCCCAGCAAAAGCAGTGACCCAGGCTCCGGGGCCGGGGCCGTGGTGAGCTTGGCTGAAAAATCAACGCCTGCGCCGCTGCCGCCGGTCTGTGCGTTAATGATCTCCAGCGTGTTCGTGCCCGCGCTCAATAGTGTGCCATTCAGCGAAATCGTATCAATGTTCACGCAATTAGGCACGCCGATCGAGCACTTGTTGTCGGCGCCAATCGCTCCAAAATTCACGAGAACCTGCTGATTGGCTGTCCCTGGGTCCAGGATGACCTCTGCCGTGTCATCCGCCATTACGCTCAGGCTGCCGTTATAGTGCCCGGCAGCGGCAGTGAAGGTCGTTTCGTAGTAATAGAAGTCGTTCGCATCGCACGCGCTGCCAGAGCACGCAGGTCCCGCTCCCGATGTGTTGGTAACCCAGCTTGTGCCCGTGATCGCAGAAGTCCACACGTTACCGTCCGAAGTGTCATAAGTGGTCCCTGGGCTGCTCCCCTTCGACGGGGTTGCTGGGGCCACCAGATTTGTCGCCCAACTCGAGTTAAGCGCGCTGGTTCCCGTAAATAGCAGCGCCGAGTTGCCAAATCCCGATTCAGTGTAACCAGTGCCGTTTGCGTTGCTACCGTAACTGCCGAGTGTAACCGTGCTTGCGCTTGCGCCGGATGCCAAAGCCAATGACACCAAAGATAAAAATGCAACTTGCAAAGACTTTCTCAAACTACCTCCGTACCTCGTTCTCTCGTTCGGGCCGCGGCTGGCAGGGGCGCCAAACTGCAACCAGGGTTGATTCGCATCCGTAACTAGCAGCAAAGAGCGAGCCAGCCCAACTTAGACTCTCCGACCTCCGCTAAAGCGAGCGGCAATCGAATTGCCCGTTCAATTGGCGCAGTCGTAGCTCTCCGCTATCTAGACAGCTATAGCTGCGTCCCAAAAATGCGGGCCGAAAATCAGTTTCAATAAGACCTAGCGCAACTCCCAAGCCGGATAAGGGGGAAGTCCAGTTGTTGAGAGACCCAGGTTCGAAGTCGGGGAACTTCTACTAAGGGTATGGCGATATTAGGTAATCCCGGAGCCTGTGTCAAGCGGTATTTTCCACTTGCCGGCCCGCTTACATCACCTTTTACATATCCTTTACATTTCCCTCACACTGAGTGCCTGGCTCCTTCATTTTATGGTAACAAAACAATTAGTTACTTACGTGCATTAGATAGTTACTTACGTACATTTGGTGAGATTACTATTTCCACAGATCTCAACCAGAGTGGCTTCTCTGGCTCACATTTTCCGCATACTTAAGGGAACTCAACGGAGTGCGGATAATTAAGGCCTGTACCCTATATTCCGAAAATCAAGAGGTACAGGCCTCGTTCCAAGGTACAAAACGCGCTCGCTGACTACTCGTGCGGGACCAGGACGCGCTTCCGATACAGACCGAACGCCAATCCAAGAAGCCCTGTACCCAGCAGCAGCAGTGACGATGGTTCAGGGGCCCGTGTGAGGTTGGCTGAAAAATCAACGCCCGCGCCGCTGAGGCCGGTCTGCGCGTTGATGATCTCCAACGTGTTCGTGCCCGCAATCAACTGAATGCCGCTCAGCGAAATCGTATCTACGGAACCGCAACTCGGCGGGCCAATAGAGCAATGACCGTCGTTGCCGATAGCGCCAAAATTCATGATAACTTTGCCGTTCAGCAAAACTTCCGCCGTGTCATCCGCCATTACGCTGAGGCTGCCGTCATAGCCCTCGCCCCCGCCAACGGCCGTGAAGGTCGTCGAGTAGTAGTAAAACGCATTCGCATCACACTGGCTGCCTGAGCAGGCGGGGCCGGATACCGATGTATTGGTAACCCAGCTTGTACCGCTTATCGCCGGATTCCAAACGTTGTCGAAGACCGTGTCATAACTGGTCGTCGAGGTACTTGCCGTTGTTACTTTGATCGGAGCTGAAAGTGCCGCGAGGGCGCCGGAGTACCCGTCTTGTTCGTTCGCCGGCATTACGGCCGTTCCCAGGAATTGCAGCGCCGTATTCTTGAACCCCGCCGATGCAGTGTAACCTGTACCGTTTGAGTTGGTACCGTAGCTGCCTATGCTGATGGTGTCTGCATAGGCCCCTGAACCAAGCGCCAATAACGTCAATGATAAAACCGCAACTTTCAAAGTCGTACGCACTTACCCTCCAAATCTCGCTCTCTGGCTGGGGTCGCGGCCGGCACGCGGGCCAGACAGCAACAGGGTTGATTTACAACCGCACCTGCCAGCGAAGAGCGAGTCAACCCGGCTAAAACTGCCCGGCCTCCCATAAAGGGAGCGGCAACCGAGATACGCATTCGCCTGGCGAAGCCGTATCTCCCCGCTATACAACCAGCTTTGGCTTCATCCCGAAATTACTGGTCTAAAACCTGCACAAAATAAGACCTGACACAACTCCCAAGCCGGAATATGGGGCAGCCCAGTCATTGAGAGACCCATGTTCGAATCCGAGGAAACTTCTATTGATGAGTACCCCGATGTTAGGTAATCCACGAGTCTGTGTCAAGCCGTGTTTTCCGCATTCCGGGCCTTGTGCCCAAACCTTCACTGGCCCGTTGCTTTCTTGCGAAATCAGGTAACAAAATGAGTCATTACCAGGTAACTAAATAAATAGTTACGGAGGTCCTCTTCGCCAGACCAATAGCCCAACATCTCTCCTGCAAAGTAGTTTCCCAGCCGCACTTTGTCCTCATATTTAGGAAAATTCGAGGGAATACAAATAAATGAGACCTATACCTTTTATTCTGAGGAACAATTGGCTAATTACTTGCCGATACCGCTTTACCGCTTCCGCGCTCGCCAAAACGAACTCACACCCAGATAAAGAAACACTGCCATCATCGCTGCGGAAGCCAAAAATTCACGGTGGTCGGGGCCGTGTGCATAGCTCGCCCTGTTCTTCCACAAAAAGGATGCGCTGACCAATACAAAAATAAAGAAAAACGCTCCTGTTACCTCCAGCCAAAGGATGGCGCCCAGCCGCCGAAAGGGACGCAGGAACCCACCCACGCCGCGCACCACGTCCTTCGTCGTCTGTCCCGCGCCA
>Ga0187890_10003722_pt1 | contig 10442 bp, 5 predicted proteins | sample June2016WEW_21_1_FD_133005 | JGI IMG/M metagenome (GOLD analysis project Ga0187890, IMG submission 133005) | Peatland microbial communities from SPRUCE experiment site at the Marcell Experimental Forest, Minnesota, USA - June2016WEW_21_10 | ecosystem: Environmental > Terrestrial > Soil >...
CCATCTTCCAGCGCCAGATTAGTTATGTCGCGGCTTCGCTGGCGGTCTCGGTGGGCTTCGGTCTGCTCGGCGCCGCGCTGACCACGGTCCGCCCTGAGTTCATGCGCCACTTTGTGGGCCCTGAGATGATCGCCACCATGGAGCGACACACGATGTGGACCCAGTCCGTCGTCAGCGTGGCACCGTTGGCCTCGAGCGCCATCATGACCAACAATCTCTCGGTCTGCTTCATCACTTTTGCCGGGGGAATCGTCTTCGGTCTGGGAACCTTCTTCGCCCTCTTCCAGAACGGCCTGATGCTGGGCGTCATTGGCGCGGCCTGCCACCATTACGACATGTCACTGGCCTTGTGGAGCTTTGTAGCGCCGCACGGGTCCCTCGAGCTGCCTTCCATCCTCATCGCCGGAGCTGCCGGCTTTCGCCTTGGCCACTCGATGCTTTTCCCCGGTGCGCTGCGCTGGAAAGAGTCAGTCGCGCGCGGTGGTGTCGAAGCCAGTCAACTGATCTCCGGCGTCATTCCGCTGCTGATCATCGCGGGCACGCTGGAAGGCTTTTTCTCTCCCTCGCATGCCCCGATCTGGCTCAAGTTCACGGTGGGCGGCCTGCTCTTTGCCCTGCTTAATCTTTGGCTCTTTCGCCCTGTGAAAGTCCCGTCGGAGATGGCGGACCGCTTAGGATAAGTCCTGCCTTCTATCCCTCCGTGCACACCCACCGCGCGTAACTCCGCGAGCGCTATTCAGGCAAGGCTATCTGCCCATCGATTCTGAACTTTCCGGTTACGCTTGGTGCTCCCGTATCCGGCTGGCCACCGCCAATGCTGACTGAGTATTCACCGCCGGCGACGATCGGATTTCCATCCTCCGTAACCATGCACAGATCGCGGTCTTTCAGTTCGAAATGAACTTTCCGGCTTTCACCCGATTCGAGATGAATGCGCTGGAATCCACGAAGTGCGATGTGCGGCGCGCCTTTCACTGCGGGGAATTTGAGATAGAGCTCCACAGCCTCATCTCCTCCGACCTTGCCGGTGTTCGTTACCGTGACATCGGCGACGACCGGTTGTCCCGCGGTTATAGCCTGCGTCGGAATTGTAAGTTCGCTGTACTTGAAGGTTGTGTAGCTGAGCCCATAACCAAACGGGAAGAGCGGTTTGCCGGTGAAATACCGATAGGTCCGCTTCTCCATCGAGTAATCCTCAAAGTTAGGCAACTGATTGAGGTCCTTATAAAAGGTAACGGGGAGTCTTCCCGCCGGATTGTTCTTGCCGCTCAGAGTCTCTGCGATAGCGGCTCCACCCTCCTCGCCTGGGTACCATGCCTCGACGATTGCATTGGCATGACCGTTGATCCAATTGACGGCCAGGGCGCTGCCGTTGATCAGAACGACCGCCAACGGCTTTCCTGTTGCGGCTACGGCTTCAACCAACTTCTCCTCCGGCTCAGGAAGATCGATGCTGGTGCGATCGCCGCCTAGAAATCCGGGTTCGGCGACCGGCATCTCTTCGCCTTCAAGCGAGCTTGTGATGCCAACGACGGCGATCACCAGATCGGCTTCCTTTGCCGCAGCGACCACTTCGGGCGATGGAGCATAGTTCACTTTGGCCCAGATCAGTTGTGCGTGAATCTTGCCGTTGTTGTTGCCGTAGTTGATGCTGAGCGCAACCTCTTGGCCTTTCTCCAGATGCACGCGGCCGACGCCGGCATCAGCTTCGGCACTATATGTCCTTGCCACCTGCTTGTCGTCTACCGTGAGCCTTGCAAAGCCCGCGCCACGAATACCGATCAGGTAGTCGCCCGACTCTGGGGGTGTCAAAAATCCCGTCCAATGCACGCCGACGGATTTCTTTCCGGCAACTTCTTTTGGCAGACTGTCTTCGTTTAGGTTGACGTTCGGCTCGGTGCGGCTGACGATCGGCGGCGGACCATCCTCGGTCGGCGGCCGTCTCTGCCATTCGCCGTATTCCGCCTTGAGACCGGGTTTTCCATCCGGGGTGGTTAAAAGATTATCCGGCACCGGGTCGCCTTGATTGCGCAAGAACTGAGTTCCTGGAACGTAAGTGATCTCAGCGCTTGGGAACTCCGCCTTCAGGCCATCGAGCACCGATACGATATGCGTGGGCGTTCCGGCGTAGTTACCGATCAAGGGCCTGGTTTGGTCGGCGAGGGGCCCGACGACGGCGATCTTCTTGATTCCCGGCTTGAGGGGAAGCAGACCGTCATTCTTGAGCAGGACCATGGCTTCGTTGGCCAGCTTGCGGGCCAGCGCGCGATGGTCCGCGCTGTCGAGTTCCTTCTCGTCGATCTTCGTATAAGGAACCATCTCAGGAGGGTCGAACATGCCGAGTTTCATTCGTGCGGTGAAGAGGCGAATCAGCGCCGTGTCCATCGTGCTCTCGGGCAGATAGCCCTGCTGCACCGCATCGATATAGGCCTTTTCGACCGGTTCACCGAACCGTGATGTGAAGGTGACACACTCGTTATCCATCCCCCGGATCACCGAGATGGCCACGCCTTGCGCCTGGTTTGAACGGTAATGATGATTGGCGGCAACGTCCCGAACCGCATCGCAGTCGGAGACTACGTAACCCTGGAAGCCCCACTTGTCGCGCAATTGGTCTTGCAGCAGGTACTGGCTGGCACATGCGGGCTGGCCATTGATTGCGTTATAAGCGCACATCACCGACCCGGCCTTGCCTTCGACGATGGCAGCACGAAATCCAGGCTCAAAGGTATCGACCTCGTCGTGTTTGCTCACGTCCACATCCGCAAAATGCCGGGTTGGCTCCGGGCCGCTATGCACCGCATAATGCTTGGGGGTCGAAATCGCCCGGTAGTACTTCGGGTCGTCGCCTTGCATGCCGGTGACGTAGGCAACTCCCAGGCGCCCCGTGAGAAAAGGATCTTCGCCGTAGGTCTCCTGCCCGCGGCCCCAGCGCGGATCGCGAAAGATGTTCAGGTTCGGTGACCAGAAATCCAGACCGCCCCCGATACCCGTGTGGCCGGCGCGTATATCTTGCTCATGCTTGATCCGTCCCTCGATGCCAATCTGCGTCGCCATCGCATGAATCCCAGGGGCGTCGAAAGTGGCCGCCAGGCCAATCGGCTCCGGATACTCCGTCACTCCCTGATCGATGACCCCATGCAATGCTTCGCTCCACCACTGGTATGCGGGCACGTTAAGCCGCGGAATCGCATTGGAGTTGTTGTACATTTGCGAAGCTTTCTCCGCAAGGGTCATGCGATGCACAAGGTCGGCAGCCCGCTGCTCCGCCGACAGCTTTGTATCCATGTAAGGGAGATTAGCCGGTTCCTGCGCAATCGCAGACTGCGGAATCGAGCTAACAAAGAGTGTCCCTGCGCACGCGACGATGCTTGCCAGAATCCGCGTCCTACCGATTTTCATTTTGATCTCCAAGTTCAACGTTGCGACCGCCATTCTCATTGTGCCGATTGAGTTACTGGAAACTGATAGATGTTCACGCTGATAGGCGCTACGGTGATCGTTGCAGGAACTTCGCCGATCGAAGACTCTTTGATCGCAAGCTGCGGAGCCTCTCCAACGCGGTTGACTGCTTCGACACTGCTGGCCGTCAACTGCCACAGTTTCGACGCCCCTGCCAACTGTGCGCCGGCGACGCTCAGATCGATCTTCTGCTCTGACTCGGTCGCATTCACGATCGAAACAATCAGAGACTTGCGATCGGGACTGAGTACCGCAACCATATCGAGAGGATAAGTGGGACTGCCCGAGCTTTTCTCCGGCTGATCGGGGCTTCCGGCGGGAAACCTGGGCGCCGGCTGTGGGGAATTGCCCGAGAGTGCGACTGGAATCGCACCGGGGAAGTGATCGCCGTACATCTTGTAGACGAGTCCCAGTCCACTTATTGTTGCGGCGGTGCGGTTGAATTCAATCAAGGAAACACCCGTGGTCTGCGCCCCCATGGTGAGAAAATCGGTATAGCGAGCCATTTCGTTGAGGATCATCCCGTAGGCCAGGGCCTGTTTGAGAGTCTCGCCGCCAAAGGGCCCGCCCGCATTGAAGTTGAAGTAGGCATATTCGTCGATCGATAGAGGAATCTTCTTCTCGACCATCTGCGGGAAGCGCTGCTGGTATCCCTCCCATTCCTCGGCCTTCAGGCGCACCGTATCGGCGGGATAACGCGCAAACTGGAGCAGCGTCTGGTCGATCTTCACATTGGCATCGTCGTTGGACTTATCGGCCGCGAGAGTTTTGGCTTTCTCGATATCCCAATGGTGGCCGCCGCCCGCGTACCAATGCTCAGCGATGATGTCGAAGTTGCCCCAGCAGCTCTTCAGGAAGCCGCCGTCCCAGTCAGAGTCCGACCCGTACAAAGGTCCAAGATTCCCAACATACTTGGCGCGCTGATCTGGCGGCACGTTATCGTTTTGCAGCATCAGGCCCGACGCGATCAGCGTGATCGACGGATCGACGGCGCGCATCGCTTTGGCAAATTCATTGTGCTTCATCATGAAGTACTTCAGATCGGTGCGGCCAAGCTGCCAGACGCCCCATGGCTCGTTGCCGATATTCCAGAACTTTACGCGGTAAGACTCCGGATGTCCGTTTTTCGCGCGCTTGGCTCCCATGGATGTGCTCGGCGATCCATTCATATACTCGACCTCTTCCGCCGCCGAGTGCGAGTCGCCGAAGCCCGCGTTGACGCTGATATAAGGCTCTACGCCGATGAGCTTGCACAACGTCATGAACTCATCCAGGCCCAGATCGTTGGTCTGCATCGCGCCCCATGCATTGTCAAAGTCCGGCGGACGCCTGTCGATGTCGCCCACGATGTGATACCAGATCAGGCCCGAGGTGTAATTGCCTCCATAACGCCAGAAGCCCATCTTGATCTGGCTAAGCAGCGAAGTTGTGTCGGGGCGGAAACCGCCGATATTGTCGGCCGGCATCAGCGACAGCGTGCCGATATGAAAGCTGCCTTTGCCAGTGCCGGCGATCTCGATCGATGCATCGCTGCTATCGGCCTTTGCCGTGAAACTGAGCGCGAATTTCCTGTATTCCTCGCTAAGCGCCGGAATGGTAATCGTCTGCCGATCGTTTTCGCCCGCGCCCCAGATCAGAGTGATCTTGACCTTGCTGCCTGGAGTTCCGCGAAGATAGATCCGTCCTGTGTACTTCTTGTCCTTGACGAGAGCAAGACCGGCCTGCTCGATGCCGTGTGGCGTGGCCGCGTCGAGTGCAACGCGCGGGCTCTGGTCGCCCACAAACGGCTTGTCCTTGTCCATCACAACGGCCTCTCCGGGACCGACAGGATGCCATTGGCGAAGCCGCATGCCAAAAGGACCGCCTTGTGGCCGTGCTGAAGATTCGGGCTCATTTGGCTTGATGGGGAAATAGAACTTGCGGTCATCGAGCATCTCAGCCCATAGACTGCTGTACATGGTGCTGCCGATGTGCTCGATGAACTGACCGTAGAGGTACTTTGAAACCGGCGGCGCCGTCTGCCGTGTATCGATGGTTACCTTCAACCGGTCAGGTACCGCCGGTCCCGCTTGTTGCGCAGTGGCCGCAATGCTACACCCTATCCACATGACCGCGGCAAACATCAGCATTTTTGCCTTCATTGTGCTTTCCGTCCTTCAGTTCCGTTGAATTTACTCGTAATGCAGGAGGATGACCCTCGCGCTCCACACCTATAATACTTTTCACTTTCCCGTGCGGAACTCTGTGTAAATCTTTCTGGTAATAGTTGTGGGCAATCTCACGATTGAAAGTGCAGGATTCGCCTCCGCCACCGGCAAGCCTTCACTTGACAGCAAATAGTCGAGGGCTCTACTGTGCACCACGGGAATTCTTTCTCAACGATCAGTTTTTGGCGCATCTCTAAGGGAAGACGCCTGAGCCGCCCTCTAAGTCGCAAAGAGCTAAATTAATCGGCTTCATCAACAGAAACAGGAGATCGAATCGCTATGTCGGAATCAGGAAATCGTATCCTCATGAATCGCCGCGAGGCTTTGATCTTGTCGGCAACGGCGGGGCTTGGCGCCGCTCTGGCAAGCCCGGTTCGTGCAATGGATAACTCCAAAACCGCCGCCCACCAAGGACCGGGTAACTGCTCAACTCCGCGAACCGCAGTCGCCAACACCCAGTACGGCAAGGTCCGTGGCTTCGTCGATGGAGAGGTATTCACCTTCAAGGGGATTCCATACGGACAGGATACCGGCGGCGAAAATCGCTGGCTGCCGGCCAAGCCTCCGACGCCGTGGAAGGACGAGTATCCGGCTCTGATCTACGGGGCTAATTGTCCCCAGAATCTGCATGACTTCACCGCGATCGAGCAGTCGTTCCTGCAGGACTGGGACGACGGCTACATGAGCGAGGACATGCTCAAGCTGAACATCTGGACGCCAAGCCTGACCGGCAAGCGCGCGGTCATGGTCTATTTCCACGGGGGAGGATTCAGCTTCGGTTCGTCGTATGAACTGCCTTCGCATGAGGGTGCGCAGATGGCGCGGCATCATGACGTGGTGCAGGTCTCGGTCAATCACCGTCTCAATGTGCTTGGCTTTTTCGATGTCTCCGAGGTCGGGGGCGCAGCCTACGAAGATTCTGTCAATGTAGGAATGACCGATCTGGTGGCGGCGCTGCGATGGGTCAGCGAAAACATCGCTAATTTCGGCGGCGACCCTGGGAACGTGATGATCTATGGCCAGTCGGGAGGCGGGTCGAAGGTCACCACCTTGCTGGGCATGAACTCTGCGGCCGGGCTGATCCATCGCGCATCTGTGCAATCGGGCGGAGGCGGCAATATCCCGTCGGGCGAGCAACAGAAGGAATTTGCCCGGCAGGTCGTGAAGGAACTTGGAATCGCGCCCAACGACATCGGCGCGCTGCAGAAGATGGATTGGTCGAAACTTTTCGCCACCGGAAATGCAGTCGCGGCAAAGATAAATCCGGCCGTGCGCGGCTTCATGTTCGGACCGCCGTCCGGTCCGGGAAGCATTCCGCGCGTCGGATGGACACCGAGCCTCGATGGCCGGATTATTACCATGAAATCCTTCGAAGACAGCTCTTCCGAAGTCTCGAAGAATGTGCCGGTCTTGATTGGTTCGGTGAGCGAGGAAGGCATGCGCTACAAATCCAACCCATCCGAAGAGGAGTGGCGCAAGACCCTCGGAGGGCAGATCGGCGACGAGAAGGCTGCCACGCTCATTGCGGCGATGAGGAAAGCGCATCCGGAAAAAAGCATTCGCACTTTGTCTTACGGCGTCGCCGGCCTCGGGGGCCGCAACCGTGTGCAAAAGATGTCGAAGCTGAAACACGACCAGGGCGGGGCGCCTGTTTATCAGTACTATTTCACCTGGCAGTCGCCGATGCTTGGCGGCGATGCGGGTGCTTGGCACACCGCGGAACTTGCATTCTGCTTCGACAATACCAAACGATGTGAGCAAGGCACAGGGAACACACCCGAAGCGCAGGCTCTGGCAAAAAAGATGGCGACGGCGTGGGCCAACTTCGCGCGGACGGGGAATCCCAGCCAGCCCGGCCTGACTTGGACTCCGGCGGACCCAACGCGCGGCCAGACCATGGTTTGGGACAATGATTGCCGCATGGTCGACGATCCCGAAGGAGATTTGCGAAAGATCCTCGCTGGTTGAGGTTTCCTAAAGGTCGTCACTCACGAGCCCAAGACGATGAGCATCGCATATCAGAACCGACTCTCTGCGGGGCAAGACAAAACCCATCTCGCCCCACTTTGACAACAAGCGGCTGGTCGTAAACAGGGTTGTACCCGTCATCTGCGCCAATTCTTCGCGCGAAAGCGAAATCTCGATCCCTCCATGCACCCTTTTCCCAATATGCGTGAGAAGCCTCAGCAACGCAAGAGCCACGCGCTTGGCAACCTTCTCCGTCGCCACCTCCCTGAAGCGCTCCTCTAGTTCGTTCAGCCGCGAAGAAAGGATCTGGCTGATATTCTTTCTGATTTGCGGGAACCTCAACATAAGCCCTTGAAAAACTCGGTATTCCCAAATCAATGCCGTGCTCGGATCCATAGCGCGAGCCGAGCAGTTATGGTGGCTGAAGATTGGCTCGGAGAGACCGCCTACAACGTTGCCGGGGCCGTAAATCCAGAGAATCACCTCGTTGCCATTGGGGCCCAGTTGCGTGATCTTTACGCTTCCTGAGCGAATCAAGGCCACATTGAGGACGGGCTCTCCCTGCATGAAAAGCGTCTCATCGCGGGCCAATGCCTTCGGTCGCGCTTGCCGCGCAACCTCTTCGCATTCATCCTGCGGCAGACCGTCAAAAAGTGGTGAAGTGCGAATCAGAGCAACACGCTCCGCGCGGTTCGCGGCAGTCAAAGTTGTCCCTGCTGAAGCTTTCCTTACTGTTTGCAGAATTGCTGTCGCCATGTCCTCCCCCTTGCAATGGTGCGATCTGCATGCAAAACGTTTCGCGGTTGGACCGGCTCGCGAGTTACTTTAGAAAACTTTGTGAGTTTCGGCCGAATTCATCGCGGCAGCGGAGGAGAGGCGACAGATTCGTTCTAGAGGCCGAGTGCCCGGGATTGTGCGCCATACTCGCCGCCGGCAGCATACAGCCGATCGCATTGAGCCGGTTGATCATACGCATCTTCGATATGAAGTTGTAAACAAGACGCTGGGGAGAGAAGCGGATGACGTCGGACGCGGAGGCGGATAGCCTTTTGTCCTTGTATCTGTTGAGCATCATTGCGATCCATCTTTCGCGGAATGCACAGGCTCATGTTTTTTGGCAGCGGTGTAACCCAAGTAGGGTAGGTGACCCTACCGTGATCGTAAGGCAGCCGGGAGCTAATTCCCATAGGCGAATGCTGGAACTTATGTAGGTTTTCTGTCGTCGGCTCTGTAGGCGATTTCCTACGGCTAAAGTTCTCCCGCTCATGGACAGATACCACGAGTGATTCAGTGGCTACAACCTCGGGGATACTAACGAGTAGGACACAGGCAAGAGGGATTGACATGAGCTTGACTGTGCGCCCCGTTCCCCGCACTCCGAACGATAGCGGTTGACTGTCTTACCTTCCAGTACCGCCTACCGTCATCTTGTCCAGCTTGATGGTTGGCATTCCCACGCCGACCGGCACACTCTGCCCGTCCTTGCCGCAGGTGCCGATACCTTCATCGAGTTTCAGGTCATGCCCCACCATCGAGACGTGCTTCAGCGCCTCGGGGCCATTGCCAATCAAGGTCGCATCGCGCACCGGCGCGGTGATCTTGCCGTCTTCGATCAGATAAGCCTCAGATGCTGAGAAGACAAACTTTCCGTTGGTGATGTCCACCTGCCCACCGCCGAAGTTGACCGCGTAGAGACCATGTTTTACCGAGCGCAGAATATCTTCGGGCGCGTCCTCGCCGGCAAGCATGTAAGTGTTCGTCATACGCGGCATAGGGATGGATTGATAACTCTCGCGGCGCCCGGAGCCCGTATTCGCCATGCCCATCAGCCGCGCCGAGAGCTTGTCGCTGAGGTAGCCCCGCAGCACGCCGCCCTCGATGAGCACGGTCTCCTGCGTGGCCGAGCCCTCGTCGTCCACATTGAGCGACCCTCTGCGCCCCGAGATCGTTCCATTGTCCACGACGGTGACCTTGGTGCTGGCGACCGTCTGTCCGATCAAGCCTGTAAAGGCTGAAGTCTTTTTGCGGTTGAAATCGGCTTCAAGGCCATGGCCCACTGCCTCATGCAACAGAATCCCAGGCCATCCCGGCCCCAGCACCACTTCCATTTCTCCGGCTGGCGCAGCCACGGCATGAAGTTGCAGAATCGCCCCGCGCGCCGCCTCACGGGCCAGCGCCTCCGGGCTTTTTGAGCCAATGAATTGTTCGAGACCCGCTCTGCCGCCGCCGCCCGCCGAACCCTTGGTAGTATTCGCGTCCTCTTTGGCGATCACGAAGACATTGAGCCGGCACAGCGGCTGGACGTCGCTCGCGAAAGCACCGTCGGACGCGGCAATCAAAATCCGCCGCAGTTCTTCGCTGTAGCTCGCCTTCACCTGGACAATGCGCTTGTCAAATGCACGCGCCGCCCGATCGGCCCGCAAAATCAGCTCCAGGCGCGCAGCGAGATCCACATCGTAGCCGCCGAGCGGGATGGGATAAAGGTTTGCCGTAGGCGATTCTTTGAATCCCTGCACAGCCTGTTTGGTCGGCCCCGAGGCGATCAGCGCGGCGGTACGCGCAGCGTGCAGCAGGCGCTCCGGGCTGAGGTTGTCGGTGTAAGCGTAGCCGGTGCGTTCGCCACTGAGCACGCGAATTCCGCAGCCTGCGCTGACGCCTTGACTGGCGGATTTCACGATCTGTTCGTCGACGCCTAACGCCGTTGCCGTCACCGATTCAAAATAGAGATCGGCATAATCGCCGCCTGCGCTCAACGACTCGTCCAGGCAACGTTCCAGCAACCGCTCGGTGATGCCGAATTTCTCA
>Ga0187890_10003723_pt1 | contig 10442 bp, 5 predicted proteins | sample June2016WEW_21_1_FD_133005 | JGI IMG/M metagenome (GOLD analysis project Ga0187890, IMG submission 133005) | Peatland microbial communities from SPRUCE experiment site at the Marcell Experimental Forest, Minnesota, USA - June2016WEW_21_10 | ecosystem: Environmental > Terrestrial > Soil >...
CGCGGCGGCCTCGGCCAGGATCCGCATCCGCTCGGCGTCAGCCTTGGCCAGGATCCGCGTCTTCTCGGCCTCCGCCTCGGCTGGCCTGACCACCTCCGCCACCAGCTCGCGCTGCCGCAGCTCCGCGCGGCGCTGCGCCAGTTCCGCCTGGGCGTTGATGACCCCGATCTGGGTCTGGGCCTGCATGAGCGGCCCGGCCTGCGCCGCCTCGGCCTGGGCCTTGTCGATCTCGGCCTTGTACTGGGCCTGCACCACGGCGGTCTGCCGCGCGTACTCCGCCTGCTTACGCTGGGACTCCTGCTCGGCCTGTGCGGCGGCCTGGTTGGCCTGGGAGTGGGCAATCTGGGCCTGGCGCTGGATCGCCGCGTTGTGCGGGGCGGCCATGGCGTCGATGTAGCCCGAGTTCATGTCGTCGATCGACTGGATCTGCAGCGAGTCCACGGTCAGGCCGATCTTGACCATCTCCGCCTTCGAGCCGTCGAGGACCTCACTGGCCAGCTTCTGGCGCTCGGTGACGATCTCCTCGACGGTCATCGAGCCGATGATGGACCGGAGGTGGCCGGCGAAGATCCGCCCGGTCAGGGTGGACATCTGGTCCTGGTCGGACAGGAAGCGCTGGCCGGCGTTGATGATGCTCTCCTCGTCGTTGCCGACCTTGAACGCGATCACCGAGCGCACGTTGAGCGTGATGCCCTGCTTGGTGACGCATTGCTCAGCCACCTCGGCCTCGTTCATGGCGAGGGTCAGGTAGCGGGCCTTCCGGAAGAAGGGGGCGATGAACGCGCCGTGCCCGGTCACCACCCGGAACGGGGCACCGTTGCGGCCACGCCTCCCCCCGGAAATGAGCATGGCCTCGTCGGGTGCAGGGACGCGGTAGCCAAGCATGATCGAACTCCTTCAGACAGCACTGTGCGGTAAGGGTTCAGGGAAGGGGTTGAGCGGGTCGGACCTTCCCGTTTGACAAAGGTCTTCGCAGCTCAGGATCAGCTGATCCCGTCCCCGCTCCACACTGACCAACTTACGCCTGCCGGACCAGTCCAGCACGGGCGTTTGTCCGCCACCATGCCGTACTTCCGAGCCGCCTGATGCCAGTGAAGCCACTGGCCTCGAAGGGTTCGGGGTACCCGCCGAGGCACAGACCTCGCCCGCCGGGCAATCCGACTCGTGATCGCTGAGCGCACCAGGTCGAGCACTATCAGTACCGAGCGGTGCTGGATTACCTGAATTGACCAACGGGCGTCTGAATTCAGCCTCGGGCAGCCGGCCAGCCGGGCGCCCACGACCAGCCGAGAGCGCGGTTGAGCTGACAATTGGTCGGATTTAAGGAGTCCCAGAGCCCTGCGCGTGTCGTGATGTGTCGGATGTATCAGGACAACTACGCTCACCCTCGTGATCATGACAGCCGCATCAGGTATTGACCAGAGTCACTCATGCTGCGCACTCCGGATAGCGCCGGTCCCGTTCGGCGCGTCCTCACCGGGTAACGGCCAGGGCGCTGATCCGCAGGCGGGAAAGCCACTCATCACGGACGCGGAGAAGTAATCGTGCTTTCGAGCCGCGGGAGCGACCCGACGTACTCAGCTAGCGGCCCAGCTGGCAGGCTGGCGGAGGCGACGGACCGGCGTCCAGCCGGGGCCACCCCGGTGCGGCATAGCCTCCCCAGAGCGAGGCACGCCGTCTCTGTGGGGATGGCGATTACCGGTTCTGTCGGGATAGTTATTGCAGGGCTACTGCCGACAATTGCCTCTGGGGTGGCAGCTGCGGCTGTGGCCCATCGCGGGCACCAGCTGGTGACGTATCTCGGGCATTCGTTCGAGGTTCCCCACGGCTGGGCGGTGATCAACCTCACTCATCACCGGGGGACCTGCGTTCGTTTCGACCGCCACGCGGTCTACCTAGGCACCGCCCCACGTAATCAGGGGTGCCCCAGTCTGATTGTCGGGACCACCGAAGCAATGCTCATCCAGCCTGCCTCGCGCCATGCGGAGCCTGTCTCCGTCAAGAACGCAGTGACTAGGCGGATCACAGTCATCGCGGCGGGGGTTGACGTTACGGCCACCTTCGACACCCACCCTGCCGCGATCGACCGGATCCTGGCGAGCGCAGGGCTGCCGCCTCCGGTGACGATCGCGGCCGGCGCGGCAGCAGCCGACCCGGTCAACCCGGCGGCCCCCGCGCAGACCTCAGCGTCGGGGCAGGAACCCCTCGAGGTTCAGCGGGCTGCCAAGGCGCAACTACCAGCGAGCGTCACTAACTACCAGGGGCGTGGCTTCGACACCTGCGCTGCGCCCAGCGAAGCCGCGATGCAGGCCTGGCGCCAGTCGCCCTACCGGGCAGTCGGGGTCTACATCGGCGGCTCGGATCTAGCGTGCGCGCAGCCCAACCTGACCCCGTCCTGGCTCAGCGACGAGGCTGCGGCGGGCTGGCATTTCATTCCGATGTACGTCGGACCGCAGGCTGCCTTCGGTGAAGTGAGTGTGTCGGCTGCTCGCCAGGGGGCCAAGGCGGCAGCAGATGCGGTACTGCAGGCCAAGCAGCTTGGCTTCGGGCCCGGAACGCCGCTCTACTACGACATGGAGGCATATAAACCCAGGCAGACCGGGCGTGTCCTGCAATTCCTTTCGGCCTGGACCACCACGCTGCATGCGCAGGGGTACTCGTCCGGGGTCTACAGCAGTTCGTCATCCGGAGTCGCCGACCTGGCTCATCAGTACGGGGGCGGCAAGTACGCGATGCCTGACATCATCTTCGATGCGCTGTGGAACGGCGAGGCCAGCACGTACGATCCTGTGCTCCATGGCAAATGGTCCCATCACCATCGGATACGTCAATACAACGGCAATGTCACGCAGACCTACGGCGGTACCACACTCCAGATTGATCAGGATTACCTGGATGTCGTGCAGTCTGTGAGCCCGCCGCCATCGCCGGGCACGGTCACCTACCCGGCCGGGGCGACGGCGACCTGGTACGAGGGGCAGGCGTTCGACACCTGTTCCGCACCGTCGCTGAAAGCCATCACGACGTGGGACAAATCGCCGTACCGCGCCATCGGCGTGTACATCGGCGGGGCCAATCTCGCATGCGGCCAGCCCCGTCTGACCGCGAACTGGGTCACCGCAGTGTCAGCGCAGAAATGGCGGCTGCTCCCGATCTATGTGGGCTTGCAGCCTCGGTGCCTCGAAGAGAACGGGCAGGCCGGGGCGGTCAAGACCGCTCCTGAAGAGATCAAGCGTTCCGCGGCGGCGAGCGAGGGCGCGGCTGCCGCAGACAACGCGGCCGCGAAGGGCGAGGCCCTCGGCATGCGTCAGGGCAGCGCCTTCTACGACTACATCGGGAACTACTCGACAACCAATGCGGGCTGCACTAAAGCCGTCCTTGCGTTTGTGTCCGCGTGGACCATGGAGCTGCACCGGCTCGGGTTCCTGGCCGGGGTTTACGTGAATCTCAGCTCTGGCGCCCAGGATCTGTCGCGTGCCTACACCTGGACGTCCGTTGCCCGCCCGGACGCGGTATGGGTGGTCAGCCCGGGCAAGAACCCGTCGCTGACGGGATGGGCGGGCGTTTCCGACAGCAAGTGGGCGGTTCGCCAGCGGGCCACCCAGTACCTCGGCCCGCACAACGAGACCTACGGCGGTGCCACGTTCAACATTGACAGCGACAACCTCAACGCGCCCGCTGCCACCGTTGCCTATGGCTACAAGGTAACCAGCCGGGCCGCGCTCAACGCGCGCACCGGCCCATCCACGTCGGACGCGATCGCCAGGACCCACGCCCCCGGTTCCACGCTGCAGGTCGTCTGCCAGGCGCCCGGCTCGGCGGTCGCCGGTACCAGCGTGTGGGACAAGCTCACGGACGGGACCTACGTCACCAACGCCTACGTCAGCACCCCGTCCAAGATTGGCTATAGCGCGCCCCTCCCGCGCTGCGGTTATCCGTACCAGGTGACGGCCTCCCCCAGCGTCAATGAGCGAGACGGGGCAGGCCAGTCGTACCCGGTCGCAGGCCAACTGCCGGACGGCGCCCTCGCCTGGGTGGTTTGCCAAAAGGCGGGATCGGCGGTCGAGAAGACCCGGGTATGGGACAAACTCGCGGACAATCACTGGGTGACTGACTATTACCTGACCACCCCGAGCAAGACTACTTATAGCGGGCCCGCACCACGCTGCTGAGGAATTGACCCGACAGCGTACGCGCAGGACGACCGCCGATATCGCACGTTCGGTCCGGCTCCAGCCCGCCGCATAATTATCGCGGCCAGCGCACTCAGCGCGGCGAACATCACGCGTGTCCGCGGCGCTCTAATACCGCGTCACGCGCTGTTGCCGGGCTGGCTTTGTGGCGAGGCCGGCCGGGCCACGGACCTGATAGCCCCGCTAACGCAGCAAGAACACATCTGTCTGGCTGCGGACGCCACCATAGGTGACGGTGGCCGTGTAAGTCCCTGGCAGCGCGGCCTGCCCTGGAGATGGGCAGCCCGGAGCGGAACGTATGCGATTCCATGAAATATGCTTCGTGAACGGCACGCCATGCGCCAGCCGGATGATGTCCGAATTGGGGCGGTGCACGCAGTCCGCCGGGCTCCATTCGTGCACCGGGCCGGACTCGACTACCATCCTGAGGGATCGAGGGCCAGCATCAAAGGTGCATGTCGGCCCTCCCGTGTTAACCACATAGATCGTGAACCGTGGCTTCGCCGGCTGCTGGTAGGACTGCTGGCTCTCAAGGAGGGTGATGACCACGTCGCCGGGCGCGCAGCCGCTGCCATGCGAATGTGCGCGCACGCCCGCGCGCTTTCTCCCGGTCTGCCGTGCCTTAGACGTCTGCTGTGCCCTAGCCGTCTGCGGTGCCTTAGACGTCTGCTGTGGCGAAGCCGCTGCGCGCACCCGCGCCGGCGCGGCCCCGGACGCAGTCGGCTGAGCCGCGCTCGACGTCGCTGCGGCCGGCACCTGCCGGGGCGGCTTCTGGGCGGGATCTTGCGGTGAGCAACTCCATACGAATAGCCCGATAACGCCAATAACACCCGCGAGCACGAGCACCCGTCGCCGCCAGTATGGCTCCGCCCCAGCCTGCCTACCACGATTCACGGTGGAAGTATGGCGAGTATTGCCCAGATTCGCCCCTCGGCACGCCGATAACCCGGATCACGGCTATCGGGCTCACCGACAATTTCAGCCGCCGGGCGCTTACGCTGCGCGGCCACCTGCCTGCACACTGACGCAGCGGCGCCACCCGGGCGAAATCGGTCCAGGGCATCAGGCATTGAAACCGGGATAATTACCTCAGCTTGTCCATTTCAAGGTCAAACGGGTCGGCCCACTCGCTGACGTCGACCGTGCGGTGGCCGCGCGACTCGATGACCAGGACGGTGCGGCCCCTGGCGATCGGCTCGGGCGACCAGGCGATGTAGGCTTCCGTGCCGCCCCGGATCTTGAGCAGTACCTCACCCGGCCCCGCCTGCCCGCGCGTCGCGATCACCAGGACGCCGATACTGCCGATCAGGGAGGCGTCCCCAGGCACCCGCAACTCCTCAAGTCACCCCGGTTGATGACTCCACACACTAGACCTGTGGGCGGCCTCACCGGGCATTCTGGGTGGCCAGAACCGCCTCGATCATCTGCGGCCTCGGGCGCGTCCAGCCCCCGGGGCGGAGCGGTCACGGCGTCGGTGACCTTCTGGTATCCCGCATCCAGAGCGTCCAGCGCGGCGGCATGATCAAGGTCGGTCACCGCTCCATCCTGCCAGCGCCATGCCCTCCCGGGCCGGAAGGCACGATCCCGGCCGTCCGGGACCGGCCTCCCCGGAGGGAAAATCGGTCCGGGGAAGATCTCGGACGCTGTGGAATACCCGGCGGGGGGCCCGCGTTCTTAACCATCGCTGGTGTGTTCGTGTCCCCCGGGCCGCAACTCATCTGCCTTCGCGGAATACCGTCCGGCTGGAGCCGCGTTGTGCCACTCGCCGAGAGGCGACCGCACACCAGCGCTTAGCGTTGAGGCCCGCGGAGTACCAACTCCGCGGGCCTCAGCGCTGTCTCCGGGCCACGTCTGTGAACCCGGGGTTCTCTGTCTCCGGCCTGCAGGTGGCTAATGCGCGGTGGCTAACCCATGATGGCTAACCCGCGGTGGCCAACCCGCGGTGGCCAACCCCTGGTGGCTAACCGAGGGGCCAGCGCACGCCTGTGGCGGCCAGCACGTCGGCGCCGGTGGGCAGCCCTTCCTGGGCTCCCGGCCTGGTCACGGCCGTGGCGGCGGCCGCGCAGGCGAGCCGCACCGCCTCGGGTGGCGTTGCTCCGGACGCCACAGCCACGCCGAGTGCGGCCACGAAGGCGTCACCCGCGCCGACGCTGTCCACGCTGGGCACGCTGAACCCGGGCACGGCGAGCGCACCGTCCGGGCCGGCCAGTACCGCCCCGTCCCGCCCCAGGGTGATTACCACATGGCCGGCGCCCGACCCGGCCAGATCGGCCGCGGCGGTCTGCGCCTCATTCGGGTCAGCCACCGGCCGGCCCAGGACCGCACCCGCTTCGGGGGCGTTGACGATCAGCCAGTCCGCCCCTGCCGCCAGCAGACCGGACGCGTCCGGCGGGGCCGGCGCGAGGTTCAGCACCGTCATCACGCCACTGGCGCGCGCCCGGTCGAGCGCGCCGGCCAGGACCGGAACCGGGATCTCCGCCGACAGGATGAGCACGTCACACCCCGCCGCGGCCGATGCGGCCACCTCCTGCTGGCCGGCTAGGCCGTTAGCCCCCGGCGCGACCGTGATCGAGTTCTCGCCGTCCGTGTCCACCGTGATCAGGGCGAGCCCGGAAGGGACGCCGGCCAGGATGCGGACCGCCGCGACGTCCACCCCGGCGGCCTCCAGCGCCGACCGGAGCGCCCGGCCGAAGTCGTCGCCGCCGCAGCACCCGGCCATCCGGACCGAGGCACCCAGCCGTGCCGCGGCGACGGCCTGGTTAGCGCCCTTGCCGCCCGGCTGCAGCCTCGCGGCGGAGCCGAGCACGGTTTCCCCCGGCCCGGCCAGCCGGGGCACGGTGACCGAGATATCCATGTTCAGGCTGCCCAGCACGGTGATCTTCGGAGGCTGCGGCATGGGTTCTCCTCCCGGCCAGCGCGGTGACCGCCCGGGCGCGATGATACGGCGCGGGACCGCTCAGGGAGAACCGCACCACCACCGGACCGCGGCCTGGGCGGCCCGGGCCCGGGACTGGGTGTCACGCTCGTCGGAGGCCCAGGCCACATAGCCGTCCGGCCTGACTAAAGCGGCGGCCGGCAGGCGTGTCCCGGCGCAGTGGGCGTACCGGACCCGGCGGATCTGGCCCGGCAGGCCGCCCCCCGCCGGGCCATCGCCCGGGGCCCCGTCCACGGCGGCACTGTTGCCCCGCGCACCATTTCCCCCTGGACTCTTTACCGTCGCGCCATTCCCCGCCGGACGCTGTCTGGCTGCCTCATTCCCCGCCGGACGCTGTCCGGCCGCCTCATTCCCGGCCGGCGCCTTCAACCGCGTATCATTCTCCGCCGGGACCTCTCCCGCCGCACCATTCCCCTGCGGACCACCCGCCTCAAGAAGCACAAACTGCCCCTCGTGGAACAACTCGTACAGCCGGACCGTGCTGCCGTCCGTCGCGGTCAGCCGGCCGCGCGGCAGCCGGGCCCCGGCCAGCCGGTGGGGAGTGCCCACGCCGGCCGGCTGGCTGTCCGCGGCGGCCGCCGGGTATCGGATCGCCAGCCCCGAATAACCGCGGGCGAGCCGGGCCTGGACCGGGGGCAGCGGGGCGACCAGCCGGTGCACCGTCCAGCGCAACGCGCGCCGGGGCGTGGTATGGGCCGTGTTCAGCCAGAACTGCCGGCCGGCCAGAGTCAGGACCGCGGCACCCACCGGATGGCGCTCAGCGTGGTAGGAGTCGAGCAGCCAGTCCGGTGCCCAGCCACCCACGGCCCCGGCCAGTTTCCAGCCCAGGTTGACCGCGTCCTGGAGGCCCGCGTTCATCCCCTGTGCGCCCGCGGGCGAGTGCGTGTGCGCGGCGTCCCCGGCCAGGAAGATCCGCCCGTTACGGTACGCCGGGGCCTGGCGGCTCTCGCTGCGGTACCGCCCGGCCCAGCCCACATCGCGGGGACCGAAGTCCTGGCCGGTGACGGCGAGCAGGCTGCTCCGCACCTCCTCGAGGGTGACCGGCTCGGTCACCGGCACCCCCGCACGCGCGTAGTCGTACAGCACCACCCGGCACGAGCCGTCCCGGAACGGGAAGACCAGCAGCATGCCCCGATCGGACAGGTCGCCGTAGGCGTCCGTCATCGGCAGGCCGTCGAGGAACAGATCGGCCAGGAGCACCGAGCCCGGGTTGGGGGAGCCTGGGAAAGGCAGGCCCGCGGCCTGCCGGGTGAAGCTGCGGATCCCGTCGCAGCCGACCAGGTAGGTGCCCCGATCGACCCCGCCGTCCGTCGTCACCCGCACCTCATCGGCGTCCTGCTCGATGCCGGTGACCCGGGCTGACCACCGGATCTCGGCGCCGAGTTCAGTAGCCCGGGCGGCGAGCAGCGTCTCGATCTGGCTCTGCGGCATGTCCAGCAGGTAGGGAAAGTCGGAATCGAGCCTGCCGAAGCTGATCACGGCGCCTTTGGGCCCGAGCGGGAAGGACGAAACGGCCAGCCCGGCCTGAGTGAACCTGCCCGCCTGGCCGCGCAGGTCGAGCACCTCCATGCTCCGCGCGTGCAGGCAGATGGCCCGTGATTCGGCGCGTGGCCCGCCGCGCCGCTCGAGCACCAGGCAGGGCACCCCGGCCAGAGCCAGCTCGGCCGCCAGCATCAGCCCGGTGGGTCCCGCCCCGACCACGATTACCCTGCCGGGCCGCGTACCCCGCACATGTCCTCCCATACCAATCACGGGTTCCACGGGCCTCCCGGCACGACTGCGGGCAATTAGGTGGTCCGCATGCCTTCAATGGGGCATAACTTAGGCGATTAGTGCATCGAAGTGAACGAGTACGCCAGCCAGGAACACAAAACGCGACATCGGGTACGGTGGGGAAGATCACAGCGCTTCTGTCCAGTATCTCCGTGCGGACGCTCATCCTGGGCATTGATGAGACCGGACGGGTGATCCAGCATGACCGGAATGCCCCGGAGATCCTGCCCCTGGATTCCGGGTCACTGGTCGGTGCGAACCTGAGCGATCTGATCGCCACCCCCGCTACGGCCGGGTCGGCCCTCGCCACCTTGCTGGATGCCGTCCGGGCCGGCCGGGAGGCCACTGCGGTACTCCCGATCGGCACCAGGGAAGGCCGCCGGGTCGAGACGGTCGCCAGCGTGCAGCCCATGCATGGGGAGACGCCGGGCCTCGCGGCCCTGGCCGTCCTGAAGATGCCGCCCACCCAGCAGGAGCGGTTCGTGGATCCGGCGCTCATGCGGCACTCGCTGCTGGACGATACGTTCCGGCAGATCGGGGCTACGCTCGACCTCGATCAGGTGGCGCGCGGCCTGATCAACATCCTGGTGCCGCACTTCTGCACTGCAGCGGGCCTGCTCGTGCTGGAGAACGTGGCCGCCGGGGATGAGTTCCCCGTTCATCCGCCGGATGGCTCTCAGCTGCTCCGCCGGCTCGCGGTGGCCACCGACGACGGCTCGCCCGACTGGGACGCCGCGTTCCCCACCGGGGAAGTGCTGCTGTACCCGCCGGCTACCCCGTACGTGGAGTGCATGGAGACCGGCAAGCCCGTCCGGGTGCCCAGGCTGGACACCGAGGCCGCCGTCCGCATCGCGGAGTCGTGGCTGCGCCGTCCCGTCGTCGGCCTGCTGGCCGAAAGCTCCATGCTGCTGTTGCCGCTAGCCACCAAGGACATCTCCCTCGGCTTCCTCGTCTGCACCCGCAAGTCCGGCTACCGGCCGTTCGATGACTACGACTCCGAGATCGGGATGGAGTTCGCCTCCCGGGCCGCGATCTTCATCGACAACGCCCGTCAGTACAACCGGGAACGCACCACGGCGCTGACCCTGCAGCGGAGCCTGCTGCCGACGGGGCTGTCCGCGCCCTCGTCGGTCGACGTCAAGCACCGCTACCTGCCGGGCAGCAAGCTGATCGAGGTCGGCGGGGACTGGTACGAGTCGATCGCGCTGCCGGGCGCGCGGGTCGCGCTGGTAGTCGGCGACGTGGCCGGGCACGGGGTCCGCGCGGCCGTGACCATGGGCCGCCTGCGCACCGCGATCCACACCCTGGCCACTCTCGAACTGGCGCCTGCCGACTCGCTGCAGCAGCTCAACGAGCTGATGACGTCGCTCGGCGAACGGGAACCCCACTTCGCCACCTGCGCCTACGCCCTGTACGACGCGGTGACCGGGAGCTGCGAGATCGCGTCCGCGGGGCACCTGCCGCCGTTGCTGGTCCGGCCGGACGGTACCGGCGAGTTTCTCGATACCAGCCCGGCTCCGCCGCTCGGCGTGAGCGAAGTC
>Ga0187890_10003724_pt1 | contig 10441 bp, 7 predicted proteins | sample June2016WEW_21_1_FD_133005 | JGI IMG/M metagenome (GOLD analysis project Ga0187890, IMG submission 133005) | Peatland microbial communities from SPRUCE experiment site at the Marcell Experimental Forest, Minnesota, USA - June2016WEW_21_10 | ecosystem: Environmental > Terrestrial > Soil >...
ACCAATCCATAAGGCAATCCAGCGAAGATATCCTCAAACTCCCTGGCGCAGCCTTTGGACACGGTCACCAGGAATCGCCCGCAGGATTCGCTGAAAAGGACCTGGTCGTCCCGGATACTCTCATCGGCTAAAACGGGCGCCTTCCCCAGTTCGATGGTCAAACCCAAACGACCGCCGATGGCCGTCATCGCAGCGTGGACTCCCAGCCCGCCCCGGTAAATTCCGTGACAGGAGGCCACAAGCCCGGAAGATATCGCCCTCTCGACAGCTTTATAAAGACTGAGAACAGATTTGGATTTATCAGGTTCCAGCTCGTTTGGATCGGCGAAGCCATCCACCTTCGGCACATTGAGCCCGGTGTATCCGAAAAGGTCGTAATAGGCTGAGCCTCCAAGTTCGTTCCGGGTAATCCCGAGCACATATACCAGGTCGCCGGAAGATTTCGCCTCCAGTGTCTGTGATTTGAGCACGTCCGCAACGATCCCCGTCGCCGTAAACTGCATGGTGGGAAGACCGCTCACTTTGTGCCGCTCGCCGAATGCGCCCGGAAGATAGCCGTCCACATACATGCTGTCTTTTCCGGAAAGCAGCGGTATGCCGTACCCAAGGCACAGGTCGCGAAGCGCCAGGTTTGCGCGCACAAGCTGCGCCGCCTTGTAGCGTCCGTCTGGATTTAGCTCCGCATCGTACTGAATGTTCGGCCAGCAGAAGTTATCCACGCCCCCGATTTCGTCCAGCCTGCCGCCAACCGCCAGGATGCGCCTTACCGCCTCATCGACTGTCGCTGCCGCCATGTGGTAGGTATCTATTTCAGAGTAAGTGGGCACAAGGGCCTGCGCGACTGCAAGACCGCTGTTTGTGCCAAGCACAGGCCGGATTACAGCGGCATCGTTTGGAACGTCCCGGTCCCTGCCCGTCATGAACTTGATCGTGCTGCCGCCCTGCACTTCGTGGTCGTATTGCCGCTCGATCCACTCCCGGCTGCTCAGATTGGGGGTGGCAAGCAGGGCGTGCAGCAGCGTACCGTAATCGGCGGGTTCGCTCAGCGCCGGTTCGGTTAGGCCGCGTGCCTTGGGCGCAAGCCATTCGGCATCGAAATCCCACTGGGGGAAATCCTCCGAAAAAAGGCTTAGATCCAGATATGCGCAAGTCTTGCCTCCATAACTCAGGCGTAGCTTCCCCGTATTTTCATAGTTGCCGATCACCGTGCTCTCGACTTCGTGTCTTCGCGAAAGCTCCATAAACCTGTCCAGGCTCTGGGGCCTGATCGCCACGCTCATTCGCTCCTGGGATTCCGATACCCATATTTCCCATACATCGAGGCCTTCATACTTGAGAGGCACCTTGTCCACCTCTACATAAGCGCCTCCGGCCAGCCGCGCCGATTCCCCTATGGAAGACGAAAGCCCCCCACCCCCGTTGTCGGTAATGAACGTAATCAAGTCTTCGTCGCGGGCTTCGAGAAGAAAATCATGCATCTTCTTCTGAGTGTACGGGTCGCCTATCTGCACATGCCCGGCGGGGGTGTTCGCGCCATAGCTCTCACTCGATGCCGTAACCCCGTGAATTCCGTCTTTTCCCACGCGGCCCCCACACATGACAATGAGGTCGCCTTCCCCCGGCAGTTTGAGTTCGACCGGCTTGCCCTTGATTTCCTGCGGCATGATTCCGAGGCACGCCACAAACACCAGGCATTTGCCGAGATAGGAGGGATGAAAAAAGAGATTTCCAAAGGGAGTAGGCACTCCGTGCTTATTCCCGCCGTCCTTTACCCCTTCCACAATCCCGTCGAGCAGTCGCCTGGGATGAAGGTGCGGTTTGAGCGGCCCGTTGTAATCGCGGGGGCCCACGCAATAGCCGTAAAGACCCGCAACAAGGCGCGATCCCTTTCCGGTACCCATTATGTCGCGGTAAATTCCGACGATTCCGGTCAGAGCGCCGCCATAGGCCTCCATGTTGGATGGGCTGTTATGGGTTTCGCCCGTAACCGAGTAGTTGAACTCAGAATCGAATCGCGCAACCCCGGCGTTGTCCCACAGAACTGAAACAACCCAGTCCTTCTGCTCCTGAATCCGCAGCGTTGGGGCCTCGATGCAGGTCTTGAAAAGATTGTCCACTGTGAGTTGCTCGCCGGTGAGCAGGTCGCGGTAGCGGAACTTCCCACGGAAGGTGTTGTGATTGCAATGATCGCTGCGTGCCTGAGAAATCGCTTCCAGTTCGACGTCCGTCGGTGCGCAAAGACCGAACCCTGCGCGCGCTTCCTGAACTTGCGGCCTGAGGAAGTAATCCCTGATGACAGGAATATCGTTCCGGTTGAGCGCCAGGTTCCTCTCATCGCTCAGCCTTGCAAGCTGCTCGTCGCTTGCGATGGAGATTTCGCAAACCGAGGGCGTGTGGGCAAGAAGCACTTTCGGGACAATTACCCCTGTTCCCTCGCTTTTGTTCCATGCGGCTTTGGGATAAACGCGCCATTGTTGAATGATTTCATTTGCGAGAAGTTCGCGCGCTATTGTTTCTGCCTGGCTTAGCGAAAGAGGGGCATTTTTGAGCAGGTAGAGCCGGGAAGTGTAAGCGGCGTCGCCTGGAGCAGGCGCTCTCCCCAAGTAATCGCTTATGGCCTCTATTGCGACGCTGCCCGCAGTATCGCGGACTCCGGGGCGATATCCCACCCAGATCGCCCAGTCGAAATCGGAGGCAAGGCTCCGAAAACCGGATACCTGGGTTACAGGGTTCGTGAAAACCTCGGTGCGCACCGCTTCGAGTTCTGCGTCCGACAGACCGGTATCCAAGGTCAGTATGCTTATTACCCGCGCTTCTCCTATTTCCCAGCCAAAGTAGTCGCGGACCCTCCTGCAAAGACTCGCCCCTTCCGGATCGAAAAGGTGCTCCTTTAAAGCAGTTTCCAACCTTCTTGCCATCTTGTCTCCGACCATTCACCATTCACTATATAACGAACTCAACGGCCAACACCATCAGGATTAATCCCCCCGCCGCTTCCACCCAGCGTCCGAATTTTGTCGAGAGCCGGTTGCCCAGCTTCATGGACACCCAGGTCATTGCTCCCGCAGTCACTCCGAACCATATGGCAGGGGTGAGCAGAGCCGCCCCTAGTATTCCCAAGCCGAAGCCGACCCCGAACGCGTCCAGGCTTGCCGCCACCCACAGAATCAATAAACTCAATCCCCGGGTGGGATCGGCGCATTGAGCAGGATCGGCATTCTTGCCCAGCAGACTTTCAGCAACCATTTTCGCGCCGATCAAAAAAAGGAGCGCAAATGCTATCCACGGCCCCCAAACCCTTACTGTCCCAGGGAGTCTCCGGCTGACAAACCATCCCAGGAGCGGCATAATAAACTGAAAGAGGCCAAAGTGAAAGGAAAGCCTGAAGGTCTGCCTCGGCTGGCAAAATCGCACGCCCACGCCCATTCCGACTGCAAAAGCATCACATCCAAGAGCTATGGCGAGAAGGGCTATTTCGAAAAATCTCAAAATCGTCCTTTTCAAAATAGATTTCCCGGATCGTAGCGCGTCTGATCCGGGAAACAAATATCCCGCGAGAAAGCTTGGAGCAGGGAGCGAAAAAAGTCCTTTGCTTCCTGCTTAGAAGAGTTTTGGGTTTTGAGTTACTAAAAACTGACAACCAGTAACTAAAAACTCTTCAGCTTCCTGCCCCTATTACGCATAGTAACAGGCATAAATGTTGCCATGCGCTTCATACTGCGCGGCAAGCTCAGAGAGCAGCCGCTCCTGTTCTTTGTCGATATTGACGAACCTTATCCCCATTCCTTTAGGCGAAAGCGAGTCTCCAGGACCGTAAATATTAGTCCAGACCACTTCCCCAACCAGTTCGACCGGGTTGCTGAAACCTGGAAAGCTGAGCGTCATTTTCCCTTTGGCATTCAGTGGAGCGGGGTTCTTGCATATCACCAGCATTCCCCTCTCGCTGAAATGCATCGAGGTCCCCTTGAACGTCCTTTCGCCCACCACGAAAGTCACCTCACAGGGCAGTTTTCTATTTATAACAATTTCTCTGGTTACTCCCTGGTCGCCCACTGTTTTCCTTTACCTCAGGGAAATACCAAACCTGGCGGTTACCTTCCTGACCAGTTCGACATGGAGAGCATTTACCTCCTCGTCGGTAAGGCTCCGGTCCTCAGCGCGGTAAGTGAGCCGGTAGCCAATGCTCTTCTTGCCTGTACCGATTTGATCGCTCCTGAATATATCAAATATCTCGACACTTTCCAGCAAAGGCTCATTCAATGAGCAAATAAAGTCAAATGGTTCTTCCACGGGCATCTTCTCGTCGGCAATCAGGGCTATATCACGTGGAACTGGTGGGAATTTCGGAAGGGGCTTATAGACCGGGACCGGCCCCTTGAGCGCGAAGAGCCTGTCAAAGTCCAGCCTGAAAGCAAATATGGGCCGTTTTAGATCGTAGGCTTCGAGCACTTCCGAATGCACCCTGCCGAGTTCTCCAACCCGTTCGCCTTTAGCGAAAACAGAGGCCGACGCACAGGGGTCGAGCCACGGGGGAAAAGATTGGGCCCGGAACCCGACATCATTGATTCTCAGAAAGCTGCAAAGGGCTTCCACCACCCCCTTGACGTCCGTATAGTCCACATCAGCATCGCTGTATAGAGTCTGCGGGACCCGCTTTCCCGCAATGACCCCTGCCAGGTGGTGAGGCTCTTCGGCCTGCAGGCCGTCTTTTCTGGGCAGGAAAATCTTGCTTAGTTCAAAAATCCTGAAGTTTTCGCTTCGGCGGTCGAGGTTGTAGCGGGCATTTTGAAGCAACCCGGGCAACAGAGTCGTTCGCATTACGGCCTGCTCGTCGCTCAGAGGGTTCTTCAGCCGGATTGGGGCCAGTCTTGGATCGCCTTCCGAATATCGAAGCCTTCTGATAGATTCATAAGAAATAAACGAGTAATTGATGACCTCGAAGAACCCCGCACCTGCCAACAGGTCCTTTAGCTCCCGGCGCGCCCTCTGGTGGGGATCGAAACCGGCGGCTTCGACCGCAGAGACCGGGCTGGTAACCGGAATTCCGTCATAGCCCGAAATCCTCGCTAATTCTTCACCCAGGTCGACCTCTCTTGTAATATCCCCCCTGAAACTTGGCACAATCACCCGGAGACGATCCGCGTCCAGCTCGTCCACGCGCATCTCAATTCGCTCCAGTGTCTCTTTCATCTCGTGCGGGGATAGCCGGGTCCCCAGAAGCCGGTTGGCCCTGTCCGCCCGGAGCACTATTTCCTGAGCTTTTATCGGATTTGGATATACGTCGATCCTTCCCGCCGCAATCGCGCCCCCCCCGACCTCTAACATAAGCTCCGCCGCCCGGTCGAGGGCCCTGAGCACGCCACCCGGGTCTGTGCCGCGTTCGAACCGGTAGCCCGACTCGGTTTTGAGCCCGAGCCTCCTGCTGGTCCGGCGAATCGAGAGCGGCTCAAAATAGGCGCTTTCAATCAGAACATCCCTGGTATCCGGCTCGATTTCTGAATTGAGGCCGCCCATGATGCCGCCTATAGCAACCGGACCGGCGCCGTCGCAGATCAGCACGGCCCCTTCTGGGAGATCGCGCTCGATGCCGTCGAGCGTGATAAATTGCTCGCCGGGCCAGGCTTTTCGCACCACTATACGGCGCTGGAGCAGCCGGTTGAAGTCGAATGCGTGAAGCGGTTGGCCAAGCTCCATCATAACGTAATTGGTAACATCGACAATGTTGTTGATCGACCGGACGCCAAGCGCCTCCAACCTGTCTTTGAGCCATTCGGGTGAAGGGCCTGTCTTTACGCCCTGTATAACCCTGGCCGTATAACGAGGGCAGCCTTCGGGATCGTCTACGGTGACCGATGTCAAGGTATCAACGGCAGGACCGGTTTCATGGACTGCAATGGATGCGTATTTTACGGATGTCTTACAGAGCGCCGCCACCTCTCTGGCAATGCCCACCACTGAGAGGCAATCCCCGCGGTTGGGAGTGATCCCAACCTCCATTAGTAAATCTCTGATCCCCAGGGCCTCGTCAAGCGGGATACCAACCGGCGTGTCGGCGGGAAGAATCCAGATGCCGCTGTGATCTTCGCCCAACCCGAGTTCTTTTTCCGAGCAGAGCATTCCCTTGGACAATTCGCCTCGGACCTTCATTTCCCGGACTGACCCGCTCGGCAGCTCCGCCCCTGGCAGGGCCAGCGGAGCAACTGCTCCGGCGTCCACGTTCGGAGCGCCGCAAACGATCCTGAGCAAACCGCCCGGACCTGAGACTACACATATCTTCAGCCGCTCAGCATTTGGATGGGGTTCCACTGCCTCGATCCGAGCGGTCAGTACGTTTTTGAGTTGGGGGTAGCGCAAAGAAAGCGATTCCACCTCCAGACCCGCCATGGTCAGGCCATCTGCGATACGCTCGGGAGAAAGCGGGCAGTCAACATAGTCGGAAAGCCACTTAAGACTTATCAGCATAGTTATCTCTAAAACTGCTCAAGAAAACGCAGATCGTTTTCAAAGAACACGCGAAGGTCGTCTATTCCGAATTTCAGCATGGCTATCCGCTCGATTCCCATGCCGAAAGCAAAACCGGTTACCTCCTCCGGATCGTAGCCCACGTATTTGTAGACCTCCGGGTCAACCATGCCCGATCCCAGAATCTCGAGCCATCCGGTGCCTTTGCAGACGCGGCAGCCGCCTCCCCGGCACATGACACACTCAATGTCCACCTCGGCGCTCGGTTCGGTGAAAGGGAAAAAACTCGGCCGAAAACGAAGTCCGACCTCGGGACCGAACATCTGGTGGACGAATGTGGTGAGGATGCCTTTCAAATCGCCAAAAGAGATGCCCTTGCCCACCATCAGGCCCTCCACCTGGTGAAACATGGGCGTATGAGTGACGTCGGAATCGCGGCGGTAGGTCCTTCCGGGAGCTATGATCCGGACCGGGGGCTTTCGCTTTTCCATTGTCCGAATCTGAATGGGCGAGGTGTGCGTCCTGAGCACCACCTCTTCGGAGATGTAGAAAGTGTCCTGCATCTCCCTGGCCGGATGGTCTTTCGGGATGTTCAGCGCCTCGAAATTGTAATAGTCCAGCTCGACCTCGGGCCCCTCGACCGTTTCGAACCCAAGCCAATTGAAAATGCGGCAAACTTCCATCGCCGTCTGGGTGATCGGATGCAGGCGACCCGCCTGCGGGAGCCTTCCGGGAACGGTTACATCGATCGATGCACGCCTGGCGGCCTCCACATCACGACTCCTCCGAGCCGCCTCCGAGAAGACCTCCTCCAGCCGCAATTTGGCCACATTCAAAAGTCTGCCGACTTCCCTTCGCTCTTCCTCGGGGACCTTTCCCAACTCTTTGAAAAGCTGGGCAAGCTCTCCCTTTCTCCCCAAAAAACGAATCCGGGCCTGGTCGAGGGCCCTCGGGTCCTCTTCCAGCCCGGAAAGGGCGCGGCAGGCCGTCTCAACAAGTTTCTCAACAGCCTCTTTCATTTCCTATGCAGCTTCTTTCGCGATCCTGGCCAGTTCGGCGAAAGCCTCCGGGTCCGTAGCCGCAAGATTTGCCAGGACTTTCCTGTCAAGCGTTATATTGGCCTTCTTCAAGCCGTTCATGAATCTGGAATAGCTTAGATCGTGCCCGCGAGCTGCTGCATTGATGCGCATAATCCACAGGCTTCTGAAGTCGCGTTTTCTGACCTTTCTGTCGCGGTATGCGAATTTGAGGGCACGCTCGACCGTTTCCTTTGCTGTGCGAAGTAAAGTACCGCGACCCCCTCGATATCCCTTCGCCGCCGAGAGAATCTTTTTGCGCCTCTCGCGCGACTTGACCGCCTTTTTGACCCTGGGCATCTAAGTCTCCTGCTGGTTTATAGATAAGGCATCATCCGCTTGAGCGCCCTGACGTTTATGGCGTTAACCACAGTGTCCTGGCGCAGCCGGCGTTTTCTTTTCGGACTTTTCTTAGTCAGAATATGACTCTTGAAAGCCTTGGCCCTGACGATCTTGCCCGTGCCGGTTTTATTGAATCGTTTGGCAGCGGCGCGATTGGTCCTGATCTTGGGCATTACGGATATCCTCCGTTGACTGAGATTCCTGGTGATTAAAAATTCCGTACTGACGGGGTATTTTCCCGACAGGCGTCAATCCCGCCAGTGAGCGCGCCGGGACGACGATTGGGCCTTTGGCCCCAATCGTCATGGCAAAAATATTAGTTTATTTAGGACTTGAACAAGAGTCAATAAATTAAGGTGGATTCCGCAAATTTTTCAAGACTTCGGGGCCAGAATCATTATCAGGTTACGGCCTTCCATCTTAGGCTGCTGCTCAATTACGACTTCTTCCCTCAGTTCTTCCCTTATACGCTCCAGAACTTTGAACCCCTGATCGGAGTAGGCGATCTCCCTTCCACGAAAAAGAATCGTCACCTTAGCCTTGTCCTTCTGCGTGAGAAAACGCTTGATGTGGCGGATTTTCACCTGGAGATCGTGCTCGTCGGTCTTCGGGCGAATCTTTACTTCCTTTACCTGGATTACGGTCTGTTTCTTCTTGGCTTCCTGGGAACGCTTGTTCTGCTGGTATTTGAACTTTCCGTAATCCATTATTTTGCAAACAGGCGGATCGGCGTTCGGGGCCACTTCGACGAGATCCAGGTGCTCCAGCGCGGCCAGCTCCAGGGCCTTTCGGATCGGAATAATCCCAAGCTGCTGGCCGTCATGCCCGATCACCCTGACTTCCGGACCTCGAATCTTTTCATTCACATTGGCCTGTTTCTCCAGTGTCGTTTCTCCTTCTGATTAGGGTTTATTTTTTTCTTCCATATAATTGCCGTGCCCTCTGTTCAAACAATGCCCAAACCAACACGTCCCTTGCTGGACTCGATGCATTCTCTTTCCACCAGTTCGGCAAACTCAGGCGGGGTCATTAGACTCATTTGAGTTCCGTCCCGTTTCCTGGGCGCCATAGCCTTCTTCTCGACTTCCTTGTCCCCAATAACAAGCATGTAGGGAACTTTCTGCATCTGGGCCTCCCGGATCTTATACCCGAGTTTCTCGCTTCTCATGTCGACCTCTGCGCGAACGCCCCGGCTTCGGAGTTCCCCGCAGACCGCCTGTGCGAAATCGAGCTGCGAGTCGGTAACAGTGACGATCATCGCCTGCACGGGCGCCAGCCAGATAGGGAAAGCCCCCGCATAATGTTCTATGAGAACTCCCAGGAAACGCTCTATCGCCCCAAGGATCACCCTGTGCACCATGACCGGCCTGTGCCTGCCCCCATCGGCCCCAATGTAAGTCAGATCGAACCTTTCGGGTAGGGTGAAATCGCATTGGATTGTTGCACACTGCCAGCGCCGGTCAAGGGCGTCTCTGAGCTTGACGTCGATCTTCGGCCCATAGAAAGCGCCCTCCCCTTCGCATAGATTATACTGGAATCCCTTCTCATCAAGCGCCTTCATCAGAGCGCCGGTAGCTCGTTCCCAATCTTCATCCGTGCCGATGGAGTTCTCAGGCCGGGTGCTGATTTCCATCTCAAAGTCAAAGCCGAAAATCCCCATCACGTCTATAACAAAATCAATAATGCTTTTGATTTCGTCGTTCAACTGGCCGGCCGTGCACAGGATATGAGCATCGTCCTGGGTAAACTGCCGGACCCGAAGCAGCCCGTGCAGCACCCCGGATTTTTCGTGCCGGTGCACCGTCCCCAGCTCAAAGTAGCGGAGTGGCAGGTCGCGGTAGCTGCGGATTTTGGACTTGTAGATCAGCATGTGGGACAGGCAGTTCATCGGCTTTACACCGTAGGACTGTTCATCTATCTCCGTGAAATACATGTTTTCGCGGTAGTGCTCGAAATGCCCGGACTTTTTCCACAATTCGGTCTTGAGCAGAGTCGGCCCGACCACTATCTGATAGCCTCGCTGCAGGTGCTCGCGTTTTTCAAAGGTCTCCAGGATGTGGCGAATGAGCGCCCCCTTTGGGTGGTAAATAACCATCCCCGCACCGATTTCTTCCGAGAAACTGAACAGATCGAGTTCCTTTCCCAGCCGCCGGTGATCCCGCCTTTGAGCCTCTTCGAGGAAGTTGAGATACTTCTTCAGCGACTCCGCATCAAAGAAAGCGGTCCCGTAGATACGCTGGAGCATCGGGTTGCGCTCATCTCCGCGCCAATAGGCCCCCGCCACGCTTGTGAGCTTGAAAGCCTTGAGAAAACCCGAATGCGGAACGTGAGGACCACGGCAAAGGTCGATGAAATCACCCTGTTGATAAAAGGAAAAGACAGGATCGGTGAACCCTTCGAGAAGCTCAACCTTGTATTTTTCGCCAACCCCGGAAAAGAAACTTATCGCCTCTTCGCGCGGCACATCCCGCCGAGAGAAGGGAAGCTCCTGTGAAGTGATCTCCCTCATCTTGGCTTCGATCTTTTCCAGGTCCTCCTGCGTGAACGGCCTCGCCACATCG
>Ga0187890_10003725_pt1 | contig 10441 bp, 6 predicted proteins | sample June2016WEW_21_1_FD_133005 | JGI IMG/M metagenome (GOLD analysis project Ga0187890, IMG submission 133005) | Peatland microbial communities from SPRUCE experiment site at the Marcell Experimental Forest, Minnesota, USA - June2016WEW_21_10 | ecosystem: Environmental > Terrestrial > Soil >...
TGAGATGGTTCTTGGTATCGACTGCGGCTTGCACATTGTAGCCGACGATTCCGGTGTCCTTGCCGCTCGTTGCCATCGAACGCGCATCCGGGTCAGTCAGCGAGATTTGCTTGTCCTCGCTCTCCATCATCTCGGTATTGATCGCACTGAGCCGCGCGACCTCTTCCCTCAGTTTTCACGTTTTGATGGCTGACGGTCGCTATCGGAGTTGAAGCGGACATGTACGAGCCGGGGCCTTAACCATCTCAGTCGAGAATGCCCATCTCGGAAGCGGAGTGTGCGTCGCAGCAGTGAGGACGATGTTGATCTGCTGATTCCCATTTGCACCTGCGATGCACCTGAAGTGCTTGGAGGATTATGGCGCCTGTTTCTCTTGCGATCCACCTCCCCATGGCGGGATGGAGGCTAGACAGCCGCCACAAACCTTGTGCCGAGTATCCACGTCGTTATAAACGTCGGCGGAAACAGTAGGGCCGGGATGAGCCCGGTCATGACGGCACACAGGAGTGAGAAAACATGGACGCCGCCGGGCTACGTGCGCTGCAAGCGCCGATCAAGGAGCGCTACAAGGCCGACCCGAAGGCCGGCTTCATCAAGCTCAAGGCGAAGGGCACGCTCGACGACGCCAACATCGCGTGCAAGGTCGAGACCGGCCGCGCGCTTGTGGTCGCGGGTCTGCATCCAGCGACCGGCGGGTCGGGGCTCGAATTGTGCTCAGGAGACATGCTGCTCGAAGCTTTGGTCGCCTGCGCTGGCGTGACGCTGAAGGCGGTCGCGACTGCCATCGACATTCCGCTCAAGTCCGGCACGGTCTCGGCCGAAGGCGATCTCGACTTTCGCGGCACACTCGGCGTCGCCAAGGATGCGCGGGTTGGCTTCGTGCAAATCAATCTGCGTTTCGAGGTCGATTCCGACGTGCCGCAGGAAAAACTCGACCAGCTTCTCAAGCTCACCGAGCGCTACTGCGTCGTTTATCAGACAATCAGAAGCGGGCCGCCTGTCGAGGTAAGCCTCAAACTGAAGTAGCTCAGTCAGATTAAATGAATTTTTATGCGCGGGCTTGGCCCGCGCGCATCCCGACCAGTTTGATCAGCCGCGAGGCGCAGCTCCAAACTTTGCAACGCTATGACGCGACCGCCGGCTCGGCGAGCGCGCATGTCATCGCCTGCGCAATTGATTTTCCTTGGCGGTCGCAGTCATTTCCTTTTTTGTGCCAAATATTCTCGCAATCCTTTCTCTCCACGTTGCGTCGCAAGCCGCAAAAATCGCAAGGACGAACAGTCTCATATCATGACGTGGCGACAAGGTCTGTTGCAGTTGTCGCCGGGTCGACGGCGCGGCTACTACGCAGCGCCTCGCAAGTGCCATTTCCCCAAGACTTAGCTAAGACCTCAAGCTGCCGGTCTTATGTTCTGATTCACCCGGAAGAGGTTCGCCGGATCGTATTTCCTCTTGATCGCGGCGAGGCGCTCATAATGCTCGCCGTAGCTCGCCTTGACTCGTGCCTCGCCCTCGTCGGCGTCCATGAAATTGACGTAGCCTCCGCCCGGATTGAACTTGTGGACCGCATTCCAATACGCGCGTCCCCAGCTTTTCAATTTCTCGGCCTGCGACGGGCGTGGGTCGACGGCAGCAATGGCCATCGAAAAGGTGGCGTTCCTGCCACCCCATGGCGTCTCATCCTTGGCGACGCGCATGGCGGCACCGTCAATCGGGTAGAGATGCATGAGTGAGATTTCACTCGGCGCCTTCGCGGCTTCCGCGATATGGACGTCGATCGCCTCATCCGGCAGGTCTTTCACGAAGTCACCTTTCCAATACCACTGCAGCCCCTTCGGGAAAATGGGATCGAACATGCTCTGTATGGCTGGGAAGGGCATGACGCCCATCCAGTCGAAGAAGGGCGAAGGAAGCCTGTCGAGCAGCGGCGCTAGCGTCTTCTTACCGTCCGTCTCCGATCCGTTAAAGGAGGAGATCAGCGCGCAGGCACGCTTGCCCCACGCTTCGCGCGGGAACGGCTCCATCGACGGAACTGTCTTGAGGCCGACGAAGATGCCAAGCTCCTCGGGCGCTTTCGGGAGAAAATCGCGATACGCGCGCATGATCTCCCTGGCGTGCGCGGCGTCCCAGAAGATAGGCCCCGCATAGACCATCTTCACCGGATGGGCGCGAAACAGGAAACTCGTCACCACACCAAAATTCCCGCCGCCGCCGCGAAGCGCCCAGAACAGATCCGGATGGTCGTTCTTGCCCGCAGTGACGAAGCTGCCGTCGGCGAGCACGACGTCGGCCTCAAGCAAATTGTCGATCGTCAGTCCGTACTTGCGCGTGAGATATCCGGTCCCGCCGCCGAGCGTCAGCCCGGCGACTCCGGTGCTCGCCACGATGCCGAAAGGCACCGCAAGACCGAAAACGTGGGTTGCGTGGTCCACGTCGCCAGACGTGCAGCCCGGCTCGACGCGGACAATGGCGCGCGCGGGGTCGACGCGCACACCCTTCATCATCGACAGGTCGATGACTAACCCGTCGTCGCAGCTTGCAAGGCCAGGGCCGTTGTGCCCGCCGCCGCGGATGGCTATGAGGAGGTCGTGCTCGCGCCCAAAATTCACCGCGGCAATAATGTCCGCGGTGTCAACACACTTGGCGATCAACAGTGGCCGCTTGTCGATCATGGCATTATAGAGAGAGCGCGCCTCGTCGTAGTCGGAGTCGCTTCGCGTGACCAGTCGGCCGCGAAGGTTTTGCCGGAATTGACCGATATCTTCGTCGCGCATGACTTTCTCCATGGTGACGTGCGATCGAAGTAAAGGGCGAAGAGTTTCATTTCGCCGCAGATGGCTCGTTACCTCCCGAAGCAGCGGCGAGAGAGCCTGATCGGGACCTGATACCCTGTAGCTTTTCGATTTTAGTCTGAATAGATAAGATAGCACATCTTGGGTTCTGGCGGAAGTGAGAACGAGAAGCGGAGCCGCGCATGCCGTCGATTGAAGATTGGCTGAACGGTCTCGGTCTGGGCAAATATTCCGAAATCTTTGCTGCCAACGACGTCGACCTTCGCGCGCTGCCGCACTTGAACAGCGCCGACCTGGAGGAACTGGGTGTCTCGCTCGGTCACCGCAAGATCATGCTCGCGGCCATCGCCGAGTTGCGTGAGGCCGCGCCTGAGGAAACCGAGGTCAAGACAAAGCAGGAGCGGCCCACTCCTGTCGTCGACCCGCAATCAGGGCCGAGCGGGGCCGAAGCGGCGGGCGAGCCCGGTCCCGACCTCAGGCTGCTCAGCGTCCTCTTCTGCGACATGGTCGATTCAACGAGCCTATCTGCTCAGTTCAATGCGGAGGAGATGCACGACCTCATTAGCGCCTACCATGACGCGGTCGCGAGTGCGGTCACGCGGTTCGGGGGTTATGTGGCAAAGTTTCTTGGCGACGGCGTGCTCGCCTATTTCGGCTGGCCGATGGCCTATGAGGATCACGCCGAGCGCGCGATTCGCGCCGGGCTTGCAGCGATTGCCGGGGTCGAGAACCTCAAGACCCCTGCCGGTGCGCCGCTTCAATCGCGGGTCGGGATCGCGAGTGGCCGCGTCGTTGTCGGCGATCTTGCCGGAGGCGGGGTGCTTGACCGAGGCCAGGTGGCGGGCGAGACGCCCAATCTCGCCGCGCGCCTTCAGGGCGTTGCGGAGCCGGGCCAGATCGTGATCGCGGACAATACCCGCCGCCTTGCCGGCCACGCTTTCGAGCTCGAAGATCTCGGCACCCACGAGCTCAAGGGCTTCCAAGACCGCGTGCCGGTGTTCCGCGTCGCGAGCGAACGCGACATGGAAAGCCGCTTCGATGCGACGCGCGGCGAGGCCCTCTCGCAATTTGTCGGCCGCAACAGCGAAATCGGTACCCTCCTCGATCGCTGGGAGTTGGCCAAGAGCGGCCAAGGCCAAGCGGTGTTTGTGAGCGGCGAGGTGGGGATTGGAAAATCCCGCCTGCTGGAAGCGCTGGTTGAGCGCCTGCAAGATGAGCCGCACGAGCCCATCCGCCTGCAATGCTCACCCTACCATACGACATCCGCGCTCTATCCAGTCATCCAGCGGCTGACTCGCGTAGCGGGGCTCGCTCCCGGCGACGATGCAGCGGCGCGTGCCGAGAAGCTTGAGCACTTGCTTGCGCAATATGGAGAAAACCCGGCCGATGTCGGGCCGATCTATGCCGAGCTCCTATCGCTCGATCTAGGCGACCCCTTCAAACTGGCCGATCTCCCCGCCCAGCAACGCAAGGAACTTACTGTACGCACGCTCACAAATCGCGCCTTCCTTGCCGCGAAGCGGGCCCCTGTGCTGCTCGTCGTCGAGGACGCGCACTGGATCGACCCATCGACCAGCGAGCTGCTGGGCGAGGTCGTTTCCCGCATCCATGCGGCGCCGATCTATGTCGTGGTGACCCACCGACCGGAATGGTCGGCGGCTTGGGCGCAGGGCCATTCACACATCACGAACGTGGCGGTCGGCCGCCTGACCAAGCAGCAGATGCGCCTGCTGATCGAATCCATGCTCGGTTCCGTTTCTGATCGGCTTGTCGACCGGATCGCCGACCGCACGGATGGCGTTCCTCTTTTTGTCGAAGAGCTGACCCGATCGATCCTCGAGAGCGGAACGGACGGGCACGAAAACATCGAGATCCCCGACAGCCTGCAGGGCTCGCTCATGGCCCGGCTCGACCGCTTGCCGGCTCCCTCGAAGGAGGTCGCGCAGATCGCCTCCGTCATCGGCCGGGAATTCGACCGTAGTTTGCTGGCGGAGGTCGTCGCATTCGGCGGGCCGGTCCTCGACGGCGCGCTGCGCCAACTTCTGGCGGCCCAACTCGTGGTGATAGGCGGGATGTCGCACCAAGTCCTCCTCTTCCGCCATGCCCTGATCCAGGACACAGCCTACCAATCTCTGCTGAACCGCAAGCGGCGCCAATACCACCAGGCGATCGCCGACGCGATCGTCAAATCGCATCCGAACATTGTCACCACCCAACCGGAGCTGCTTGCGCGTCACTATACCGAGGCTCGGCGCGACGATCTGGCGTTGCCATATTGGAAGAAGGCAGGAGAAAGGGCGCTCGAACGCTCCGCCAACTACGAGGCGGTCGATCACTTTTCGAATGCCCTCGCCATCGCGGAGAAGCTGCCGGAGGGACCGGAGCGGAGCATCGAAACGCTTGCCGCGCGGCTGCGCCTTGCCGAGGCGCTCACGGAAGCGGGCCGTCTCAAGGACGCGACAACGCATTACCATATGGCTGCCGAGCAAGCGCGGCAGGCGAACGACACGGACAGCCTCGTGCGAGTTGCGGTCGGTTACGATATCGCGCAGTTCCTTGGCGGCTCGCCGCTCGATCGGTCCGTCGCGCTCCTCACGGAGGCGGAGGCGAAGATCGCCCCTGACGACGACAAGCGACGCTGCTTGATTCTGGCTCGGCTCGCGCGCGCACACTTGCTTCTCGGCGATGCCGAGAAGAGCGAGAGCTTCGGTAGGCAGGGAACCGAGCTGGCGCGACGTTTGGGTGACCGCCGATCTCTGTTCAACCTTTTCGTAAATCGGTTCCTGGTCCCGCGGCAGGTTGCATCGTCGAGCGATGTGCAAAACCGGCTGTCCGAGTTGAACGAGCTAATTGAAGTTTCGCAAAGCATCAATGATGACGAGATGAAGGGACGGGCACTTTCGCTGGATGTCTATGTCTCGGCGGAGCTTGGCGAGCGCACCCGCGTGGACCGATCGCTTGCCGCGCTGACCGAACTGGGCGAGGTCCACCAGCGTCTGCACTTACAGTGGATTGCGCGCCACGGCGCGGCGATGCTGGCGATCCTCGACGGGGATTTCGCGGCTGCCGAAACCCTTGCCGGGGACGCCCTGGAACTTGGGCGCCTGACTCACGGCAGCCAGGTCGAGGGCGTCTACGGTATCCAGATGTTCTCGATCCGCCGCGAGCAGGGCCGGCTCGCCGAAGTGGCGCAGGTTGTGAAGCATTTCATCGACGAAAACCCCGACGAGAAAATGTGGCTACCGGGATTCGCGCTGATCGCCGCCGACCTTGGCTTTGAGGAGCCGGCGCGGCGGCGCTTGCGTGAATTGGCCGAGACCGGCTTTGATATGCCGTTTGACGCAAAACGCAGCGCGTCACTATCCTACGTCGCCGAGGTCGCCGCCCTCCTCGGCGACGCCGAAACCGCCGCGCGCCTCTACGAATTGATGTCGGTCTACCAGCACATGACGATCACCGCCGGAATCGTCACGGTGTGCTACGGCGCAGCCAGCCGCTATCTCGGCATGCTAGCTGCGACGCTTGGTGAGTTCGACAAGGCGGAAGCGCATTTCGAGCATGCGCTGGAGATGAATGCACGCATCGGTGCGCGGCCGTGGCTCGCCCACACCAAGGCGGAGTATGCGCTCCTTCTCAGGCGGCGCGGAGGGAAAGGTGTTAGCGAACACGCTGAGGCACTTGCAAATGAGGCTTGGGAAATCGCTGCGGAGCTTGATATGGTTCGGCTGAAACAGCGACTGCAGCCGAAGGTTCATTGAGCTTGGATGGACAGGACTCGCCCAGTTCGCAACTTCTCGGAAGGGAGACAACAGGATGCCGCGTTATCTCATCGAACGGAACTTTGCAGAGCAAATCGGTTTGACGAAGGAAGCCGTCGAAGACGTCAACCGGGTCAACGCGGAAGAGGGCGTGGCATGGATCTTTTCCTTCCTCAGCGCCGACAAGAGGAAGACCTATTGCCTCTATGAAGCGCCGAATCCGGAGGCGATCCGCGCCGCGGCCCGCCGCAACAACTTACCTGCCGACGTCATCATCGAGGTCGGCGCTGAACTTACCCCTACCATGTTCGACTAGCATCAATGGACACTTCTGCTATTCCAAGATCGCTGCTCGGTGATTCAATGGGCACGTCGGCTTCATAAAAATCAAACTCGTTAGGAAGCTGACGCTCGTCAGCTTCAAGATTATGCGAGCGTGGAAGTTGCAAATGCTCGCGCAGTTAGACGGCGACACCGCACGCATTACCGCAGACTGCATGAACAATATTGCAGATAATCAAAAAGAGGAAATCACCATGAAGGCGGTACTCCCCGGATTAATCCTTTTAGGCGGATTACTTGCGATCGCCACAGCGGCTATTTCTGCGGGGTCTCCGTGAACGACCGAGCAAGCAAAAAAAGTCGAGGAGCTGGTTACCAAGGCTGCGGCGTTGATTAATGAACACGGCAAGGCAGCCTTCGCCGAGTTTGGAAAGAGTGACAGCGAATGGTTCCACGGCGACACATATTTGTTCCTTGCTCAACGAGTTGCACGCCTGACAACTAATTTCGCAACAGCTTGCGAGATAATAACGTATCGCGATTCGGCGCGCGACCACTGGTTCATTTGTGCACCCGGTCCCGGATGCTGGCTTGCTGTTCCAACTCGATCTTCGTAGCGTGTAGCGACGGGGCACAAGGCTCAGATTCGGAGGCGGTCTGTGCTGAAGGGGCTTCTCACATTCGCCTTGACCCCGGCGGCCCCTCGTGCTGCTGGGCTTGCTCATATTCATGGTCGCCGGTCTGTTCGCATTTTCTAGGCTTAACATTGAGGCTTACCCGAATCCGGCACCAGTGATCCTGGAAATCACGGCGCAATCCCCAGGCCTGTCGGCCGAGGAGATGGAGCGCTACTTCACGATCCCGATCGAGGTTGGCCTCGCCGCCACGCCCGGGGTCGAAGTCATTCGCTCGACCTCATTCTACGGTCTCTCCTTCGTGCGCATCACGTTCCAATATGGGGTCGACTATTATTTTGCTCTCACGCAGGCCGCGATCAACCTGCAGCAGAACGTCAGTCTTCCGAATAATGTCACGCCGCTAATCCAGGGAGGCAGTCTGGTCGGCGAAATCTACCGATATCAGGTGGTCGGATCGCCACACTTCGGTTTGACCAATCTCCGCACCGTCCAGGATTGGATATTGCAGCGACGCCTCCTGACTGTTCCCGGGGTCGTGCAGGTGAATACCTGGGGCGGCACGACCAAGGAATACGACGTCGAGGTCGATTTGCATAAGCTCGACGCCTACAACGTTACGCTGCCGCAGGTGGTCAGCGCGATCGGCAACGCCAACATCAATGTAGGAGGCCGCACAATCAACGTGGGGCAGCAGTCCCTTGCTGCTTCCGGAGCAGGTCAGGGAAGTCGAGACCATCGTCGTGCGCGGATTGCGTTCAATCTATACGCCGGTGCTGCGGTGGTCGCTGACGAACCGGAAATTCACGATTGCGATTGGATTGGTCTTCCTCGCGTTCAGCGGCTTCATCGGGTCGCGGCTCGGTAGTGAATTCCTGCCGACGCTCGAGGAGGGCAATCTTTGGATTCGAGCATCGATGCCGCCGACCATCTCGCTGGAGGCCGGTATGCCGATCGTCAACAAAATCCGGGAAATCCTTCTGCGCAATCCCGAAGTCATCACGGTGGTCTCCCAGCATGGCCGTCCCGACAACGGTAGTGACGCGGCAGGGTTCTTCAACGCGGAGTTTTTTGTGCCGCTGAAGCCCTCTGACGAGTGGCCCCTCGGCATGACCAAGGACAAACTGATCGAAGAGCTGCAGGCCGCGTTTTCCGAAGAATTCATTGGCGTTGACTTCAATTTTTCGCAATACATCCAGGACAACGTCGAGGAAGGCTTGTCGGGCGTCAAAGGCGCTAAGTCCGCCAAGATTATCGGCCCTGATCTCGCGACGCTGGAAAAAATTGTCAGAGCTGCCATGCGTGAAATGGCGCAAGTGCGGGGTATAACGGACCTCCGTGCGTTCTGGGTGCTCGGACAGCCCAATTTGAACATCAGAATCGATCGTAAAGAGGCGGCGCGCTATGGCCTGAGCGTCAACGACGTCAACGACGTCGTGCAGGCCGCATTAGGTGGAACCGTGGCCACCACGCTGCTGGAAGCGGACCGCCAATTCAGCGTAGCGGTGCGACTGGCACCCGAATATCGCAACGACCTCGACAAAGTGCGTAATCTCAAGGTCGGCGTTCAGACTTCCGCCGGCAACGCTTACATTCCCCTGGGCGACCTCGCCTCCATCACGCTTGACACTGGCGCCTCCTACATCTTCCGTGAGCGCAACCAGCGTTTTGTGCCGATCAAGTTCAGCGTGCGTGGCCGCGACCTCGCCGGCGCGGTGGAGGAAGCCCAGCAGCGGATCAGCCGCAACGTGAAGCTGCCGACCGGCTATCGCATCGAATGGGCCGGTGAGTTTGAATGGCTGCAGCAAGCCAAGAAGCGGCTGGCCATCATTCTCCCGATTACTCTCGTCCTGATCATGTTATTGCTCTACGGGCTGTTCAATTCGCTCCGCGACAGCCTCTTGGCCCTGCTCGGGCTTCCATTCGCGGTTTGCGGCGGCATTTTGGGTCTGTACGTTTCCGGATTGGAATTCAGTATCTCGGCCGCGATCGGATTCATCTCGCTGTTCGGCGTTTCCGTGATGAGCGGCATCCTCATCATCAACGGCTATTACCGGGTGGCGGCGAGCGGCATGGATCCGGCCGACGCGATGTTCCGCGCCGTCGAACAACAGATGCGGCCGATCCTGATGATGACTTTATCAGCCTGCATCGGTCTGCTTCCGGCCGCAATCTCGACCGGCATCGGCAGCCAAGTGCAGCGGCCACTCGCCACGGTGATCGTGGGCGGAATGCTGGTCGGGCCGATCTTGCTGCTCGTGGTCGTGCCAGCGCTGCAGACCTACTTCCTCAGAAGAGATGTCGCCGTTGAACCGCGGACCGTCCCGACTGACGATAGCGCACAGACGTAGTCCGGGATCCGGTCCGGGTCTCTTTATCTGAACACACGGCGTAGCAGTCGGATCCTCAGTTTATCAGCGGGGCTAGGCCCAAATAGCGTGATGTTCGTGATTTCGACAAACTAGCTAATTGCCGCAAAGGATGAATTGCTGACACTAGAGAACAGGCAGCTTCTGGCGGCATGGCCGGCCACGGTGAAGAGCTATGAAGGAGCACAATTCGTCACCAAGGTTCGCGGCCAGGAGCAGCAGACGAACCTCACTTACACCACCTTGTCCGGCACCAAAGTGAGGAAGGTCGTCCTGCCGCGCTGGCACGACGAAGGCGACATCCTTCATTGGCTAGGCACAGTGTCAGTGCGGTTTCGATCGGGCCATTGGCGAAGACCCCGTACCTCCTGAGTTCGACCGGCGACCTCATCATCATCGTTCGCCCCGATCGCCCGAGCTCCATCGTTCGCCCCCAACCGAAATCGCTAGTAAGAAACTCACTTGCTCGCGGTGCCAGACAGTCCCGGGCGACGTCTTAGGCGGAGAGCGGCTTGATCTGCACCGCGTAGCCAAGATCGGCCAGGCGTTTGATCAGGCGGTTTTTCTGCTGGTCGGTGGAACGGCGATCGAAGTGATTGGAGCCA
>Ga0187890_10003728_pt1 | contig 10438 bp, 11 predicted proteins | sample June2016WEW_21_1_FD_133005 | JGI IMG/M metagenome (GOLD analysis project Ga0187890, IMG submission 133005) | Peatland microbial communities from SPRUCE experiment site at the Marcell Experimental Forest, Minnesota, USA - June2016WEW_21_10 | ecosystem: Environmental > Terrestrial > Soil >...
ACGACGTCGACGACGTCGCCGACCAACTCGCCGCCGCCCGAGTCAAGAATCATCTGCGCGACCAGATCGCAGGAGAGAACGGTGGATTCGAAATCGGCGCCACGCTCGAAGCGATGCGAGGCGTCGGTGTGGATGCCGTGCCGGCGCGACATTTTGCGTACGATCCCGGGATCCCACCACGCGGATTCGATCACGATGTTGCGTGTTTTCTCGGTGATCATCGTGTCGTATCCGCCCATGACGCCGGCGAGGCCGACCGGTTTTTTCGCGTCGCAGACGACGAGATCTTCGGGAGTCAGCTTGCGTTCGACGCCATCGAGCGTCTTCAGCGTTTCGCCGGCGCGGGCTTTCCGTATGACGAGTTTCCCGCCTTCGAGCAGGTCCATGTCGAAGACATGAGTTGGCTTGCCCATCTCCCACAAGACATAATTCGTGGCATCGACGGCGTTTGAAATGGGCCGCTGGTCGAGCAGTTGCAGGCGGTGCGCGATTTTTTCAGGAGAAGGTTTGATCGTCGTGCCGCGGATGACGCGCGCAGAGAAGCGGGGGCAGAGGGCGGGTTCCTCGACGGTGATGGGGAAATCACCGTGTTCAGATTTGACGGAAGCCGGGAGCCGGGAGCCGGAAGCCGGCTTGAGTGGCAAATCGTAAATTGCCGCCGCTTCCCGAGCCACGCCGTAATGATTCATCGCGTCAGGACGGTTGGTTCCGATCTCCATTTCGAACACGGTGTCGGCGCCGCTGCCGCTGATGCCCTCGACCGAGATGCCAACGTTGGTCAGGTCTTCGGCAAGCTGCCGGTCATCGACGGTGAGATCGACGAAGTCGCGAATCCATTGGGGAGAAAGTTTCATGAAAACCGCTTTGGGCTCTTAGCTTTTGGCTCTTAGCTAAAAGCCAAGAGCTACAGGCCAAGAGCGACCCTTCATCCGAACTGCTGCAAGAACCTTACATCGCCCTGAAAGAAATACTGCAGATCATCTACTCCATATTTCAGCAGGGCGAGGCGGTCAACGCCCATGCCGAAGGCGAAGCCGGAAACTTTTTTTGGGTCGTAGCCGTTGTCTTTCACGAACTCGAAGACGTTGGGATCGACCATGCCGCAGCCGAGCACTTCGATCCATCCACTTTGTTTGCAGGGACGGCAGGGGGCGTTGTCCGGGCCGCGCTTGCCGCTGCCGCCGCAGATGAAGCAGGTGACGTATAACTCCGCGCTGGGCTCGGTGAAGGGGAAAAACGACGGACGGAAATGCGTTTTCACCGACGAGCCGAACAGCGCTTTCATGGCGTGGTCGAGTGTGCCCTTCAGATCGCCGAAGGTGATGTTGGTGTCGACGGCGAGGCCCTCGATCTGATGAAACATCGGCGAATGGCTGGCGTCGGGAGGATCGTTGCGATGGACCGTGCCGGGGATCACGATGCGGATGGGCGGCCGCATTTTCTCCATGGTGCGAATCTGCACGGGAGACGTGTGCGTGCGCAGCAGCAGACGCTCGCGCTGCGGTTTCGATTGCTGGCCGGCGATGAACAGCGTGTCCTGGGTATCGCGCGCGGGATGGTTCGGCGGAAAATTCAAGGCTTCGAAGTTGTAGTAGTCGGTTTCGACAACCGGACCTTCAGCAACCGAGTAACCGAGTTTCTGGAACACGCCGACGATCTCGCGCCACGTTTTCATGACGGGATGCTCGGCGCCGATGGGACGGCGGATGCCGGGGAGGGAGATGTCGACCGACTCGGCGAGCGGAGCTGTCGAAAGCTCAAGCCTGATTCGCTCGGCCTTGTCGACCACATCCTCGACCGCGGCCTTCAGTTCGTTGACGCGAATCCCAGCCTCGCGCTTGGCTTCTTTCGGCGCGCCCTTTAGCCACAGGTCGTTGATCTGGGTGAGGATGCCGTTTTTGCGCGCCATCCAGCGGTCGCGAAAGGCCTTCAGGTCGGCGTCGCTGCGAACTTCAGCGGCTTCTGCCGTGCACGCGGTTACGCACTCGGCTGCAGCTTTCTCCAGCGCTGCTGCCGAGTAGTCCGTCAGTTTGGGAACGGTGTAGGGCACGTTTCTAGTTTTGCGCCGTGGTAAGAATTCCCGGCAAGAATCGTAATGACGTTGGACTGATAGGGATCCTTCGACTGCGCCAACCGACTCGCTTCGCGAATCGGTTGGCTCCGCTCAGGATGACAGTCTTCGGAAATGAAAGCTGACGGCTGATAGCTGACAGCTGACAGCGATACTACGCTGCTCCGCCGATTGCGCCTTTGGCCTGCGTCGTCAGGCTGGCAAAACCTGCAGGATCTTTTACCGCGAGGTCGGCCAGAATTTTGCGGTCGAGTTCGATGCCGGCCAGCTTCAAGCCGTGGATGAACTGGTTGTAGCTCATGCCGTTCAGCTTGGCGGCGGCGCCGATGCGGACGATCCAGAGCGAGCGGTACTGGCGCTTGCGCTGCTTGCGGCCGGAGTAGGCAAACTTCAGTCCGCGCTCGACCGCTTCTTTGGCCGAACGGTAGAGCTTTGATTTTGTAAGGAAATAACCGCTGGCGCGGTCTAATATTTTTTTGCGTTTGGCGCGGCGTTTGGTCCCGCGTTTTACACGAGGCATGGTGTTCTCCTTTTTAGTTTCTATGTACTGGCGGCTGGAGGTAAGGACGAATAGTCATGACCTCTTCACGCGCCGGAAGCAATTGAAGATTTCAGATTTTTGATTTTTGATTTTAGATTGAAAGCCCGCTTCCGCAGCGACTTTCAATCTAAAATCTGCAATCCTAAATCTGAAATCCGCACCACTTCTACTGGTACGGGATCATGCGCTTTACTTTGCGCTTGTCGCCTTCGCTCACGAGCGCGGGCGAGCCCAGATTCCGTTTACGTTTCTTGCTTTTGGACGTCAGAATGTGGCGCAGGTGCGAACGGCCCCGCTTTACCTTTCCTGTCCCGGTTAACTTGAAGCGCTTGGCGGCGCCTTTGTGCGTTTTTAATTTCGGCATAAAGTCCTCAGAAAACAGCCGTCAGCTTTCAGCCATCAGCTGTCAGTTTTATTTCTTTCTCGCAGGATGTCAGATGACCGCTCAGGCGAGACTTTGTGATTCCACTTGCAGCCAGGAAATCCTGTTCTACGACGCGGGCTTGGCGACCTGCGCCGGAGGAACGCTGGGGCCGGGCGCACTCTGCGCGGCAGCCTTGTGCTTTTCCTCTTTGTGCTTGTCTTCCCTCTGCTTTTCTTTTTCCCGTTCCTTCTCCGTCTTCTTCGGAGCGAGGATCGCGTGCAGCGTGTTGCCTTCCTGTCGCGGACGAAACTCCACGATGCTGTGCGGCTCGACGTCTTTAATCAGCCGCTCCAAAATCTGGCGGCCGAGTCCGGTGCGCGTCATCTCGCGTCCGCGAAAGAAGATGGTCGCCTTAACCTTGTCGCCTTCGTCCAGAAAACGCAGCACGTGGTTCTTTTTGGTCTCGTAATCGTGGTCATCCACATTGATGCGGAACTTGACCTCTTTTACGGTGATGGTTTTCTGGTGCTTCTTGGCTTCGCGCTCTTTCTTTTCCTGCTGGTACAAATACTTCCCGTAGTCCATGATGCGGCACACGGGAGGTTGCGCGGTGGGCGAAATCTCGACCAGATCCAGATTTTTCTCGCGGGCTTTTTTGATGGCTTCGAAAGGCGGCATGATGCCAAGCTGCTGCCCTTCGTCGTCAATCACGCGGATTTCACGCGCCCGAATGCGATCGTTGGTGCGGATAAAACGCTTATCGATACAGTCCTCCGTGCTCTAAGCGACTGAGAATAAAGAATTATAGCATGAGAATTCCACGCAAGTCCGCCTGCCTGCTCCTTCGGTTTCACGGAGTCGCGCGTGACGGAAGTGGCGATCCTCGCGAGATCCCTCGCTTCGCCTGAAAAACGGCTCCGCTCGGGATGATGCCAGCGGCGATTGCGGGTCGGAATTCAAGCTGCACCACGGCCCAGTTTCAAGTCTTCGCTGCAGCGCTTGACCACGAAAAAACGCCCGGGATCGCTCCCGGGCGCTGACAACGGGTGAATGCGTGGAAGTGCCTAGGTTCAGCTAAGGCTCAGCCGAGGTGCTTGTTCAGGGCCTGGGCGATGGCATCCTTCGGCTTGTAGCCGACGAGTTGCTCGACCACCTGGCCGCCCTTGAACACGAGCAGCGTCGGGATGCCAGTGACCTTGTAGCGCATGGGAGTGGCGCTGTTGGAGTCGACATCCATCTTGCCGATCTTGATCTTGCCCTGGTACTCGGTGGCCAGTTCTTCGACAATGGGGGCGATAGCGCGGCAAGGGCCGCACCAAGTCGCCCAGAAGTCCACAAGGACGGGCTTGTCCGATTTCAAAACATCCTGGTCGAAGTTTGCATCGGTCACTTCGACGATTCCGTTACCTGCCATTTTCTTCTCCTCGATTGTTAAACCACGCCAATCAGCGGCCGTTTAGAGCGGCGGGGCGCTTTAGAATAGTGCTGCCGAACGAACTCGAACCTTCTATCGTAACACTGCGATTGGATGCGTGGGGGCCGGGAAAGTCGCAAAACGTGCCCGGTCAGGGATGAGGAGCCTTCTGGCGGTTCGGGTCGGGCGGTTGGGGCGGACCGAGGGACTTGATGAAGCGAACCAGTTGCCAGCGTTGGGGTTCCGGAAGCTTGGACCAGACGGGCATACCGCGCCGCACCACGCCATTAGTCAGCAGCCAGAACAGCGTACCGGGAGTGGCTTGTTGCACTTCGTCGGCGAGCAAGCTCGGAGCTTTTTTCCCGCCCTCGGCCATCTCGCCGTGACACTCGGCACAATGCAGATCGAAGAGTTTGGCGCCTGCGGCCAAGGCCTCAGGATCGGCTTCGAGCGGGTTGCGACGCGCCGCCGCCTTCCTGGGAACTTTGGACAGTTCCGCGTAAACGGGATTACCTTTCGGGGGCGCAGATGAGTTCGACTGGGCCCTCGAGACAACACTGGCAGCCAGCAGCACGATAAGGACGGCGGCTCGCAGAGTCATTGGCGTCCTCCGAACAAGCGGCTGATCGCCGAACCGAAGCCGGAGAATTCCCGGGAGACGCCCCAGCGCAGCAGGAAGCGATGACTATTGTCGTTGAGGCCGAAGCCGGGGGACAGGCGCAGCGTCCAATCCGAGGGCAGATTCCAGGCGATCACGGGCGCCAGGTAATGAGAAGTATCGTGCAATCCAAAACTGTGGCGGTCGCCCAGGCCGCCATACATTTCAATGCCGGCGATGAAATTCTCCGGGCAGAAGCTGCAGCGCTGCACAGAAGCCTTTAACGCCAGGGGGCGGCTAGTGCCGATCGCATAGCCGAACTCCCAGGGGTTGCCGCCAGTCACGTTCTTGGTGGCGATGGTGTTCTCGGCGATATTCCATCCGGCGAAAGTTTTCGAGAGCAGCAGTTTGCTCTCAATCTCGTGATCGTGCTCCTGGCGGGCGAGGGCGTTGGGGACGGCGTAGTCGGCCTCAATGTCGTGGCCTTCGACTTCTTTCAGAATTTTGTCCGCGCCGCTGGTCTGTTCATATTCGATGTAGAGCACCGGATTGAGGAAATGCTCGCGCTGCAACAGACGGAAACGATTCTCCCAGCGGAAGCCGGTGAAGATGGTGCTGTCGTTGAAGGTAGTTTGGCCGTCGAAGTAAAGCTCGGTCGTCCACCAGGCGGTCGCGCCGTATTCGAACTCAGCCCAGAAGGCGTGAAAATCGTTGCCGGCGCGCTGCGTGCCGAAGGTGGAGAAGTATTCGACTTCGAGGCTGCCAGGCTCTTCGAGATAGTGGTCGTACGTGACGATGTAAGGGCTCTCCTGGGATTGAACGGGAGGAGCGACAAACAGGACGATGGCGATCAGGCCAAAGGCCGAGAGCCAGCCGCCGCTGAACGGGGATTGAGTAGGAATGTTAGCGCTAAGCAAGAAGATCGAGATTCCTTTCGAGAGTTCATTTCCAGGGTCATTCTAGTTGCAACTGAGTCGCATCTAAGTTACAGTCTTAATCGTGCTGGAACGCTGGTCAAACCGTCAAGCGCGCGCGGAAGAAACCGTCGCACTCTGATTGCGACCAGTTGCGACAAGCTAGGGATCGCATGCCATTTCCTCAGACTGAAATGCCGGGCCGCTTGCAGGCGCACTTCGCGGAGCGCGGCATTCGCATGACGCAGCAGCGGCGCGCCATCCTGAGCGTGATGGAAACCGCTAGCAAGCATCTGGACGCCAGCCAGATTTTGCGTAAGGCGCAGAAGATCGATGCCAGCGTCGACCGCAGCACGGTTTACCGCACCTTGCAGCTCCTCAAACGGCAGGGATTGATCGACGAACTCGATCTGATGCACATCAACGGCGAGGGCCATTACTACGAGCGCAAACTGGAGCGCGACCACATCCACATGGCATGCCTGCGCCGCGGCAAGATCGCGGAATTTCTGAGCGATAGCTTTGAGAAACTCAAGCAGCAGGTGGAAAGAGATTGCCGCTTTAAGGTGGTGATTTCGCGGTTGGAGATCGGCGGGTATTGCTCGACTTGCCGGGGATCGCAGAAGGCAGGTTGACACACAGGTTGAACCAGACAGGGTGACCAGCGATGCAGATCAGACCTCTCACAGCGGACGACGCGGACGAATGGTGGAGACTTCGACTGGAAGCTCTGGAGCGCGAGCCGGAAGCCTTCAGTTCGTCCCCGGAGGAGCACCGCGCGCTCAGCAACAGCGAGGTAGCGAGGCGGCTCGGCTCCGCGGACGGACACTCTTTTGTGATGGGCGCTTTTGACGGCGGTTCGTTGATCGGTCTGGCAGGCTTCCATCGCGAGGCGGGACCGAAGTTACGACACAAGGGCCGGATTTGGGGCGTCTACGTGACCGCAGAGCACCGCGGACATGGGGTGGGGCGGAGGCTGTTGGAAGCGATACTAGAACGCACCGCGCGCACGGAAGGCGTTGAGCAGATCCTGATTTCGGTGGCATCTACGCAAACCGCGGCCGCGGCGCTCTACAGTTCTCTCGGCTTTCGATCGTTTGGGTGTGAGCCGCGGGCGCTAAGAATCGGTAGCCGCTGGATCGACGAGGAGTACATGCTGCTGGCGATGAAGCACCCGAGTGGCGGGTAAGACAACTCGTAGGAGTGAGGGGAAATAGAAAAGCGTCCTCGACTTTTTCAAGTCCAGGACGCCTCGGCAGCCCTCCCCCAGAACTGCCAAACCACGAAATGGATATTAAGATTCCCAGCGTTTTGTGTAAACGTCACTGAAGTAACTCGGTTAGCGCAGAGCTAATCGAGCGCTGACGGAAGTAACTGAAGTGGATCGCATTGAGGCGTTGCGGCGGCGGTGCAGTCTGGCTCGCGCGTTGGGCCCGTTAAGCGGGAGATCCTTCGCTACGCCTGAAAGACGGCTACGCTCAGGATGACAAGGTCGTCTAAGAACAAACTGCACCACCACCAACCTTGCGAGACTACTGTTTCCGCCAGGTTTGACCGTTGTCGCTGGTGGTCCAGACCTCGGCGGTCGAGGTGGAGAGCTTGCCGTGCTGCGGGTCGGCGAACTCGATGGCGACAATATCGCCAGTCAGGACTGCGCCGGACGAGGCAGGCACGATGCGAGTCCATTGATTACCGGCGTCCGAGGAGTGATAGAGCAACCCGTCGGAACCACCTCCCCAGACTTCTGCACCGGCCGCGGAGAGCGCGCGGAACATGAAGGCTGGGTGCTTCGGAGCCTTGGCTGCGGCTTTCGCCTTCGCGAGGGAAGGTGCGGCCATCACGGTCAAACTGGTTGCGTTGGTCGTGTTGAAGGATGCTGAATTCGCGGTCACGTCGACGATCTGCCAAGTCTTCCCTTGGTCGAACGAGCGCTGCAGCTGGCCAGTCGAAGTGATGGACCAGCGCGGCCCAGCTGCGGGGGACACGGCTCCGGGTGACAGGGCGGCCAGTTGCGTGAGGTCGCGCCCACTGATAGAGCCGCCGACGCTAGCGGTCTCAGTCTGCATCACCGCACTATCCGCCGCGACCTCAACCGTTTCCGAGACGCTGCCGGGGCTCAAGGTGACGCTGTACATCGAGGGCCGGCTGGCATCGTAGTTCAGCGCGAGAACGGTTGGGCTGAACCCAGGGGCGTCCGCGCGGGCTTTATAGCTGCCCGAAGGCAGGCCCGCAATGAGCCATGCGCCTTGCGCATTGGTCACTGTAGTAGTGGGCGCGGCAGCTCCGGTCTGGGAGGGAATAACCGTAATCCGCGCGTTCGCCACCACGGCGCCGGAGGGATCCACGACATAACCGGTGAACTGGCCAGGAGCGGGCAGGGGCAACGGTTTGGCGCGGTCGACCTTGCTGTCGTCCGGCGATTGCAGCCGCAGGGCTTGGTTCGGGGCCAGACCGGCATCCGCAGTCTGAACCGGGGCGGCGGTTGCGGAAGACGCCGCGCCCCCGGTGATCTGGGGCAACGGCGCATTCGGCGTGAGCGTGGCGCCGGCTGCCGGCTGCGCACTCCGTGGGGGAGCCGCGAGAGCGGGAATTTGATTTTGCGCTTTAGTCTGCGCTTGATTCTGAACTTGATTCTGAGCTGTGTTCTGCTGCCACTGGTTGGCCTGATTCGCCAAGCGTGGGCCGTGCGGCAACTGGTTCGCAAGCGCGGGGTGCGCGGCGCGATTCGTGAAGCCGTCGACAACGCCACCGGACTGCGGCATGTTGACCGTCGGCGTAACCAGGCGGGCCACGGTCTTTTTCTCCTTCTCTTGATCTTTCTCTTTGCCTTCTTCCTTTTCCTGGAGCGCGCCACGGTCGAGGTCGCGCGAATCCGCAAACGCCGGGGGCGCGGAAGACTGAATACTCTGGCGCTTGTCAGCGGGCGGCGGGGCAACGGGCGCAGCCGTCGGCTGAGTTGCAGACCGAGTCGTCTGCGGCGCGGGCGCCTTGTAGGCCATCGTGGTCGGGCCGGTGCTCTTCTGATACTTCAGGATTCCGATCGAGGCAATGGCCACGATGCCCGCGGCCACAAACGCCCAACGGAGCGCGGGCCAGGTCAGCCATCCGCTGCGGGCTGGGCCGGCCAAGTACGGGCTGATCACGGTTTGCACGGGCTCAGTCGCGGGCAAAGCCAAGGCCACGATGTCGCGGCAATCGCCGCAGCGGGCCAGGTGGTCGAGCACGGCGTCTCGTTCGGGCGGGGGCAGCGAGCGCTCGGAGAAGGCCGTCAGCAGGTCGGCGTCGGGATGAGCGACGTCAGGCTTCGCCGCCCGCAGGCGCGCGCGCACGATTTTGGGGACTTCTTGCATTTCAGCTCTTAGCTTCTAGCTTCTAGCTCGTAGCTTCTAGCTCGTTCGGTCAGGCTTCTTGCTTCCATAACCAGGCTTTCCACATTTTGGCGCGTTTTTCCCTAGTTTGTTCTTTATCCTTCGCCTTCCCGTACCCGAGCCTCTACTCTCTTCTCAGAGAACGCGACTGGGGACGATTCTTGCGCCAAGCTGCGGCGAATGTCTACCTGCAGGTCGCGAACATCGACTTCGAGGGCTTCTTCGGCTTGGCGGCGGGACATGCCGCGACGTCCCAGAGCCGCCACAATCTGCTTGCGCAATGACTTGGCCAGTTTGTCGAGCTTGCGGCTGATGGTGGACTCGTGCACGCCCAGCATGCGGGCGATCTCGGCCAGGGTGCGGCCATCGAGATAATACGCGCTCAGAACCATGCGGTCTTCGCCGGAAAGACTGGCGATGGCCTCGTCGGTGGCCTGGGCCAGGCGCTGGTCGGCAGCCGGAACTGGGTCGGGCTCGGGGGCGCGGAATTGCACGCCTTCCTCGGCTTCCTCGTCGAGGCTGACCAGCTTTCGGGTGCGGCGGTAGCGGTTGACATATTCCTGGGCCAGGACCGTGCGCAGCCAGCCCTCGAGCGATCCGCGGCCGGTGTAGGAGGCGAGTTTGGAGATGCGCTGGCCGTCGCGGGTGCTGGTGCCGTAAAGATCGGCGTAGAGGGTGTCGGCCAGCTCGCGGGCGGCGGAATCTTCACGCGCGATGCGCAGGGCCGAAAGATAGAGCTTCTCGCGGAAACGCGTCAGGAAAATCTCCCAGGCGGAATTGACCCCGGCAGCGCAGGCGCGGGCCAGGGCTAGTTCGTCGACGCGCAGACTTAGGAAGAATGTACGGACTTCCGTCTCGGAGGAAATCGCTGTGGCGTGCTTCGAACCAACTTCACACAAGATCGCGGAAAAAGATTCGCGGGTAAGGCCGACCGTTTCGCAGCTGCTTCGGGCAAAAAGATCCGCCAGGAGTTGGTTGACCACGGATTGCACGGCGGAGTTGGGTTTGCTCGAGCTCATGTTTACTTGAACATGTTTCGTTGAACATGTTTACTGGAACAAGTTCGCTTGAACAAGAACCGGTTCGAACGCAATGCCGCCACGGCCTTCAGCTACCCGCGGCCAGCGCTGCTTTGCACTCGGCGCACGGGCAAACTTCACGCAGAAAT
>Ga0187890_10003730_pt1 | contig 10430 bp, 9 predicted proteins | sample June2016WEW_21_1_FD_133005 | JGI IMG/M metagenome (GOLD analysis project Ga0187890, IMG submission 133005) | Peatland microbial communities from SPRUCE experiment site at the Marcell Experimental Forest, Minnesota, USA - June2016WEW_21_10 | ecosystem: Environmental > Terrestrial > Soil >...
ATTTTGATTTCCAAGTGAGCCCGGCCGGTTCCAACACCGCCGATGGCTTCACCTTCACCGTTCAGAATGCGAGTGTGAACGCCGTCGGCCACTATGGCGGCGGCCTGGGTTATGAAGGGATCGGCTCCAGCGTGGCCATCAAGTTTGACCTGTACAACAACGCCGGCGAAGGCACAGACTCCACCGGCTTTTACACCCATGGCGCCACGCCTACCGTACCCGCGATCAACATGACCGCCTCCGGCGTGAATCTGCACAGTGGGGATATCCTGCATGCCCACATCACCTACAGCGGCACAACTCTCACGCTGACACTGACGGATACCGTTACCAACGCCAGCTTCACCACATCGACCGCCATCAATATTCCCGCCACGGTCGGCGCCAATACGGCGTACGTCGGCTTCACCGCCGCTACGGGAGGCGACGTGTCCAATCAGGAGATCTTAAACTGGACCTATGTGACCACCGTGGCTTCAGCATGCAATCCGCTGTCCTTCGGGGCCATCGGGGATGGCACGACTGACAACACCACGGCGATCCAGAATGCCGTCACAGCCTGCGCAGCACAGGGCGGCGGCATCGTCGAGCTCGGCGTGGTCGGCGCCAATGCCGTTTACCTTACGGGACCGTTCGTGCTGCAAAGCAATGTCCTACTCGAGATCGACAAGGGCGTGACGCTGCAGGGTACTAACGACCACAGCCGCTACGTCGGGGCATATATCAACTGGGTGTACCGGCCGAACGAAGCCCTGATCTCGGCCAAAGGCGCCTCCAATGTCGGCATCATCGGCGCCGGCACAATCGATGGCGCCGGCAATCAGCTGCAACCGAACGGCAGTCCGAGTTGGTGGACATTAGCTCCCGGCATGCCGACCTCGGCACGTCCTTGGCTGCTTGAATTTTATCAATGCAACTCCGTTACGATCAGTGGCGTGACGCTGCAGAACGCGCCGATGTGGCATCAGGCGTTACGCTTCAGTAATAACATTACTGAGTCAGGCGTGACGGTCAATGCACCGGGCAATTCGCCGAACACCGACGGAGTCGATCTCGTCGGCACTACAAAGGTCACACTAACGAACCTCAATATCAGCGTCGGCGATGACAACATCTCGATCAAGTCCGGATTACCGATTGATCCCACGGATCCGATGCAGGTGGGCCTGCCGCAAATAGCCACCTCGCAGGTGTCGATAACCAACATCAACGCGGGAAACGGGCACGGCATATCGATTGGCAGCGAGGCGTCCAACGGAGTGAACAACGTCACCATCCAGAACGTGCACTACGCCTATACCGGAAACGGATTCAGAATCAAAACCGGCCGCGATCGCGGAAGCCAAATATACGATATCACGGTCGAAGATCTCGTGATGACCGGCGTTTCCGTGCCGATCACTCTCAATGACTACTACCCCGCCGCCGGCGGGCCCGCCGAACCTCCATATCAGCCGGCCGAGGCCCTCACGCCGACCACGCCATATGTTCACGACATTACAATCGAAAACGTTTCTGCGACCGGCGCATCTGGCCAAAGCCTCATTGAGGGCCTGCCGGAATCCTGCATCCATAATGTCATTCTGAACAACGTAAGTATCCAGACGAGCAGCGCCGGCATCGATCTACGTCATATGACAGGGACCTTTACCAACGTGACCAGCACGCCTGCGCCAACCGATCCACCTTTCGTGGTTCAGGAGAACGTGACAGTGACTACGGGCGGCACTACGCCGGCCATCACCGACACACCGCCGCAGTCAGGCCAGATATCATGCAGCGCGCAGGTCGTGCCGTAGCCGGCTTCGGATCCAGCGACCGATCGAGTCGAATCTTGCCTAGGCACCGCGATCGCGTGGAGTTTTCATCACCCCTTCGTCGCGGTCAGTACAGTGATGAGCACGTTAAGGCCTCTGAATACTCAAAGGTGTCATCGATTTCAATCAATGCCTTATAGTAGTGGTGCGTACCAGCGCCTTCGCGGCGCGCTTTCGAGCCTTGCTGCGAGTCTGATGCTCACCAATCGCGGCCTGGAACTCCTCAATAGACGGAGCCCCAAAGGCGTGCGGCCGCTTCCGCCTTTCAGGCAGACCCGAAATAGACTCTTCCACTTTGAGCTTGTCCAACCGGAGCTTCAATTGTTCCCCGCCATAGTGTCGCCCTCGGTCAGTGACTCCTTGCAATCATCGCCTAGCCGTGAAGCAGGCCGCTAGTTTCGTTTGACATACCGCGGAAACATTTGGATCCAAGGCCGGGTCGGTGAGAACTCCGGCTCTGGACCAATTCATCCAGGAAGGATTCCAGAATGAGAGGGTCGTGCCTGCAAGTGCATCGCTCCTTAGGGGCGACTGCGGCGTCGAGCCCTGGCACGAGACTCGCTATCCCGTAAGCCGAGTACCGTTAACCGTAATCGCGGCTTCGTCTTGCATGTCACGGACTGTCTTAGGTTGTGATGTCCCATCCCATCAGAACCATCGTCCTGATGCAGTCCTCGGGTAAGTACGACATCCACCGCAAGATGTTCTCTTCCGAGTGCGCGATATCTGCGGCGCTTTCGCGCGCGTCTGCTCGCGCGGCGATTGCCAAGGATTCCGACTGCATTTCGATGAAAGGTTGCCGCTGGACGTGAGCCTGGGTTCCCATCGATTTGCTCCTTGTTTTTTGCCGTGGTTTGTACTAGTTGCACCGCTTTTACCGCTTTCTCTGTGCGGTAACCCACAAAGGTGGCTCGGCTACCGGTTCGGCTTCTCGTCAAAGAGCGGCACAAGATTCCCTGTCCTTTGGGTCGGAGCTAGGCAGCGCACCGCGATGGCACTTCGCTTGAAGGGAATCTCACGCCCGGGCTGATGGCGTTCACGCGGATCGGAGCAGACGCGGAGATCCGCCTCAATTGCAGCAAGGTATCGGTCGAAGATAATGCGGATGTGTTAGAGCCCTGGCGTTAAAATATTATATAAGAATCATTGGCTTGCGAACGATCGAGTGAGGAGCTTCGCCCCCGCAATGCAATTTCCCGCCTGTCCTGATCCAAAACGCGAGGGTCGAGTGATCGAATCGCCTGCCAGCGAGTCCTAGCTCAGAGCTAAAGCCGCCGTTGGATGCTCCGCGCCAAGCAACCACTTACGGGGGCGCCGAGATAGTAGCCCTGCGCCTCGTCGCAGGATTGCGCCTGCAGGCGGTGCCAACCCGGCGTCACGCCAGCATCGTCTTCGGCGACAGGCCTCGCCTAACACTGTCGGGCAGAAACAGATTGCTCAGGATCGCTGCTATGACTGCTTTGCCCTCATTGCTGAGTCGCGCTAGCCCCCTGGCACATCGCCTGACCCATTCGATGACGAAGGGACCATCCCTTGATTTGAAAAGGGCGTTTTGAACGATCTTGGCGAACGCGGCGTCGTCGTGAATCAATAGCAAGGTTTGAGCCATGGCGTAGTCCCTTCGCACTAGTGCTTACGCACATGAGCCGCCGCAGGATCTGCGCCTGAAGAAACAAGGATTTTCTTACATCTGCAACCGATCCATCCAGCCCAGCAGCTCGCGCTCGGCCTCACTCCCCGCGGCGAAGGTCCGACGCAACGCGGCATGCGACTCCGGCCGATGCTGGTTCAGCTTCAACTTGCATTGCAGCTCGGTAATTTCCAGCTCGAATCCGACAATCATCGCGACCATCTTCGAGTGATAGTCCTCGCTCAGCGAATGCCACTGCTCGAGATAGGCTGGCTCGTTGTCCTCGATCAGCTTGTCCAGCATTTGATCAAGCTCGGCGCGCTCGGTCAGCAGCCGCACGCGCACGCGGCATTGCACGGCCAGATAGTTCCACGTCGGTACTCGCAAGGTGTCGGGATAGACGGTGGGTGACATGTACGCGTGCGGCCCCAGGTAACTGACCAGCGCCGTCCCGCGGTCGCGCAGATACTTCCAGTGGGGATTGGCGCGCGCCACATGGCCGAGCAGCACCGGCCAAGGCTTGCCGTCGCGCTGGCCCATGTCGACGTGCAACGGCAGATAGGTCACGAACGGCTGCCCGTCATCGTCATTGCAGATCAGGGTCGCGAAGGAGTGATCCCGCATCAGCTTGACGGCATGCTCCAGCTCATCATTCTTGAACTGTGTGGGTATATACATAGAAGGCGCTTCAGTACCGGTAATCCAGATCCACTCCGATGGTGCGGGGCTGGTTGGTTGCCACACGATTGTAGGCGGCATTGGTCAAGCCGAGCTGTGCGACGTTTTCCAGGTACGCGTGCTTGTCCGTTAGATTGTTGACAAAGAAAGTCGCACTCCAACCGAGCGCCGCCTTGACGCCGGCGCGAAAGCTCGCCAGGTTATATGCGGGCAGCGGAGCTGCGGTTTGATTGATGAGCCCGAAAGCGGTGCCGGTGCCCACGCGACTACCGATGTACGAATCATCGATCCGAGTAGTGAAGTCGTATTTGGGGCTGATCGGCACCTGATAAGCGAGGCTTGCGGTACCCGTGACCTCCGGTACGTCGGGCAAGCGTTGCCCGGCGAAGTAGCCATGCTCGGTTTCGGCCAGCTTGGCATGGGTGTAGCCGGCACCCGTCGAGAAGACGAGGTTCGGAATCACGATCGCCTGGACTTCGACTTCGCCGCCGTAGATGTGGGCGGTATTGACGTTGTCGAACAGCGGGTAGCCGAACGGCAGCTGCTCGAGCTGGATGTTTCGCCAGTCCTCGTAGAAGACGCTGGAATTCACGCGCAGCCGATTGTCGAGAAACTTCGCTTTCTCGCCGATTTCGTAGCTCCAGACGGTATCCGGCCCGTAGCTGCTCGGCGCGATGCCGTTCGTGTAGCCGAGTGCGATGAGCGCGGCCCGCATCGGGACGGCGATCGGGCTCGGCCCGCTCGAGGGCAACGGCTGATTGCCGCCGCCGGGCCGAAATCCCTTGGCTGCCGAGACGTACACCATCGTGTTCTCATCGACGTCATACGCGATGTTGGCCGCCGGATTGACGCCGGAGTTCGTCTGCACGACGTGCTGCGTGACGGCGGTATCGTTCCCTGTCGGCGAGCCGAATCCAGAAAAAATCATGTCGAGATGGTTGTCGTAATGGTAGTAGCGCAAACCGCCCGTCACGTGCAATTGGTCGGTCACCGAATAGGTCAGGTTTCCGAAAAGTGCTTCCTGCTTGATCACCGTCGGCTGATCGAGATCGAATATGTTGCTCGTCGGAGAGCCGAAGGAGGCGGGGTGCGGAATATTCTCGGTGAGCTTCCACGCGGACTCGAACCGGCTGTAGTAAGCGCCACCCACCCATTTCCACGGGCCATCGCTGGTCGATGCGACGCGCAATTCCTCGGTGTACTGATCGGAGGGATCGACCTCGAACGCGTAGATGGGTCCCGTGCCGTTGGGCCCGTAATAGGAGCTCGACGTCGTGGTGATACAGAACCCGCCGGGGCACCCCGGTGTGTTTTCACTGTTGTCCTGAATCATGTCCGATTGGCGGTGCCAGTAGGAGGTTGCCGAGGTCAGGTCGAAGCTCTCGAAACGGTAATTGACGTTGAGCGCATCGATGGTGATGGTGTCCGAATAGGGCTCGGCAATGTCGAAGGGTTGATAATGCGCCAACGTTCCTGGAGCGCTGTCGTAGTCGCTGGGGCCGTCCTGATTGATCAGCTGCCAGAAGACGGACGGCGTGATGGTCAACCGGTCCGTGGGTTTCCAGGTGACGGCGACTCGCCCTCCCTGCAACGTCTCGGAGTTGCTGCCTTTGTAGTCGGCAAGAACGGGCGATGCCAGCACGTTGCCGCGCGTGTCGCCGGTGTTCACCGTGGTGGTCGCGGGCGGGAAGTCACCGACCACGACGCGATCGATCCAGCCGCTCGTCGAAGCGTACGATCCGACTATACGGACCGCTAACACGTTATCGATGAGGGGCAGATTGACCATCCCGTTCTCGGCATGGTTGAACCCGCCCCCGTCCGTTCCGGACATTATGACCTGCGCGCTACCCTGGTACTCCGTCAGGTTCGGTTGGTTGGAGACGAGGCGAATCGTGCCGCCCATGGACGATGACCCGTAGAGAGTCCCCTGAGGTCCGCGCAGCACTTCGACGCGGTTCAGGTCATACAGGCTCGGATCGATGACCACCTTGCCGTTTTGTGCCGCAGCCGGCGCCGTCAGAGGCACGTCATCCAGGTAGAACCCGACGGTGGGAGAGTTACCGCCGCTGGAGGACATGCCGCGCATCTCGAATTCGGTCTGTCCCGGACCTTCGGTCTTCATTGAAACGCCCGGCGTCTCGCCGGCCAAGGTGCTGAATTCGGTGATGCCCCGGTCCTGGAGATCCTTGCCGCTGACCGCTGAAATGCTGATGGGGGTCTTATCGGCCGTCGTCGCGCGCTTTTCCGCGGTGACGACGATCTCCTCGAGCTGGGCAGCCGCCGGTTGCGCGGGAGTTGGTTCGCTCTGTTGCGCGCTAGCGACGCCCGTCATGATAAAGGCGGCCGCCATAGCCTGGACTGTCCAAAACGGTCGAGTGATCCCCTGAATCATTTCCCTTCTCCCAATTATCAGTATCGAGCTCTCAAGCGCACCTCAATTCAACTAGGAGATCGGGGTGCGGAAAAGTCATGACCTGCCGTAGTTGTGCTCACGCTCCGGCGGCAGCAGCGCGCGGCTTGCGTGGGGCTCCGGCGAAACCTCGAAGTGCACCAGCGGCAAACGGTCGGGTAACTGCGACGAATCGGCCGTGCGCGCGGTGACTTAGGTCTCAGCGTGCTCCGCCCGCGGTGGCAGGAGGGGCACCAATTCTCTGCCCCGTGTTGTAAGACTTACCATGGCGGCATGAAAACCACAATTGGTAATAGCCGAATCGCATCGCAGCCGATGGCGCTCCTCGAACGCCCGAAGCTACTGGTGCGATTCGTGTTTCAGCGCCGATAGAACTAATTGGCTCCGATAGAAGCGTAGCGGGCGGTCGTGTCTCGCTCCCGTGGGGAAATGAGGAACGCCTGCGCTTTGCGCGACCACTCACCGGCAACCGGCACTGACTCGCACGAATAATCGGCGGCCTGATTCTGGCTGGCTGTTGCCTCGGCCTGGCGGCACTGCTCGATGCTCTCGAACGCGCCGACAGGAGATGTATTACCGCTGTGAACGTGCATCAACAAAACGAAAATAATCGACTTCATGTCTGCAATGCTCCTCCGTCAAACTCTCACCGCACCAACGGAACGGACATTCGGCTCATTAAGTAATGTGTGGCAAAGCTATGCCGTTTGCGCGCCTGCGGTAACGATGATCTCCCAATTGCGAGGTGCTTCTCCACTTTGGCTTTACATAGGTCCAGAGTTTGCCGCCGCCTGTCGCTGTCGGCATTCGCCTACGCGAAGTGGCCCGGCTTGACACGCTTTCACTTTGCGATACAAAGTATATGGATGATTCGCAGGGCGAGTGCGATGCAAAATAGAGCTCGAGGCAGCGGGTTCAACGGAGGACGATTGCTCTTGAGAACGAGATGCATTCTCTGGAGCATTTGCCTGGCGGCATTTGCCCCGGGTCATTTGGCTACGGCGTTGGACCTCACGAGCTTGCGTGGCCGCGTTGTTTATCTGGATTTCTGGGCATCCTGGTGCGGGCCGTGCAAGCAATCGTTTCCGTGGATGGAGACGCTGAAGAGCACCTACCAGGGACAGGGGCTCGAGATAGTGGCCGTTAACCTCGATAGCGATCGGGCCGATGCGGATAAATTCCTGAAGCAGCTTCATCCGACGTTCGATGTGCGTTTCGATCCGAAAGGGGAGCTTGCGGAACTCTACAAGGTACAGGGCATGCCTTCGAGTGTGCTGATTGACCGCCACGGCGTGATGCGCTTCACGCACGTCGGCTTTCGACCCGCGGACCGTACGCTTTACGAGGCGCAGGTGCGTGAGCTGTTGGACGAGAAATAGCCGTTCATTTCCGGGGGGAACCATGAATTGTCGCTGCAGTCGTTTTGGCACCATGCTCGCAGTCGCACTCATCTCTGGGTGCAGCTCCCTGGGTGTCCCAAACGGCGGCGGACTTCTACATGCCGTTCATTCTGAATACGGAAAAGCAGACTAGCGGCTACGAGTCCTCGGATTCTCGGCTGGGAGCATTCCACGCCCTGACATACGGGGTGAAGTACGCGCAGAAGCTGCCGGGTCTCGGGAGTCGCCCGGAATCGGAAATCAGTATTCGCGCGGAGTATTATCAGCAGACGTTCGATGAGAGGGTGCCGATACCTGCGGGTTTGGAAGGGCTCGATCTTTATCCCGGCCTCAAAGCGGTATTGGTCCACATCGGCTGGCGGTTTTAAGTCGGCTCACGGTTGCGCGAGGCTCGCGGCGGAGGCAGCTGCAAGTGCCGGATGATGGGTTAATCGTCGAGCCGCGGGGCGAGAATCTGCTGGCGGTCAAGTTCACCGCGATGGCGAGCCCTTGCGAGATTCTGCTGCCTTTGATGAGTGAGCACGCAGCCTTGGCAATCGGCACGGTCGCCGCGCAGGAAGCATGGCGCGTCGAGCAGAAGTACAGCCGCTACCGGGACGATAGTGTCACCGCGCGGATCCACGAACATCGGGGCACGACCATCGAGGTAGACGCGGAGACGGCATCGCTCATTGATTTTGCGAGCCAGTGCTTCGATCTGAGTGAGGGTCTCTTCGACATCACCTGCGGTGTACTGCGCCGTGCTTGGACTTTCGACGGGTCCGACCGCCTTCCCGACGCCGCCGGCATCCAGCAGCTCCTCCCGCTGGTGGGCTTCGAGAAGCTCGAATGGCGGTCGCCGCAGCTTTTGCTGCCCGCGGGAATGGAATTGGATTTCGGCGGTATCGGCAAAGAATATGCCGTTGATCGCGCTTACGAGTTGCTCGCGGCGCGCGACTGGACCGCATTTCTCATCAATTTCGGCGGTGATTTGCGCGCGAATCGTCCCCCATCGCACGGTCCGTGGCAGGTGGGCATCGAGCGGCCGGACATCGATGGCGAGGCAACCATGCTACTTGATCTGGAGTATGGCGCGCTCGCCACGAGCGGCGACTCGCGTCGCTATTTGCTAAAGGACGGTATTCGGTATGGCCACATCTTGAATCCCCTCACGGGATGGCCCGTCCCCGAATCGCCGCGCTCAATTACCGTTGCGGCCAGCAGTTGCACGGAAGCGGGATTGCTGTCGACGGTGGCTATGTTGCACGGCGCTGGGGCACAGGCATACCTGGAAGAACAAGGCGTGCGGTATTGGGTCTTAGACTAGGCGAGCGAATGTGGCGATCCGGCCTGGAAATATCGACGTCAGTCGATCGCCGAGTGGCGGCCCCAGTCGAAGCGTCGGCCGAGAATGGCTTTCACGATCAGATGGTCGGTCGCTGACGTGGCACCGACGCCGATGCCTATGTTGATCTCCCAAACGGGAGATACATTGAGATCGGTGACGACGAAGACCTGCTGCTGCTGGTTGTGCACCGCAGAGATGTTCCCGACAGCTCCGTAGTCGGCATACCACTCGAGCCCCGCGCTAACCACTCGCGTGATGTCGTAGCTCACTTTGGCTGCCGGGGAAAAGCCCCAGCCCTGATTGACATCCGGGCCATGCAAGACGCGCTCGAGCGCGGGATTGACGGCGAAATACCAGCGGCCGATGCTCTTATCGATGATCGGGCGTATCTCCCAGGTCCAGGTATCGGTCGAGTAGGCGGAGCGCTGAAAGCCCACCTCGGTCGACAGGCTCACACCAACCGGCCAGCCCCAGGAATCCGGAACTTTAACGCGCGGACGAATGTGATCTCCAACCCACTGCACGCCACGGCCGTCCTGCTCGCTTGTGAAGATGTAGAAACCGACCTCCGACCAGTCGTTGAGACCTTCGGTGAGCTCGACCGTCTCGTGCTCTTGATGATAGGTCGGATAGACGCCGTCGACGGCTGTCTGCTGGCCTGCCACCGTGAAATTCGAATGCAGCTCCACCATCAAGTTTTGCGGGGGGACCGTCTCGGCCCCGTAGACCTGGATTTCATAATTGGCCTGCCCGTGCCCAAGCAGTGGTGAGAACGCGATGGCGAAAAGCGCGATTCGATCACGCATAGTCGAACAGCATCATGAAGCCGAGGTCCATATGGTTCTGCTGATGACAGTGAAACAGGCTGGCGCCGGGGTTGTCGGCGGTGAACTCGACTTCGGCGCGGGTCTGCGCGTCGATCAGCACGACGTCTTTCACGATCCCTCGTATATCCTGCGGCGCCGCGCGCTGAGGCTGCGACAGAGGCATGCCGAGAGTGCGCAGCTCGAAGCTATGGCGATGAAGATGCAGCGGATGGTCGTCCATGCTCTTGTTGATGAACTGCAAGCGATAGCGCTTGCCCTGGACGAGAGGCGCCACTTTGGCGTTGGGGTAGGAATCGCCGTTGATCGTCCAGGCCTCCATGGCGCCGTGGCCGCGGAAC
>Ga0187890_10003732_pt1 | contig 10429 bp, 12 predicted proteins | sample June2016WEW_21_1_FD_133005 | JGI IMG/M metagenome (GOLD analysis project Ga0187890, IMG submission 133005) | Peatland microbial communities from SPRUCE experiment site at the Marcell Experimental Forest, Minnesota, USA - June2016WEW_21_10 | ecosystem: Environmental > Terrestrial > Soil >...
CCGGCACCGGTGACGACGGCAACCTTGCCATCCAGCATTCCCATTGCGTTTCCTCCTCAAAAATCGGAACCAGGACAGCATGCGTCAGGACGGGAGCCGTGTCATCCTCCCCCCGATCGACCTCTCACAGGCCGGGCGTCAGAGCCCCAGAGCGTGCAGGAAGTAATGGATCGCCTGCGCCATGGTCCCCGGTGTTTGGATCGAGGCGAAATGTCCTGTGTTCAACTCCAAAAACTCCGCGCCGGGGATTAGCTTCGACATCGGCTCGATGATCGAGGGCGGCCGCAGTCCATCATGCCGACCGGCTGTCACCAGTGTAGGACAGGCGATTTTCGTCAGTTCAGGCGAAATATCCTCGGCCGCGAGCATGCGGTTGATGGCAGCAAAACTCTGTGGATCGTTGGCCAGCCAACGCGCCCGGAATTCTCGGAACACGTCGGCGTTGTGGCGGACAACGGGCGGGTAGGAGTTCGCCAGACTGGTCTCCACCACGCCTCGCATGCCGCCGGCCTCGACCGCCGCCGCGCGTTCCAGCGTCTGTTGCCGGCGTTCAGCCGAGACCCCGGGCGCCGGCCCATGCAATACCAGCGCGGCGGCGCGGTCCGGGTTGCGCACCGCGAAGTGCACGCCGATCGCAGCACCGACGGCAATGCCGGCGACCGCGACCTTGCCGGTGATGCCCAGAGCATCCAGCAGCGCTTTCAGGTCGTCCGCCATGTTGTTCCAGGTGACGACGCCGCCGATTTTCTCTGACAGCCCGGCGCCGCGCGTGTCGTAACGCAGAACGCGGCGGTCGTTGTTCAGTGCGCCCAGTCCTTGGGTCCAACTGTCGAGGGTGCCGCCCATCTCGTGGATCAGCACCAGCGTTTTGGGGCCACTCCCGCTGAGTTCGTAGCGCAGACTGGTGCCGTTGACTTCGATCCAGTTCATGGTGAACGCTCCCTTGCATCCCTGGCGGAAGCCTGGTCTGCGCCGCCGATTTCGTAAAGGTCCCGCCCATGATGACTTTGCATTGGTCGCCTCGTTCGCCTTACGTCAGAAAGGTGATGATTGCCGCGCACGAAATGGGGCTGACGGATCGCATGCGGATCGTTCGCACGATCGTGGGCGGCACCACGCCGCATGCCGAGCTGATGCGGATCAATCCATTGGGTAAAATTCCCACACTGGAACTGGAAGATGGCACGGTGATTTACGATTCGCCGGTTATCATCGAGTATCTCGACACGTTGCATACCGGTCCCAAACTTTGTCCATCTGCGTGGCCGGACCGGCTGACCGCACTACGCCGCCATGCCTTGGGCCAAGGCATGTTGGATTGCGCACTGCCGTTACTGGGCGAGGGATTCCGGCCTCCCGAACGCCAAAGCGAGCCACACAAGGAATTATGGCGGGCGAAACTTCGCGCCAGCGTTGACGCGCTGGAACACGAAGCGGAGGCGCTTGGCACGAGCGGATTTACCACCGGTCACCTGGCAATCGGAGTGGCACTGGCGTATTTGGATTTCCGCTTCGCCGATCTGGCGTGGCGCGACCGACATTCAAAACTCGCCGCGTGGCACACGACATTCGACGCGCGGCCATCGGTTCAGGCGAATCTGCCGGTGGATGACCGGTGAGTTAGAAATAGTGCCAGAAGTTTGAGGCGCGAGCCTCGTCCGGACTGCCGTCGAAGACGATCTGGCCATTGTTCATGATGATCACGCGATCGGCGATATGCAGCGCTGCTGCAACGTTTTGCTCGACCAGGACCGCGGTCATCGCATGCGATTTACACACGTCGCGGACCTGCTGGAACATCCGCTCTACCAGGTTTGGCGCCAGGCCGATCGACGGCTCGTCCAGCAACAGGCAGCGCGGTGTTCCCAGAATGGCCAATGACAGGGCCAGCATTTGTTGTTGTCCACCGCTCAGACTGCCGGCGCGGGTGGTTCGGCGCTCGTCCAGAATGGGAAACAAGCGATAAATATCGGGAATGTCGAAAATCGCGCCGGAGGCGACATTGCGCGCCGCAACCACGTCGACGTTTTCCGCCACACTCAGATCGGGAAAGATGCCGCGGCCTTCCGGCAGCAGGCGAAGGCCCAGAGCCACGCGATCGGCGACGCCCAGTCGGTTGATCGGCTGGCCGTCGAATTCGACAGTGCCTGCGCGGGGTTGCAGCAGTCCCATCACCGTTCGTAACGTCGTGGTCTTGCCGGCCCCGTTGTGACCCAGGAACGCCAGAATCTGACCCGGCTCCAGCGCCAGCGACACGTCGGATATCACGGTTTTCGTGCCGTAGCCTGCGGTAATCCCGGTCAGCCGCAGCACCATCAAATCACCCCGCCGAAATAGATTTCCGCCAGTGCGGGATCGCCGATGATTTCGCCTGGGGTGCCGCGGGCCATTAAATGGCCTTGATGCAAGAACAGCACCTCATCGGCGATCTGCTGCACCACACGGGTGTTGTGTTCGACCACCAGCAGCGTCTTGCCCTCGGATTGCAAGCGTCGCAGCAATGCCATGATCTGATCCAGCGCACTCGCCGACAGACCGGAGGCAGGTTCATCGAGCAACAGCAATTCTGCCCCGGTTGCCAGGCCACGTGCTACCGTCAGCAGCTTTTGCTCACCGTAGGACAGGTTGCGGACGAAATCCCCGGCGCGGGCGGCGAGGCCGACATGGTCCAGGATCTGCATGGCTTCGTCGCGGAGCCGTGTCTGTGCCCGTGCGACATGCCACGGCCGGAATATTGCGGAAAACGGTTCCTCACCAGATTGCGCCGGCAAGGCGACAACAACATTATCGAGCGCGGTCAGATCGACGAACAGGCGCAGGTTCTGAAACGTCCGTGCGATGCCGGCGGCAACGATCGCTTGCGGCTTCATTCCATCCAACGGTTTGCCCTGAAACGAAACCGTCCCCGCATCGGGCCGCAAAAACCCGGTGATGACATTGAAGATCGTGGTCTTGCCCGCGCCGTTTGGACCAACGAGGCAGGTGATGCGGCCTCGTTCCACGGTGAAGCTGCAATCCTGCAGTGCGCGTAAGCCGCCGAAGCTAACCTCCAGTCCGGACGCGCTGAGGTAATCGCTCAAAGTTTTTCCCCGGCGAGGCCTTGCGGGCGGAACAGCATGAACGCGATCAACAGGACACCGTAAATCAACTGCCGTGCCGCGGCGGCAATCGTCGTTGGGATGTCGATCAGGCTCAGCACCTGCGGCAATGCCAGCAACAGGAATGGACCGACGATTGAACCGGCCAGAGTTCGAGCGCCGCCGACGACCACCATGGTCAGCAACAGGATCGATGCGTCGAGGTCGAACGACGACGGATCGATGAAACTCAGGAACGTCGCGTAGAGGCCGCCGGCACTGCCCGCAAAGGCACCGGCCATGGCGGCGGCCGATACTTTGGCGCGCAGCACGTTTTTGCCGGCAGCCGCGACGGCCAGTTCGTCCTCACGGATCGCGCGCAACAGGCGGCCAAAGGGCGCATGCATGATCAGCCAGAATGCGAGACAGCCCAACACCATCGCCGTGACGCACAGAGCGACCAGTTGCGAACTGTCATCGAGCGTTTTGCCGAACAAATCGGCCGGTGGGATACCCGGCAGACCGTTGGCGCCGCCGGTCCCGGCGGTCCAGTTGGTGAACACCGCGGTCGCCAGCAACTGGATGCCGAACGATGTGACAACAAAATAATCACCGGAGACCCGCAACGCCGGCAACGTCACCAGCACGTTCAACAGCACACAAAACGCCGATGCCACCAGCATCGCCGGCAGGAACGACACGATCTCGTTCATCAGCAGATATGCAACGATATAAGCGCCGACCCCGAACACTGCCGCCTGCGAGACCGAGAAAATGCCGGCGATCCCAACCAGCAGATTGGTCGACAAGCCAAGCAGCACATAGATCGCCGCCAGCGTGACGTAGCTGAGCCAGAAATCCATGGCTCAACGCACCGCGGCGAACAGGCCGGTCGGCCGGAACAACATGAAGATCAGGAAGATGAAAAACGTGATGCCGATACTCCATTCGCCTGGAATGATCAGCAGCGACAGGTTCTGCAGTTCGGCGATGGCGATGGCCAGCACGAAGGCGCCGGTGATGCTGCCGACGCCGCCGGCGATCATGGCGATGGTCGCGGTCAGCAAGGGGGTCACGCCGTTATAAGGTTGCAATCCGAGATCGACCGGCACCAGAGCACCCGGCACGCAAACCACGGCCGACGCGATCGCCATGACGTAAACATGGACATGTCGAGGCTTCAGCCGGGTGATCTCCGCCAGAAACGGGTTGGAAGCGACCGCTCGCATCTGTTTGCCCAGGATTGTCGCATGGGCGAACCACATCAATCCGCCGTATGACGCAAGGCTCGCAACGACGATCAGCACCTGAATGACGGTCAGGCGGATCTGGCCGCCTCCGGCGATGACCTGACTGGCCCAGGGCAGAGAAAATTGCAGGATGTTGGGGGAATAGATGGCGGCGATGATGTTTTGCATGACCGCCAGGGTGCCCAGTGAGGCGATCAGAATGACCAGGTGGGTCGCGTGCCGTCGTTCCAGCCGCGCATAGAGGGCGGCCTGGATGAACGCGCCCATGGCAGCGCAGGCGACAACGGCCACGGCAAACGCCAGAAAAAAGGGCGCACCGTGAACGGTCAGCGACCACGCCAGGTAACCGCCCAATGTAAAGACTCCGGCATGGGCGACGTGGAATAATTTCGTTGTCGAATAAACCAGAGAAAACGTTACGGCAACAACGCCCAGTGCGCAGCCGGTGGCGAGGCCGTTGCATAGCAGCTGGAGGGCGAGCATCGATCAGTCTGTGGACATTTTCTTGATCGTCACATCCTTGCCGTCATGCATCATGTTGATATCCAGGGGAACAGTCGCCGTGTTGGTCTTGAACTCCAGCGGGATCAATCCCTGGAATTTACGAATTTTGAAGATGACGGTGCGCATGTTCTCGCCGGTGATCGGCTGTCCATCGGCCAACAGATGGTCCATCGCGGTCATCACGATCTGGGTGGCGTTGTAGTACTGGCGGACGAAAAATTCCATTTCAACGCCGTATTTCTGTTTGAATTCGCCGGCAAGTTCGGGTGGTGCCTCGATGCGGATCTGGGTGTGGACGAAGCCCTCGGCCGCAGGGTCTTTGATCACGTCGGGATCCTGGAAGAACGTTGTCCCGGCAACGGTGAATTTCAGGCCAAGCTGCTTGTATTGCTGTGCCATGTTGTCCAGAGCGGCGGTGATCGAAACCAGCATTACGTCAGGTTTCGCATCTGCCAGTTTCAACAATGCGGGCCGGAAGTCGGTCTGACCAAATTGCGTGGGCTCCTGCGCCACGATGGTTCCGCCCGCCTTGGGAAAGGTATCGACGTAATCGTCCCGGCCGGAAATCCCGGCGGCGTCGTTCTCGAACAAGATGGCGGCCTGTTTTTTGCCTTCGCCCGCAACGTATTTCGAGATCACAGCGATCTCGTCGCCGATCGTCGGCAAGGTGTTGATCAAATAGGGTGACGCCGTCGCCAGTTTATCGGCCTGTGCTCCGGCATTGATCATCAGCACTTTCTTCCGGGTCGCCAACGGAGCCATGGCCAGCGACGGACCGGAATAGGCGGTGAAGATGACCTGCAAATGTTCCAGATCGGTCAGCTTGTTGAAGCTGAGGATCGACTGGTCGGGCTTTGCCTGATTATCCTCGAACACAACTTCGATTTTGTTGCCGTGCACGCCGCCTTTGGCGTTGGCCTGATCGATGGCAAACTGAATTCCGCGCATCTGCTGCGTGCCAATCAAAGCACCTGGTCCGGTCAATGGCAGGATTGCGCCAATGCGGATCGTGTCGGCTTTTGCCGCCGCGATCATAATCAATGACGCCGCAATGGCGGCCAGACCAATCCGTCGCATGGAACGTTGCTCCCGTCGAATTGCGGCAGGCTTAGGCGGGCCCCTGGTTGGGGTCAAGGTTGCCCGTATCGCACCTGCCAGGTAGTTTCAGCCTGGTTCATACGGGAAGCGCGTTACATGAGTAAGCACGTCGTCGCGACAGTCAGCGAGATTCCGCCAGGTCAGCGCAAGCTGGTCACGGTGCGCGGCCGCTCCATCGCAGTGTTCAATCTGGACGGGGAATTTTATGGATTGTTCAACCGGTGTCCGCATCAGGGCGGGCCGATGTGCGAAGGCATTCTGACCGGCCTGATCCAGTCGAGCGAACCTGGCCGCTACGAATACTCCAGGCCTGGCGAAATCCTGCGCTGCCCATGGCACGGCTGGGAATTCGACGTCAAAACCGGGCAGAGTTTCTGCGATCCATCGAAGATCAGCGTGCGCAACTATCCCATGGAGGTCGTGCCGGGTCAGACCGTCGTGCAAGGTCCTTATGTTGCGGAGACGCTGCCTGTCACGGTCGAGGAACAATACGTCATCGTGGAGATGGCGTGACGATTGGCGGCCTGGCGTTCAGCTCATCCTTATCGAAACCGGCGATCCGCTTGTAGCCGGAAGCCGCTTCGTCGAGTTCATCCCGGGTAAGAACGTCTTCAATCCGCACGAAGCCGCCAGGTGCGCGTTCCTGGACCAGTTGCATCACCTGCTCGGGACCATTGCGGCGGTTGGCCAGCACGATGCGCGCGGTAGCCGGACGCCGTTCTGCCTCGTAAGCTGCCAATGCCTCCGGAACTGCGCCCCGTGCCTGAATTTCTCGCGCCAGCACACGCGCATCCAAAATCGCCTGCGAGGCGCCGTTCGAGCCGATCGGATACATCGCGTGTGCCGCATCACCCAGTAAGGTGACACGGCCGAAGGTCCAGCGGTCCACTGGATCGCGGTCAACCATCGGATATTCGAAACACTGCGCCGCGTTACTGATGACCGAGGGCACGTCCAACCAATCGAACCGCCACTCCGCAAACCACGGTAAAAATTCTCCCAACTTTCCTGGGCGGTTCCAGTCCTCCCGCCGCCACTCGTGATCGGCGGTAAATCGGCGCTCGGCGATCCAGTTGATGACCGCATCGTCGCGAGCAATCGGATAGGCAACGAACTTCTGAGCCTCATGACCGGCCATGATCATGGTACGGCGGTCGAGAAAACGAAGCCCAGTGGTGATGCCCCGCCACATGATCGCGCCGTTCCAGATCGGCGGCCCTTCGTTTGGGTACAGCACCGACCGAACGGTGGAATGAATGCCGTCGGCGCCAATCAGCAATGTACCCTCGGCGTCGTTGCGTGGTTCACCGGTGCGGCGATGGACGAAATGCGCGCGCACGCCGGTGGCAGTTTCCTCCCAACCGGTCAGTTGATGGCCGGTAAGGATGCGGTCCGAACCCAGACGCTCGCGCGCGGCGGCCAACAAGATCATCTGCAATTCGCCGCGATGAATGGAGAATTGCGGCCAGTGGTAGCCCGCGGCCTCACCGCGGGGCTCGGACCAGATTTGCTGGCCACGGCTGGAATAATACGACAGCCGAGCGGTCGCCACCGCCGTTGCTTCAAGGTGGTCGCGTAAGCCAATGTCGAAAAGTTCGCGCACGGCGTGGGGGAGGGTGTTGATGCCGACACCCAGGGGCTCGATCGTATCGACGCTTTCGAACACCCGGCAGTCGACGCCGATCTGGTGCAAACTCAGTGCCGTCGTCAGCCCAGCGATGCCGGCGCCAATGATCAGAACCGTCAAGAGCGGCTACTTCACGCCCAGGCCACGCATGAAGCGGTCTTTGATGATCGGCGGATCGCGTTCGGTGGTGTCTTTCGGTTTCTCGCTGTCGATACGGCAGCCGATCAACCACGGACCGTCTTCTTTCAAGGACAACGCGATCAGTTCCTCGAAGGCGCTTTCATCGGCAGCCCAGACGCTTTGGTTAAGGCCACAACCACGGGCGATGGCAACGATGTCGGCACCTTCCTCTGTCAGGGTCTTTTGCCCGCCGGTAATCTGGTAGGCGCCATTGTCCATGATCACGATCGCCAGGTTCTTTTGCCCGCGCGCCGCAACGGTCGCCAGCGAACCCAGTTGCATCAGGATCGAACCATCACCTTCCAAAGCGATGACTTTCCGGCGCGGCTGCGCCAGAGCGACACCCATGCCGATCGGCACGGCGAGACCCATCGAACCCAGCATGTAAAAGTTCTGCGCGCGGTGGCCGACGGCCCACAGATCGAAATTGGTGTAGCCGATGCCGCCAATCACCGCCTCGTCATGCCGCAGCAACGCCACCATCCGTTTCGTGATGTCGAAACGGTTCATGGTTTTCGCCTGCTCGCGGCTGACAGGCTGATTTGCCGGAAGTGCCATCTTGTCGCCCCCTTATGCCGCGAAAACTTTGCCGCCGGTCAGCAGCGGCGACAGGATGAAGCAGCAGGGTGCCTGCGTGGCGAAGGCCTGCGTGATGCTGCGTTCCATGATGAAGGCCACGTCCTCGAGATGGGTCAGCGTATGGTTCTCGATCAGCAGCGTATCCAGGACCGGCCGCATGGTGCGTGCGACAAGTTGTTGGCCGATGTTGAATTCGCCCATGGTGCCGCGCTCGGAAACCATCAGCAGCGACGGGATCTGGAATGGCACCGACAACGACGCCAGCGCGTTCGGCAAGGTGGCAAAACCGCTGGTCTGCATCAACAGGATGCCGCGGCGGCCACCCAGCCAGGCACCGGCGTTGATGCCGAGGCCTTCTTCCTCGCGTGCTACGGCGAAGGCGGTGAAGTACGGATCGGCGTGCACCAGATCGATCAGCGGGCGCAGCACATTGTCTGGCACATAAGTGACGAGATCGACCTTGTGCTGTTTCAGCACGCCGGCCACGACCTCGAACCAGGGTTCGTCCATCTTGCAGTTTCTCCGTCAGGCGGTGGTCCCTTCGCATGCCTTGCGTCTGCGGGCAACCGTTCGTAGACAGGCTGCCGAATGAGCCTCGAGGAGACCCTCCATGCCGGATACGTATGACGTCATCGTAGTGGGTGCGGGCAACGCCGCCCTGTGCGCCGCTCTGTCGGCCCAGGAGCAGGGCGCTAAAGTGCTGGTGCTGGAGAAGGCGAGCGAGGAAGAGAGAGGCGGTAACTCCACCTTCACCGCCGGCGGGTTTCGCTTCGTGCACAATGGCGTCGAGGATCTTCGAAAAGACGTCCTGAACGATCTCTCGGAAGCCGAGGCGAAGCAGATGGTCATTCCGCCGTTCACGGCGGAAAAGTACACCGACGACCTGATGATGGCGACCGAGTATCTCTCTGAGCCGGACCTGATCGATCTGCTGGTGGGCCGCTCGCGCGAGACGATGGTGTGGATGCGCGAGAAGGGCGTGCGCTGGATCCCGATGTTCAAACGCCAGTCCTATATGGTGAACGGCGTGCAGCACTTCTTCGGCGGCATGGCGGTCGAGGCTGTGGGCGGCGGCTGGGGACTGGTCGATTTCCTGTTTCGTTCCGCCGAACGTTACGGCGTCAAGGTTCGTTACAACACCGGCCTGAGAAAGCTGATCCAGAACCAGAAGGGCGACGTCATCGGCGTCACCGCGTTTGGCCCCGACGGATATGAGGATTTTCATGCGCGCTCGGTCGTGCTGGCGTGCGGCGGGTTCGAGGCGGATCCGGAAATGCGGGTGCGTTACTATGGGCCAGGCTGGGAACTGGCGCGGGTGCGCGGCACGCGGCACAACACCGGCGACGGCATCAAGGCGGCGCTGGAGATCGGCGCAGCGGCGTTCGGCGGCTGGTCTTCCTGCCATGCGGTGCAATGGGACCTGAGTGCACCGCCGTTCGGCGACCGCGTGGTGCTCGATAACTACCAGAAACATTCCTATCCGATTGGCATCATCGTCAACGCCGACGGCGAGCGGTTCGTCGACGAGGGTGCCGACTTCCGCAACTACACCTACGCGAAATACGGCCGCGAGGTGATGAAACAGCCGAAACGGATGGCAGTGCAGATTTTCGATAACAAGACGAATCATCTGACCCGCGATGAATATCGTATCCGCCAGGTGACGAAGGGCGAGGCGAACACGCTGGAGGAACTGGCGAACCAACTGGAGATCAGCGCCGAGGGTCTGGTGAAGACGGTGCGCGAGTTCAACGCCGCCTGTCAGCCGGGCGAGCACAACTTTGCCATCCTCGACGGCAAGTGCACTGCCGGCATTACACCTCCGAAATCAAACTGGGCGGTGCCGATCGATGAGCCGCCATACCATGGCTACGCGGTGACCTGTGGGATCACATTCAGTTTCGGCGGCCTGAAAATCACCAACGATGGTGAGGTCGAGGACACCACCGGCCGGGTCATTCCGGGCCTGTTTGCGGGCGGCGAATTGGTCGGCGGCATTTTCTACCAGAACTACCTGGGCGGCGCGGGGCTGATGTCGGGGTCGGTGTTCGGACGACTGTCCGGGCGGACGGCGGGGAAATACGCGAAGGGGTAGGACAGCGGCGCGTTGGACA
>Ga0187890_10003734_pt1 | contig 10429 bp, 5 predicted proteins | sample June2016WEW_21_1_FD_133005 | JGI IMG/M metagenome (GOLD analysis project Ga0187890, IMG submission 133005) | Peatland microbial communities from SPRUCE experiment site at the Marcell Experimental Forest, Minnesota, USA - June2016WEW_21_10 | ecosystem: Environmental > Terrestrial > Soil >...
CAACCTTTCAAACCAGTATTATAGGTTCCGGTCGTCAATCTTTGTTTTAGCGAGCAACGTGTGCCGTTTTGCGATTCATCGAACCCGATAGGCTTCATGGTTGACGAGCGTGGTTTTCGGGAGGGAGTTTTGCGGCCAGCAACCCGCGGTGAAGGTGAGGCCCCGCTTCCAGGCCGCCAATTCTCCGGAGCTTGTCATCCCGAGCGAAGCGAGGGATCTGCATCTTGCGGCGAACTGCAGATCCCTCGCTTCGCTCGGGATGACAATTCATTAAGTGAATCGATCGTGCACCGAACTGGACCGGACTTTCCCCACGGGCTCCTAAGCGTTGCATCTCGGGTCACGCTCGCGCTTCTGTTCGCGCTCGTCCTGACGCACAGCCCAAGCTTGGCGCAGAGCTCACCCCCCGCCCCGCAGCAAGTCGCCGGGGCGCCTGCGCAATTCGGAACCATCACGCCCTACCTTGGTTTAGCGATTGATCAGATCGAGTTGCCGGGCGTTGGACCGGAAGAAGCGGCTGCACTGCTCGCGGCCACACCGCTCAAGATCGGCGAACCGCTCACGCGCGACGCCCTGCATGACGCGATGCAGGCTCTTTTTGCCACCGGACGCTTCTCCGATATTCAGGCCGAAGCGGATCGCACCGACACCGCCGGTGTCCGGCTGCGCTTTCTGACGGTCGCCAATTTTTTTGTCGGCATGTTGACGATCGAGGGCGTTTCCACCAATCCGTCCGCCAACCAGGTGGCCAGCGCCACCCGTCTGCAGCTTGGCGAACTTTACTCTCCAGAAAAACTCGACCGCGCTCGCGCAGGCATCCAACGAGTGATGGAAGAAAACGGATTCCACCGGTCGAAAGTGACCATCTCCGAACAGCGCGACGAGCAGCAACACCAGGTCAACCTGACCTTCCATGTCGTCCGCGGGCCGAGGGCCGTAGTCGGAGAGATCACCCTGGAAGGCGACGCCGGCTATTCCATCGCGGAACTCAAGGAAATCGCCAAACTGCATTCTGGCGATCCGGTCGCCTCGAACCGCATTACGCGCGCACTGCAGCGAATTCGCCGCCGCTATCAGAAGCAGGACCGTCTGCTCGCCCAGGTCTCGGCGGCCGACCGTACCTACCGTTCCGAGCGCAACACTGTGGACTACATCTTTAAGGTGGACCGCGGTCCGGTGGTGGAGATTGCCGCCGATGGTTTTAAACTCAGCCAGCGGGTGCTGCACCGGCTGGTGCCAATCTATGAAGAAGGCGCGGTCGACGACGATCTGCTTAACGAAGGCCGGCGCAACATCGAGAACCACCTTCAGACTCTTGGCTACTTCGAGGCCACCGTCAGCGTGAGCCAGCACACTGCGGCGGACGGCAAGAATTTGCAGGTGGTATACGCCGTCAATCCCGGAGAACGCCACAAACTCGCGGCCATTCGTATTTCTGGCAATCGATACTTTTCCGACGACCTGATCCGGTCGCGCATGCAGGACCAAGCCGCCGGACGCCTGTTCAGCCACGGACGCTACAGCGAAGTGTTGCTTGGGGAAGATGTCCGGCGTATCCAGGATCTATATCGGGCGAGTGGTTTCCGCCAGGCCGAAGTCAGCAGCAGATTGGTGGACAAGTATCAGGGCGATCCTTCGAAGCTTGCCGTCGCCATCGTCGTCAAGGAGGGCCCGCAGACGCGCGTGGCGTGGGTCCGCATCGAGGGCACTTATACGCTTCCGCAGGAACAGCTGCCCGAAATCTCCACTGCCGAAGGACAGGGCTTTGACGAATCCAGTCTGGCGGATGACCGCGACACGATTCTGAGTAAGTATTTCGACAATGGTTTCCCCAATGCCACGGTCGACGTCGCCTATGTTACGGTTCCGTCACCGGACGGCTTTCCGCGCGTTGGGGTCACCTTCTCGATTCATGAAGGCGAGCAATTTTTTGTCGATCAAGTTTTTCTCGATGGCCTGCACTACACCCGCCCCGGTGTCGCCCGCCGGGAAATGCGGGTGCAGCCGGGCGCGCCCTTGAGCCAGCAGGACATGCTGGAGAGCCAGCGCCGCCTGTACGACCTCGGCCTTTTCAAGCAGGTGGACACCGCCATCCAGAACCCGGACGGCACCGAGTCGCGCAAGAACGTGCTGGTCACGGCACGCGAGGCGCAACGATACACCTTCGATTACGGCGTCGGCTTCGAGTTTCAGACGGGGCAGCCCACAGTCGGGGCTACCCAACCACTCGGCGAGACCGGTGTCAGCCCCATGGTGTCTTTCGGCGTCAGCCGCCTCAACATGGGCGGCCGTCATCAGACCCTCACCATGAAGGCCAACGTCGGCCGCCTGCAACAAAGAGGGCTCATCAGTTACGACATCCCCAAACTGCTGAACCGTGACAACCTTCGTTTCACTGCGACCGCGCTTTACGACAACACCGTGGACGTCACCACCTTTACCTCGCAACGTCTGGAGGGCACTTTGCAGGTATTGCAAGCGCTGTACAAAGTGCAGGAACGCGAACTGACCACGCTCGCCTACCGTTTCAGTTACCGCCGGGTGGTGGCCAGCAATGTTGAGGTCACCAGCAACCTCATTCCCCTTCTTTCAGCCCCAACCCGGGTAGGAATTCCCAATTTTCTTTACATTCGCAACCGGCGCGATAACGATCTGGAGAGCACACGCGGCAATTACACCAGCGTCGAAGGCGGTGTAGCGTCGAGTTATTTTGGCTCCGAGGCCGACTTCAGCCGGGTGCTGGCCAAGAACTCTACCTATCACACGTTTTTTCGCAATCGCAGCACGGGACAGGGATTCGTCTTCGCCCGCTCCACCACCGTCGGGATTGAGAACCGTTTTGGCAGCACGGTTCTATTGGATCCCGCGCAAGCGGTGCCACCCGGCCAAACCCTTATTCCGCTGCCGGAACGTTTCTACAGCGGCGGGGGCAACTCCAATCGCGGATTTGGGTTAAATCAGGCAGGACCACGCGATCCGTTCACCGGATATCCCGTGGGCGGCAGCGCCGTGTTCCTCAACAGCGTGGAAATGCGTTTTCCCAACGTTATGGTGCCTTACCTTCAGGACAACGTCGGTTTTACGATTTTTGAGGATATGGGCAACGTCTTTGCGCGGCCACAGGAGATGTTCCCCAGCCTCGGGCGTTTTCACCAACCCGACCGGGATTTCTGTTTCCATGAGAGCACGCACCTGCAGTGTAATTACAACTATGCTTCGCAAGCGGTTGGCCTGGGAGTCCGCTATCAGACGCCGATCGGACCGTTACGCTTTGACTTCGGATACAATTTAAATCCACCGTACTTTCCCAGCTATAACAACATCACGACCAACAAGGTAACTGGGCAAGCGGTCGGGCAGTTTGGGTACGATCGCGCCGGGCATTTCAACTTTTCGTTCAGCGTAGGGCAGTCATTCTGATGAAACTCGGGCGTATCAAACTCGGAATCTGGTGGAGCGACGGGCGTCCTCGTAAGTCTGCCCTGAGCGAAGCCGAAGGGTCAAGCCGGGCGGGGACGCCCGGCTCTCCACCGGCAAGCATCAGACTCGGGAGACATTGCGCAGTTGCGCTGGCGCTCACCCTCGCTCTGGTGGCCTCGTCCCAAGCCGGTCAGATCGTCGACCGTGTGGTCACTAGCGTGAACGGCCACGTGGTTCTGCAGAGCGATTGGGAGCAGGAAGTGGCCTTCGAGGCCTTTTCGAATGCCCGCAATCCGGACTCGTTCACCACGGCCGAGCGCAATGCGGCCCTCGATCGCCTGATCGATCAGGAACTGCTGCGCGAACAGTTGCGGCCGTCTCAACCAGTTCCCGCCGAGCAGGTCGCTGCCCGCGTGGCCGAAGTCCGCAAGCTTTATCCGGATTGTGCCACCGACGAAGCGTGGCACGCCAGGCTGCAACGTTATGGCCTGACCCTAAGCTCACTTGAGAAGCGCCTGGGCGACCAGATCCAGCTGATGAATCTCGTTGAAGACCGTCTGCGTCCCTCCATCCAGATTGACCAACAGGCGGTGGAGACCTACTACAACGATCAGTTGCTGCCGGATATGAAACAGGCCGGCAGTCGCGCCACGCCGCTGCCCGAGGTCTATGGCCGAATTAAGGATTTGCTGGCCGAGCGAAAAATGAACGAACTGCTCTCGGGCTGGCTGGCGAGTCTGCGCTCTGGAAGCCATATTCTGACTCCTGAATCGAGTGCCGGAGAGCGCAACCCTTGACCGAACCCCCGAGCGAACCCCCGATCGAACCGTTGATCGAAGCGTTGACCGGGCCGGTTCCTCCCGAGCGCCGGCGCATCCTGTTGAAACTCTTTCTGTCGTTTTGTGTTTTCAGCCTGCTTGCATTCGCCCTGCTCGGCTGGTACGTCACTACCGATTCCTTTCAGCAACTGGTCCGCCGCCGCGTGGTCGCGTCGGTGGAGAAGATCACCGGCGGCCGCGTTGAACTCGGAGAACTTCACACCATCCCGTTCCGCCTGCGCGTGGACGCTCGCAACCTGACTATCCACGGTCACGAAGCTCCGGATCAGGTCCCTTTCGTGCGGGTCGACCGCCTGCAAGCGGAAATGAAAGTCATTTCCATCCTCAGCACCACTATCGGATTGCATTCTCTGGTGCTCGAGCATCCCGTCGTCCACGTCATTGTCTATTCCGATGGCACCACGAACGTTCCGGCGCCGCCAGCCAGCCTTTCCTCCAACAAGGGGCCGGTCGAGGAACTCATCTCGCTTTCGGTTTCGCGCATCGACGTGCAGCGGGGCGAACTTCTGTGGGAAGACAAGAAAATGCCGTTCGATTTTGCCGCCCAGGACCTGGCGCTGCTTTTGAACTACTCCTTGTTGCGCCGGCAATACGAAGCCCGGATAGTGGCGGGAAGCGTCGCCACGCGTTTTCAACTGTATCCCTCGTTTGCGTGGCGGGCGGATGCTTCGGTGATTCTGGCCCGCGGACGCGCCGACATCAGCAGTTTGACGGTGACTTCCGGAAAATCTGAAATTCATTTCTCAGGACAGCTGCAGGACTTTCACAATCCTCAACTGAGCGGTCATTATCATGGCCTGGCGGATCTCGGCGAACTCGCGTCCCTGACACGTGAGGCGCAGGTTCGCAAAGGTACGGCGCAGTTCGAGGGCAAAGGCTCCTGGAACTTGCAGGATTTTTCCACTCAGGGAACGGTGCAGGCGAAAGACATCGAATGGTCGAATGGCAAGCTGTCGATGCCGAATGGGCGCATCAGCGCAGGGTTCTCCCTTACTTCGGACCGCTTCCGCGTTTCCTCGATCAAGGCCAATCTGTTCGGCGGCGACCTGCAGGGCGAGGCCGATGTGACCGATTGGCAGAGTTCGCTCGCACCCTCGCCGGCCCCCGTGCGGCGCCATGTGATCGGACGAGTTCCGCCGGAAAGTCTTCAGCGCGGCTCGCTGCGCCTGCAAGTGGCGGGCCTCCCGCTGCTCCCGGCCATGGAAATGCTGAGCTCAAAAAACCTTCCCCTCGATCAACTCGGCCTCTCCGGAAGAGCGAACGGCAAGGTTGAGATGCTCTGGGTAGGATCGATCCGCGACGCGGAGACTCGCGTGAGCCTTGGCATTGCGCCACCGCTAAAGCTGGCCCCGAGCGAGATTCCGGTGCAGGGCCAGATGGATGGCATCTATCGCGGATCGCGCGACGAATTGGAAGTGAGCCAGCTTCACCTGACAACCCCAGGCTCTGAAATCACCGCCTCGGGCAAGCTGGCGGCGGACGCGTCGTCATCGTCATCGTCATCCCTGCGCTTCTCGTTCACCAGCCATAACCTGCGGGAGTGGGCGCCGCTCGTCGAAGCAGCCTATGGATCCCGGGACTTGCCCTTTGCTGTTCACGGCTGGGCGGGCCTTGCCGGCAACGCCAGCGGCAAACTCACGGCGCCTTCCGTCAGCGGAAATCTTGAAGTCTACGATTTCGACACAACCTTGCCGGCGACCAAGCGAGTCTCCGCTCGAGTTCTTCACTGGGACGCGCTCTCTACCGCGGTCCAGTACTCGAGCAATCATTTCGCCGCGCGCAATGGCTCCCTTATTCATGGCCACACCACGGCGCACTTCGACGCCAGTGCCGCGCTGACGGGCGGCGTACTTCCGGAGAGCGCTCCCTTTACTCTGCACTTTGACCTGCGCAACGCCAATCTGGCGGAGGTTGCGCAACTGGCCGGAGTTGCTCAGCCGTTGTCTGGCAATCTCGATATGTCCGTCACCGTTTCGGGCACGCGCGCCAGTCCCCACGGAGACGGACACCTCGAGCTCCACAATGGAACGGTCTACGGAGTCGGCGTTCCTCTGTTGACGAGCGATCTCCGCCTCGCCGGTGGCGAACTTCAGTTCAACAACATCGATGCCAGTGCCTACGGCGCTCTACTTTCCGGGAGCGCCGCCGTCAGCACATCGAGCCTGACTGAGACAAATACCGACTGGGCGAAGACCGAGTTTCGCCTGAATCTTTCCGGACGTAACCTCGATCTCGCCCGTTTCCCGCGCCTGCAGACCAGCCGCTTCACGGCCGATGGAGTCGTCGATTTCACGCTGCGAGCCAGCGGCACTCCCGAGCAGCCTGCGATCGAAGCGCATGTTCATCTCAAGGACCTCGCCCTGGACAAGGAACGCGCCGGAGATTTCTACGTCGACGCGGTTACGCACGGACACGAGCTCGATCTCAATGCCCACTCGGACTTCGATAAAGCGGACTTGACCATTCTCGGGAGCGTCGGACTTGAGCATGACTTTCCCGCCGATCTGAACCTCGCCTTCCATCATCTGGATGTCAATTCGCTGCTGCGCATTTACCTGCCGGGAAAGATCACGGGACACTCTCCTCTGGAGGGAACGCTGCACGTTCGCGGTCCGCTGCGCACGCCACGCGATTTGAAAGCGGACGCCGAACTCCAGGCATTCAGCGTTGAGGTCGCGCACGTGCAGGTACAAAGTGTCGCGCCCATTCGCTTCGAGGTCGCGAATCAAGTCCTGCTCGTCGAAAATTTCCACCTGGCAGGAAGTGGCACGGATTTCACCGCGCACGGACGGGCACATTTGACCGGCGCGCAAGAGCTCGACGTCCGTCTGGACGGCTCGGTCAATATGACGCTCTTGCAGTCGCTCAACCCCAAAATCCTGGCGCGCGGCAATTTGGGCGTAAACCTCAACGCCAGCGGCACGCTCTCGCAGCCCGTGTTGCAAGGGCGTCTCGAAGTGAAGGACATCTTCGTCAGTCACAACGACTTTCCCAGCGGCCTTAGCGCCCTGAACGGTGTTTTGCTGTTCGATCGCAACCGCATCCAGATCGAAAGCCTCAGCGGCTCTACCGGCGGTGGCACGGTGGCGCTGACCGGCTCCGCGACCTACCAGGGCGGCGTGTTTCTTCTCGATTTCGGAGCAACGGCGCATGACGTTCGCCTGCGTTATCCCCCCGGCGTAAGTTCCACCGCGAACGCGGACGTCCGGCTCACTGGGACCACGAATTCCGCTCTGCTGAGCGGGGATGTGGTGGTCACCAAGCTGGCCGTCACTCCGGGATTTGACTTCGGGGCCTATATCGTGAGGAGCAGACAGACGGTCGTCCTGAGCGACAGCGACAGTCTGTCAAGCCGCCTTAAGCTCGATGTTCACGTGGTGACCACTCCTGAACTGCAGATGCAATCGGCCGTCGCCAGGCTCTCTGGCAACGCGGACCTCAGGGTGCGGGGCACGGCCGAGCGTCCGGCAATTCTCGGGAGAGTGGAAGTTCTGGAAGGAGAAATCTCTTTCAACGGAAACAAGTACAAGCTCGAGCGCGGCGATGTTACCTTCGCCAATCCAGCCAAGACGCAGCCGATCATCGACCTGCAGGCCGCCACACGAGTGCGCGATTATGACATCACGGTACAATTCCGCGGTGACGCCAGCGTTCCCAATGGCTTGAAGGTCACGTGGCAGTCGGAGCCGCAGCTTCCTGAAGCCGACGTCATCGCTCTGCTGACTCTCGGCCGCACCCACGAAGAGTCGGCGAGCGTGGCCTCCAGCGGAGGCTTTGGCTTTGGCGGTGAGGCCTCCAACCTGCTCATCAATCAGGCCCTCAACAGCACCGTCAATAGCCGCCTGCAGCGTTTGTTCGGAGCCAGCCGCGTCAAAATTGATCCCCAGGGTTTGGCCAGTGAAACCGCCCTGGTGCGCGGGCCGCAGGTCACGGTCGAGCAGGAAGTGATGAGCAATCTCACCCTGACTTACAGCACCAACGTCTCCGTTTCGAACCAGCAGATCATCCAGCTGGAGTACCACGTAACCCGGGCCATCTCGATCGTGGCGCTGCGCGATTGGAACGGAGTGGTCAGTTTCGACTTCAAAATACGGCACCGGATGAAGTGATAACGGGTAGGTTTCAAGGTTTCAGAGTTTCAAAGTTTCAAGGTTTTAGAGTCTCAGGGTATTCTTTTCTTGAAACCTTGAAACTCTGAAACCTTGAAACTTTGCCTCTCCGCCCAAGTTCCGCCTTGACATAAATCTCCAAACCAGCAACTCTATCTGTTTTCCACTTCACGCCCGGAGAAACGGGTGAGGGAAGCCAATTTGCGAGTGCGGGTCTTTTATCACGACAAATGCTTTGACGGGGCTTGCTCGGCCGCCCTGTTTTCCCGTTTCTACCGGGAACGAATCCGCGGCGATGTGGACTTCGTGTACTCCGGCCTGCTGCATCGTGCGGGCGCTCTTTTCGACGAAAAGCAGTTTGACGGCGACGAGAATGCCATCGTCGATTTCAAGTATTCCAGTTCGCCCAAAATCACCTGGTGGTTCGATCACCACCAGAGCGCTTTTCTTTCCCCGGCCGATGCCTCCCACTTCGAGCAGGATGAGAGCGACCGCAAGTTCTACGATCCGGCGTTCAAGTCCTGCACCAGCTTTATTGCCATGATCGCGAAAGAACACTTCGGCTTTGATCCGCGCCCCGTCTCGGAGCTTGTCCAGTGGACCGACATCGTCGACGGCGCCATGTACGAAGACGCGAAGTCGGCGGTGGAAATGAAAGCTCCCGCCATGAAGCTGACCATGGCCATCGAAGCTTCCACGGAGCGCGATTTCGTCAAGAAGCTGATCCCTTTGCTCGCGTACCAATCTCTGGCCGCGATTCTGGAGGAGCCATTTGTCGCCGCCGTCCTGCCGCCCCTGCTCGAACGCCACGAGCGCTCGGTTGAGATTTTGCGGCAGCGCATGGAAGAAAAAGACGGCACGATTTTTTTCGACATCACCGACCTCGACCTCGAAGGCTACAACAAATTCATTCCGTACTATCTGCATCCCGATTCGGTCTACAGCGTCGGCCTGAGCAAAAGTTCGTTCCGGGTGAAGGTTTCGGTCGGGTCGAACCCCTGGTCGAAGCGCGAGCCCACCGTCAATCTCGCCAAAGTTTGCGAGCGCTATGGCGGCGGCGGCCACGCCCGCGTCGGGGCGATCTCGTTCGAAGTCACTCAAAGTGACGCGGCTCGCCAAGCCGCGTTGGAGGTTGTCGCAGAGTTGCGCGCCAGCGTCCGCCAGCAGATGTGAGAATCAGGAAGCTTGTACAGGGTACCGATTTGAGCGATACCGCGAGCTCTTCGAAATCGGATGCCCCTTGAGAGGCCACGCTTTAGAATGAATCTGCGACCAGTCGCTGGATACCGCAAAATCAATTTTCATCAAATGCATCCCAGAATCCCGCATCCCAGAATCGACGATCCCGGACACATCAAAGGCGTGCGCACCGTCGCCACCGTGGAGTTTACGAAAGGCATCATCGTCGCGCTCGCGGGACTGGGTGTGCTCTCCATGCGGCACAAGGATATTTGGGGAGTGACCGAGAGCTTCCTGGATTTTCTTCACGTTAGTCCTCACCACCACCACCGCTTGTTCGGCGTCTTCGTCAACCTCGCGCACCAGCTCAGCGACGTGCGCCTGTGGAAGATTGCCGTGGTGGCCACCATTTACGTGACCCTGCGCTTCATCGAAGCCTACGGATTGTGGTATGTCAGGACGTGGGCAGAGTGGCTGGCGTTTGCTTCCGGCGCCATCTACATCCCGTTTGAGGCAGCCGATCTGTGGCGGCGGCTGACCTGGTTTCGATTGGCGATTATCGTGGTCAACGTCGGGATCGTACTTTACATGCTCATGTTGCGCCTGGAAGCAGCGAAGAAGCACCGCGCGGCACACCACTCCGCGAAATCGGGATAGATCGCCTGGTGTGAATCTGAACAGATCGCGGGTGTAGGGACGGGGACAACAATCCAGGCTGGTTTCCCAGCCTGGCTTTCCTGTTCTGGATTATTTCCGGCGCGCCCGTCATCCGACCAGAATCTCATTCTTTGGCTCGGGATCAGAGCCTGGGCACAGTTCGACACTCCCCTCCAGCGCCTGGAGCGCGGGGGCCTCTGAGACCCGGTCTCGTACCCGCAGTTG
>Ga0187890_10003739_pt1 | contig 10426 bp, 9 predicted proteins | sample June2016WEW_21_1_FD_133005 | JGI IMG/M metagenome (GOLD analysis project Ga0187890, IMG submission 133005) | Peatland microbial communities from SPRUCE experiment site at the Marcell Experimental Forest, Minnesota, USA - June2016WEW_21_10 | ecosystem: Environmental > Terrestrial > Soil >...
CGAGGAGTTTGCGAGCGAATGTCTCTCGGTCGCGACCAACCTGTCCAACGCGGGCAGAGACAGCTAATTCGGTTCAAGACTGTGTCGATCACGATTGGAGCTCTTCTGGCCGGAAGCGGGGCCTACGCCTCGACGAACTGGACCGTCGGCCTCGCGAGCGGCCCGAGCGGCGAGGCCCGGTTGGTGACTGCATCCAACCTGACCATCAGGGCCGTTGCTCCACCCGCTGCCGAAAACGGGCTGTACCCGGGCGGCAAAGCTGACGTCGTCGTCACGATCTCCAACCCATATCCGTACCCCGTCACGATTATCGCCGTGAATCTGCCTGCCGCCACGACTTACGCCACCGGGTACACGACAAGTGCGCTAACGACAACTCAGACTCGCTGCCTGGCTGCTGCGCCGAGCGACGTCATTTGGAACTACGCCACGGCTACGAGCGGCAGCCCGCACGCTCTCACGACACCTGTCACTGTGTCGGCTAGTGGCCACGCCGACAACCCGTTGACGCTCACCTTCACCAACGACGCCAGAATGACGGCAACTGCGCCGGCTTCGTGTGAAGATACGTATTTCTCGATGCCGCCCATTACCGGTGTCACAACGACCGGTGGTTCACCTAAGGTCACGACGAGTCCGGCCACCGACGGCTGGACGAGCTGATCTCAGGATGATCTCGACGCGTCGTGTGAGCGAGGCCCGACCCGGGGAAGAGAGGAACGGGGTGTAAAGATCACATGAGTCACCATGACCGGGTGGCCACCTACGACCAATGAAATGCTCGCGGTGGTTGTCGGGTGTGGTCGCCGAACACAACTTGCAGGTGCGAGTGCGCCATAAGTCTGGTGGGGACCGTGGGGGACCTTCGACTGTCGCTACGAGCACGAGTGCGCCACGAGGCGCTATCAACCGGGTGGAGTGAAGGAACCCACCTCTGGCCTGTGGCGGCAGGCCGGTGAAGTAGGGGGCAGCCTGACCTTGGAAGCGCAGGGAAGGGTGGGAAGCAGCCCCGACAACGACGGGACGGATTGGCACCGCCAGACGATCCGGGTCCGGCAAGCGAGACAGAAAGGTGCATCGCAAGTGAACCAGGGCTAGAACCCTCTCAAGGTGGCAGCAGGCTCCAACCTGGCGGATGTTGGCCGGACAGCAGCGCACGCTGGTTCGGCCTGGCCGCTTACGCAGCACAACTGAGTTCTGAGATAATGCGTGACCAGCGCCGCTTTGCCCCTTTGAACTGGGACTGCGTCCCCATCAGCTGAGCTAGCCAGGAAACCTACGTTAGTGCCTCCGGCGTCCTCTCCAGTCGAAGCCTCCGGCGAAAGGGTGTCTGCTCCGAGGCTGACCGCCGCACCCCCCGTAGTCGAGGGGGGTGGCTCTTTGTGGCGAAGGCTGCTCGGTGTTGCTTGCCCTTGCTAGCAAGGCTCAAGGCCTAACTGGACCTAGCTGGCCAAACTCGCTACCTTGCTTCCAGGCTCGCATCGAAAGGGAATCTGAAGTGTCTGATATGACAAGCTTCATTCACGGACTACCGAAGGCCGAACTTCACCTTCACATCGAGGGAACGCTTGAGCCCGAACTGCGGTTCAAGCTGGCGGGGCGCAATGACATTGCCCTGCCGTATCGCGACATTGACGAGATGCGTGCCGGTTATGTGTTCCATGACCTGTCCTCGTTCCTACCGGTGTACTACGACGCGATGTCGGTGCTGGTAAAGCCCCAAGATTTCTATGACCTTGCGTGGTCCTATTTGGAGAGGGCGGCCTCGGAGAATATTCGATACGCGGAGATCTTCTTCGATCCCCAAGCGCATACTTCGAGAGGAGTCGAATTCCACTCCGTGATTAGCGGTTTGCGTGGGGCTCTCTTTGATGCCCGGCGGCTACTCGGGATCCGAGCGCAGTTGATCTTGTGCATTCTTCGTGACCACTCGGCGGAATACGCCATGGCAACACTGCTCGAGTCCCTTCCATACCGCGACTCCATCATCGGGATTGGACTCGACTCCGACGAACGCGACAATCCGCCCACAAAGTTCGCTGCCGTATTCGCTCGAGCGAAGTCAGAGGGGTACCGCCTGACAATGCACTGCGACGTCGATCAACTCGATATCGTTGATCACATTCGTCAGTGCCTGAGCGTCATAGGCGTCGAGCGAATTGACCACGGCGTGAATGTCCTCGAATCCGACGAACTCGTGGCTGAAGCCGCGACGAGAGGTATCGGGTTTACGGTCTGTCCGGTGTCAAATCGTTACGTCACCGGGGACTTGAAGGACACTGAACTGAAATTGATGCTCGAGCGCGGACTGAAAGTGACCGTGAACTCGGATGACCCGGCGTACTTCGCGGCCTACCTCACCGCCAACCTCGAGTCGTTGGCGAGCTCGGCTTCCCTCACCAAAGCAGAGCTCGTTCAGCTGGAGCGCAACGCTTTCGAAATCGCATGGCTGTCGACAGGCGCGAAGGAAGAATTACTCGCCGAACTTGCGCACTATGCGGCAGGCAACCCATAGTCCAAGGTACGTCATGAGGAGGCCCGACGCCGATCTGTGCGGTCGGTAGCGTCTACGACATCACAGATGGCCGTGTCTTTCGGCGCTAGCTTTCGAAGCCTGGCGCGCCGTGTTTGTCCGCGGTGTCAGCTGCGTTCACGATCCTTTGCGCACGGTCAAGATGTGTGAGCGACCAGGATTGCTGTCAGGCAGGAAGGGCCGGGGGCTTCTGAGCAGACCGGGCTCCTGTGCGGGAGGTACGCCGCGACTATTGCGGGGCTACCGGTGTCTTTTCGGCTTCGGCTGGGACGGACTTGCGAGCAAGCAGGTAGTAACTGACTCCGCCGAATATCATCCCCATGAAGATGCTGAAGTCCGAGCCACCTATCCGGCTGGACAGTGGTGACACGTAGGGGGAGTAGGCGTTGAGCCAAACGGCTGCCGCGATCATCCCGATGCCCAGAGCGACGAGAGCCCGCCAGTTCCATCCACCGTTGCGGAAATAGATCCCGCCCCTCTCGTCTTGCAGCGCCTGGGTGTCATAGCGGCCGCGCCGTAGAAAGTAGTCGACGAGGTAGATGGCACACCAGGGCGCCACCCAGACGATAATGAAGAGCAGGAAGTCCGACAGCAACTGGCTGAAGTGCTGGGAGAAGATCACGTAAGCGGCGAAACCGCCAGACACGACCGTGTCGATCATCACGCATTGGTACCGCTTCAGGTGGATGCCGAGGCTTTGGAGTGTTACACCCGATGAGTAGAGGTCCACGCTGTTGATCGCGAAGAGCTGGAAGATGGCGATGATCAGGTAGGGGACAACGAACCAGCCCGGGAATACGCTGACCAGGCCAGTCACCGAGGCTACGGTGTAGGCAGACGTCACCGGTACTGCGGTTGCCACCGCGGCACCGAGCACTTCAAGCAGGATCGAGGGGATCGCTCCGCCTAGTGCAACGGCGAGAATGATTCCGCTCTTGCTTGCATTGCGCGGAAGGTAGCGGGAGTAGTCGTTGGCGTTCTCGGTCCAGCCCAGTCCGCCGGCGGACATAATGAGGGCGAGTGCCACCATCAATCCACCCCAGCCCGCACCGTGCGGAGTCACGTGAAGGTTGACCTTCGACGCGGTGATGATCGCCATGATTACGAAGAGGGCGACAAAGGGGAAAGCCAACCACTTCAGAACCTTCAGCATGGCGGTATGGCCGACGAAGGGGAGCAGCGCTTGGATTAGCACGGCTCCGATGAGCAGACCGATCTTCAGCCCGGTGCTACCGGCAACGTTGGCCTTCGCGGCTAGGGCCAAGCCTGCGAGTACGACAAGAGCGATACCCTCGGTTTCGTATCCGACCTGTGTTATCCAGTTGAAGAGAGAAGGCACTCGGTTCCCGCTCGGACCGAAGGACGCTCGACTGATCGTGAAAGCCGTCGTGCCGGCCTGGGGTCCCTGGAGACTGGTGAGCCCGGTCAGGAGATATGACCCAATGCTGCCGACGATGATGACTGGCACCGCCTGAGCGAAGGACAGGCCAAAGATGGCGACGAGCAGCGTGCCGTAGACCACGTACTCGACGTTCCAGATCGCGCCGGTCCACATCCAGAACAGTGCGCTCGGGGTGCCCCAGCGTTCGTCGGCACTCACGTGCTGGATGCCGCGCCGCTCAATTCCCATGGAACGCGTAGTTGCGGGGTCGGCGGCGGAGTTAGCAGCGTCTCCCCGATTTTCGTCTTGACCCACGGTCACCCTCCGTCCCTTGACGGTGGAGGCTCGACCGTGACCGCGACTAGCTCGACCAACAACCAGTCGGTGCCTTCTCCGTTGCTTGCAAAAGAATTGGGTGGCACGTTACTAGGGCCTCAACTACAGGTAAATTCCTCGTCCGTTCGCGGGATTTGACCTGATACGAGACCCAAGGAGATGATCAGTTCAGGTCGGGCTCTGGCTGTCCGAGCCGCGAACGCGGGTTCGGCTCGACTCGAGGTGGAGGCCACGTGCAACTACGAGAGAAGATCGACGCAGCCGAAGGTGTTCGGAAAGCCGACCTGGTGCTGACCGGCGGCCGGCTTGTCAATGTGGCGACCGGCGAGGTCTATCCGGCGGATGTGGCTGTCGTTGGCGACATGATCGCGGCGGTGGGTGATGTCACCCCCAATACAGGACCTGCCACGACAGTCATAGACGTGACGGGCCGGTACTTGGTTCCGGGCCTGATTGACGGTCACCTCCACATCGAGTGCAGCAAGTTGTCGGTGACGATGTTCGCCGACGCCGTGGTCCGTTGCGGCACGACGAGCGTTGTCTCCGGGTTGGACCAGACCTACGCCGTTGCAGGGCTGGAAGGCGTGCGAGATGCACTCTCGGAGGCGGAGGCCAGCCAGATGAAGATCTTCTGGGCGGCACCCTACAAAGTCCCGTACACGATCCCCGAGTCGAACGTGGGGTTCCGGCTCGGCCCCGAGGTCCATGAGATCGCCCAGAAGTGGGACGATTGCTTCGGCGTATGGGAGACGGTGACTGAGTTCATCACCAATCGTGACGCCGAGGTGCTCGAGGTCATCGAGATAGCGGAGCGGAACCGCTTGCCGGTCTTTGGCTGTGCGCCCATGGCGAGCGCGGCCACGATCGGCGTGCTGGCCGCCGCTGGCGTCCGCTTGGACCATGAGAGTTACAACGCCGAAGAGGTCCTCACAAAGATGCGGGCCGGCATGTACGTGATGCTACGAGAGTCGGCCGTCGCCCACTTCATGGAGGAGAACATCCAGGTCGTGACACGGCTCGGGGCCAATCCAGGCCGCGTCGGCTTCTGCACCGACGACGTGACGGCGACGAGCCTGCTCCGGGATGGGCACCTCGATCGGCTGGTTCGCATGGCCATAACAGCTGGCGTGCCACCAATCACGGCGATTCAGATGGCGACCATCAACACGGCGCAGATGTATCGGATCGACCACCTCGTCGGCTCGATATGTCCTGGACGGGCCGCAGACGTGGTTGTCATCGACGATCCCGCCAGCTTTGTCGTAGACAAAGTGGTGTCCAAGGGAGTCCTCGTCGCTGAGGGTCGCCGCGCGCTACGTCCTCCACTCGTCCCGACAAGGGGACCGGCGCTGCTCGACACCATGAATCGGAGACCGCTCGAGCCCGACGAGATCCGCATGCCGACTGAGCTCGGATCCCCGGTAAGGGTGCTTGCCATGGAGATGGACCGCGAGGTGCCCTTTGTGCGCCGTCGCCGCGATGTTCTCCTGGAAGTAGTCGATGGTTCGGTAAGACCCGACGTTGCCAAGGATGCTCTCTATGTGACCGTCGTCGAGCGCTACGGCAAGACGACGAATCTGTCTGTCGCGATCGTGTGCGGATTCGGCCTCAACTCGGGGGCACTGGCCACGAGTGCCGCTCCAGACGACAACAACATTATCTGCGTGGGGACGAACCCCTCCGACATGGCTCTTGCGATTAACACGGTGATCGAGCTCAGGGGAGGCCTCGCAGTCACAGACGGTGGGAAGGTAATTGAGACGTTGGCATTGCCTGTCGGTGGGATCGTGGCCGACATCGATGTCGAGACGATGGCGGCAGCCGAGGCACGACTGGACTCCGCTGCACGGGCACTCGGCTGCAAGCTGCCGACGGCGTTCGGCTATCTCATGTTCCTCGAGATCACATCCATCCCCGACTACGCGATCACCGACCTCGGTCTGGTGGGTGTGCGCGAGCTCGCCGTGCTGGACTCGGTACTCGGGCCGGGCTGAGTCACGGCACGTTTGGCCTCCGCGCTCCGAGTCGCACCACCTGGCTGGCACAAAGTGGCGGTCCACCTGGCGTTCGGTTCACCTCGGCCCGCACGCCATTACCAGTCCCCTCCCGCGTCGAACACCCCACTTCCAACGTCGAGACTATGAACGGCGATCGCGTTCTCACCGATCCTGCATCCGCCGCGAAAGTCGCGGCCCTGTTGGATCCGCCCCTATGGCCTGCCTGGCCGAAAGGACCGTTATGAGATCCCGAAGTTGCTCGAGGACCCGGCGACGGCCGAGACGTCTTCGATAATCATGGCGGTATCGGCTCGAACAGCAGTCCGGGTCGAGCTCGTGCAAGACGCGTTCGTGTTCCTGGCCGACGAGCCCGAATTGGACAGGCAGGCTCGAGTTCAGTTGCAACGAACCGAGGCCACTCGGCGGAGGGATAGGGCTTCTCGTGCCCGCCGCGGCGACAGTAGCCATTCTTCGACACGTGACTGGCGTCTGCATCGAAGTCATCGACGAGTACGACCCGGCTGACGCGGCGATCGGCACCCTAAGGTCTGGTGAGGGAGCGCCACTCCTTCAGCAGCCCGCGCGCGACGCACTAGCAAAGGGCCTAGAGCCACCATCGACATCGCCATGCGTCCGGCGCTCCGGGTTACCTTATGTACTGATCAACGCAGTTCCGCCGAGACCTGATTTCAGGACCAGTCGGAGACCCGCGATGCCCACCCTCCACGACCTTCGACACCGCATTTCCAGTTGCGTGAAGTGGAGTCACCCGGCTGGCGGATACCCGGCAGGATGGCGGAATCAGAATGGACCGCTGTTGGTCACCAGAGAAGCTACCGGGAATGAACGACGCGCTTGGAGCCCACACCTTTGTGACATTTGGCCCTGACGCCCGATGAACCGAAGGCGCAGGATGACCTGCGAATGGTCCCAAGCTGGTGAGCGAGGAGGCTCGATGAAGGCGAGATACATCGTCGTAATAGGACTGGCGGTCTTGGCGGCAGCCTGTTCCAGTTCCAAGCCGGCGGCAACTCCTTCGACTTCAACATCTACAACTGTCAGTCCGGCTTCAACATCAACAACTGTCAGTCCGACTTCAACATCGACGACAGTTGCTCCGACGACATCAACCACGACGGTCTCGTCGACAAAGGCGTCTCAGCAGTACCTGGCGGTCGCCGCGGTCTCTAGGGCCGCGTACGTGACGTGGAGCTCCAAGATCACAAGCAAGACCACGATCAGCGAGGCAATCGGTCCCTGTGACACCTACGCAGCCGCGTTGACGAACTTCGACAACGCAATATTGGGTATCGCCGTCACTGGGAAGACGGAAACTGACATTCAGACGTTGGTTGCCGATGACCGCGTCGTCATCAAGAATCTGAAGGCTGTGAGAACGGAAACCGCGGCCCAAATCGAGAAAGAGGCCACTCAACTCAAGGCTACTGGGAAGGCGGCAATACGCGCAGGCGACGTTGTTCGCAGCGACCTCGGTCTGCCGCCAAGCTAAGTTTGGGCTAGCTGGGCGCGATTAGGCTTGTAGTGAGGCGCCCAGCGCGAATCCGGCCGGTGTCGGACCTGGCGTTCAGGTGACACGGACGGTAGGGCACCAGAAACCCAGTGGTGTCGGCGGAGCTGTACGGACAAGGCGTTGACTCGGTGATGCTGGTCCGTCCGTCTGGCAACCAGGCACAGCGTGCAGCGGCGATCGCTGAGTGGTCGACAGTCGGCCCGACTGAGACGACCGACATCGAATTAGGAGGTTTCGGGCCAGGATTCGGGGTTTGCGCGAGTGGTCTGATTGGCGTCGCGGCACTCATGGAGAGCTGGCGGGTGGCGACCTAGACGCGAACTGCGTCGAGAACGACGAGGATGCGCGTCGCCGATGCGAACCAGTCGCCCACGGACTAGATAGAGGAAGGCCGCCAACGGCTTGCCGGTGCCTAGTTGTGCCGTTGCGGCAGAGGGTCCTGTCGAGATTCGGGACCGTGGCGCTTCGCGGCTCCATCACGGCGGCCGGGTGTTCTACGGCGTCCGCGTCCGACTACCGGTGTGGGAAACGGACGTCGCGTGGTTCGAGGTAATTGGCGCTTGGCGTGCTCGTGGACGCGATGTTGCGTCAGCCGCCCCTGGTGCCAATAACACGTATGGTTGAGCTACTGCAACGAGCAGACCCGAAGCGGTGGCGATTTACGGCACGTGGCGGAGGTCGATCACGATTGGCGTCGCTTCTCGGCTCAATACATGGATCCATCCGGTGGCTCTGATCTGCGGATTCCTGCTCTGCATGCTTCCGACGATCCTCGGCACGGTGCGGAGGGGCGTCAGCGTAGAGTCTGTCTTCGTGGTCCACCTGCTGCTCGGCTGGACACTGATCGGCTGGGCGATCGCTCTCGCCATCGCGCCGCATAGGAACCCGCCACACTTACGCGCAGATGTGGACGCCACCGCCAATGCCCAGGTCCGCACTGGGAGATGGGTTGCTTCGTCTCCCCAGAGCTCACCAAGTGAGAACCCGAATACATCGCCGCCAGCCGGTCGGCTGCCAGGCGAGCACGCGGACCGGTCCGATCCGTCAGGTCAAAAGTCGTGGGACCGTCAAAGATGGACCGCTACTCACTCAAAGCCTCAACTGCCTGGGTCCGAGAAGAACGAGAACTAGATGCGACGCCGCCTAGTAGTTTCATTCGTACCTGTAGTTGCAGTGTTCTCATGCACCACTTCTTTCCCTATCCGTTCGAACGCGCAAGCGGTTGTCTCATCTGGGCTCGCGGTGTTGTATCGGAGCGCCAGCCCACTACCTCCAGCGCGCTCACTCGCGCTTGGACGCCTGTCGTCCTCGACTGATCTTCATATCGACGTCACGCTAAAGCTGCCAGATCCGTCGGCCGTGGCCTCCTTCATCGCATCTCTGTCTGATCGGCACTCGCCGGACTTCCACCACTTCCTCCGCCCCGGCCAATTCGGTCAACTTTTCGGTCCTCCGTTGTCTGAGGTGGAGGCTGTCGACGCCGTGCTCCGCTCCGACGGACTCCACCCTGGGCAAGTGGCCGCGGATCGACTCTCGATCCCGGTACTTGCGCCAGTGGCAGCACTCGATCGTGCCTTGCATGTGCGGCTCGTGGACTACCGGCTACCCAACGGACGCACGGCCTTCACAACCTTGTGGCCACCGAGCATTTCGGCGTCTGTGGCCGTGTACATCCAGGGGATTCTCGGCCTCAGCGATGTCGTTCCGCCCGAGAGCTTGCTTGCGAGTCCGCATGTCCCGCGATCCGCATCGCGCGCTTCGCGAGACGCTGATCCGACAATGGCGGGTCCAACACCTTGCGCGGCAGCCATCGCCGCTGCTAGCTCGGGCGGGAGCCACACGGCCGATCAGTTGGCTGCTTTCTACGGCTTTGATCCGCTCTACGCCTTGGGTGATTTCGGACAGGGAGTCAAAGTCGCCCTAGTCGAGTTCGAGCCGAATTTGCCTACCGACGTCGCGGCTTACCAGGTGTGTTACGGGACTGACACCACCGTGAACTACATACCGGTCGACGGAGGCACCGGTTCAGGCGCGGGCACCGGCGAAGCGGCCCTCGACATCGAGGACATCATCGGGCTCGCCCCCGACGCGACTGTCGACGTCTATCAGGAAGGCAACTCGAACAGCTGGGACGTCTATTCGACCATCGTCAACTCCGACACCGACGAGGTCGTGTCCGTCTCCTGGGGATTCTGCGAGTTGGACGCAGGAAGCGCATTGGTCCAGTCAGAGAGCGCTCTCTTCGCACAGGCTGCGACGCAAGGCCAGACAGTGTTCTCGGCTGCGGGCGACACCGGCTCGACCGACTGTTACAGCGACAAGGGCACGACGAACGGGCCCACTCCTTCGGTGCTCGATCCGGCAAGCCAGCCCTACGTCATCGGGGTTGGAGGCACGTCGCTCGTCGCCAACTCCGAGAGCGTGTGGAATGACTCGACCGACACGGGCGGCGCCGGCGGGGGCGGGGTATCGGCAGCCGAGTGCATGCCCTTCTACCAGGATCACCCCAAGGTCCCAGGTTTGATCAGCTCGTACTCGAGTTCCAATCCGACATTGTGCGGATCGACCGTCCCTTACTTACGTCAGGTTCCAGACGTCTCGGCGGACGCTGACCCGAGTTCCGGGTACACCTTCTTTTACAGCGGATC
>Ga0187890_10003740_pt1 | contig 10425 bp, 9 predicted proteins | sample June2016WEW_21_1_FD_133005 | JGI IMG/M metagenome (GOLD analysis project Ga0187890, IMG submission 133005) | Peatland microbial communities from SPRUCE experiment site at the Marcell Experimental Forest, Minnesota, USA - June2016WEW_21_10 | ecosystem: Environmental > Terrestrial > Soil >...
GGGCCTCGGAGTCGATCTCGACTGGTGTCTTCACCATCGCCATCTCGGCACCCCTTGAAGTGATAATGAATATCCTGAACACCTATCTTAGATACCAACGATACCTCATGAACGTGGTCCTGGGCGGCTCTTGCCCGGCCGGCCTTCACCGGCTGCTGTCAGGTGCTGTTGCGGCGCAGGTCCTGCAGCAGGAGGGGCAGGTCCTGTTCCTCGTAGCGTGGCGGGCCGGGGGGCCGGGCCTCGAAGCGCCAGAGTTTCGCGTCGGGGATCGCCCTGCGCACGGTCGCGACTATCGCCTGGCCGGCGGTGTCATCATCGGCACGAACGTGGATTGACGTCCCGCTTTCGGCGAGGCCAGTGAGCAGGCGGAGCGCGGCGGCCGAGGGACGCCCGTTTGTGCAGACAAGCGGACGAGAAGACTTGCCGAGCTGATCGGCCGCGGCGATGAGCACTGAAGGGTTCTCGCATACGTATACGTCCGAGGCGGGCACTGCCATCCGGAACGAACCGGTGAGGGAGCGGAGCGTCAGCCACCAGCCGCGGACGGGACCGTCGTACTGGACTTCAACCGGGCGGTGAACCTGCCGTGCGCTTACACCGATCTGGCCACCTGCCCGCTGCCGCCGGCGGAGAACCAGCTGCCCGTCGCGATCGAGGCCGGCGAGAAGATTCCTTACGAGCGCCGCTGAGTCCGCGACACTGGGGGGACCCCAGCGGCGGGCACGGGATCTGCCTCATCCCCGTCTGCTGGGGTCGGCGAGCAGGAGCAGGCCGCGGATGCACGCATCGAGGACCAGTGCTATCAGCGCGATGCAGATGATCCCGGAGAGGACGAGGGCGGTATTGAGGTAGTCGCCCGCCTGCTGGATCAGGTAGCCAAGGCCGCTGGTGGCCGCGATGAGCTCGGCGGCGACGATACTGGTCCAGGCGCCGGCCATGGAGATGCGCATCCCGGTCAGGATGCCGGGCAGCGCGGACCGGAGCTGCACGTGCAGCAGGGTGTAGAGGCGGGACGCGCCGAGCGTCCGGGCGCACAGCCGCAGGTCCTCCGGCACCTCGTCGAGCGCGGCGACGCTGGTGATCGCCATGATCGGGGTGACCCCGATGACGATCAGGACTTCCTTGGGCAGCTCCCCGATCCCGAACCAGATGATGAACAGCGGGATGAAGGCGAGCGGCGGCAGCGGGCGGAGGACCTCGATGACCGGGTCGATCAGGTGCCGCATCACGCGGGAGGCAGACATGGCCGAGCCCAGGGTCACCCCGGCGACGACGCCGATTGCGAAGCCGAGCAGGATGCGGCGCAGGCTGGTGAGTGCGTCATACCAGAGCGGCGAGCCCTGCGACGGGTACGGCCGGTCAAGGTAATGCCAGAACGTCGAGAGGGTCTGGGTGACCGACGGCAGGAACACCGGGTCCCTGATGAACGTCGCGACGATCTGCCACACCACGGCGAGGCCGATGAGGCCGGCCGCGCCGGTGGCCAGCCGGCGGCCCCGTGCCCGGCGCCTGGCCCGCCGGTACGCAGCAAGGTCATCGCGCTCAGCGCGCTCGTCCAGTCCGTCCTGGTCCTCCCGGCCCAGCAGGGCCGCGACCGCCTCCTCGTCGTCGGCGACGGGACGCTCGCCCAGGGAGCGCCAGACTGACATGATTCACACTCCACAGCAAGATTCGGGGGGCCGGCCCGCTGGCCTGCCCGCGTCTGGCGGCCATGGCTGGCCGGTGCGGTTCATACGGTCAGCGATGCCCGGATCTTCCGCTTGGCGGTGAGGAAGGATTCGGTATCGGCATCGACGGCATGCCGGGGCCGGCCGATCGGGATGTCGATGACCTCCTGGATGCCCGGCGGCCGGCCGCCCATCACCGCGACCCGGTCGCCGAGCAGCACCGCCTCCTCGATGTCATGCGTCACGAAGATGATGGTGGTCCGGTACTGCTCCCACATGCCCAGCAGGAAGTCGTGCATGCGCAGCCGGGTGATGGCGTCGAGGGCACCGAACGGCTCGTCCATGAGCAGCAGCTGCGGCCGGGTGACGATGGCACGGGCGAATGCCGCCCGGTGCTGCATCCCGCCGGAGAGCTCGTGCGGGAACGCGTCGCCGAACTTAGCGAGGCCGACCGTGCCGAGGATCGCGTCCGCCTCCGCATCCAGCTCCGGGTCGTCCCGCTCGTTCAGCCCGCTAGCCCGCTGCGCCTTGGGGCCGAACAGGATGTTCTTCCTCGTGGTGAGCCACGGGAACAGCATCGGGGTCTGGAACAGCATGCCCCGGTCGGGGGACGGCCCACGGACCGGCCGTCCCCCGACCGTGACGGTGCCCTCGTCCTGCTCGAGGGCACCGGCCACGATCCGGAGCAGGGTGGATTTGCCGCAGCCCGACGGCCCGAGCAGGCAGACCAGCTCCCCGGCGCGGACTTCCAGGCTGATTCCAGCGAGCGCCACGGTGCGGCGGCCACCCCTGCGGAATGTCTTGCCGACCGAGTCGATCACCACGTCGGCCCCGTAAGCCTTAGCTGGGGCAGCCACCGGACAGTGCCTTCTTGACGAAGGTGATGTCGATGTGCTGCGCGATCTGCGCCGCCGGCGGGGCGGACGTGAGCCTTCCCTGCGAGACCAGGAACGTGCCGGTCTGCTGGTAGGCCTGGACGATGCGGCTGCTCGGGTCGTGCAGGGTGGAACCGAGCCAGTACAGCTGCTGGCTGGGCGGGATGAAAGGATAGCCCTCGGTCGCCGTCACGATCTGCTGGGGGTTACCCGTGATGCCCTGCACCCCGGCGCTCGCGGTCAGATACTTGGCCGCGTCCGGCCCGGTCATGTCCCTGCTGCCCTGCAGCTCGGCGCACACGTAATCCTGCACCAGCGTGGGTTCACTCTTGATGACGCTGCTGGCGACCGCGATCACGTCGAGGCCGGGGATGCCCAGCTTGGCGATCTGCTCGGCGTTGACCAGCGAGTGATCGCCCTTCGCGATCAGGTCGGTCGCCGGCGCACCGTATACGTAGGCGGCGTCAATCGCGCCGGACAGGGCGGCGGCGCCCGCGGAGGGCTCGCTGGCGAAGCTGACGACCTTGACCTTGCCGGTCAGGTGCTCCAGCGCCAGGTAGCCCAGCAGCTCATAGTCCTCCGACGAGCCGACCAGGACGCCCACGGACTTGCCGGCCAGCTGGCTCGGCGAGGTAATCGACTTGGGGACGAGCAGCTGGTCGTCGTCGAAGCCCCACCCCATGACGACGGTGACCCCGGTGTTGATCCCGATGGCCGCCGTGGCCGGCGGGTTACCGACGCCGCTGATGGCCTGCACGGAGCCGCTCTTCATCTCGGCGATGGCGGTGACGCCCGCATCGAACGGCACGGTGTGCAGGTGCGCGGGGATGGTCTTTTCCAGCGACGGCTGGCTCAAGATGATGCTGTCCGGGCTGGCGACAGTCCCCTGGCTAACCGAGATGGTGAAGTTCGGCAACGTCGCAGGCGCGGAGCTGCCGCCCTGGGTGACTGCCCAGATGATGAGGGCGACGGCGACGACGACGACCACGGCGATGGTCCCGTAGATCCGGCGTCTTCTGCGCTTGTAGACGGGCAGCGGCTTGCCTGCCGTAGTGTTGGTGTCAGCTGAACTGCTCATTGGCCTGTCTTTTCCCTCGGGATTATTCGGAAGTGCGGGCACGGCCCGGCCGCGGCCAAGCCGTGCCCGGCCGTCAGTCGGTCGCGCCGCTGCGGTAGTAGGCCGTCGCGTCGCCCTTCAGCGACACGCTCGGTCGGCCATCGACGCCGACCGGCACCGGGCCCGCGACCGTGACCCGCTCGCCGCGCCGGTGCGCGGTGCCGTAGTCGAAGATTGCGTAGTGCTGGGTCGCCCGGTTGTCCCAGATCGCGAGGTCCCCCTCGCGCCAGTGCCAGCGGACCGTCTGCTCGGGACGGGTGACGTACTCCTGCAGGATCCGGATCAGGTCGCGTGATGACTGCGGCGAGAACCCGAGCACGGTCCGCGCGAAGCCGCCGAGCACGAGCGAGTGCTCACCGGTCTCCGGGTGTACCCGCACGGCCGGATGCTCGGTCTCGTAGACGGTGGACAGGAATTCCTCCTGCGCCGCCTCGACCGCAGGGTCGACGCGCTCGCCCCGGCCGTAGACCGCTGCGTAATCGTGGTCGTTGGTGTGCACGATCCGCAGCCGGTCGGCCAGGTCCCGCAAGTCGGCCGGCAGGCTCTCGTAGGCGGTCACCGTGTTGGCCCAGATCGTGTCCCCGCCCACCGGCGGGATGACGACGGCGTGCAGCAGGGTGAAGGCCGGCGGCCGGTCGACGAAGGTCACGTCCGTGTGCCAGTGGTTGGCCCGGCCGCCCTTGCTGGAGTCGATCTCCTCGAGGAGAGGCTGGCCCGGCGGCGACGCGAGGGTCGGATGGCCGAGCGTCAGCGGGCCGAGCCGCTCAGCGAAGGCCACCTGCCTGGCGTAATCGAGGCTCTGGTCGCGCAAGAAGACCACCTTGTGGTCGAGCAGCGCGTGGCGTACCTGGGCTACCGCATCGTCGCTGAGTACATCGCCGGTGTCGATGCCGGTGATCTCGGCGCCGATGTTGCCGGCCAGCCTGATGACGCCGGCATGTGTCTTCGTGCCGATGATTTCGGTCATGGGGTGCCTCTTCGATCGGGGGACGAATCGATCAGGGGACGAGCGGGCGGCAGCAGTTGCGCGCGGAGCTGGGCAGCGGGCTGGCCGCGTGTGGCCGCGGAAGGGGCCGGCGGTCAACCGGCACGGGCCGGATGGGGCGCAGGCGTTGACCCGGATGCAGCGCATTTGCTGCGCGCCATGACGCTGCGGCAGAGGTATCCGGCAGCGCGCCGGCCGAGACGCACGACGCGCCGCCGTCAGACCGGGCGGGGGGAGATCGCGCTGGCCACGCGGACCCGGTCCGCGTAACAGCGCTCCATACCGTCCTGAATCGTCATGAACAGAACATGTCAGGTCGCCGCGACCTTGTCAATATTCCCGATCAGTATTATAGGAATATTCCTGGTCAATGGCCGGGTTACGGGCAGGCGTGACCCCGCCCGGGCACGTCTGCGGCGTCTACCGGCATGTGCCGCGGCTCATGCGCTTATCTCCTGGTCAGTGCCGGCCGGGCGTCACGGACTGGCGGCCTGGCCGGAGGCGCCGGATGAGCAGGTATATCTGGCGGCCAAAGGCCAGGCGGCCTGGGTGCCCGAGGCTTGTCCGGCGGGGGGCCGACAGCTATTGTCTAGTAAGACAACTCAATTAGTAGACAATAGCGCAGGCGAACGGCGCTGCCGGGAGGCGGGCCATCGCGTTCGCGCCGGCCGTCATCGGAGCCCGGTGCCCGGGCGGCCGATGCGGGCCGGATCGCCGTACCGGACTCCGCACCAGTGGGGGCATCATGAGCAGCACGTCAACGGCTGTCCCGCCCTCCGCCGGAGAGTGGCTCGCACACCTCAGGCGCGAGGTCAGCCGGTTCGTGGAAGTGGCGGCCCGCTCGCCACTGCAGGTGCACGTGCCCAGTTACCCCGCCTTCACGGTGGAGACCCTGTCCGCCCATATCGGCCGGGTGCTGCGGGCCTTCCAGGCCACCGTCGCCGTAGGCTCCGCCGTGCAGGACGAGGTCATTGAGGCCCCCACGGGGCAGGCAATCGTCGGGTGGGTTCAGGCAGGCCTGGAGCCGCTGCTGACGTCGCTCAGCAAGGTGCCGCCGGACCAGCCCGTGGCCTTCCCCCATGACGCCGGCGACCGGCCGGCTGCCCTGATCGCCCCACTACTCGCTCGGCCCGCCTCGGCGGCGCGCTCGCGCATGCGGGTGACGCGCTCCTTGATCTGCGCCGGGGTCTCGCCCCAGGCCAGGTACACGTCCGTCTGCCTGGCGGCGGCCCGCTCGGCGGCCGGGCTCGCGCCGCCGAAGAAGATCCGCGGCAGCGCGTACGGGGCGAAGCCGATGCTCGCGCCCTCGATGTCGTAGTGCTTCCCGGAGAAGCTGAACGGGTCGTCGGGGCCGGACGCGCTGACCCCGCGCAGCACGGCCAGGAACTCCTCGGTGCGCTCGTAGCGATGGTCGTGGCCGAGATGGTCGCCGAACCGGCGCTGCTCGGCCGGGTCGCCGCCGGTGACGATGTTGAGCAGCAGCCGCCCGCCAGAGACCCGCTGGAACGTCGCCGCCTGCTGCGCGGCCAGCGTGGGCGAGATAAAGCCCGGCCGGAACGCGACGAGGAACTTGAGCCGCCTGGTCACCTGGGACAGGGCCGCGGTGAAGATCCACGCGTCCTCGCACCACGTGCCCGTGGGCGTGAGCACGGCCTCGTAGCCGAGCTGCTCGGCCGAGCGGGCCACCTGTCCGAGGTAGTCGATCGTCGGGGCACGGAAGTCCGTGATCGCCGGCAGCGACTTCTGCGAGCCGTCGCCCGAGCCCACGATGTCGCGGCTGTCGCCGTTCGTGGGAAGGTACCAGTGCACGTGAATGCTCACGTATCAACCTATCCGCACAATGTCTGCTAGTCTCCGTCAGCCTCCGGCCCGGCGGGCCAGGTCCTTGCCGCATCGGCCGCGGCGCGTCGCGTCTGTCGACTAAGTCTATCGGAATAATTGACTATAGGAGCTTTCGCCGGTTACCGTCATGTTCGCGCGATTCTTTGTCGCGAACTTTTCCTACCGGGAGGAATTCAGCCTCCCCGTCACTGGGGAGCGGCTCCGCGTCCTCGCGACCGAGATCGTCCCCGCACTTGGCTGGCGCCCATCACTACTGGAAGGTTCTCATGCCTGAGCCCCGCCCAGGCCATGTCATCCTCGGGGTCAACGTCCTGGTTCTCGGCTACCTGCCCGCAGCCTGGCTGTGGGATCCCCGGCTGACCGCCCGCTCCCCGCTTTACGACGCAGGCGCTGGTGCCGGATGCGCGTGCCGAAGAGTTCTTCGACGTGGCAACAGGCCTGCGGGACAGCTTCGACGACGGCGCCTTCCGCCGCAACCAGGGCTCGGGCGTCTACTTCGACCCGGCCGCGCTGCACCGGCTCGATCACACCGGGCGGCACCTGCGGGTCGCGGGTCCGCTCAACATCGCCCGCCCGCCGCAGGGCAGGCCGGTCATCGTGGCAGGCGGGGGCGTCCGAGGCAGGCCGCGACCTCGCCGCCCGGGTCGCGGACGTGATCTTCACCCACCAGCCAGGGCTGGCCGCCGCGCAGGCGTTCTACCTGGAGATGAAGGAGCGCGCGGCCAGCCACGGCAGGACCTCAGGCCCGGCGGCGGCGACCACGTCCGAGACGTCCGAGCCCGGCGCGAAAGGCAGGCGCAGCGGTGGCCGCATCTCCTCGGGGAAGTTCGCGAAGCCCGTCCGGGCGTACCAGTCCGACGGGTTCAGGCAGGCCGAGCCGAATTTGGCAGCTGCCACGGGGCGGAGGCGGCTGGATCAGTTCCCCGCCCGGTCCATCTATCTATTATTCCGATCGTTTTAGTAGACTTTTAACGGCCCAGAGCTAGAGAGGTGGAGTTCAGATGACGACGGCCGTCCGCTTCGAGGTCAGTAAGGCCAGTCCCTGGCTGGGAGCCGAAGCAGGGGTGGATCTGACTGCCCAGCCGGTAGAAGCCTCAGCGGCCCGATGACCGCTTCCGCCGAGCCCGTGCCCGCCGTTTCCTCCGGCTCGGCGCCGGCCGTTGGATCGCTGTCGCTGCTGGTGCCGGGCTGCTTCACCGACGACGACCCTTATCAGGGTCTGGAGAGTACCTTGCGGCTGTTCGAGTACGGGGAGCGGCTGGGTCTCGACGGGGCGTGGATACGCCAGCAGCACTTGGTCCCGAACGTGTCCTCGGCGCCGGTGTTCCTCGCCGCCGCGTCGCAGCGCACTCGGCGCATCGAACTTGGGACGGCGGTCATACCGATCGGCTACGAGAGCCCGTTCCGTCTGGCCGAGGATCTGTCGATGGCCGATGTGCTGTCCCGGGGGCGGCTGCAGGTAGGGTTCAGCGCCGGGGCCCCGACCAACTCCGAGCTAATGGCCGGGCTGGTCTACGACGGCGACTGGCGCGGCTACGACTTCTCCCACGCCCGGATAGGCAGGCTGGCGGAGAATCTCCGGGGAGAGTTCCTGGGCGGCGCGGACACCGTCGTGCCGCACCCGGCCGGGCCGCAGCGGCCCCGGCTTCGGCCGCACGACCCGGGCCTGGCCGAACGCCTGTGGTACGGGGCAGGCAGCCTGCGATCGGTGGTCTGGGCGGCTGAGCACAGCCTGCATCTTGTGGTCGGCAACATCTGCGCGGGCGAGGGACTAGGCACCGACAATTTCGGCACCGCACAGCTAACCCAGATCCGCACCTACCGGCAGAAGTTCGCCGGACCGGGCCGGCCGCGGGTGGTGGCCGGCCGGGTCATCGTGCCGCTGGACAGCGCCGACGCCGCCACCCGGCGAAAGTACCGCGGCTACCAGGCGTCGCGCCACGAGCGGACCCTCGCCCCGCAGGGCGAGCGGCACATCCTGATCGCCCGGGACCTCGTCGGCACCTCGGCGGAGATCGTCGAGTCGCTGCGCGCCGACCCGGTGCTGGCGGAGGTCACCGAGCTCCAGCTGGAACTGCCGTACGCCTTCGCGCACCAGGAGTACGAGCAGATCCTCTCCGACGTCGCCGCATCGGTCGCACCGCAGCTCGGCTGGTCGCCGTCCGGGGCCGGGTAGGCCGGAGTGTCCGCCGCAAGCAGGTCACCCCGCGGACGGCGCTGGCCATGGCCGGGCTGCTGTGGAACCGTGACCTGAGCGACCGCGACCCCGACGGCCCGTTGTCGTCGGAGGAGCCCAAACGAGCCGGATCGCAGCGGCGCCTTCGGCTCGGCCCGATTCAACGACGCGCCGATCGCCTCAGTGGCGATCAGCACCTGTCCGTCGGCAGGAGCCGGGGCAGGGAGGTCGATGACTGCCAGACCTTCGGGACTTCCGAACGTCTGGATCGCGACTGCCTTCAAGTCGTCTCCTTGTCCTGGGATCGATCGGAACCGGCCCGGGCGCGGCGCGCCCGATCGTGGCGGACGCCTGGTGGTCCAACGTTGCCGAGCCTGGCCGAGAACTCGGCTGACATGGCGGTTTCGAGAGTACTGGCCGGTTTCGGCAGTATCTGGTCCGGGAAGCCCTGCCCCCGTGCGGCCGGGGCGGGGCTCCTTCGCCGCCAAGGGTCTGCTGCTGTTTATCCGACTATTCAGGTAGGTATAGTAGATTTAGTGCTATCATCTTAGTTATGCGAACAGTGCTGCTTGCCAGTCGGCGTGCCGTCGATTATGCGCAGGTCGCCAGCCACCTCTGTAGCTGACCAGGTGGCCAAGCGCCGCCGGGTTGCGGACGAGCGCTCCGCGGTTCCAGGCTGGCGCGCCGTGCCGTTTCACCCGGCCCTCTGACCTTTTTCATCCGGCCCTTTCTCACCATTGTTCTTCACTCCGCCCCGGTCGGCAGCTGTTCTTCACTCCGCCCGGTCGGCTGCGCGTGACGGCGTCGGCCGGGATCTGTCACGCGACGAGACTTCCGGAGGTTAGTCATGTCTGAATCGTCCCCGCCTGCTGATGCCACGCCCGATCCAGGAGCCGGCCCGCAGCTGCCCCCGCGCCGGTCGATCACCCGGCGGCGCATCACCTGGATCACATCCGCGGCGGTCATTGTCGTCGCCGCGCTCGTCGTCTCCCTCGTCTTGTCCCTTGGCGGCGGGTCAAGCGGCGGCGGGTCAAGCGACTCGAAGGTCATCAGCATCGGCGTGACGGACGGGTCGCAGCCGTACTGGCAGACGTTCGCGCAGCTGGTGAAGGAGCGGCTCGGCGTGACGCTGAAGTTCGTGAACTTCACCGACTACAGCCAGCCGAACCCGGCGCTGGGGGAGGGGCAGCTCGACCTCAACGAATTCCAGCACATCGAGTACCTGGCGAACTACAACGTCACCGCGCACGGTGACCTGCAGCCGATCGGCGCTACGGCCGTTTACCCGCTGCCGCTGTACTCGCTGAAGTACTCCACGCCCGCGGCGATCCCGGCTGGCGCCAAGATCGTGATCCCGAACGACGCGATCAACGAGGCGCGCGGCCTGCTGGTGCTGCAGTCCGCGAAGCTGCTGACGCTGAAGGACGGCGGCACGGCATTCTCGAGTACCGCGGACATCGTGACGCACAAGGTCGACGTGGTGGCCCTGGATGCGTCGCAGACCGCCGGGGCGCTGCAGAGTGGCTCGGCGGCGGCGGCGATCGTGAACAACAACTACGCCACGAGCGCCGGCCTGCCGAAATCGGACGCCATCTTCCAGGACAACCCGGCGAGCCCGAGCGCCGCGCCGTACGTGAACATCTTCGTGGTGCGCGCCGCGGACAAGAACAATCCGCTGTACCTGAAGCTGGCCGCGCTTTACCACAATCCTGCCGTGGAGAAGGGCGTTCAGCAGGCCAACGGCGGCACCGCCGTCTTCCGCA
>Ga0187890_10003745_pt1 | contig 10416 bp, 9 predicted proteins | sample June2016WEW_21_1_FD_133005 | JGI IMG/M metagenome (GOLD analysis project Ga0187890, IMG submission 133005) | Peatland microbial communities from SPRUCE experiment site at the Marcell Experimental Forest, Minnesota, USA - June2016WEW_21_10 | ecosystem: Environmental > Terrestrial > Soil >...
GGCGGCGGAGCGACGCTACTGCGCCGAGGCGCGGGTGGGTGGACAGCCTGCCTGGGAGCCATGCCCAGCCCCTTTCGGCTCATCCTGGGGCTGATGCTGGCCGGCCTGGTCCTGGCGCCCATGCCCTGGCCGGACAACCCGGTCGCGCCGGTGACGGTCTCCTGGGCCTCGGGCAGTGATCTCGGTGGCATCGGTCTGACCCTGGCTGGGCTCTGGGCTCTGCAGTTGCTGGGCGCCGGGCGCTCCCGGGATGGGAGGGCCCTCGCCGCTGCCGGAGCCTGGTCGCTGGCGCTGGTGGCGTTGGCGCTGGCCGTCCACTCCGCCACCTGGTCCAGCCTGCTCAGTGCCGGAGGGCTGGGGGCGGAGCTGGGCCGGCTGCTGCTGGCCGTCCTCGCGCTGGCCACACTTCCGCTCGTCCTGGGGGGGCCCCCCGGAGGTGTCTCGCTGCGGTCCTGTGGCTGGGCGGCGGGCGCCGGGATGGCGCTCCTGCTGGCGCTTCCCCAGCTCCGGACCGCTCCTTTCGGCCTGGCCTTGGTGGCCTGGTGGGTCCTCCTGGCGTTGCTGGGGCTGGCCTGGTGGGCGGGCTCGGCCGGCGGTCCCAGGGTCGTGCGCCGGCTGGGGATGGGCGCCCCCGCTGCTACACTCAATGTTCCGTGAAGCGCTTGCCGGCATGGGGATCCGATTCCCCTTTGCACTGGCGGTCGCCAGGGCAACAGGAGGCGCTGTGAGGACGTGGCTGAACTAGTTCTCGCCTCGGGGTCTGAGCGTCGACGCCAACTCCTGGTGCGGTTGGGGCTGAGGTTCGTCGTAGTCCGGCCGGAGATCGAGGAGCAGATGGTGCCCGGGATGTGCGCCGACCTGGCGGTGCAGCTGATCGCCCGGAGCAAGGCCTATGCTTGCCTGTCGATGGTCGCGGGTGACGACGCCTACCTGCTCGCCGCCGACACCGTCGTGCTCGGCCCGCACGGTCCGTTGGGCAAGCCGCTGACGGCGGACAAGGCCCGGGAGATGCTGCGGTCGCTGCGGGGGCAGCGTCATGTGGTCCTCACCGGAATCTGCGCTCTGGGCTCGGGCTCGAAGCGGGAGGCGATTGGAGTCTCCCGCTCGGCGGTCCGGATGCGTCAGTTCAGCGACGCCGAGTTGGAGCAGTACATCGCCGGCGGAGAGCCCCTGGATCGGGCCGGCTCCTACGCCGTGCAGGGGTTGGGAGGCTCCCTGGTGGATGCCATCGCCGGGCGGACCGACACCGTCATCGGGCTGGACTGCCAAATGGCCATGGAGTTGCTCAGCGCGGTCGGCTACCCGACCCCGTTGCCCACCGCTCCCGACCAGCACGTGGCCCTGGGCAAGGCCGCGGCGACCCGGCGCCCCCTGGCCAGCTCCAACCGGGTAGGGGGGACCCGCTGAGGCTCCCGGCCATCAGCCGAGTGGCGGCGATCTCGTCGCTGGCGCTGGTCCTCGCGTCGTTGTTGGGCGGCTGTGGCACCCACCGGCTGGGGGGTCTCGAGGTGCGCTCGTCGGTGATCGCCACCGAGTCGACCGCCAGCACCAACTCGGTCCCTCAGGGAACTGACGTGCAGGTGCGGATCACCGTCACCAACCTCGGCACCAACAGCATCAGCGGGGTGACCGCCCGGGCGGCGGTGCCAGCCGGCTTCACCTACCTCGAGACCGTCAACACCGCCACCAACGGGAACTCGGAGCGGACCGCCGACATTGCGCCCAGCACCAGGCAGGCCACCCTGACCTGGGGGGCCTGGACCATGGGTCCCGGGGCGTCGGGGAGCAGCTCGCAGGTCCTGATCACGGCTGAGCTGGAGGCAACCGGCGCCCCCGCCACCGCCGAGTTCTCGCCGCAGGTGTTTGCCGCCGGCTATGTCAACACGCTCTCCGGCACGCCCCTCAGCCTCGCGGTGACCGCGGCGCCACAGCTGAAGCTTCAGCTCGAGGTCAGCCCCGCCGTGGTGGTCGCGGGGGATCTGCTCACCTACCAGCTGGTGGTGACCAACACCGGTACCGGCGCCGCGCCCGACACCTCGATGGGCGTCACCCTGCCCGACGACTTCGACTACGGCGGGGCGATCACCACCTCGGGGAATGCCGGGACCGATGGCGCGACCTTCCCAACGCTGGGGACCGAGGTCCCGGTCTGGACCGGCTTTGACCTCCCCGGGGCCAGCTCGGCGGGACCCGGGCTTGTCTCGCTCAGCTTCTCGGTCACGGTGCTGGCCACGGTGCCGGACGGGAGCTACGACTGCTCCGCCTCGCTGGTGGCCAGCACCGGCTCCCAGACTCAGGACTACCTGCAGCAGAACTACGCCGGGCTGGCCACCGTCGAGGTCAGCGGGTCTTAGCGGAACCAATCCCTGCGCTCCCGATCGAGCCCAGATCCGGCTCTGCTAAACTCGCATGCCGAACCCGAGGTGCTCTGGCGCCTCTGCTCGGTGGGCTGCCGCCTGGCGCCCGCCCCGCTCCGACTCTCCAAGGGAGTTCTGATGTACGCGATCGTCCAGGTGGGTGGACGCCAGTACCGGGCGGCGCCCGGTGACCGTCTCGTGGTGGACCGCCTGAACGTCGAGCCCGGGACTCGGTTCCAGCTGGCGGACGTCAGGATGCTGGTCGCCGAGGAGGGGGATTCCGCTGAGACACAGATCGGCCGTCCCCGCCTGGAGGAAGTCTCGGTGGTGGCCCGGGCGGTGAGCCACTTCAGGGGGCCGAAGATTCTGGTCTTCAAGTACAAGCCCAAGAAGCGCTACCGGCGCCGCCAGGGGTTCAGGGCCGAACTTACCGAGCTGCGGATCGAGGAGGTCCGGCCGGGAGGGTACGAGGTCGAGGCGGTGGAGGAGAGTCCGGCACCGAGGCGGGCCGCCCCGCGCTCATCGAAGGTGGCCGCCGCGCCCTCGGCAGACCAGGCCGAGGAGCCCGCCGCCGTGGGGATGGAGAGCGCTGCCGTCGACGCCGCCGCCAAGGGCGGCGGAGCTACCAGGCGCCGCGCCGCCGCCAGGCCGGTCGACGAGGGCCCGGCCGCTGGCAGCTCGGAGACGAAGGCCGGGAGGCCGAGGGGTGTCCGAGCTGGCGGTGCCGCCAAAGCCGTCGGCCCGGTGACCCGGTCCGGCACCGGGAGGACGGCATCTCGGACCCGGTCCAAGCCCAAGGAGGCGGAGGAGCAGGTGAATGGCTCATAAGAAGGGGGGCGGCAGCAGCCGCAACGGGCGGGACAGCCAGTCCCAAAGACTGGGGGTCAAGGTCTACGGCGGCCAGACGGTGGGTGCCGGTGCCGTGCTGGTCCGTCAGCGTGGCACCCGGATCCTGGCCGGATCGGGAGTCGGGGTCGGACGTGACCACACCCTGTTCGCGCTGGCCTCCGGGGTCGTGCAGTACCGGCCGTACCGCACCGACCGGACCCGCGCCTCGGTCACTCCAGCCGGCGACAGCCCGGCCTGACCCCGAGGGGGCCTCTGCCCGGTTAGGCTCGTGTTCCTAGACGAGGTCGAGGTCAGCGTGAGTGCCGGTCGGGGAGGATCCGGCTCGGCCAGCATGCACCGCGAGAAATTCGTCACCAGGGGCGGTCCCGACGGGGGCGACGGTGGCCGGGGGGGAGACGTGGTCGCAGTCGCCGACCCCAGCGTGAGCTCGCTGCAGTCCTATCAGCTCCGGCGCTCGTTCCGGGGCACCGCCGGCGGCGCCGGCGGCGGTTCCCGGCGTCATGGGGCGGACGGGGAGTCGGCGAGGTTGCTCGTGCCCCTGGGCACCTTGGCCTGGGACCTGGACACCGGCCAGCTGCTTGCCGACCTGGTCCAGCCAGGGGCGGCCGCCGTGCTGGCCGCGGGCGGCCGGGGGGGGAGGGGCAATGTCCATTTCGCCACCGCCATCCATCAGGCGCCCCGACGCCGGGAGCTGGGGGAGCCGGGGGTGTCGCGGAAGGTGAGGCTCGAGCTCCGGCTCATCGCCGACGTGGGGATCGTGGGGTTGCCCAACGCCGGCAAGTCGACGCTGCTGGCGCGACTCACCGGTGCCCGTCCCAAGATCGCGGACTATCCCTTCACCACGCTCCACCCGAACCTGGGGGTAGCGGATCTGGGCTCGGGGCGGTCGCTCACCGTCGCCGATGTTCCGGGGCTGATCGAGGGCGCCCACCAGGGGGCCGGACTGGGCCTCGCCTTTCTGCGCCACCTGGAGCGGACCAGGGCCCTGATCCATCTGGTGGACGCCAGCCTCGGGGAGGCGGCGATCGTTGCCGCCTACCACCAGGTGACCTCCGAGATGGAGCAGCACGACCCGGAGCTTGCCGCCAAGCCGGCTCTGCTGGTGGCCAACAAGTTGGACCTGCTGGAGGAAGGGGAAGGGGCCAGCCTGCTGGCACGACTCTCCGAGTGGATCGGGAGCGCGATCCCGGTGCTGGGGATCTCGGCGGCGACCGGCTCCGGCTGCGAGCGGCTGCTGGAGGTGGTTGGGCAGCTGGCCCGGCGTTCCGGTGAGTTGGGCCCAGCTGATCCAGGGGAGGGCGGCTTCCGCCTCTACCGGGGCCCCCGCGGCCTCAGCCGCGAGTTCGTGGTTCGCCGCGATGAGGGTGGGTTCAGCGTCACCGGCGAGTCTCTGGAGCGCTTGGTCGCGGTCACCGACCTCGACGACGACTCGGCGGTGCTGAGGCTGCAGCGCCAGCTGGTGCGGATCGGCGTAGAGCGGGCCCTGCTGGAGGCCGGCGCCGGGCCGGGCGACGAGGTCCGGATCGGCGAAGAGGTCTTCACCTTCTACCCCGACCCCGCCGCCGGCGCCCCGGGCCCAGGATCAGGGCGGCAGGACTGAACCGGTGCCGAAGTCGCAAGGGACGGCGGTCTTATTCGGGGGCACATTCGATCCGCCCCACCGAGGGCACCTGGCCGTGATCCAGGGCCTGCGGCAGCACACCGGGCTACCGGTGATGGTGGTCCCCACCGGCGTCCCCGGCCACCGAGAGAGGCCTGGCGCTTCGCCGAGGGCCCGCCTGAAGATGATGGAGCTGGCGGTCCGGGGGCTGGCCGACCCCTGTGTGACGGTGGATTCCTCGGAGGTGGAGCGGTGCCAGCCCTCGTTCACCATCGACACCGTGGAGCGGCTTCGCCGCGAAGATCCCAAGATCGAGCTGGTCCTCGCCATGGGGATGGACGTCGCAGAGCGCCTGCCCAGCTGGCGGCAGGTTGGCAGCCTTCTGGGCCAGGTTCGCCTGCTGGTGTTCCGGAGGGCCGGCGTGGAGAGGGCAGGCCCCGCACTGCTGGAGGAGCTCGGCCGTCAGGGCCTCCCCCTCGCCGGCGCTGAGGTCATCTCGCTGCCCACTCCGGAGGTGGACGGGACCGCCATCCGGAGGCGGGTGGCCGCCGGAGAGGACTGCACGGAGCTTCTGCCCCCGGCGGTGTACCGGTACATCCGCAGCCACGGTATCTACGGGTCCAAGCCCGCTCGGGGCTCCGCCTCCAGTGCGGGATAATCGCTGGCGCATGACGCCGCTCCAGCTCAGTCGGCTGCTCGCTGATGCGGCGCTGTCCCGAAAGGCGCGGGCGGTGGTGCGCGTCGACCTGCGGGGCCGAACTACCATCGCCGACTACTTCGTCATCTGCGAGGGCGACACCGACCGCCAGGTTCGGGCGATCGCCGAGGAGATGGCCGAGTCCGCGGGTCGGTCGGGAGTCCACCCGCTCTCCCGGGCCGGGCTGGAGGAGGGGTCCTGGGCCTGCCTCGACTTCGACTCGGTGATCGCGCACGTCTTCCTGCCCGGTGAGCGTGCCTACTACGACCTGGAGGGACTGTGGGGCCCGGCCCGCCGGGTGCGTCCACGGCGGGCGGCGCCCGTTCCGGCCGGGACGTGAACTCGGAGCGGCTCCGGCTGGGCTGCTTCGTTCCCCAGGGCTGGCGGGGTGAGTTCCCCGAATCGCTGCAGCCGGGAGCGCGCTGGGAGGCAGCGGTGGGAGTGGCCCGGCGGGCCGAGCACGCTGGCTACGGGGCGGTCTGGGTGTACGACCATCTCCAGTCCCTGGCGGAGAATCCCCCCAGCCCGGTCTTCGACCCCCTCCTGATGCTCTCCACCGTGGCCTGGGCGACATCGCGGATCCGGATCGGGACCATGTGTCTGGCGGTACCCCTGCACCACCCAGCCCGACTGGCGCAGCAGCTGGCCTGTCTCGACGTGATCAGCGCCGGCCGCCTCGAGGTGGGTCTGGGCGCGGGCTCCGACGCCGCCGAGGCCGCCACGTTCGGGATCCCGGTCCCGCCGCTCCGCGAGCGGATCTTCGCCTGCGGCGAGGCGGCCGAGCTGCTGCGGGCCTGCTGGAGCCATGAGCACACCAGCTTTGAGGGGCGCTACACGGTCGTCGAGGATGCGCGGGTCCAGCCCAAGCCTCTGCAGCGCCCGGGGCCACCGATATGGATAGCGGGTGGGGGGGAGCGGCTCACCCTCTGGCAGGTGGCTCGCCATGCCGACGGATGCAGCCTCTTCGGCCCGCCGGCCAGGGTCGCCCGCAAGCTGGAGGTCCTGGGATCGCACTGCCGTGCCGCCGGAAGGAGGCCGGACACCGTCAGGGTGGCGGTGGTGCTGGACTGCCTGGTGGCGGACACCGAGGCCGCCGCCGACCTCCTGGCCGAGCACTTCAACCGCCATGGTGAGGAGCGCCGGGCGTACCGGGCCCGGCGCCTGGTGGGCACTCCGCAGGCCTGCGCGCAGCAGCTTCAGGCGTATCTCGACCTGGGGGTGGCCGACATCTGCTGCCACTTCCCGGACGCGCTCACTTCGGATGGGCTGGAGCGGCTCGCCTCTGCCGTCCTGGGCCCGCCTCCAGCCAGCAGCCGGCTCGCCTAGTCCGGTCCTTAGTCAGTTGGTGAAGGCCAGGAGGGCCTCCACGGGGCTCGGGGGCGGTGAGCGCCCAACCACCTCCCTTGGGGTGGGGGAGCCTCGACCGTGTCGGCCGGAGCGATGGCGAGCCCACCGGCTGCAGTCCTGAGGGCCAGGACGACCGGCCAGCCCGGACCGGGCATGCCCTCCTCGCCGGAAGGCAGCAGCTGATCGATCACCTGCTGCTCCCCCAGCTGGTACACCGCCCGGGCCTCATCCCGCCCAGCCGCTGATCAACCGGCCGGGGCCAGATCGGGCCCTCGACGGCGGGACCGAGAGCGGCCCTCGGCGGACCAGGGAGCCGGGGTCTGCCGGGGAGCTCCTGGACCGTCCCGCCGCCGCCTTCGCTCGGCCGCCCTGCTGCCGGGCCCAGCCCGGCCCCGCCTGGCCGACTCGGATGGACCACCACCGGCTTGCGTGGGGGCCGGCTAGCAGAGTCCGTTCCACTTCTTCTGATAGGCCCCGGGGCAGTCGACGTCCATGTTGGCGCGGGCGACCGTGTTGGGAAGGTAGTAGTTGGCCGAATCCCCACTCCCGACCTGGACCACGTCGGCGGGCTTGGTGTACCAGAGCGCGGGCTGGCCGCTGAGGACCGCCTCCATGTAGTACTGCCAGAGCGGCGCTGCGCCGGTGATCCCGGAGGTGACCGACGAGAGGGTCGCGCCGTCCGGGTTGCCCACCCAGGTGGCCGACAGGATCTGCGGGGTCCACCCGAAGGTCCAGTTGTCCTCGATCACGCCCTTCTCCTCAATCCCGTTGGGGTTGGTGAGGTCGGAGGTGCCGGTCTTGACCGCGGCCTGGTGGCCGGTCAGGGTGAGCCCATTGTTCAGTCCGAACTCGGGCTGGCGGTTCTGGTTGCTGGAGAGGATCTCGTTCATGATGTAGGCCACGTCCGGGGGGAGCACCTGGGCTGAGTTGTCAGCCACGTTGTATTGGTAGATGGTCTGATTCCCCTGGATCACCTGGAGGATGGTGGTGGGCTCGTGGAGCACCCCGCCGCTGGCCAGGACCGAGGCGCCGGTCGCCATCTGGACCATGGTCACCCCGATCGCCAGCCCGCCCAAGGTGAGTGCATCGCCGTAGGTGTTCTGGGGGTTGAGCAGGTCGGTGACCCCCATGCGCTCGGCGAAGTTGACCACGTTCTGGAGGCCGGTCATCACCTCCACCTTGACGGCGGGGACGTTGAGCGAGTTGCCCAGGCAGATCTTCAACGCGCAGATTCCGGTGAAGGTGCCCGAGTAGTTGGCGGGCGAGTAACCGTCGATGTCGATGGGCTCATTCAGGATGGGGGTGGTCATGGTGAACTTGCCCGAGGCCAGGGCGGCGCTGTAGGTGAACATCTTGAACGAAGACCCAGGACGCCTGGGGGTGTTGGTCATGTTGATGTCGCCCACCGGCCCGCCGTAGTTGGTGCTGCCGACCATGGCCAGGATCTCGCCGTTGCGGGGGTCCAGCGACAGCAGGGCCGCGTCGCCGATGTTGAAGTCCCTTTGCAGGTAGGCGTCCTCGCTGGGGTTCTGGATGTCGGCGGTGGCCGCCGCCTGGTCGGCGGTGTCGAGCGAGGTGTAGATCTTCCAGCCTCCGGGATTGAGGTAGGCGTCGCCGAACTGGGCCTGGAGCTGACTCTCGGCGTACTCCACGAAGTCGGGATCCTGGACCACCTCGCTGTCCTCCCAGGGATAGAGGGTCAACGGTTCCTTGAAGGCGGCGGTGGCCTGCTTCTCGCTTATGTAGCCGTTCCTGACCATGGCCTGGAGCACCACCTCCTGACGGTCCTTGGCGTAGTTGGCAGGCCCGGTGACCCCCTGGTAGAGCAGGGGGTTGTAGGCGGTGGGGGCGTCGGGGATGCCGGCCAGCATGCTGGCCTGGGCCAGATCCAGCTGGCTGGCGGGGATGTGGAAGTAGAGCTCGGCGGCGCTGCCGATCCCGAGCGCCTGGTTGCCGTAGTTGATCCGGTTCAGGTACATCTGGAGGATGCTGCTGGGTTTGAAGATCCTGGAGATCTCGTAGCCGAGCAGGAACTCCTGGACCTTCCGGGTGATGGTCTTCTGGGGGGTGAGGAAGGAGATCTTGGCCAACTGCTCGGTGATGGTGCTGGCGCCCTGAAGCTGGGTGTGATGGACCACGTCGTTAATCCCGGCCGCGACGATCCGGGGCAGGTCGGCCGAGCTGGTGTCCTGGTAGAAGTGGCGGTCCTCGACCGCCACGGTGGCCTTCACCAGCAGCGGGCTCACCTCCTTCAGGGCCACGTTGACGTGGTGGATTCCCGGCTCGTGGAGGACCGCGAGCAGGGTCCCGTCACTGGCGAGCAGTTCGCTGTCCTGGGGCGGCCCCAGCTTGGGCAGGCCGGCCACGCTGGGCAGGCCCACCTGGAACGCCGCCAGCACGATCATCCCCGCCCCGATCCCGGCGCAGCCCACCAGCACCGCCAGCAGCCCGGCGGTGGCGGTGTTGCGCAACCAGCGGTGACGCTTCCAGAAACCCGGCTTGGAGCGTCGCCGAAGCTCACTGCGCCGGCCCTGGCCGACGCGGGTGGATGCACGCTCTCGCGGGGTGACGGTGATTTCCTGCATCAGCTCACGAATTTCGGCCTCGGATCCTCAGACCAGCGATTATGCCAGGCTCCCCAGCTGGCCCCCCCGGGCGAGCTCGGGTCAAGGTCCGGTTACGGGTTGGTGGCGAGAGCCTCACGACCCTGCAAATACGCGTCCGGCCGGGGATGAGTTACGCGGACCCGATGTCAGACTCCGCTCAGCATCCAGTCCGGGAGAGGTTCCCGAGCCATAAGTTGAGCTCATTGACGATGTCCGCAGCCGCCATGGCAGTCGCCACCCCCCAGCGGACCCACATTGGGTTTCCGCCCGTCCCTCAGAGTCCCAAGGAGGCCGGGATCCCGGCCGCGTTCATCGCCGACCTGGTCCTCAAGGCCGTCTACTACAACGGGGCAATGCTGGGCCGGGACGTCGCCCGCCAGGTTTGCCTGCCCTGGAACATCGTCGGCGCCTCCCTCAAGTTCCTCGCCGACGAGGGATACGTCTCCACCACCGGGATCCGGGGCGCCCTGGGGCAGGGCGACTTCGCCGACGGGCTCCAGTACGCCATCAGCCGGGCCGGCCGGGAGCGGGCGAAGGAGCTGATCGACGTCAACCAGTACGCGGGCCCGGCGCCGGTGCCGCTCGAGGTCTACGCGGCCGTGGCTCGTCATCAGGGCCGGAGCAACTACCCGGTCACCCACCAACTGCTGCGCGCGGCCCTCGATCACCTGGTGCTGCCCCCGAGTGTGCTCAACCGGCTCGGCCCGGCGCTCGGCTCTCGACAATCGATCTTCCTGTACGGGCCACCCGGCAACGGCAAGAGCAGCATCGCCGAGGCGTGTGCCACCCTCCTCGGCGACGCCATATTCGTCCCCCACGCCATCTACGTGAAGGGCGAGGTGATTCGCATATTCGACCCCATTCACCACCGCCCGGTGGCGGTCGACCTGCCCGCCCACGACACCCGCTGGGCGCTCTGCTCCAGGCCGGTGGTGCGGGCCGGCGGGGAGCTGACCGGAA
>Ga0187890_10003746_pt1 | contig 10415 bp, 11 predicted proteins | sample June2016WEW_21_1_FD_133005 | JGI IMG/M metagenome (GOLD analysis project Ga0187890, IMG submission 133005) | Peatland microbial communities from SPRUCE experiment site at the Marcell Experimental Forest, Minnesota, USA - June2016WEW_21_10 | ecosystem: Environmental > Terrestrial > Soil >...
AGCCGCTCGCGACTGCAGCCTGCCTGGCGAGCGGCTCGCCTGGTGGCCTCTTCACGCCGACGCTCGCACTCGGCGTGCTGTTCGGCGCGATGCTCGGGCACGCCTGGGGCGAGCTCTGGCCCGGATCGCCGGTCGGCAGCTACGCCCTGATCGGCGGCGGTGCCGTCCTCGCCGCGGCGATGCAGGGTCCTCTGGCGGCAACGGTGCTCATGCTCGAGCTGACGCACAGTCCGGGCACGCTGACAGTTCCGCTGCTACTGGCGGTCGCGGAGGCGACTGTGCTCGCGCGGTTGCTGAATTCCCCGTCGATCTACTCGGCGCGGCTCGCCGACCCGCACTGGTGCCCGCCGCCGCTCGAGGCCGCCGGCTAGCGACCCTGGTTTGCCACGGCAGCGGCTGCTTGCACCGCCGCGTCGGGGTCCAGGTAGCGGCCGCCGCGGACGCGCGGGCGGAAGTCGTCGTCGAGCTCGTAGAGCAGCGGGATCCCGGTCGGGATGTTGAGCGCCGCGATCTCGTCGTCGTCGATCTCGTCGAGGTGCTTGACGAGCGCGCGCAGCGAGTTGCCGTGGGCGACGACGATCACCGTGAGATCCTCGGCGAGGTCGGGGACGATCGCGTCATACCAGTAGGGGAGGAGCCGCGCGACGACGTCCTTGAGGCACTCGCTGCGGGGCAGGAGCTCCGGCGGCAGCGTGGCGTAACGCGGGTCTGTGGCTTGCGAGAGTGGATCGTCGTCGGCGATCGGCGGCGGCGGCACGTCGTAGGAGCGCCGCCAGAGCATGAATTGCTCCTCGCCGAACTCGTCTCGTGTCTGCGCCTTGTTCTTGCCCTGTAGCGCCCCGTAGTGGCGCTCGTTGAGCCGCCACGAGCGCTGCACCGGAAGCCAGTGCAGCGAGGCGGCGTCAAGTGCGATATCGGCGGTCTGGATCGCGCGTCGCAGGACCGAGGTGTGGACTCGGTCGGGGCGCAGGCCTTCCTGTTCGAGCAGCCGCCCGGCGTTGCCGGCCTCGGCGATCCCCGTCTCTGAGAGCCCCACATCGACCCAACCGGTGAAGAGCCCCTTGGAGTTCCATTCGCTTTCGCCGTGACGCAGGAGGATCAAGGTTGCCACGCATGGAGCCTACCGCTGCGCGCTCCGGGCCGGCGGGCCGGCGCAGCCGTAGGATCCTCGTGTGCTTCGTCGCAGCCTGCTGGCTGAATTCCTCGGTTCCGCTTTCCTCGGAGCCGTGGTGATCGGCTCGGGCATCGCGGCGCATCGTGTCGCGCCGGACAGCCTCGGCCTCGCGCTCCTCATCAACGCCGGCGCCACGGCGCTGGGCCTCTACACGATCATTCTCATGTTCGGCGCTGTCTCGGGCGCGCACTTCAATCCGGTCCTGTCGCTCGTCGATGCGAGCCTGCGCGGGATCAGCTGGGCGCGCGCAGGCGCCTACATCCCTTGCCAGCTCGCCGGCTGCGCCGCGGGCACGATCCTCGCGAACGCGATGTTCGCGCTACCGGCCGTGACGATCTCGGCCAAGCACCGGGCGAGTCCCGCGCATCTGCTCGGCGAGGTCGTCGCGACCTTCGGGCTGATGCTGGTGATCTTCGCGCTCGCGCGGAGCAAGCGCATCGCCTCGATCCCCGCGGCCGTCGGCGCGTACATCGGCTCGGCCTGCTTCTTCACGAGCTCGACGAGCTTCGCCAACCCCGCGATCACGCTGGGCCGCACGCTCTCCGCGACATTCGCCGGGATCGCGCCCGCCTCGGTTCCGGCCTTCGTTGTGGCGCAACTGGTTGGCGGAGCGCTGGCCGTAGTAGTCCTGCACGTGCTCTACCGCGACGTTGACGCGACCGCCGGCGAGGTCCTCGTACCGCACGGGTGAGCAGGCCTTGTCGGAGGCGAAAAACCGGGTCGGGTCGAATTACTCGACAAGATCCACGGGAGTGGCTTCTGTCAACGCGCAATTCAAAGGGCGCCGGAAAGCGGCGCTGCGCCAAGCGCGTCTCGGTCAGGCAGCTACGCGGCGCGCAGGACGAGCTCGTTACGAAGCTCTTCCGTGTAGGCGACCGCACGGCGCTCGAGCGCCCCGTCGTGAGAGGTGGTGTAGACGCCCTGCACGCGCAGCGGCGGCGAGTAGACGTGGATCGTTAGCGCAATCGGTCCGCCGACATGGCGAACACGGTGAATAGCAGACGGCGGAACGCTGAAAGTCCGCCCTGGCTCGAACTGGCGCGCGATCGGGCTGCCGCTGAGCGTGAGCCTCTCTTCGACGATCGAGCCGTCGACCACGGTTATCCCCGCGGCCGCTAGATCGTGGTCGTGGAAGCCCGTATCGGCGCCTGTCGTCCAGCGGATCGCCCACGCGTTCACGAACGCGTCTGACCAGATCTCAATAAACGCTCGCTCCCGCGCTCCGAGGGCGTCGAGCATCTCTTGCCAGCGGTCGCGTCGCTCGGCGAGCGTTGCCGCGAAGCGCTCGAGCTCGATCGCATTGAGCGTGCGGTGAAGCGCTGGCGGCGCGATCATGCTGCGACCGCCAGGCGCTCGCTCAGCCAAGCTGCGTTGCCGTCGAGGAACAGCTGTCGGAAGGTGGCGCTGAGCGCCTTTGGCGGCCCGATGACGGGGCGATCTGATCCGTATAGCAGGCGTCCCAATCCCACGCGATGAGCCATCGCGTCGACGGCAACGGGACCGTAGGAGGAGGTCTCGTAGTAGGTCAGCTCGTCGGTACCTTCGAGCCTCGGGCCGCCGCGGGCGGTAAGCCGCTCGGTCAGGAGCGGCGCGCAGCCGGCGAGCATCGCGAAGACGACCCGCAGGTAGGGATGAGACCTGCGCACCGCGGTCTGGAAGGTCAGCCACGCGGCCTGCATCTGAGTCACGTAGAGCGTCATCGCCGGCCACCACAGCGGGTCGTCGAGCCCAACCTCGGGCGCGCGCTCGCCGAGCCCGGGACCGGGATGGATGAAGACCGGGGCCCCGAGCGACTCGGCCCGCGCGAGCGCGTCCTCGAGATGCCGGACGAGGCGCGGTGTCGCGAGCGCGCCCGCCGGCAACGAGACGCCGACACAGCCGCGTGCAAGCACAGCATCGACATCGAGGGCGCTCAGTCCCTCGAGTGGCAAGGGGCCCCACAGGTCGAAGGGACCGTCGAGCTGGGTGAGGCCCGCCAGGTGCGCATCGATCAGCTCCTGTGCGTCCGCGCGCGGCAGCGCCTCGATCCCGAGTGGGCTCGATAGCGCGATCAGCGCGCGGTCGACCCCGTCCTCCTCGAGCAACGCAACCCGGCGCTCGAGCGTCTCGCCCGCGTCGTCGATCACCGATGGCGCCTCGCCCGCGAGGTAGAGCGTCAGCTGTCCGCCATTGCGGCGCGCGAACGGGAGCTGCCGGCGTCGCTCGAGGGCTTCGAGCAGCGGTGGAGTCCAAATGTGCTGGTGAACGTCAAGCCGCACGCCAAACATTGTACAGTTTGTCTACCAGATAGCTCAAGTTTCTTATGCGACCCCTCAAAACGATCCTGATCCGGCGCCGTGCGCGGACCGCGCGCACGGCCGGCTCCGCGACCGTCGAGCTAGCCGGTCACGAGGTCCGCTCGGCACGTGAAGCGTTCGTCGAGCGCGTTACGCGCCGGCGCGGCTGCGCCGAGGTGAGCGTCCTGCTCGCCGACGGCAGCGACGCGACGGCGCGGCTTGCAGCGATCGATCTCGACTGGCTCGACGTTCGCGCCGGCGACATCGTCTTCGTCCGCTAGGTAGCGACCTGCGCTACCGGCATCGGCGCCTAGCCTGCAAGCTGGCTAGCTGACTTCCCGCAGACGGCCCGTCTCGACTTCGTAGACGAAGCCGCGGATCGAGTCCTTGTGCGGCACGAAGGGGGAGGCTTTGATCCGCGCGATCGACTGGCGTACGTCGGCTTCAATGTCGCTGAAGGCCTCCGCAGCCCACTGCGGTCTGATTCCGGTCTCGGTCTCGATCGAGTGCTTGAAGTCGTCTTCCTTGAAGGTGACCATCCCGCAGTCCGTGTGGTGGATGAGGATGATCTCCTCGGTTCCGAGCAGGCGCTGGGAGATCGCAAGCGAGCGGATCGCGTCGTCTGTGACGGCCCCGCCGGCGTTGCGAATCACGTGCGCATCGCCTTCCTGCAGTCCGAGTGCGCCGAAGACGTTCAGACGCGCGTCCATGCACGCGACCACGGCGACCTTTCGTGCCGGGGGAATCGGCAGGTCTCCGAGTTCAAACGACGATGCGTAGTCAGCGTTGTTGGCCAGTAGCTCATCGGTGTTGCTCACTCCTGCTCCTTCCAGTCGAGCCGGGCAGCGGATCTCGGATAATCTGGGTCAAAACGCTCAAGATAGCAGCGCCGCCTTTGTGTTTCGACTGCTGTGCGCGCGTCAGCGCGTGACCCACGACTCCGGCTCGCGCGCCAGGCCGGATATGCGCTCGGGCAGTTTGCCCGCGGCCAGATCCGCGAGCGTGACGCCCTCAAGCACTTCGCGCATGTTTGTGCGCAGCGCTATCCAGACAAGTTGCACGGGTTCGGCGCTGCCCGGGTAGCGAAGGGCTTCCGGGGGCTCGCCGCGCACGGCCGCGATCGGCCCCTCGACCGCCCTGAGGATGTCGGCAACGCTGATCTGGTCGGGCGGCCGTGCGAGCCGGTGGCCGCCGTCAGGACCGCGCTGGCTCAGCACCAGCCGTGCCACGCGCAACTCGTGGAGGATCTTCTGCAGGAACTGCATCGGAATGTCCTGCCTGCTCGCGACCGATTCGGCCGTCAGCGGCGTGTCGCCGGCCAGTGCCAGCTCGACCACGGCCCGGACCGCGTAGTCAGCCTTTGCCGAGACGCGCATTGAACGGATTCTCCCTGAGATTGCGAACCGTTGTATTGCGGTTAAACCCCAATTGCCGATCGCCTTTATCGACATTGACAGGCGCCCACGGGTTGCCTACCTTCCTGAGTATGTGGGGCTGTTCGGCCAACAATCCTTCCCGATCGGCACTGTCACGCTCGACGGGCTCGCGAGAGCCATGCTGAAGCCCGCTGCGGGCGTAGGCCGGGTTGCGTCGGATGCACGGCGCCCGACAGTCGCGATCGTCGGCGGCGGTGCGAGTGGCACGCTCCTCGCCGCGCGCCTGCTGCTGGGCCTCACCAAAGCTACCACCCCGGGACGGGTGGTCTTGATCGACCCGCGTGAAGGGTGTGGCGGTCTCGCCTACTCGACGACCGACACCTCGCACCGGCTCAATGTGACTGCGTCGCGCATGTCGGCCTTCCCGGAGGATGCGGGGCACTTCGTTCGCTGGCGCGCACGGAGCGTTGGCGCCGAGCTGCCGGGCGCGTACGCCTCGCGCGTCGAGTACGGGCGCTATCTCGCCGACGTCCTTGTACGTGCCCGCGCCGCGGCGGCCGATGACGCGCAGCTGGATCGGCTTGCGGCTCGGGTCGTAGCACTCGAGCCAGGGCCTGAACGCGTCGTGCTCGAGTTGGCCGGCGGGGACCGCGTTGTGGCCGATATCGCCGTGCTTGCGCTCGGCAACCTCCCCGCCACGATGCCCGACGCGTACAGACCACTCCTCGGGCATCCCGCGTTGGTCGAGGATCCCTGGCAACCGGGCGCGCTCGAGCGCGTTGCCCGTGAGGCGCACGGGACGGTGTTGCTGATCGGCACCGGTCTCACGATGGTCGATGTTGCGTTGACCGTCGCTGCGCGAAGTCCGCAGGCCCGACTCGTGGCTGCCTCCCGCCACGGGTTGCTCCCGCGTCCGCACCTGGTGGGGCGAGTGGCGGCGGTGCCGGCGCCGACCAGGGTTGACACCAACGTCTCGTTCATCGAGCTCGTCGACCGGGTTCTCGCCGAATCCGAGCGGGGGCGGTCACGCTGGCACCACCTCGTCGACGGACTGCGGCCATTGACCCAAGCCCACTGGCAGCGTCTCAGCTTGGAGCAACGCAAGACATTCATGGCGACGCGCCACCGGGCCTGGAGCGTCCATCGCCACCGAATGGCGCCCGAGGTTGCTACGCGTTTGGCTGCCCTTCTCGCTGCCCGCCGGCTTGAGATTCGCAGTGGCGCGCCGGCGCTCGCCACCCGCGATGACGGCGAGCTTGTCCTCGGGCCCGAGCGCGAGCTTGTATCACTCGTCGTCAATTGCACCGGGCCGGGTCTGGACCCGCGGACATGCGACGAGCCGCTCGTGCGCCAACTGCTTGAGGCCGGCTATGTGCGTGCCCACCCGCTCGGCATGGGGTTCGACACCGATCCATATGGCGCGCTGCGAGACGATCGTGGGAGACCCCAGCCGCGACTCTTCACCCTTGGACCACCGCGGATCGGCGACCTCTATGAGACGACGGCGATCCCTGAGATACGCGACGAAGCCAGGGACTTGGCACGTCGCTGCGTGGTGGCGCTCGACGAGAGTCGCGAGACCTTGACCATTCGCGCGAGTGGTGCCTGAAGCAGCGAATGCGTATAAATCCACTCGCCTTTCTCTAGTATCGTCGGTAATCCCTGTTGACTGGCCCGCCGGGCATGGGCGCGCGACATGAGCCGATCTGATCGGCGGCGGAGCCTTCGGAGGTCGAGCGCTCCAGGGCACCGTGCTTCAATCTCGATAGCAACCGAAAGGACCCCGAATCATGAGTTTGCAACTGGGCGAGACCGCCCCTGACTTTGAGACTGAGACCTCCGAGGGACCGATCAGCTTCCATGAGTGGATTGGCGACTCATGGGCCGTGCTGTTCTCGCACCCGCGCGCGTTCACGCCGGTCTGCACGACGGAGCTCGGCTACATGGCGAAGATCAAGCCGGAGTTCGACCGCCGCGGTGTGAAGATCATCGGCCTGTCCGTCGACCCGGTCGAGAACACCAAGAAGTGGGCGAGCGACATCGCTGAGACGCAGGGCACGGCGCTGAACTACCCGATCATCGGTGACGCCGACTTCAAGGTGGCGAAGCTCTACGGCATGCTCCCGGCAAGCGTGAGCGGGGATCCGACCGTCCGCACGGCGGCGGAGAACCAGACGGTCCGCAACGTCTTCGTGATCGGGCCCGACAAGAAGATCAAGCTGATCCTCGTCTACCCGATGAGCACCGGGCGCAACTTCGACGAAGTGCTGCGCGTCGTCGACTCGCTGCAGCTCGGCGCCAAGCACCCGGTATCGACCCCGGTCAACTGGAAGCCCGGCGAGGATGTGATCATCGCCGGCTCGGTCAACGACGAGAAGGCCAAGGAGCTCTTCCCCGACGGCTGGGAGGCGCCCCGGCCCTACCTGCGCGTCGTCGCGCAGCCGAAGTAGGACGTCTTTGCCGCAGGGCTGATCGGCTCGCGCGAGCCGATCAGCCGCCGGCGCAGATTTGCCGCGGCTCGATCAGGACTCCGAATAGGCGCGCGCCCGCTCGACGAAGATCTGGTGGAGATCGCGCGCAGCCGACGGCACGGTACCGCTGCGACGGCGCTGAATCACGAGATGCACAGCCGTATCGTCGTCTTCAAGCGGCCGGTGGGTGATCACGCGACGCTGCTCGAGCGGGTCACCGATCACGCTGAAATCAGGCAGCACAGTCGCGCCGAGACCCTCGGCAACCAGCAGCTTGCCCATCTCCGCGCCGTCGGTGGTGTAGGAGAAGGAGGGCGTTCGCCCGGCCAGGAGGCGATGGACGTAGCGATGCATCACATAGCCGGATCGCATCACGATCAGCGGCTCTTCGAGCAGCTCGGCGACGCTGACCGTCGACCGTAGCGCGAGCGGACTGTCCGTACGCATGCAGACGACGGCGCGGCCGCGCAAGAGCTCGGTGGTCTCGAACTCCGGCGGCCGGTCGTCGCCGTCGAGATAGTTCACGAGGCCGAGGTCGAAGCTCCCCTCGAGGATCGCGCTGTGAATCTGAGCCTGTTGTGCGCCAATCACCTCGACCTGAGTCGACGGATGCGTCTCGCGGAACGCTCGGATGGTTGGCGCGACGAGCGGGACCGTCGCCGCGTTGACCGTCCCCACGCGCACCATCCGGCTGGCACTGTGCTGGCCGTCGGCGGCGCGGCGCAGCAGATCCACCGCTTCGATTGCGCTGACGATGTACGGCAGCAGCTCGCGCCCGGCATCGCTCACCGTTGCTCCTGAGCGCGTGCGCCTCAGGAGGGGCACGCCGAGCTCGCGCTCGAGATTGCGCACGGTCTCGCTGAGTGCCGGCTGGGAGATGTGAAGCTCCTCGGCGGCGCGCCGGAACGATCCTAGGCGTGTAATCGCGGCGACGTACTCGAGCTGCTCGATGCGCAACAAGCACCTGCCTTCCCGGGCATATAGGATAAAGCCGATCCGCTTTGTAGGGTTAGCCTATCACGCCGTCGAAAACGTCGATTTGACCGGATCGCGGGGGACGGTGATCCTTTGTCGGGGACGGGCGCCGGCCCTCTGGCGGTGGTGTTGGAACACGCGAGACCCAAGCTTCGGAAGAAATCTTCAGTTTCACACCGGTAAATGTGAAAAATCAGTGACCAAGCCTTCAGCTATCCCCGATCGCACGATCCGGCCACTCGTCGTTGACGGGCACGTGACCACCCGGATCGGCCTCGCGGTCCTGCTTCAGCGGGAGCCATGGGTTGGCAGGTGTCTGCTCGCGCAGGACGCTCGCGAGGGCGCCGCACTTGCCCGTCGCCACCGCCCGGAGGTCGCAGTTCTCGACGTTTCGCAGGCGGGGCCCTTCGTTGCCTCGGCGACTGCGGCGCTGCGCGACGCTCATCCGGGGATCGGGATCGTCCTCACGTCACGCTGCGCGAGTCAGCTGAGCGCCTCGCTCCTGGAGCTTGGCGCAACCGATTTCCTGCCGCCCGGCGCGAGTGGTTCGGAGATCGTTGCTGCCGTGTGGGGCGCCGTCATGTCGCGCCGGGCACCGGAGCGCCAAGCGCGGCCCGAGGGACCGGGGATTCTGACCGAGCGCGAGCGCGAGCTGCTGGCGCTGATGAGCACGGGCGCCACGAACAAGGAGATTGCCAAGCGGCTGCACCTCGGTCCCGACAGCGTCAAGAAGAGCGCGAGCGCGCTCTACCGCAAGCTCGGCGTGCGCAACCGGACCGAAGCGGTGAGGCACGTCGCGTTGTTGCTGGCGGCGGCGTGAACACCCTCGGACGCCTCTGCGGTACCCGGACGGGTACTCCTCGAGCAGTTCCTACCTTTGTGGATCTGCTTGACCCACAATTGCGCGGCTCGGCCGTCATCGCGCGGCCCTGACCGCTGTCCCTTCGTCCCTGAGGAATAAATGCCACACGCAGATCGCACCAAGACCCGCCCTTCGAGCGCTCGTCGCGTCGCGCTTGCCGCCGCCGGTAGCGGGTTCGCACTCGCAGCTACCGTCCTCTTGTCGCCTCTACTGGGAGGTAGCGCCTCCGCCAGAGCCGAACATGCCGTGGCGGCAACCGCCACCGCGCCTCAGTCTGGCGGCACGATCTACTACGCGGCTGAGCAGGAGCCGCCGTGCCTGCAGGGCGGCTGGGTGCAGGAGGCCTACATCGAGCGCCAGTACGCCGACTCGCTCGTCTCGCAGGTCAGCAGCGGTCACATCGTGCCGTGGCTGGCGACAAGCTGGTCGGTATCGGCCAACGGTCTGACCTACACCTTCCATCTCAAGTCGGGCGTTAAGTTCACCGACGGCACACCGCTCGACGCGCAGGCGGTGGTCGACAACTTCGACTACTGGACGAACCCGAAGACCGCGAATGGCGATGTCGATGCCTTCATCGGTCCGTACTTCAAGTCGGCTGTGGCAACCGGCCCGCTGACGGTCCAGGTCAACCTCGTCAAGCCGTACGCGCCGCTGCTGTCGACGCTCTCCCAGGGCTACGACGGCATCCTCTCGCCGAAGGGCCTCGCTCGCGGCGTGGCCGCCAACTGCACCGACCCGATCGGCAGCGGTCCGTTCATCCTGCAGAAGTGGAACCACGGGCAGGACCTCGTGTTCGTGCGCAACCCGCACTACAACTCGGCTCCAGCGAACGCCCTGCACCAAGGCCCCGCCTACGCAAGCAAGCTCATCTGGAGCTTCGTCGCCGATGGGACCACACGCTGGGGCTCCTTGACCAGTGGCGAATCCGACGTGATCTACGACGTCCCGACGGTCGACTGGCCACAGGCCGTATCGCAGTACGACACCAAGCGGTACATCACCCCGGGCCGGCCCGACACGCTGACGCTCAACACCCACCACGGCCCGTTCACCAACGAGCTCGTCCGGCAGGCGTTCGCATATGCGATCAATCGGCAACAGGCAGTCCAGAGCGCGTTCAACGGCGAGATCCCCTACGACGGCAACGGCGCACTCAGCCCGTCGACGCCCGACTACGACGCCGCGCTCAACGACAGCCTGCCCTACAACCTGGCCAAGGCGAAGGCCCTGCTCGCGCAGGCCGGCTACACGGGCCATGACGCCGCCGGCTACGCCACC
>Ga0187890_10003749_pt1 | contig 10407 bp, 10 predicted proteins | sample June2016WEW_21_1_FD_133005 | JGI IMG/M metagenome (GOLD analysis project Ga0187890, IMG submission 133005) | Peatland microbial communities from SPRUCE experiment site at the Marcell Experimental Forest, Minnesota, USA - June2016WEW_21_10 | ecosystem: Environmental > Terrestrial > Soil >...
CCCACCGGTCACCGGGCGTGGTCTGGTAATACCACGCGAGGGTGCCGTCGCCCGCATGAACGGCGATGATCGAGGCCGCATAGAGCTCATCCCCGCCGCGGCGGCCGCCGAGCTTCATGTTGTAGGGAGCCGCGTTGGCGGTCCCGATGTACACCAAGTTGAGCGCCGGATCGTAGGCCATGCCGTCCCAGACCGTGCCGCCGCTGCCGGCCGCCCAGGGATGTTGCGCGTCCCAGGTCTTGAGCGCCGCCACGAGATGCGGCTGATCCTGCGGTCCCAGGGCGGGATCGCGCGGTACGGTGTAAAAGCGCCAGCGCAGCGCCCCGCTCTTGCGGTCGTAGGCGGAGACGTAGCCGCGCGCGCCCGCGAAGTCCGCGCCGCCGTTGCCGATCACGACGAGATCCCCCGCGAGCTGGGGCGCGCCCGTGATGGTGTAGGGCTTGCGCTCGTCCCGGCCGACCAGGGTGTCGACCTTCCAGACGAGCCGGCCGGTACGCGCATCGATCGCGTGCAGCCAACCGTCGATGGCGCCGACGTACAGCGTGCCCTCGAACGCTGCGAGCCCGCGATTGACGGCATCGCAGCAGGCATAGCGCGCCCAGCGGCCGTCGATGTGCGGATCGTAGGTCCAGAACTCGCGACCGGTGGCCGCATCGAGCGCATAGACCCGTCCGAAATTGCTGGTGGCGTACATCACGCCGTCGATCACCAGCGGCGTCGACTCCTGCCCGCGGCTGGTGCCGAGACGATAGTCCCAGGCGAAGCCGAGCTTCGCGACGTTGCCGGCGTTGATGTCCTCGAGCGGCGAATAATAGCTGCCGTCGGCATCCCGTCCGGGCGTGAACCATTGATCGGGATCCGCCGCGGCAAGGCGCGCGGCGTCGACATCCGCCGCCTTGGGCGGAGCCGCGAGCGGCGCACCGGTCGCCGCCGCCGTGGCCGGTGACGAGGCCGGTGACGAGACCGAGGCCGGTGACGAGACCGAGGCCGGCTGCGGTGCCGAATCGTGCGGCCGGCATCCGGCCACGACGGTGAGAATCGCGGCGCCCAACGCCGCCGTGATCGTCTGCAGTCCCGATTTCGTCATCCCACCCTACCTCGTCGTCGCGCGGAGTCGTTGTTGGTCGAACCTCGGGATGCTACCTCAGTGCAGCATTCTCAGCGCAGCATTGCCGTCGCCGCGCCGCTGTCGCATCATCTTGTTCCAGCCCCCGCATCGCAGGTGACCCCCATGGCCGAGCAATCACCCTCCTCCCAGCTTCCCGATTGGGTCCAGAAGCATCTTCAGCGCTATATCGCGAGCGACGGCGCGGACGGCTATCTCTGGGACGCCAGCCTCGGCGGCGGCACAGGCATGATCCCGACGCTGCTGTTGACCACCGTGGGCCGCAAATCCGGCCGAGAACTCACCATGCCGCTGATCTTCGGACGATCGGGCGAGAACTACGTGGTGATCGCCTCCAAGGGCGGCGCCCCGGCGCATCCGGCCTGGTATCTGAACCTCGAAGCCAACCCGGCGGTGCGGGTACAGGTCAAGGCCGACAAGTTCGCTGCCCGCGCGCGCACGGCGCATGGCCCGGAGCGAGACGCGCTGTGGAAGAAGCTAGTGGCAATCTACGCGCCGTACGAGCTTTATCAGACCAAGACCGACCGGCAAATTCCGGTGGTGGTGCTGGAACGGACGTAGCGTTCGCGCACCGCCCCTGAGCCGAGCTCAGAGCGCTGCGACCGCCGGGATGATCTCGCGGCGGAATCTCTCGATCGGCGCCAGCTCGTGCACGGTCGGCATGTTGAACACCGCGTGCTGGACGCCGATCGCGGCGAGCGCCTTGCACTGGGCAATCACTTCCTTCGAGCTCATCTTGCCGGGTTGCGGATCGACGGTGCCCAAGGTGGTGATCTCGATGGTGCGGTAGTCGCGGCCGAGCGCCTCGCAATGTTTTTTCAGAATGTCGAGCTTGGCGCGCACGGTCTCGGCGCTGCCGAACAGGTTGCAGGCATCCGCATATTGAGCGACCAGGCGCAGGGTCTTTTTCTCACCGCCGCCCGCGACCAGAATCGGCGGGTGGGGACGCGACAGCGGCTGCGGAACGCACAGGGTTTGCTCGAGCTGATAATGCTTGCCGCGATACGGCCCGTTGTCGGCGGACCACATTTGCTTGGCGATCTGGAGCGTCTCTTCGAGCATCTCGAAGCGCACGCCGAGCGGCGGGAAGGGCACGCCCAGGCCGCGGGATTCCTGCTCATTCCACGCAGCGCCGATGCCGAAGTAGGCACGGCCGCCCGAGAGCACGTCCAGCGTCGTCGCGGTCTTCACCAGGATGCCCGGGTGGCGATAGATCACGCCGGTCACCATGGTGCCGAGCTTCACGCGCCGGGTCAGTCCCGCGAGATACCCCAAGGTGGTGTACCCCTCCAGCATGTCGTTCTCCGGCGGCCCGATCATGCTGATCTGGAAGAAGTGATCCATGACCCACAGGCTGTAGAAGCCGGCCTCTTCGGCGGCACGCGCGATGTCGGCGAGCCGCGGAGCGATCCGTGCCGGACCTTCCGGCCAGGTGAAGTTGGGCAGTTGCAGACCGATTTTCATGGGCGCTTTCCTCGCCCGTAAATTCTATATCATCCGCCGATCGCCAAAGCTCGGGGAGAACCTGCATGACTGAGACCAAGCACGATCGGCCGGCCCACGGCAGCGGAACCATGTCCGTCTGGAGCGGTGAGCGTGGGCATGCGCCCTATGAACGCGCGACTCAGGTGCCCGTGGTCCACAGCGTTTCCTTCGGATACCAGGATCTGGACACCTGGCTTGCGGTCGCGCTCGGACACGAAGAGGGCCATATCTACTCGCGCAATACCAACCCGACGGTGCGCGCGTTCGAGGAGAAGATCCGGGATCTGGAGGGGGCGCAGGCGGCGACCAGCTTTTCGACCGGCATGGCGGCCATCAGCGCCACCTTCTTCACGTTTCTGCGTCCGGGCGACCGGGTGGTGTCGATCAAGGACAGCTACGGCGGCACGAACAAGCTGTTCACCGAATTCCTGCCCGCGTTCGGCATCGGCGTGGAACTCTGCGCGACCGGCGACCATGCGGCGATCGAGTCCGAGATCGCCCGCGGATGCAAACTCCTCTATCTGGAGTCGCCGACCAATCCGACCGTGAAGATCACCGACATCGCGCGCCTCGCGGACGCGGCTCACCGGGTGGGCGCCGTGGTGGCGGTGGACAATACCTTTGCGACGCCGATCAACCAGAATCCCTTGAGCCTCGGGGCCGACCTGGTACTGCACAGCGCGACCAAATTCCTGGGCGGCCACGCCGATGCGCTCGGCGGCGCCGCCTGCGGGAGCCGCGAACTCATTGAGCGGCTCTATCATTTTCGCGAAATCAATGGCGCCACCCTTTCTCCGGGAGATGCCTACAGCCTGTTGCGCGGCATGAAGACCCTGAGCTTGCGCGTCGCACGCCAGAACGAAAGCGCCATGACCATCGCCCGATGGCTCAGCCGTCACCCGGCGATCGAGCACGTCAATTACCCCGGACTCGATTCGCATCCGCACCATGAGATCGCGGCCCGGCAGATGCGCGGCTTCGGCGGCATGCTGAGCTTCAGCGTTCGCGGCGGACTCGATGCCATCAAGGTGTTCCTGCCGAAGCTCGAATTTGCGCACCGGGCCGCCAATCTCGGCTGCGTCGAGACCGTGGTCGGTCCGCCCTCGGTGACGAGCCATGTGGAGTGCACGGCCGAGGAGCGCGCCGCCGCCGGTATTCCGGAAGGCCTGGTGCGCTACTCCACCGGCATCGAGGATGTCGCCGATTTGATCGCGGACCTCGAGCAGGCGCTGGCTCAGCTTCGTTGAGCATCAGCCCGCGCGCCGGGCTCGAGCTCCTGGCAATGCGCGATGAACTTGGCGAGGCCGGCGGAGAGCGTTCTTTCGCGGTGCCAGACGAGCGACAGCCGCCTTCTCAAGGGAGGTAGCCGCGTTGCGAGGATCACGAGGCGCCTGGCGCGCACGAGATCCTCGACCACCCAGCGGGACAGGCAGCTCACTCCGAGCCCGACGGCGGCGGCGTTCTTGATCGCCTCGGAGCCGCCGAGGATCCGCGCCTCGCCAAATGAATGGAGGTGCGGCAGCAGGGCGAGGTCCACGGCTTCGCGGGTGCCCGACCCGTCCTCGCGCAACAGCCATGGGGCGGCGGCGAGCTGCGCAATCGTCAGCGGCCGCCGCTTCGCCGCGCGTGCGAGCGGGTGGGCCGGGGCGGCGACCACCACCAGCTCATCGAGGACCCAAGGCGTCACCACGAGGCCGCTTTCGTGGCATGGCCCCTCGATCAGCCCGAGTTCCGCCGAGAAATCCTGGACGGCGCGTATCACCTCGAGCGTATTGCCGATGCGCGCCTCGACCCGGCCGTCCGGACACCTTTGCCGGAAATCCGCGAGCAGCCGCGGCACGAGGTAATTGCCGATGGTGGTGCTCGCATGGATCTGCACTTCGAACGCCCCCGACCTGCCGGCGCCGGATTCCAGCTGGCGCGCGCCATCGAGAATGCCGAGCGCCTTCGGCAACAGCGCCTTGCCGTCGGCATTGAGCGCCAAGCGCTTACCGATCCGATCGAAAAGGCGAACGCCGAGCGAGCGCTCGAGTTGATTGAGGCCCGCGCTCGTGGCGGATTGAGATAGCGGCAGGTGCTGCGCCGCGGCAGCGGTGCTGCCCTGCGCAGCGACCGCACGAAAAATCTCCAATTGCCGCAGCGTGAGCCGGAACATACCCGTCCCTTATCAACCTATTAGCTAGGTTGATTATAGAGAAACTATGCGTTTCCTCGCTCATCTTTCCTGCCGCATAGTAATCGCAACGGTAATTCGAGGAGTCCGCCGCCATGACCATCGAGTCGATCAAATCCAAGAGCGCCGGCCTCGCATTGGCCGGCGCTCTCGCGCTCGCGTCGATCCTGCTCGCGCAAATCCCGTGGATCGATCGGAGCGGTCTCAGCGCGCTCACGCTCGCGATCATCCTGGGGATGCTGGTTGGCAATCTCTTCCTCGGCGCGGGCGAATCACGCTACACGGCAGGCATCACCTTCGGCAAACAGGCGCTGCTGCGCTTCGGCATTGTGCTCTATGGCCTGCGGCTCACGTTTCAGGATATCGCCCACGTCGGCGTCGCCGGTCTCGTCATCGACACCATCATGCTGAGCTGCACCTTTCTCCTGGCCTGGTGGGCGGGCACGCGATGGTTTCATCTCGATCGGACCACCGCGATGCTCATCGGCGCGGGTAGCGCGATTTGCGGCGCGGCCGCGGTGATGGCCACCGATCCCGTGGTGCGTGCACGTGCGGATCAGGTCGCCGTCGCCGTCTCGACCGTGGTGGTGTTCGGGACGTCCGCCATCTTCCTGTATCCGTACCTCTACCACCTGAATCTCGCGCACCACCTGGTGACGATGAATGCGGGGTCCTACGGCGTATTCGCCGGATCCACCATTCACGAAGTGGCGCAGGTGGTGGCTGCGGGCCGCGCGGTGAGCGACAGCGCGGCCAACACGGCGGTGATCACCAAGATGGTGCGGGTGATGATGCTGGCGCCGTTCCTGTTGATGCTGTCGGCGTATCTGGAACGTTCCCGGCAGAGCAAAGCCGCCGGTGCCGCCGTTGCCACCGTTGCCACCGGCGCTGCGCGCCGCCCGACGCTCACCATTCCCTGGTTCGCGCTGTGGTTCGTGGCGGTGGCGGCATTGCACTCGGCCGTGCATCTGCCGGCGGCGGGGGTGAGAGCGGCGGTGAATGTCGACACGGTGATTCTCGCGATGGCCATGGCTGCCCTCGGCCTCACGACTCATGTGTCCGCGATCGGCAAGGCGGGCTTCAAGCCGATCGCCTTGGGTGCGCTGCTCTTCACGTGGCTGATCATCGGCGGCACGCTGGTCAACATCGTGATCGACCGGGTGCTGGCCTGAGGGCCTTGGTGCTGGCCGGAGGCCCTTCAGGCGAGGGTGAAGGTTCGCTTCAACAGGTAGGAACCCAGCCCCCCTTCCATGCAGTAATAGAGCCAGTCCGAGTTCTGGTAGTCGGCCAGGCTGACGAGGCCGAAAAAGCCCGCGCAAAGAATCAGCGCCCCGAAACATGCCGGCCAGACGCCGGAACCCCCGTCGAAAAATCGCGTCACGGGGCTTTCGGGCTGATCGAGCAGCCAGGAGGTGGGTTTCAATTCGGCGGCCAGAGCGGCCAGCGCTAAGAACCACATGGTCGGGCGCCTCTTGCGTAATTCCATTACTGCGAGCATTGATTTTGCATAACCGCACTGCAGCGCTCTTAGAAATGAGTCTCACGAAGGTTATGTAATGCGTGATCGTCGTCACGAGAACGCACAATCGACGCCCGCCGTGACGCGTAGGTGGAAACACGTAGTTTCGCGAACCGCCGTTTCCATTATGTTCTTTTCGATGGAAGTTCCGCTCAACCTGCGATCCGATCAGTCGTTCGTGACGACGCTTCCTTCCCGCTACCTGGCCGCGCTCGAAACTCACCCGCAAAGCGTCTACGGCCTTTGGCCGGACTTCACCCTGGCTTATCTGAATCCTGCGTGGTACGACTTCGCCTCACGCGACGATGAGCTTGGCGTCTCCCGCGACTGCCGGGTCGGCGATTGCGTCCTCGACGCCGTCGAGGAGAATCTGCGCGACTGGTATTGCGCTTTTTTCACCGCCGCAATGGCCGACAGCGGGCTGATACCCAAGCACCACGAGTACCTGCGCCCGACCCCGCAGATGCTGCGATGGTTCGTCATGATGGCCTATCCGGTGCGCGAACTGCCGCGGGGCGGACTCATCGTGGTCAATTCACTGCGATACGAGGGAACGCACGACCGCACGAGCCATCTTCGCATGCCTCCGCGGCCGAGTGATTACACCGGCGAGTTCGGATTCATTCGTCAATGCATGCACTGCCGCCAATTCCGGTCCGAGGTGGATCGAACGGCGTGGGTCTGGATTCCCGAGTGGATTTACCACACGCAAAGCAACGTCACCCATTCAATCTGCCCCCTGTGTTACGCGCACTACTACTCGAGGACCGGCGGCGACATCGAAAAGGGGTTGCGGCTAATGGGTGCGCTCAGGCGGCCAGCAGCGCGCGCAGCAGGGCCAGGAGCTCATTCGCCTTGATGGGTTTGCTGATCATCCGCAGGAACGGATCGCTGGGCAGCTGCTTGATCACCGAGGAGGTGTCGCCGGTGGTCAACACCGCCTTCATCGAGGCTCCCAGGATCTCGCGCAGCTTCGCGATGACTTGAATGCCGGTTTCGCCATCGTTCAGATGGTAGTCGCTGATCAGCAGATCGACGCGATTGCCCGCCTGGACGTGCTGCAATACCTCCTTCAGCGAGGCAACCGGCGTGACTCGATATCCCTCCAGTTCGAGCAATAGGGCCGTCGCCTTGCGCACCGCTTCATTGTCCTCGACCAGCAGCACACAAGCCTCCCCGAACTTTTGCGGGCCGCTGACGGCCGGCGCCGATGCGGTCGAGTCCGGGGCCACATGGCCGCTGCTTGCCGGGAGGAGGAGCGAGAACACCGAGCCCTTGCCCACCTCGGAACTCACGTCGAGCCTCAGCGTGAGGAGTTTCACCAGCCGCTGCACGATGGAGAGGCCCAAGCCGTAGCCGTCGCGCGAAACATTGGTCGGCACACCCACCTGATAGAACTCGTCATAGATGTACCGCAGCTGGTCCGCCGGGATGCCGATCCCGGTATCGAGCACCTCGACACGCACCAGCGACGCCTCGGTCAGGCAGCGCAAGCGCACGGAGCCTTCATGGGTATACTTGATGGCATTCGACACGAGATTCCTCAGGATCTGCTCGACCAGCGAGGCATCGCTGTGCACGACGTCATTGCAGGAATCGATCTCCAGCTTGAGACCCTTGTTGGCCGCGATAGTCGCAAATTCGAGGCGCAGCTCCTCGAAAATGGCCGCGACGCTGAAATCGCTGGGCTCGGGCCTAACCGCTCCGGATTCGAGCTTGCTGATATCGAGCAGTGCATTGAGGAGCCTGGACATCGCCGTGATCGCCTGCTCTTGCTGCGCCAGGGCATCGAGGGAGTCGGGGTCGGCCGTGCGCCGGCGCAATATGCCGTTGAGCATTTCGAGGGTTTGCAACGGCTGCCGCAGGTCATGGCTGGCGGTTGCGAGAAAACGGCTTTTTCCTTGATTCGCCCGGTCGGCCGATTCGCGTGCCTGGACCGCCAATTCCCGCGCAACCTCCGCAGCCTCCCGCGCAACGATGAGTTCGGCCTCGACGCGTTTGCGGTCGCTCACGTCGCGAATGGCCGCGGCGACGAGCGTCTGCCCGACGCCATCGACGGGGCTCAAGCTGATCTCGACGGGAAACTCGGTGCCGTTTCGGCGGCGTCCAAACAGATCGAGGCCCTGCCCCATGGGACGCACGCGCACGCTGCCGACATAGTTCTCACGATGGCCGATGTGCCGGGCACGAAAACGCTTCGGCAGGAGTATCTCGACGGGCTCGCCGACGATTTCGTCGTGCTCGTATCCGAACAAGGCGCAGACCTGGCGGTTGGTGAAGCAAATGATGCCGGACGCATCGATGATGATCATTGCGTCAGGGGCAGCATCGAGCGCGCTGCGTGCAAGGTCTGGCGGCGTCGTACGCATTGCGGTCAATCCGTGGGCTGCGATCTCCCAGCCAACAAGCTACCGTGCAAGTATTACATGTTGAGGGCCGCGACCGCGATACGGTTCTCCGCGGCGGGTGCGCCGCGCAGATGTGAAGGTTACCTTTGTAGTTTCCCTTCATACTTGATACCATGGCTCCATGAAGAAGAGCCCCGACCGCGCGGCGACCATGGCCTCGGAGCTGCGCGTGGTGCTTGGACGCCTCAAGCGCCGGCTGCGCGAGCATGCGAACCAGGGTGATTTGTCCCTGTCGCAGATGGCGGTGCTCGGTTACCTCGACCGCGAGGGCCCCGCGACGGTGACGGCGCTGGCGCGCGCGGAAGGCGTGCGACCGCAATCGATGGGCGCGACCGTCGCCGCGCTGGAGGAAGCCGGGCTCGTGGCCGGCAGGCCGGACCCGGGCGACGGCCGACAGATCATGCTCTCATTGACCGCGGTCGCGCGCGAATGGATCAAAGCCAGCCGCGCCGCCCGCGAGGACTGGCTGTCCCAGGCGATCCGCTCTCACTTGAGCTCCGGCGAACAAGAAGAGCTTGCGAGGGCCGCGGGCTTGCTGCGGCGAATCGTCGACTGAGCTCGGGCCACGGCACACAGACTCACAGGAAAACGACCATGGCAATTTCACCGTTGGATCTGAAGACCGCCCTCGTCATCATCGACTTGCAGAAGGGCATCGTGGCCTACCCGACCGTGCACCCGATCGACGGGGTGGTGAAGCATGCCGGCGAATTGGCCGCCGCGTTTCGCCGTCACCATCTGCCCGTGGTGCTGGTCAACGTGGCGGGCGGCGCACCCGGTCGCACGGAGCAGCCGTACAGCGCCGCCGCGCGCCCCGCGGACTGGGTCGAACTCGTTCCGGAGCTGAATCGTCAGCCCCAGGACCATGTGGTGACCAAGAATACCTGGGGCGCGTTCACCAATACGAATCTGCATGCGCATCTGCGCAAGCTCGGGGTGACCCAGATCGTGCTTGCGGGCGTCGCCACCAGCATCGGCGTCGAGTCGACCGCGCGCCAGGCGCACGAGCTCGGGTTCCATGTCGCGCTCTCCGTCGATGCGATGACCGATCTGGATCTCGACGCGCACAATCACGCAGTGACCCGGATTTTCCCGAGGCTGGGAGAGAACGGCACGACTCACGAGATTCTCGATCTCTTGAAGAAGCGGTTCGAGTAGCGGTGCGACGCCTTTCGCTCGCTGCGGAACCGCAACTACCGCGTCTGGGCCGCCGGCGCGCTGGTGTCCAACGTCGGTACGTGGATGCAACGGACGGCACAAGACTGGCTGGTGCTCGCCGAACTCACCCACAAGAATGCGACCGCGCTCGGAATCGTGATGGCGCTGCAGTTCGGACCCCTCGCCCTGATGCTGCCGCTGTCGGGGTTCGCGGCCGATTATCTCGATCGCAGAAAGCTGCTGATGGCGACGCAGGCGATCATCGGATTTTTGGCGCTCGGACTCGGCATCCTCACTGTCTGCGGCGCCGTGCGCTTGTGGCACGTCTATCTGTTCGCTTTCCTGCTCGGATGCGTCAGCGCCTTCGATTCGACGGCACGCCAGACCTTCGTCGCGGAGCTCGTGGGAGAAGAGGACCTGTCGAACGCGGTGGCACTCAACTCGACCTCGTTCAACGCTGCACGGATGATCGGACCCGCGGTCGCCGGCGTGCTCATCGCGGTGGTGGGCTCGGGGTGGGTGTTCCTGATCAATTCGG